>Ga0180431_10002460_pt1 | contig 24793 bp, 33 predicted proteins | sample SS_ome_11_FD_132459 | JGI IMG/M metagenome (GOLD analysis project Ga0180431, IMG submission 132459) | Hypersaline lake sediment archaeal communities from the Salton Sea, California, USA - SS_1_MS_1 metaG | ecosystem: Environmental > Aquatic > Non-marine Saline and Alkaline > Hypersaline >... | reverse complement strand
GGTTCAGTTGGACATTCTGAAACTCTCGATGGAGGTTTAGGAGATGGGTAAGAAAGACAAGATGATCGACCTGCTGCAGAAAGGGCAGGCTATCGTGGATCAAGCGGAGGCCGAAGAGCGTAATCTCACTGATGAAGAGTACGAAGACGTCAAGAAGAAGATGGCCGACGCGATGCAGATCCGCGACGAGATCACGACGGACGAACGGGACCAGGAAGTGAAGGCCAGGCTGGGCGAGCTGTTCGACGGCGTGCAGGAGCACGAGCCGCAGCCGCAGCCGCAGCCGGGGCAGCCGAAGGGGACGCTGGGAGAGCGGTTCCTGGGCGATCCGTCTTACCAGGCGTGGAAAAAGCAGGTGGCTCCGTCCGGGCAATTCACCAGCGGGCGTCTGGGGATGTCACCGGCGGTGATGGTCAAATCGTTCGGGATCTGGAACAATCAACTGGGACGGAAAGACTTGATCACTGGGCTTGACTCCACCAGCGCGGGCGCGTTCGTGGTGGCCGACCAGACGGGGATCTACGAGGCGATCGGGCGCTACCCGACCGTCCTCCGGGACCTGATCAGCGTGCGGCAGACGGGCAGCGACGTCGTGGAGTACGTGCGGCAGACGGCGCAAGTGACGCAGGCCGCCCCGACCGCCGAGGCGAATGTGAAAGAGGTCACCGGCGCGACCGGCGAGATCAGCGGCGAGAAGCCGCAGGGCGCGATGGCCTTCGAGCGTGTGGCCGAGACCGTGAAGACGATCGCGGTCTACGTGGGGGCAACGAAGCGGGCGCTGGCCGATGCGGCACAGATCCGGGGGATCATTGACCAGGAGCTGCGCGAAGACCTGGTCGACTGCCTGGAGGATCAACTTTTCAACGGGAACGGCGTGGGCGAGAACTTCACCGGACTGGCCAACCAGTCCGGCACGCTGCTCCAGGCGTTCAACACGGACATACTCACGACGACCAGGCAGGCGCTGACGACCATCCTGACCACGGGCCGCCAGATCCCCACCGCGTGGGCATTCAGCCCGACCGACTGGGAGACCGTGGAGCTGTTGCAGGACAACGACGGACGCTACTACTGGGGCGGGCCGCTGGCACAGGGACCGCCTCGGATGTGGGGCGTGCCGGCCGTGCAGAGCTTCCACCAGACGGCGGGATCGGCCTGGCTGGCCAACTGGCGCAAGGCGGTCCTGTGGGACCGCGAGCAGGCGACAATCACAGCGACGGACAGCCACGACGACTGGTTCATCCGCAACATGGTAGCGATCCTGGCGGAGATGCGGGCGGCCTTCGGGTTGATCCGGCCCAGCGCGTTCGTGAACGTTGAACTGTCATAAGAGGAGGCCTCCGAGAGCGACCGCCCCCGGGACGGGGGCTGGGAGCTTGTGGACGGGGCTGGAGCAAGGAGGATAGAATGGCGCTGCGTGTCAATGTCGTGTGCCGGAATCTGAATGACGATCGTGTGCTCCCGCGCTTCTCGCGGTACCTGCGGGATCACCTCGGCTGGACGTTGACCGCAGCGCCCGATTCCAGGGCAGACGTGGTGTACCTGAGCGGCTATTTCGAGGCTCAGTTGTGCAAGCCCTGGCCATCCGTGCCCGTCGCGTCGCTGTTCACCCACCGGGAGGAGGAGCCGCCGGGGAACGCGAAGGCCAGGCTGTTCGATGCGACGGCCAAGCGCGTGGACCTGCGGCTGGCGATGTGCCGGTTGTACGCCAAGCCGCTGAGCCGCTACGGGCCCACGATTCAGCCGCCGCTGCCGGTCGAGCGGGATAGATTTATCATTCCCCGGGGATTCCCATCGAAGGGAAAACCGGTCGTTGGTTTCAGCGGATACACCTACCGCAACCACCGCAAGGGCGAGGACCTGGTCAAGGCTGTGCTGGCCAGCAAGATCGGGAAACGGGTGGAGTGGCGGGCCTCTGGGCGCGGGTGGCCCGTGAAAACGGTGCGCTACGACTGGGCCGATATGCCGGCGTTCTATCAGTCTTTGGACGTGCTGGTGTGCCCCTCGCGGGTCGAGGGAGGGCCCATGCCGGTCTTAGAAGCGCTCTCCTGCGGTGTCCGGGTGGTGATTCCGCGAAATGTAGGCATTCTCGACGAACTCCCGGACACAGAAGGCCTCCACAGGTACGAACGGGGCGATGCCAAGGGTCTGGTGCGCGCGCTGGAGGCGGCGCTGTCTGGATCGTTCGACCGGGAGGAGCTGCGGGCGATCACGGCGGCGTACACGGTAGAGGCGTGGTGCGCAGCGCATGCGGCGATGGTGCCGCTGCTATTCGGCGATGGCAAGGTGGACGCGGGAATTACGGAGGAGGAGCCAGTGAGGCGAACACGCAGGCAGCCGGTCATCCAGGCGGTCGATCCGGTAGAGAAAGGCACAGGGAGCACGCGGGGCATCTACGTGGTGGCGTTCGGCGGTCCGGCCCGCAGGAGCGCCACGACGCTCCTGACCAGCATCAAGCAGCACATGCCGGACGTTCCGATCTGCCTGTGCGGGGCCAAGAAAATCGGGCTGGAGGACGTGTTCGTGAAACAGCCGGATAGCGACGTGGGGGGGCGCAGGGCCAAGCTGAGGGCGTACGAGTTGGCGCCAGCGGAGTGGACATCCGTCCTCTACCTGGATGCGGACACGGAGGTCAAGGCGCCGATCTACCAGTATTTCGAGTGGATCGAGGCCGGCTGGGAATTCGTGATCTGTAAAGATCCGCACCTGATGGACACGATGCACGCGTTTGAGCGGCGCAACAACAAGGTTGAGCTGGCGCAGATCAAGGAGGAGATCTCCACCCTCCACGCCCTGCAGATCAATGGAGGCGTGTGGGCGTTCCAGCACGATAACGCGCGCGTAGCGGCGTTTTTCCAGCGATGGCGGGAAAACTGGGAGGAACATGCCCAACGTGACCAGGGAGCGCTCCTGAGGGCGCTTTATGCCGATCCGTTGAAGGTTTTGTGGCTGGGCAACGAGTGGAACACGTTCGAGAAATACTGCCGGGGCCTGACGACGGCGGGACTGATGCACTATCCAGGCCGGGCGCGGCGCTGGAAGGGGATGATTCCAGGGCGGATCGACAGCGCGGAGGCGTGGGCGATGGTGCGTAAATTTGAGGGCAGGAAATGAAACGGCCGTACGTCGTTGATCTGATGGGCAGTACCATTTGGCTAGGCGACGTCGTTGCCGTCTATGATTATCTGGACGGCGATGGCTATAACAATGTACACCTCTTGCATCGAGGGACTGCGGGACCGATCAAGGAGGTGGTCGTTTGCGGGTTGGAGATCAATCGCGGAATCCCCGGGCAGTTGGATTGGATTGTTGATGGGTACGGCGAGAGGCATCCCGCAGCGCAATGCCTGCTTATCCTGGGAAAGCATTGTAACGTACCAATGTTCGGCTGGAGGGGGGAAATCATATGACCACCTTCACCTGGAACGGCCTGACGCTGGAGTACTTCGACCATCCCTACAACCATACGGCGCTGAATATGCGGTGTGTGGAGATTCCAATCGCCCGTTGGTTCCTGGAGCAGGCAGCGGAGGACGCGCGGGTCCTGGAGGTGGGGAACGTCCTCAGCCACTATCAAGCCGTGACCTGGCCGGTGGTGGATTTGTACGAGGCCGGGGCGATCAATGCGGACGTGATGGAGTGGGAGCCGGAGGAGCCGGTCGACCTGCTGATCAGCATATCGACGATCGAGCACGTCGGATTTGGCAGATACGCCAGGACGACGCCCCCAGTCCCTGCCTCTCAGATATTGGCGCGGCTAAGGTCGTTTTTATCACCTGGTGGCCGTGCGTTGATCACCGCGCCCACGGCGTACAATCCGGCAATCGATGAGGAGCTGCGGGCGGGGACGCTGGGCGCGGATGAGATGTGGTTCATGCGGGCGGAGTTCAATTGGACGCGAAACGAGTGGGTCGAATGCACGCTGGAAGAGGCGCTGGCGATGCCGGCCAGGGCGTGCGCAGGGCGCTGGAGCGGGGGGCTGGTGGTGTTGCAACTAAAACGTGAAACGTGATGGGTACAATACCGATAGAGAATGACGAAACCAAACATATCGCGCGGCCGGCGGTGATCGTGGCCTCGATCCGCAGCGGCGGGACGTTCCTGGCGCATTGTCTGAGCAATCATCCGCAGATTTTCTGCGATCGAGGAGAGAGCCTGCACCACACGAGCCTGTGGCATTCCCACCTGACGACGAACAGAGCCAAGGTGTTGTTCTGCCTGACGCACATGCACGGATACCAGGTGAGCATGGTCAAGCTGCTCTATCAGCAAGCGTTCCTGGTCGAGGTGTGGGACTATATCAGGGAGCTCCCTATTATTTGGCTGCGGCGGGAAAACACGATCCGCCAAGCGGTAAGCGTGATCCTGAACAAGATGGCGCGCCGGGGCAGAATCGAGCATCCGCAGCACACATTCGGCAAGGTGGATCCGGTCCGTGTGGAGCTGGAGCCCCAGCGGGTGTTGAACGCGGCGCGCAATCTGCTCGTGCACGATCGAAGGGCGAAAGAGCTCCTCGATTTGCTGAACACGTTGGAGCTGATCTATGAGGAGATCGTGGGGCCCGGGTCTACGTTGGCGGATGGAGTTGCGCGGCGCATTTGCGAGTTCCTGGGCGTACGCTCACCCCGATGTCCCCTGAGCTGCGATCTAACGCGAATTAACCCGCGGCCGCTGGAGGAGATGATACGGAATTGGGACGAGGTGCGGGCGGCGATCGAGGCGAGCGAGTTCGCGGCGTGCCTGGCAATGCAGAATGGAGAATAGAGAATGGACGACGAAAACAGGCTAGATTTCCTCAACCTGGGAGCTGGAAACAAGATCATTCAGGGCGCGGTCAATCACGACCTTCACAAACATCGGCCGGAGATCGACGTCGCGCACGATCTCGATTTTTTGCCCTGGCCATGGGCCGACGATTCTTTCGATCGGATCGCGGCGCTGGCGGTTTTCGAGCATCTGGACATCGACCTGGTGCTGGCGCTGAACCAGTGCCACCGCATACTGAGGCCCGGCGGCGAATTGGTGCTCAAGTTGCCGTTGTGGGACTCGGAGCGGGCGCATGACGATCCGACCCACCGGTGGTATTACACGCTGCGGTCACTGGACCAGTTTTGCCCGGAGACGAAGCGGGGTCGGCAGTACGGGTTCTACACTCCGCACAAGTGGGCATTCGTGAAGCGGCCCCGCGCCAACAAGGCCCGGACGTCTTTTTATGCCACATTACGGGCGCTTAACGGCGAACAAGAGGAGACTACGGGATGAGCGGATTGAACGGCTGTGGGATCCTGACGATGGGCAGGAACGTGAAGATCTCATCGAGGGCGCGGCGGCTGGGATTGCAGCTCCGGCAGGGGCGGAAATGGAAGCCGGGTTGGGAGCGGACGCTGTTCGTGAGCGGGGAGTATGAAGTCCCGTGGGACCTGCTACCGTCTGGATTTCATTTCCTCCAACGCTGGGACGCAGCGGCGCCACTGTGGCGCTACGGCGTGCTGGCCGAGGACGTGGGCACGCCGGGGGAACGGACACGGACGAAGAAAATGACACTCGATCTACGGATCCTGTTGTATGAGCCGGGATTGCTGTTCATCCGCAACAGCGAGGCCGGCCTGGCGCTGCTGGAGACGTGGCGGGCCGAGTGCCGCCGGGGCAGCGACGAACGGCTGGCATTTCTGCGGGCATTGCACATCGTCAAGCCGCGCTTCTGTGCGTTGCCACGCTCATGGCTGGCCGAGGAGGCACAGCGGGCGCAGCAGGATGCCAGGACGGACAAGAACGTGCGCGACACGCTCAAGCCGCTGGTGCGGGTGAAGATCGCGCCAGGGCGCTTCGTGAAGTGCCATAAGGGGGACGAGGAGAATGTGAAAGCGAGATTCGAGCGCCTGCAGCGGGGCAGAAAGCGGGAAGAGCCGGCGAAGAACAAGAAACGCAAGCCGGTTCAGGACAAGAAGAAGAAGCCAACGAAGGATAAGAGCGGTGGCTGATTTCTGCACCGTGGAGGACGTGGAGAACCTGCTCCAGATCGAGATCATCGATGCCGACAAGATCGCGTCGGTAGAGCGGGCGATCGGCGAGGCGACGCAGGCGATCCGCAACTACTGCCACCAGTACATCAAGCTGGTCACCGACGACGAGATCACGCTGGATTGTGCGGGCGGGTCGCGGTTGTTCCTGCCGGAGCTGCCAGTGATCAGCGTCTCCGAGGTCATCGAGGACGACGAGATCCTGACGGTCGACGACGATTACAAGCTGGGCCAGTATGGCATCCTTCACCGGGTGGACTGCGATTGGGAGGCGGGGATCCAGATCGTCACCATCACGTACACGCACGGGTATGCCGTGATCCCGGACGACGTCGTGGCGGTGGCCACCCGCGCGGCGGCCAGGGTGTACCAGGTCGGCCTGCGCAACGCCGACACGGATGGCGTGCCGGGTATCTCGGCCAAGAGCCTGGGGGATTACTCCGTGTCCTACGCCAGCGAATCCAGCGGGGGCGTGGGCGAGGGGCTGATGGGGGTCAGTGGGGCGCGGATGTTGTTGCTGAGTGAGAAGGACATTTTGGACCGGTATAGATATGTCAAGCAGTGATGCGTGAAACGTGAAACGTGAGGGGTGAGTTGTGACCGTGTTTGAGAGCTTGCTGAATAACACGTTCATCGTCGAACGGAGGAGCAGGACGGACGACGGTCAGGGCGGGTGGACGATCGAGTATAGCGTTTCCGGAACGGTGGAGGGGCGAATCCGGCCGGCGACGTCGAATGAGCGACTAGTGGCGGATGCGGAGCAACAGCAGATCACGCACGTGTTATACGTGGTTGCGGGCGCGGACGTCGCACGCGGGGGCCGGGTGACGTGCGGCGATTTGGTCGTGGAAGTGTTGGGGGTGCGGGAGCCCAGCGAGGCGGGACATCATTATGAGGTGGATTGCCTGGAGCGGCAAAGGGAGGAGGTCAGCTAGGGGGCTGGGAGCTATAACGCGATGCGACCCGGAAGGATTCACCGGGAGACCCCCACAGTCACCATCCTTCAGCGGGTAGGATGCCAAATGCCCGGAATATCCCTCTCGCGCACGAATCGCACCGCCAGCGCCATATAAAATATAGCACAATTGTACTAATATGTCAACGATTACGGAGTGGACGCAGCAGGAGGTCATCGAGGCGATCAAGGCTGACCTGGTGGCCAATATGGAGATCGCGGCGGGCGTGGTAGAGACGGACGCCCGCAAGCGGTTGCTCCGCATCCAGGAGCCGGATTTCGGGCGGGCCTACCGGCGCGTGCTCGCGCTGTATCGGCTGATCAGCCGGATCGTGGTCGGCAAGGACGTCGTCGAGGGCCAGATTGGGATCCCCGGGGGGGAAAAGGGCAGCGATTACGGATTCTGGATCGAGATCGGGAGTCACACCTACGCAGCGCAGCCATGGTTGAGGCCGGCGCTGGTGGCGCATCTCAAGGACGTCATACGTCTATTGGCTGGAGTGTAAGGCGCCGTCGGAATGGTCTTTGAGGAGTGATTATGCCAAACGAGTTGGATGAAAATCGCGCGAAGGTCGACCTGGCGCTCAAGCTGCTTGACTCGGAGACGGCGGATGCGATCATCGGATCGCCGCAGCCGGATGAGTATGGCACGCTGGTCCGGGGCGTAGAGGGCGCCTATCTGATGATGTGGATAATGGCCAAGGCAAATGGTCTGAAGACGACCAAAGCCACGCTGAAGATGGGCGCACAGATGGTGACCATCCTGCTGACCATCATCCACTACGCCTATGCACTCGGCCTGCGGCGGGGTAGGGGGGGATCCCCCTCTCCCCGGGGAGAGGGAGGAGGATAGGTGGGCGCGATCACGGCGGCGATTCACGACGTGCTGGCAGGTGACGCGACGCTGGCGGCGATGCTGACCACGTACGGCGGCGAGCCGGCGATATTCACGACCGACCCGGCGCCGGGGGATGCGACGTTGCCCTACATCGTGAGCGCCGGCGAGGTGGCACAGACGCCCTTCGACACGAAGACGACGCGGGGGCGTATGGTGATTCGCGACGTGCGGTGCTACACGGACGCCACGGGGAGCGCGGCGGCGGTGGAGGCGATCGCTGAGCGGGTGCGGGTGCTGCTACACCGGCAGACGATCGCGATCTCGGATTTCGAGTGTGTGGTGGCGGACTGCTCAGGGCCCATGGCGGCGGATGGGCAGGACGCATATGGCAGGATCGTCACCCTGACGATGACGATCGAGGAGGTTTAGAAAAATGGCTATGAACGGAAGTGACGTGCTGTTGTTGGTCAATACGGGCACGGCGGCGGTGCCAACGTACGAGGCCGTAGGGTCCCAGCGCGACGTGACGTTCGACGAGGCGTCGGAAGAGATCGACGTCTCATCGAAAGACAGCCGGGCGAAGCGTGTGTTGCCTGGCAGGTACTCCGCGACCCTGTCGCTGAATGCGCTGTACGTCTGGACCGACGACGGATACCGCTCGCTCCGCGACGCGATGCGCGACGGGGACCTGATCCTGGTCGCGCGCGAGGACGACGGCACGACCATCGAGACGGCGGACGCGCTGATCACGAGCTTGAGCGAGAGCTTCCCCGACCAGGGTGAGGGAACCATCAGTATCTCGATGACCATCGACGGCTTCTGGACGGAGCTGGAGAGCTGATGGGGGCGCGGGGCGAGGCGACGATCGAGGCCGACGGGCGCGAGGTGCGCGTGTTGTTCACCAATCGCGCGCTGGCCGAGATCGAGATGAAGCTCAAACAGTCGATCATCGCCGTGGCGCAGGGCCTGGCGGATGGCTCCTCCGGCATCACGGAGGCGGTTCACCTCCTCCGGACAGGGATGGAGGCTGCCCGGCGGGACGTACACGATGGAGGCACCGTCAGCCTGGCGGATGCGTTCCAGGTGCTCGATGACGCCGGATACACCAAGGTGGTCCTGGCCGTGAGCGAGGCGATCGCGGCTGTGCTTTCCTACGGCACCCCCGACGGAGGAGCCGAGCCAAAAAACCCGTAGACCGGCAGGAGCGGTTCGACTGGCACGCGCTCCTGCTGGAGGCGCTCAAGTGCGGCGTCGGGGTGGCCGAGTTCTGGTCGCTGACGCCGCGCGAGACGTACGTGGTGATTCAGGCAGCCCAATGGCGGATGGAACGGGAGCACAGGCGGGATATGTGGCTGGCATGGCACGTGGCGGCGCTGTCGCGGGCCAAGCGACTGCCGGCATTGAAGGGGCTGCTGGGCGCCGGTAAGGCGCGGGCGCTCACGGGTAAGGAGCTGAAGCGCAGGCGGGCCGAACACCAGGAGATCATGAAGAAGATCGACGTGAGCAAGATAACCGAGGCGAAGCGGCGTGGGCGTTGACACGACCCTGGGTCGCGCAAACGTAGCCGTTCGTGCGACGTTGGAGCAGCTCGACGGCGACCTGAGCGACGCGCGGGGCAAGGTAGATAGCGCGATCAGCCGGATTGTGGGTGGCGCCGGGAAGAGCTTCCAGGCGCTGGGCAGTGCCGCGCTGGGCGGCATCGGCGTGGCCACCGGGGCGGTGACGGGCCTCGGGGCGGCGCTGGGCAAGATCACCATGGACGCCGCGCCGGTCGAAGGCGTGAGCAAGGCGTTCAGTGGCCTGGCCGAGAGCGCCGGGCGCGGGACGGATGATATGCTCGCGGCGCTGAAGCGGGGCAGCGCAGGGATGGTCGCCAACCGCGATCTGATGATGACCTTCAACGAGGCTGCGCAACTCGTGTCGACTGATTTCGCGGTGCAGCTCCCTGATGCGATGCAATACCTGGGCAAGGTTTCGGCGGCGACCGGCTCAGATATGGGCTTCATGCTCGACAGCCTGGTGAAGGGCGTTGGGCGGCTGAGCCCAATGATCCTGGACAATCTGGGCATCCAGGTCGCCCAGTCGGAGGCGACGGAGCGGGCGGCGGAGATGTTCGGCGTCGAGGCCAGCGAGCTGGACAAAGCGCAGGTCCAGGCCGGCATGATGAACGTCGTGCTGGAGAAACTCGCGGCGAACACGGCCAGCATGCCGGACGTGACGGAAAGCGCGGCGGCGAAGATGGCGCGATTCAAGGCGACGGTGCAGGACACGAAGGACCAGGTTGGGCTGGCACTACTTCCGGTGCTCAACAACCTGATGGGCACCTTCGGGCACATCGCGGAATCGGTGCTCCCGCTCCTGACCGGGTTCATTGAGAGCACGCTGGCGCCGGCGCTGGAGACGGCGACGCTGTTCATCGACGAATTCGTCGCCGGCATCCTGGCGGGCAACGATCCTCTGACGGCCTTACAAGCCACGCTGAAGGAGTTCGGCTTGGCGGAGGTGGCCGAGCTGATCGGCACGGTAACCGCGAAGGTGCAGGAGCTGTGGACGGTCGTCCAGCCGTGGTTGGAGCAGGCGGCGGAATGGGTCGCCCGCAATGTGGAGCTCCAGGACGTGCTGATCGTGCTGGGGGCGGCGATCGCGTCGGTGGTGCTGCCCGCGCTGTGGAGCCTCGTGGCGGCGGCGGCGCCCGTGATCGCCGTCTTCGTGGCGGGGGTGGCCATTGTGGCCGCCCTGCGCCAGGCGTGGGAGACGGACTGGATGGGGATCCGCACGGCGCTGACGGACGCGTGGGAGAATTCCATCCGTCCGGCGCTGGAGACTTTGTGGGCGTGGCTCCAGGTGAACGTGCCGGCGGCGATCGAGACGCTGCGCACCTTCTGGGAGACCACGCTGTTGCCGGCGATCCAAACGGTGATGGCGTTCATCACCGGGACGGCGATCCCCACCTTCAATCGGATCGCTGATGTGGCGACGACCGTGGTCGGTGCGGCGGTCACAGCGCTGGCCACGCTGTGGAAGAATACGCTGAAGCCGGCACTCGAGACGGTATGGGCATTCATCCAGAACAATATCATGCCGCTGTTCGAGGCGCTGGCCAACCTGACGTCGGCTGTGGTCGGCGCGCAGGTCAGCGCGCTGGCGGGGATATTCCAAAATGTGCTCATGCCGGCGATGAGCGCAGTATGGGCATTCATCCGGGAGAAAATCATCCCGATTTTCACCGATGCGTCCGATGCTGCGCGGGACACGCTCGGCCCGGCGCTGGATTGGCTCTCCGGTCTGCTAGGGCCGCTGGAGGATGCGTTCAAGGGAATTAAGAGCGCGATTAAGAGCGTCGTTGATTGGATCAACAGATTGGCTGATAGGATCAGGAACCTCGACGTGCCGGATTGGATGCGGCCCGGAAGCCCAACCCCGCTGGAGCTGGGGCTGCGGGGCATCGCCGGTGCGATGTCGCAGTTGGCGCGGGTGCAGATCCCGCAGTTCTCGGCAGAGCTCCAACAGACATACGACGTCGAGGGCGGGACCGCGGGAGGGGGAGGGAATCAACAGATCGTGATCTACGGGCTGACCTTACAGGGGGTCCAGGACGTGGGGGGCTTGCTGGGCGAGTTACAGGCGCTGGCGGCGTGAAATGATCACCGACATTATCAGCTACGACGGAAACACATTCTCCCCCGACTACGAGGTGGGATTCGTGACCGCCTCGGAGCCGCGTCTGCCGCAGGCGACGGCGGAAACGCTGGAGCGGATCGGGGCGTGGCCGGTGATCGTGGCGTTGCAGCGCAAGCCGCAGCGGCTGGCGCTCCTGATCCGCATCGTGGGCAGCGACACGGACACGCTGCGCTCGCAACTATTCCGCTGGATGGATCCGGAGGACGAAACGCCTAAGGAGCTGGTCGCCGAGAACCACGACGGCGTGCAGATGTACGTCGAGGCGCTGTGCGAGGAGTTGCGCATCTACGGCGACCAGCGGCACGACACGGTCTTCGTGGCCACGTTGGTGGTCGACGGCGACGTGCGCTGGCGAGCATCGACGGAGACCTCCGACACGTGGAACATCACGGCCAGCGGACAGACGAACACGATCAACAACACCGGTGAGGATGAGGCGTACCCGGTGCTGGAGATCAAGCCGACGAACACCAAGACCGGCGGGTATGCATACAAACGCTACGCGCTGGTGACCTGGAATGCGATCAATCCGGGGAGCAACTATCCGGTCCGGCTGGGGCCGCTGGACACGGCGACGCTCGTCAGTGGTGGCAAGATGCAGGCGGACGGGGACGACCTGCGTGTGTTTGTCGATGGGGCCGAGATATCGCGCTATCTCGTCGACATCAACGACGCCAACACGTACATCTGGTTTAGCGCTGGCTATCAACAGACCCCGGACCTGGAGCTGGCGGCGTCGATCGCCGCGGCGGGGTCGATTGACACGATTCAGCTCGACGACGAGGATGAAATGCGTAAGCTCCCGGCGCGGGGATTCGTGCGCGTGGGGAGCGAAGTGTTCAGCTACACCAATCGCGATCTGGTCAATCTGCGCTTGACCGGGATCACGCGCGCGGTGTGGGGCACGTCGGCGGGCGCACACACAGCCGGCGACGCCTGCTACTGGATGCAGCACGAGGTGATCATCGCCTATGGCAACGCCTCGGCGGCGAACCCCCCGGCGGCGACCGAATCACAGCCGGTTTTTACGCTGGCCAGCAGCTCGAATACGAGCTGGTATTTTGAGAGCTTCGGACAGGAGCGTCCGTTGTCGGCCTGGGGGCTGCCGAACCCGAGCCGTCCAGGGACGTGGGCGCAATGGGGAAGCGTCACGCTGTGGGGCAACGGTGGGGTGTACACGGCAACGGAGCGGACCTTGGCCAGTCCATACGCAGTGGCCGGGGCGTGGCTATCGGCAGAGCACGGCAGCGCGTACGGATGGACGCTGTACAATCCCTGCGGCATCGTCAACGCGGCCTGGGCAGATGGGAAGAAGCGTGCCGCCGTCGTCACTGATTTCCAAGTTCGGCTGATGTACTGGGTGCGCAAAGACGCGTCGTGGACGTATCAGGCGACGCTAACGGATCCCTCCTCTCCCAACGTGTGGGAGGCCTGGTCGGAGTCGGCGGCGGGCTCGAACTGGGACGCCGCCGACACGCTCGCGATCGCGGCATACTTCTACGAACAAGACGTGGAAGTGGGCACGGTCACGGTGACGCTGAACTCCTCCGAGACACCCGACACGTCGATCGGCAGCGAAATCGGCAACTACACGCTGGACGTGACGATCACCAACACGACGACGGATGAGGCGATCACGGTCGAATTCGACATGCCGCTAAACGAAACGCTGGAGATCGACACGTACGAGCATACCGTAGTCTACAAGGCCGACGAATCGAATCAATTCCAGGCGCTCAGCCTGGACTCCGTCCGTCGGGCCTGGCTGAAGCTGCTGCCGGGCAACAACACGCTGCGCTACGACGACACGGGCACGGCGGGCGTGACGGTTACGACGACGTTCCGCAGGCGGTATTACTGATGCGCATCTTGCTGGGCGACCAGACGGGGCGCGTGCAGGCTGAGGTGGACAAAGGCAGCATCTCCAACGTCGTGTGGCGGCTTAACCAATCGGGCACGGCGACATTGCGCGTGAAGCGCGATAGCAGCGCGTTCCGCCGGGATCTGCTGGAGCCTGGAGCCCGGATCTACGTCGAACACGAAAATGGCCTGCCGGCGTGGGGTGGGGTTCTAGACCTGCCCCGCGGCTGGATGCCGGGATACCTGGAGACGCGAGCGTACACGATCGAGCGATTGCTCAAATTTCGAATTACGGCCAAGACGCGATCGTTCTATGGAGACGTGGTAGGCTCGATCTGGACGCAGATCCTGCGAGAGGCAGAGCAGCGGGCGGCGCTGGGACTTCGGATCGGGCAGATATGGCTGGGCGGGGCGGCGCATTATCCGCGCTACCATCTGCGAGACGCGGCCTGGGTGACGGATCAATCGGTGCGGAAGATGGAGACGTGCGACTACCGGATCGTGCCGTATCTGGCCAACAACCAGATTCTGTTTCGGTGCGAGCTGCACGAGCAACTCGGCGACGACCGGCGCGACCAGGTGGCGTTGATCGAGGGTGCGAACGTCAGCGAGGCCAAGCTGACAGAGCAAGGCGACATCGTGAATCGGGTCGCGGTGGTGGGCAGCGGGGCGACGTGGGGCGAGCGGCCGGTCGTGTGGGGAATCGAGGAGTTTAGCCGCCGGCGGTATGGACTGCGGGAGGCGGCGTTGACGCCCCAGGACGTTAGTCAGACGGCGACGTTGAACCGGTATGCGGACAACGAGATTCGGGAGCGGGCATACCCGCACAAAATAGCGACTCTACAGGTCGCGGACCGGAATCCCTCTTACTTCCGGGACTACGACGTGGGGGATACCGTGCAGGTAATCCTTCCGTCGTTCGATTTCGACGGGTACGACGCGCCGATGCGCATCACGGCGCGCGGGTATGACCCGGTTTCTGGTGTGTGCGAGCTGGTGTGCGACGAGCGATTCGAGTATGACCCGGTATTTTTGGGCGAGGATGATACCCAACCAGGGGGAGATGACTAATGCTGGATCGAGATAGCATCTACAACAACGTGCTCGACCGGATCGAACGATTGGAACAGCGGGTCGAGGACATGCGAGACGTGTCGCGACCGAGCGAGACGATCATCGTCGAGCAACCTGATTGGCAAGCGATCGCCGGGTGGGTGAGCACCGGCGCGGTGCTGCGGGACGTGACGGGGAAGATCATCCTGGATCCGTCGATCCCACGGATTCAGATCGGGGCAGACGGGTACATCGAGAGCGCCGATTTTGTCGCGGGCAACACGGGTTTCCAGATCAACGGCGGGACGGCGGAATTCAACGACATCGTGATCCGGGGCACGATCTACGCCACCGCCGGCGAGATCGCCGGCTGGACGATCGGCGCAGATAACCTGGCCAAGAACGATGCTGTACTGCACAGCGGTGGGTATTTGAGCCTGGGGACCGGCAACGATCTAGTGCGGCTGGACGCAGCGGACGCCGACTACCGGCTGTGGATCGGCCACGCCACCAAGGGATCTGCTCCCTTCCGCGTTGGCAAGGACGGCGAGATGTGGGCCACAGACGCGCACATCAGCGGGGAGATCAGCGCCACGACGGGAACCATCGGCGGGTGGACCATCACGGCATCGCAGATCAAGAGCGACGGCGACTTGATCATCCTGGACAAGGCGGGGACCATCGTAATAGGTGGTGCAGGCGGGTATCTGTCCTCAAATCCGTTCAGCTCCGGGATCCAGGGCTGGCGGATCACGCAGACGGAGGCGGAGTTCGGGAACATCGTGGCGCGCGGGGAGATCCGCACGGCGGTGTTCAAGTTCGACGAGGTGCACGCCCAGGCCGGCCAGCTCCTGGTGACGCCGAACGCAGCGAAGCTGGAGGAAGATCTCACGATCGCGGCGACGGGCGATTCGTTCGACGTCGGGGAGAGCGGGCGTTTCGCTGCCAACGACATCGTGCGGCTCAAGGACGGCACGAATGACGTGTGGCTGTCGGTAACGGCAGACAACGGGGACGGGACGTACGACTACGACCGGGAGAGCGGCGCGGCGGTCAGCACGGTGTTCCGGGCCGGGACGGCGGTCGTGGGGTATGGCGCCAGCGGCGAGGGCGGGGTGTTGCTGGACGCGGTGACGGCCAACGGACCGTTCCTCGACGTGTTCACGCATGCGGGCAGTCCCTGGACGACGCTCACGACCAAGGTTCGTCTCGGCAACCTGGCGGGGATCGTCGATGCCGATCTATCCCCTTCCGGCTACGGCCTCTACTGCGACAACGTGTTCCTCAAAGGCAAGTTGGCCTGGAGCAAGGGGGTCCTCGATTCGGACGGGATCACGCTCGACATCGACGAGGCATTCGACGAGGCGTGGATCAAGTTCGACGACGCCAACAACTACATTCGTGGTATCTCCGGCGGCGGCGTTGCGGTTCATTCGCTAGCTGACTGGATCGACATCCGCGCATGGGGGGATGACAGCAACGCGCGGTGCGTCCTGGCGCCGGATGCAACCGGCCATTACGCTATGTTGGCATACGTCAACACGGAGTCCGGGGATCCTGACACGCTCGGGTTTGCCAAGCTGCTCTACCAGGATTACACCACGGAAACGGCGGTCGTGGCGGCTGGATACCGACAGGTGCGGATGTACGCGTACAACGGATCGGTCTACGAGTGGATCGAGTTGCAGCCCGACGATAGCGAGGTATTCGTCAAGCTGGGGGACGCGGCGGGGTCCCACAAGTTCCGGGTCAAGGACAGCGCCGGCAACACGGTGTGGCAGGTGGATTCAGACGGAGTCGTTGAATGTGACGGGGACATATATCCAGATCAAGACGGGTGGGGCCTTTTCACCCGTATGTCGAATCGGATCGGAAGCACGACGTACACCGACCACTTCCGATCAGGCTCCATTCCGAGCGGGTATGCCTGGGACACGGGAGCGCTGTTCACAGGCACGCCGGGGACGTTGACCTACGACTACGCGGATTCGTATCTGCGGGCCGGTGTGGGGGCCGGTACGAAGGCATTCTTGCGGAAGGCCATCACCAATAATGGTTCGGCCTGGCAGAATAAGTCGTTTGACGCACGCGTGCGCTGTGCGTTGAACGGAGAGGTCGGTCTTCGATTCGACAACGGATCGGACGTATCTGCCGCCGAGAGAGCAGCCGAAGTTTATTTCGACGGCAGTGCGGGCGATGCCACTATCACGCTGAAATTCCGCTACAAGGATGCAACGGGGTGGCATACCGTGGCGTCCAACATCGTCGTCCCTGCGAGCGAATTCTACGTGATACGATTACTCTGCTACTACACCGGGGGCAACTACTACGCGTATGCCTATTTGATCGGAGAAGAAGGAACACAAATCAGCATCAACAACTTCAATGTGGCTATCACGTGGCCACCGTGCGCCGGGCGTGCCGGCGTTTTCGTCGCTAATCCAACCGGATCGGCGATGAATGCTGCGTATGTAGATTGGTTCTACAACCAGTTCGGGTAGAGATCAACATATAAACGGGCCAGGGTATGATACCCCGGCCCGTTTCGCTTACGCCGCTATTTGACCGCTTCTTTGAGCTTTGCAGACAGATCCCTCGACAGCGGAGAGGTTGGCCAATGCTCCCAGGCATTCGCGCTGGCTACCACAGCGGAAAAGTCGGCGTCTTCGAATTCCACTTTCGACTCGATCGTCGTATCTCCGATCACGATGGAGCCATCCTCGGGATTGAGCTGAAAGCCAACCTGCTCCTGCTCCTCCTCCTTGAGGCGTAGCGTCTCAATGATCCGTACGTACATCGGGATCTGGCTGAGGGGTGCCTGGTCGGGCAGGCAGCGGATGAGCATGACGCGCTCCCAGGCGTTAAGGCTCAGGGTCTTCAAGTTGTCCTCCTTCAATTCGTTCTATGTGCGCCCGTACGGCCTCCACGAATGTGTCTTCGCTCGCGGCCTCACCGGCGGCGAACTCACCTTCGAACGGCGTGAACAGGCCAGCGATCCAGCCATTATACCATACGCAGAAGCAGAAAGGAGCGAGCTCCACTTCCATCATTCCCTCTGGCTCCACGGTCACTTTTTCCTGATGACCGTTGACCGCGAGATACCAATGGTCATCGATGGCGATCTCCCACGCGCCGTCGAGCTCATTGATGTTTTCGACGCCATGGGCCTGGGAGAGTTCCAGGATGGGGTCCAGGATGGCTACCAGTTGTCTCTGTTCGCTTATCTGAGAACTCATCCGATGGGCTCCTTCTCTTCGGGCATCGCCTCGACCAGCGCCTCGGCCGCTTTGGAGAGCGCTTCGGGCATCGCCTCGACCAATGCTTTCGCCGCTTTGGAGAGGGCCTCGATCAGCGGTTTGATTTCCTGCGGGTAAATGCCGACTATGCCGCCGCCCTGGCGACAGAGCAGAGCACCTGAATAGGCCTCGCTGGTCCAGGCCTCGACGACTAGATCCTCCGACACTTGAATGTTGGTCAGGTATTGTGTAGGCACGTTTACCTCCATCGTTTGGTGGGAGAGGGGGCGATGTGCTCCCTCTCCCTGTGGTGAACGCGTACGCAGTGTTACCAGGGTTCGATGGGGACCTCCTTTCGTGGGGGTTGGGCGCCCCACTCGCGTCATACGTCGATCACGTCGCCGTTGCCGCTCCAGGCGGTGATGCGCTGAACGGCAGGCAGGGGCGGCAATTCGGTCACTTCTGCCTCGATGACCGGTTGCCGCATCGCCCGCGCGGTCGAAATCTTGACGTCGGCCACCTTATTGGCTGCATCGACCGCAGTGTCGATGCCTTTTTCCAGGCCGTGCACCATGCCGGCCGCGCCCCGGTCGCCCCAGCGACATCCGATGTAGAATGCGCCGGGGACGGCGACGAAGGCGACGAGCGCGACCGCCGCGAGGGCTCCGTGCTCGATCTGCGCCACGAGCCGCCAGAGTCCGTATGACAGGCCGGCAGCGATCAGCAACGCCACGAGGCCGGTGCACAGGAACATCGCCAGGCGCTGGCCGAACGTCAGCTCTACCGTCTTCTTCTTACCGTTACTTTTGCTCACTTGATCACCTCCGCTAACTCATTGTGGCGAACGTGTAGCCGCTGGCCACAAGACCGTCCGTGATGGCGCGGCCCAACTTCACCAGCCGGCGCCCACGTGTGCTCCCTACCTCGGCGCCGAACTCGGAGGCCACGCTCTTCAGCGTGCCGCGGCCCCCATCGCGCAGGGCGGTGATGATGGACGCCACGATCTCCTGTTCACTCCATTGCTCTGCGGTGTTTCCGGCGTGGCGTCCGTTGCCGCCGTCCATATCCTGGCCAATGTCGCACGGGTCGTAATCTGGCCAGGCGTCGAATCGCCATTGGCCAGCGCGACCGTTGGCGCGTTCGAGCGCGGCGTCAACGTCGGACTGGTCAACGAAGGCGCCCTGGACCCGGTGAACCTGACCGGGTCCAACCACGAAGCTGTCCCCGGCGCCCTGGAGTTTATCGGCCCTGGGGGAGTTGCCTCCGACGGCGACCCGCGAGGCCTCGTAGTCGGACACCAGGAATGCCTGTTTGCCGACGACATTGCGCTTCACAGAAGGATCGCCGAACATATCCACGCTGGGGTGCTGCGTGGACATCAGCAGATGGACGCGCGCGGCCCGGCCCTGGGCGGTCAGTTTCCGCAGCAGGCCGACGATCGCCGGGTCCTGCGTGTACTCCTGAAACTCATCGATCACGAGGACCAGCCGCCCGGCCTGCTCTCCCTGGTATCGGCGTTTCATCTCGACGCAGCACCAGGCCATCGCCCGGCGCACTTGGTCGAATTCGACCGCCACGGGACCGACGACGCCAGGCAGACGCGCCAGCGCCTGGAGAGATTCCCCATACTTTCCATCGATCAACACGATCGTGTTATCCTGGCGCTCGCTGAGCTGAAGGATGGCGTTTTGGAGCGCAACGCTCTTACCCGCGCCGGTCGTGCCCGCCATCAGATAGTGAGGTGTGCTATCGTCCAGGTGAGGGACGACGACGGCTCCGGTCTCGGACTTGCCGGCGATCCAGGCGTTAGGATCCTCCGGCTTGTGGGGGATCTCCCGCAGGCGGATGACCCGCTGGGCCAGGTTCTCTGGCCAGGCAGCTTCGATCCGCAAACAGCGGCCGTGCATGTAGCACTGTGGGTCGCCGGCGAAGTCCCAGGGGATTGCGCGGCGCAACTTCGCGCAATCATCGGCCGCGAGCGCTTTGCGGATTCGGCCCGCGTTCAGGCCGGCCAGGATCTCGATTGCGCCCGCTCTGGGGCCGCTGATGGTGATGCACTGCTCAACGATGGACGGCTTGCCGCGCGTCCATTGGCCGCGCCGGACAGATTCCATCACGTACAGCGCCAGTTGGTCAAGGTGCCGTTGGCGTGCCCGCTCCAGTGCCGTAGCTCGTTTCACGCTCATTCCTCTTACCTCCAACCCGCCTATGTTCCTGTTATGTAGCACCGCCGCGACGGCTCGCACATACCTGTGCAATTTTCAAGTTCGGCTTCCGCCAGGGCCTCGTCGGCCCGGCGGCGCATTGCCGGCTTGCGCGATTCGATCCAGGCCAGGCCGGCCTGGTATTCGGCTTCCCAGGCTGCGGGTGATATGACCTCGACCTGCACGTCGGCTTGCTGCCGGCTGAATCGATTTGCCGGCAGGGCTTGTGTTTGCTCGATTTGCACCGGTCCGGCTTGCTCAACCTGGTGCACCATCTGGCCCGGCTCAGTCCGTGCCAGAAAAGCGCCCGCCCGTCGTGCCAATTCCCTATGCTCCTGGTACATCTGGCCCAGGGTCGCCCCCAGGTCAAGCGCAGCCATCGCCCACGTTTCCCGTGTGGTTGCCAGTTTATCGCCCATCGCCGATCACCTCCCACTGTGCCCGCGCCTCTTGCTCCTGGTGCCACTGTGCCAGCATAGCGCCAATGACGGTCCACAATCGCCGGTTTTCCTGTAGAAGCGCTTCAATCAGGTTACGCGCTTCGGCTAGGTCCGCTTGACGTTGTGCCAGCGCCCGGCCGGCCGTGCCACGTCGGACGTGTGGCGGTCTGTCATCACGGTTCCATAGACAGGCCACGAAGGATGCCAGGAATAGGCCAAATACCGCCAGAAGCGCCACACACGCCAAAAGCTCAAGCATCGTTACCATCCTCCCCACTTGCGCCGGGTATCCGCGTATCGCTCCTCCGGCGTCATCTGTGCATATCGCCGCATATCGCGCGCCAGCGCCCGGATTAGTTCATCCTGCGCGGCGAATAGTTCATCAATGGCCGATGGTTCCCGCCGTCGCCGTTGCCGCCGGCGCTGTGGGCGTCCGTAAAATGAAACGTATGGTGAATTTTCGTCAAACATTATCTTATCCTCACTGACAGCGTGGGATTGCACTCCAGGTGCCGCCAACCCCGCCCATCGTTCACCCAGGCCATACGCGCGCGCTCTTGACCCGCCTTTTCGTCAAGCAACACCTCCGCTTCGCCGCACACGTAGCAGGTTACCACGTATGCCGGGATCGCTTCGCCGCGCTTGCCTCTTGGGGCGTACACTGGCGATTGACTCAACAGATAGTCGATTTGTCCTTGCGCGACTTCTGTCGCCTGTCCCTCAGTGGTGTACGGCCCGCGCTCCCATACCACTTTGCCCGCACGCTCGATCACCACATTGAATGTGCAATATGTACCCGGTACTAGATTCAGGCGGATTGTGTGATCTCGATAGGTGTACATCATACGTACATCATACCTCCAGATCTAGCGCCAACTGGCGCGCTCTTTCCCGCGCCTCTTGTGGTGTCATCCCCGGCCCGTCGCGCCGCACTCGATCTACGCGCGCCGTGAGGGATCGCGGAACCACGTACGTGATTGACTCCCCGTAGGTGAGTTCGGCCCACCGCCTGCGGTAGACAGGATGGTAGCATGGTACGTTGTCCATCCTGAATCCACAGGAGCATCCTTCTTCGCCGTGGTTGGCCGGGCATTCGAGGACCGGGCAGGAGCCGACACGAATTCTACGATTGTCGCTCATTGTATCTCTCCTCCCAGCCCTGGTCGGTCAGTCGCCGGCTTAGGGCCATAAAGACCGACACGAGGGTATCGGAGAATTCGGCGTCGTAGCGACCGTCATCGAGGATCGCAATCAGGTAGATGATCCATCCCGCCCGCTGCCTGGGTTCGGTCGCCAGGAGGGCGGCGGCCGCTGCGTCCATCGTGTCCTGTATGTCGGTGATCCTGAGCGCGTCCAGAAGGCGCGCGACATAGGCCATCTGGCGTTCGGGTTCAACGTCGCGAAGTGCTATTGCTGTCGTCTCGATCGTGTTCTGAATGTCGATTCTCTCTTGCTTGTCCATTTTGTACCTCTCTGGTATGATTGCTAATGGTGGCAGGTCTTGGTCCCTCCAAGTGGCGCCACCTGGCCCGGCGTAGGCTGCGCCGGGCTATTTTCTTGTGGGGGCCTGAACCTGCGAAAGCACGAGGTCCAGGCCCCCCTGGACTTCCTTCCTACGTAACCTCCCAGCCGGCGCCGTTCTTGTGGAGGCGTCCGGCCTCCTCCAGTTCAGCCTGGTAGGTGTATATGGTCTGCCGGCTGACGCCGATCACGTCGGCGGCCTCGGTCGGTCCGGCATCTGGATTGTCAAGGTAGAATGTCAAGAGAGTGTCCATCCGGGCGTCGCGCTTCGCCTTACGCGATTGTCGCGCGAGTGTCAGAGAATCCGTCAGATTCTCAGTTTTTGACGCTCGATTTGACATTCCGGCTGACGTCGCGGCGATTGCCGCTTGACGTTTTTCTTTACGCCTGGCTTGACGTTTTTCTTTACGTTCCTCGTACGCTATCTCGCTGCTGGTCTCACGGCGAAATTGCGCCGCGCGCTCGGCGGTCATCACCGTCGACACGACCTGCGCCAGCGGGAACAGCATCGCGGCGTAGTGGATGGGGTCGGTCGCGGCTTTCGGGATCTCCAGGATGCCGATCAAGACGAAGTCGGAGGCGAAGTAGGTGACGGCCATCGCCAGGCCGAGAAGTTCGTTGGCGGGCGGGTCGCTCACGCGTTTGTTGGCGTTCCAGTCGCGCGCCTTCATCCAGGTGTTGACGACGGCCTGGCCGACCACCTCCAACGCGATGCTGGAGAGGAGGGCGGCGGTCGGGTCGAGGTCGAAGATCGCGCGGCAGCTCCTGGAGGTGAGGACGACGGTGGGGATGGTGGCGACCCACATTGCTGCACGGCAGAGAATGGCCAAGCCGAGGGCCTCGGCGGCGCCGGCGAGGCGATCGACGTGGACGACGTTTTTTGAGATTGTGTCGGTAAGGTTTTTGATGTTCATAAGTCCTCCTTAGAATCCAGGCATTACCATCTGGCAATGCGAATCCAGCCGCGGCAGGATGGTTTTATGCCAGTAGAATTTGGCCAACCGCCGCGTGTACGTTGAATACGTCTCTCCTGGTCTGTGCAAACATTCCTCCGGCCTGTCCATGTCCTTCTGCCCACGGCCCCAGTTCCATGCGTACGAATCCCACGACCGGATCAGCCAGGATACGCGGGGATCGTCCAAGGCCTGGACGTGCAGGCCGAATCCGTGATACACCACGCCTGGCAGTTGAGAGCCATAGAAGCGAATGACGGACCGGGCCTCTTTCGGGTTTCTGCTACAAATTGAGCCGATGCCCGCGTAATCGGGCAACAGGAGGCCCTCTTTGGCGCGTAGGGCTAAATCAAGACGCCGCTCATCCCGCGTGTTCCCTTGGAGCACGGGCAACCAAGGGAGGCGCGGGTCCGCTTCGTGACACGCGATCTCGTTAGAGATCGTGGCCTCGATCCGCTCGCGGTTGGTGGGATAGATGCCCCGATTCACCTCGCGCTCGCAGGCATAATCCATTGTGGCGCAGAAATCGAGCGGAACATCGCGCGATTCCTCGCGGATGAAGTCGGCGTATTGTTTCACGGTCCACGGGTAGCGACCCCAGCGTTTCGCGGCGGTAAAGCCGCCCGAATCGATGGCGATGGTGGCAACGTTACCAGGCGGGCGGCGCACGCGAAAGCGGGCGCGCTCGTCATCCCAATGTGCTGAGGCAACGAGCATGATGTGGCAGTCGTTGAGCAGGCGACCGCGGATGAGATCGCCAGGATGAACGGTAAAGTAGAAGCGGGTGGTCATCACAATATTCTCTCGTATCTCTGAAGGTGATCCCAAACCAGGAGCGGCACGTCGTCAACTGTGGTCAGTACCGCGCCTGGTTCTGTACTCTGCGTGACGCGCCACAACATTCTGCACAATGCCGGCAGTGATACTCCGGTCGGTTTTGATTCGAGGATCGCCATCATTCGCGCGACCTCATAGTGCCGTTGGCACATCGGCGGCTGGATGAATCCGAAGCCGACCGCGTCGTCGTCGCAGAACGTGCACCTGGTCATCCGGTTACCTTTCCCTTGTTGTGAAGGTATTCCATCAACTGTCTTCCAATGTACTCTGTGTACGCGGGTGGAATGGCTTGTGTGATCTCCTCCCAATCCATCCAATCTATGTCCATCGCATCGCGCGCCTCCTCCAGTGAGGAGGCGACGCGGGTCAGCCGGTGCTGTGGATAGCTGACCCGCCGGCCGTCCGGTCTGGAACCATAGACGCCAATGCTGTAGTCGTTCGAGTAATGAGAACACGGCGGTGCAAAGAGGAGTACAGAGCTTTCAAAGTGGCGATGGCGTGCGAGATGCTCAAGCCCCAGTGACGCTCCGCACAGTATTATCACTGTATTCAACGGGCTTCCCTGTACGTTCTCGATCACCCAGGGTTTTCCCGTGTCTATGAGTGCGCATCTGGTGGCGGCGATGAGATCGGGCGGATTGGGATTGCTGCGAATTCGGCCAAATCTGGAACGCGTGATCTTGCGCATTCCCGTATACCTCTGGCAAGGCGGACTGGCGTGTATCACTGAGTAGCGCGCGCTGTGCTCCGCGACGAATTCCAAAGCATCGGCCTGATGGAACTCGAACGGATAGTTCGGCTGGTCTTTGTGGTCCACACCGACGACCTCAAATCCGGCACGATGGTATCCCATCGCTGCGCCCCCGGCTCCGCAAAATAAGTCCAGCAGCAGTGGTCTCATCCCATCCTCTCCGTGTACCAGGCCAGCTTCTGGCCCAGATTCCGATGTGCGGTGGGGATGGTGGCCACTGCACCAAATGTGTTTGCGCGCTGCTGCAGGTAGCGCGCGTAGCGGTCGGTGACGTGAAGCTCGATCTGATCGCCGGCAACCAACCCGAATTTGGCCACCAGGTCGCGCACGATCCCGTAGGACCAGGAGCGGCGGGCGCGGGCCTTGGCCGGATGTGTGCCGGTCCAGACGATGTCGGGCTCGTCGACCGGGGGGAACAGGCCGATGGAATCCAGGCACAGGAGC
>Ga0180431_10002459_pt1 | contig 24801 bp, 17 predicted proteins | sample SS_ome_11_FD_132459 | JGI IMG/M metagenome (GOLD analysis project Ga0180431, IMG submission 132459) | Hypersaline lake sediment archaeal communities from the Salton Sea, California, USA - SS_1_MS_1 metaG | ecosystem: Environmental > Aquatic > Non-marine Saline and Alkaline > Hypersaline >... | reverse complement strand
GGGGGCCAATGTTTCGCCGGTATAGATCACCGGGTTGGCAGCGGCCGTTGTTGGCAATCCATCCCTCGGTGCCGTGGAAGCGAACAAAGGTAGTGGGATGGCCGGTCTTGCAAATCATTTCCACGCCGTTTGCATATCGGGCTCTGAAATGGACTTTGGTGGCCACGTCGAACAGGCCATCTTTGGGGAATTCGCTGCCGAGATCTTCGACTTCAACGGGGCCGGTGTAGTCGGTGCCGTTACCCCATTGGCCCATGTCAATGCTATGAGCCCCAAAGTTGGTGAGGTTTCCGCCGGAATAGTCCGTAATAAAGCGGAATTTGTAGAGACATCGATCTTTGTGGTAGGCGGCCCAGGGAGCGGGCCCCAGCCACATATTGTAATCGAGCCAGTCAGGGACAGGGCTAGGCTGCGACGCGCCTTCGGGGGCCTTGCGATGATTGGGGCCGACGCGTACTTCAATCTGCTTAAGCTGGCCGATATACCCGTTACGCACCAGTTCACACATCAGGCGCGTACGCGGTTTTGAGCGTTCATGACTGCCGGTTTGCAGAATCACGCCGTTGCGTCTTACAGCCTGGACCATGGCTTTACCTTCGTCGATGGTCAGGGTAAGCGGTTTTTCGCAATAAATGTGCTTGCCGGTATTGGCTGCGGCGATAGAGATGACGGCATGCCAATGGTCGGGTGTTACTACGGTGACGGCGTCGATGTCCGATCGGCTGACGATTTCGCGGAAGTCGATAAAAGAAGCACAATCCTTGTAAGTGCCCGAGCGAGTTTGCTTGCTATAATGATCATTGACAATTTGGCGGCCCGATTCGCGCCCCAGCCAGGGGCCGTTCCAGCCATGCCTATACCAATGGCCGTATTCGTTGCTGGCTCTGACGGGGTCGCAGACAGCGAGGACCTGAACCTCCGGGTTGTTCAGGAAAGCTCTCATGTTGGCGGTGCCCATGCCTCCCAGCCCGATACAGCCCATATTGATGCGATTGCTGGGGGCCTTAGCTCCAAAGACGGACGAAGGTACAATGGTAGGCAGCGCTACGGCGGCAGCGGCAGCGGCGCCTGCTTTGAGAAAGTCACGACGGGTCGGTTGATTACTCAGTCGGGTGCTAGAGTCCATCAGGCCTTCCTTCAGGCGGGATAGAGGTTCTCCAGTCAATCGCTTAGAGTATGTCAAATTGGTGCGGCCGGTTACGTGCCCGCGTCGTAGAGTTGGTCGTGTTCGAAGGCGTAGAGGGCCAGGCCCGCGGCGCCGATAGCACCGGCGTTTTCGCCCAGGGTGGCGTAGACGATCTCCATGGATTCATGCCTTAAGGCCCACATCTGTTTGTGGAACGATTCGCGGACCTTGTTGAGCAGGAAATCGCCGGCATTGATCATGCCGCCGGCCAGTACGACCAATTCGGGCTCGGTGACGTGTCGCATATTGACGCTGGTCAAGGCCAAGGCCTGGGCAGTTCCGTCGACGACCTCGAGGGCGAGCGCGTCGCCCGCCTGGGCGTGATCGAAGACGTCCTTGGCGGTGAGTTTGCCGGCGTTTTGGTAGACCTGGGCGAGTGAGGAGTCGCGGCCGGCGTCGAGGAGTTCCTGGGCGCGTGCGGTGGTGCCGGTGGCCGATGCGTATGCTTCGACACAGCCGTGTTGTCCACAGGTGCAGAGCCTTCCGCCCATTTGGATGACGAGGTGGCCCAGCTCTGCGCCGTTATCGTCACTGCCGTGGATGAGGGTGCCGTCACAGACGATGCCGCCCCCAATGCCGGTGCCCAAGGTGAACATGACCATGTCGCGTACGTTCTTTCCGGCGCCTTGCCAGAATTCGCCCCAACAGGCGGCGTTGGCGTCGTTGTCGAGGACGGCGGGCACCGCCAGGCGTCGCGAGAGCTCGGGGCGAAGGGGGAAGTTATCGAAGCCAGGCAGGTTGCCCAGTTTGATCAGTCGTCCCTGGGAGCGGGACAAGGGCCCGGGCGAGCCAATACCGATGCCTTTGACGTTTGACCTTTCGATTTTGCATTCAGCCAGCAGAGTCTTGCAGGCGTCGGCGGTTCGTTCTACCAGGGAGGCGGGTCCCAGTGAGACCTTGGTAGGTTCGCTGCGGCGGGCGAGCATTTTTCCGGTCGCATCCATGAGGACGATGACCACGTTTGTACCGCCAAGGTCCATTCCAAAAAAGTAGTTTTCCATCATACTCCTGCCTGTATTTTTGGGGGGTTCAAGGCTGACGCCAGAGGGGGCTTACGAGTGTCATGCCGAGGTCCATTCGTGTGGGTCCATCACTTTTGTGCAACGTGGTCATTTTCACTGGTGGGGCAGCGTTTCCAGGGCGGGAGGAACTCGCTTTCGACGGGCCGGGTGTGGACCGTTGTTGACACGCTGCGGAGAATATCTTTTTCCAACGCTTCGTCTCTGCCGAGGGCAACCCATTGGACGGGGGCGTCCTGGGGGCGTTCCTGTGGTGCCAATCGAGGCATTCGGCCGGCGGTTTTGCCGAAGAGATCACCCAGGCGTACGCGGCCGGCGACGAGTTGCAGCGGTCGGCTGAGCCGCTCGACAGATGTCTGACAGGTCAGACGGGTGTATCCTGTATCGGCTGGTTCTAAGGAGAGCGATACGCGTCGCCGTATGGTGTGCAGACTGGCCTCGAGTGAGTCAGAGGGGCTGACGAGGTCGCGTCGCCATGATTCGAAAAACTGACTGCTGGTCATGGGCTTGGTGACGACCAGGCCGCGTTGTTGGTTGGCCTGGTCGAGCTCAAAGCCGCGTGCTTTCAACTCGTCGAGACAGACCCACCAGAGGGGGCCTGGCGCTACGTTGAGGCGCAAGGGGTTGGGTGTGGGCTCGGGCTGGGGCGAGGCACAGCCGACAAGGCACAAGGCTGCGCTGGCCAGGAGCAGGCCCGCCGTGAGGTTGCGTGGCTTGGTAACGAATGCTCTCGATTGGGACTGGTTGGGTGCCATGAGCGGGATTTTAGCCGCAAGGGGCCCCCGTGTCAAAGGCTGGCTTGGTTGAAGTGATGAAAGGTTTGTCTGGGGTATATGAGACCAGAGGCGCGTAGGCCGACCTTAGGGGCATGGCAGGCGGTTCTGATGGGGGCGGCGGCGGTTGTGCAGGGCGGGGCGGTGCGGCGGGGGGGGCTATTTGGTCTGATAGGTGCTTTCGAGCACTTTGAGGCCCTTGCGGCACGCCAGGCGTGAAATGGCATTGAGCCGGTCGATAAACAAGACGCCGTTGAGATGGTCGGTTTCGTGCTGGAGGCAGGTCGCAGGCAGGTCCACGAGGTCGATCACGAACTTATTGCCGTCGAGGTCGAGGGCCTGGACGGTGCAGGCGGCGTGGCGTCGGACCTTTCCGCTAATGCCGGGCAGTGACAGGCAGCCCTCGTGGGATTCCTGGTAGCCCTGGAAGTCGCTGAGCACGGGGTTGATGAGGACCTGGGCGTCTTGGGGCTTGCCGGTGAGATTTACGGTGACCAGGCGTATGGAGAGGCCCACCTGGGGGGCGGCCAGGCCGATGCCGTCAGCCTTGAGCATCAACTCGATCATGGTATCAGCAAGATCGGCCAGTTCAGGCGTGATGTTGGTAATCTCATCAGCTCGCTTTCGCAGTACCGGGTCGGGGTAGTAGCGAATTCGTAAATCATTCACGTCCAAGTGGTTTTGTTCCATTATCATGCTGTTTGTGGTTACCTCCGGTAGGGGGGGCTCCTTGTCACGGAAGATTATAGCATCGCGGCGGGGGTGGAGCTAGTCTTAAGCGCTTGCATGGTTGTCTGCGGGCCGGCGAGGTTCGTAAATGTAGCTTTGGTAGGGTTTTAAGCGTGGTTGGGCTGTCCATGTCGGCTATTTTTTTGAGTTGACAAGGCCTGCATATGTGGTAATGTACGATACTTTGTCGGGCAAGGGGAGGTCCCTGCCCGGTGTTAGAGGCGTCCTACGCAGGCCCAGTCGCTTTGGGTGTGGGTCGTGGAGTAGTGCCGGAGGCGTTTATACCCAGTGGCTGCGGAACAGACACAGGTTGAATATCCAGAGGAACTCAAGGAACAGGCTCGCGGTTTTTTCAGCCGTGGCGCCGAGGTGGCCTATACCCTCAACTACGACTATGCGGTTGAGCTTTACCTCGATGGCCTGTCGTTCTGGCCGGACGCGCTCAATGAAGGGCACAAACCGCTGCGTGAGATCGCTCTGCGCCGCCAGGCGGCCGGGGGCAAGAAGAGCGGCTTTGGCGACAGTTCGAAATTCAAAAAAGGCTCCGGCAAGAACGCTAAAGACGCGGTGCTCAAGGCGGAGTACCTGCTGAGCAAAGACCCGGCCAATACCGGCCACATGACGGACATGGTCAAGGCGTCGCTGCAAGGCGGGTATCGCGACACGTCTTTGTGGATGGCCAATATACTTTTCGACAGTAATCGTCGCAAAGACAAGCCGTCGGCTCAGACGTACGTTTTTTTGCGTGATGCGTACAAGCAGCTGGACGATTTTGCCCGGGCGCTTCAGGCGTGTCAACAGGCCGCCCAGCTCAAGCCCAACGATGTCGATCTGGCTGAGGCGATGCGTGACCTGTCGGCGCAAGCCACCATGCAGCAAGGCAAGTACGATAGCGACGGCGATTTCCGTGACAGCATCCGGGATCGTGAACAGCAGGAGCGTCTTCACGCCCAGGATTTGCTTATACGGTCGGAGGAGTCGTCGGCGGACATTGTCGAGCAGGCGCGGGCTGAATACGAGGCCGCTCCCACCGTTCCGGGCAAGATTAACAAGCTGGTTGATGTGCTCTGTCAGGGTGAAGACCCGCGGCAAGAGACTGAGGCGATTGCGGTTCTGGAAAAGGCGTACACGCAGACCAAGAACTTTCGCTTCAAGCAGCGCTGCGGTACAATTAAGATCAAACAGGCGAACCGGCGTGTCCGGCAGCTGCAGCGGAAGCTGAAGAAGGATCCGGGAAACGCGGCCTTGAAGAAGCAGCTTCAACAGGGGGCCCGGGAGGTGCTTCGGGCGGAATTGGAGCACTACAAGCTGTGTGTGGCCAATTATCCGACAGACCTGGGGCTTCGTTTTGAATACGGCAAACGGCTTATGCGGGGGCGGCTTTATGATGACGCGATTCCGTGTTTTCAGGAAGCACGCAGCGACCCGCGGCACCGTATTGCGTCGCTCAATTACATCGGGCAATGTTTTTTCCACAAGAAGTGGTATCCCGACGCGATCGAGACGTTCCAGCAGGCGTTGGAGCTGGTCGAAAGCGGCGAGAATGCACTGGCCAAGGAATTGCGTTATAATCTTGGCCGGGCGTTTGAAGCGGCCGGTAAGACCGAAGACGCTTTGAACTGCTTCCGTAAGGTGGCACAAATTGATTTTAACTATCTGGACGTCAGAAAACGCATTGACGCCCTAAGGGAACAGCCCGGCGGCTCAGTATGAGTGTTGCCGGCGAATAACTTTCAATAAGGAGAATTGTGTGGCACATTCGCTTTCCGCGAAGAAACGAGTTCGGCAGAATGAACGACGACGTATGCTCAATCGCGTCCGACGGGGTGCGATGCGAACGCAGCTCAAGAAATGCACCGCGTTGATCGAGCAGGGCGGCGAGGCCGCGAGCCTGGAGCAGGAAGTGCGACAGACTCAGAAGCAGATCGATCAGCTGGCCGCCAAGGGCGTCATGCATAAGAACACCGCTGCGCGTCGAAAATCGCAACTGGCCCGCAAGCTCAACGCCGCTATTGCGTGAGTGACCTTGTTTTGAGGGGGCCTTACCCGTCGACACAGGGAGGGGCCCAGCGGTGGCTCAGTAGGAGTGTGATGGTTAGGCCGTGCCGAGCAGCGGCTTTGATTGATGCATGACCCAGGGCAATGCAACTGACCCGCGTGCCGTCTTCTCGCGCTTGGTTGGCGGGAGCGTGGTTGCTGCGCGCCTGCGTGTTGCGCGATTGCTGATCTGGTTCGGGGTAAAACCCAACACGTTGACCGTTCTTGGCCTGGTTGTCACCTTGGCCGGGGCGGTCTTGTTGGTTTATGGGGCGGGCGACCGGCCAGGAAGCAGTCTTCGCGGCGGGCACAGCTGGCTGGGTGTTGCTGCGGCGCTGGTCCTGATTTTGGCCAGCGCGTTTGACATTCTGGACGGCGCGGTGGCGCGGCTCAAGGGGCAGATTACCGAGCGGGGAGCCTGTCTTGATTCGTGTGTCGATCGGCTCAGTGATGGGGCGATATTTCTCGGTATCATGCTCTACTATGTGCGACACCCGGAGGTGGATGGGTGGCGTCTTTTTGCGGCGGCGGCCGTGGTGGCTCTGGTCAATGCGGAACTCATCAGTTATGTCAAGGCGCGTGCGGAGAACTTTATCCCGAGTTGTCCGGTGGGGTACTGGCAGCGAGGTGAGCGTATCGCGGGCGTTCTCATAGGGCTCTGCTGCGGGCACATTGCTACGGTGCTGCTGATGCTGGCGGTGCTCTCGGGGCTGACAGTGTTGCGGCGGATAACGTTTGCTTATCGCCAGATCAAACGCCAGGAGCTGGGGCGGCCCTTGCTTGAACCGTATCGGCTGGAAGGCATCATGCGTCTGGCGTTGTGGCGCTATCGGCGTCGCACGGTTCCATATGATCTGGTCACGGCGACCAATATCGCGGTCATCCTTTTTGTGGATGCGGAAAGTTGGTTTAGATAGAGACAGCGGCGATCGACTTGGACGGCGGGTGTGGTGGGGTCTTTCTGCGGAACTACGGCAGTATCTCACGCCAGGTGCGCGCAAGGCAAGAAAGATAGCTTTCGCGGAAGTGGGTGGGCGGCGTTGGCGGCAGGAGTAAGCTGGCCTGCGGGCATCTGTGGGCTTATAATGGGCACGATATGAAGAGAGAGCCCCCTACCCTTTGGACAGAGCAGCAGCTGGCGGACCCGCATCGTCTGCCGGACAAGGCACGGCGTGTTCACGCGATGTTCGCGGCATTGAGCCCGGTCTACGATCTGCTCAATCATGTGCTGAGCTTTAATCTCGACCGGAGTTGGCGTCGGCGTGCCGTGCGGCTCTTGGCCCCGCAGCCCGGCCAGATGGTGCTGGACCTCTGCTGCGGCACGGGTGATTTGACCTTGGCGCTGGCGTGTGAGCAGAGCCGGCTTGACGGTATTATCGGACTGGATTTTGTCGCTCCCATGCTTGAGCGCGCAGAGATCAAGTACGAGCGATGGCGGGAGCGGCGCGGGCACAACGCGCCCAAAGGGCCGCCCGTGCGGTGGATATGCGCCGACGCGCAGGAGTTGCCGTTGGCTGATCATTCCGTCCATGGCGCCGCCTGTGCCTTTGGTTTTCGCAATCTGCAGGATCCTCTGGAGGCGTTGCGTCAGCTGCGCCGGGTGCTGGTGCCCGGGGGACGCCTGGTCATCTTGGAATTCGACCTGCCGCGCAGGGGACTCTGGGGCTGGCTCTACCGGGCCTATTTTACCCTTGTTTTGCCACGGATCGGCGATATCATGGCCAGACAAGCAAAAGGCGCTTATCGTTATCTGTCCGCTTCCGTGCAGGCCTTCGGCACCACCACTACACTGGAAACCCTGTTTCGTCAGGCGGGGTTCGTTGCCCTCAAGAGGAAGAACCTCTGCGGTCGGGCCGTCGTCGCCTGGCTCGTCGAGAACACATAATGCCCAACGAAGCCCCTACCAGACGCAAACGCTACTTCACCGACGGTGCCAGCATGTGCTACGCACCGTGGCATCGCGGCATGTCCTGGCTGATCAACCTGGTGCTCTATTGCCTGCTCAACGTCTATATTCTGCGCATCCAGACCGGGCTCTACTTCAGCCAGAGGAATCCTTACCCCGCGGACCAGACGTTGAGCGAGCTGCTTCTGGCGCCGTTGAACATTTTTCATTTTCCGACCCACGTAATCGTTATCGGACTACTTATGGCCTTGCTGTGCGTCGTGCCGATCCTGGTGGCGCAACTTTACAACCTGCTCTATGCCGTTCCTTTCGTGCTGGCGGCGCTGTTTTTGGGGCACAATCATATCGTTGCCCTGGCCTTGTTCATCAGTGCCGCGGCGGCGGGGTTTGAACCGCTACGTTTTAAGTCGAAATTTGTTGCCGCCCTGCTTTGTCTGACGCCGGAGATTCTCTATTGGATTATCTTTCGCGGGCCCAACCACGAATCCAATGTGCTGCGCTGGGCGGTGCTCTACGCGCCCTGGGGGATTGCATTGCTTATGTCGGTTATCCTCTTTGCGGTTACTTTGGCGATTGGTCATTTCGTGCGTTATCGACCGGGGGTGATTGCACCACTGGTGGGGCTGTTCCTGGCGGGCACGGTCACACTTTTTCACATGACTATCGGCATGCCGGAACGGGATTTTCAGGCCTACGTGTACCGCTACAGCCCGGACCAGATTGACGCTTTTCAGAGCCGGAGCATTGTGCCGCTTCTGGAAAAAGAGACCGCCGAGCGCCTCGAGCGTGAGCCGTACCTCAAGGCGGACACCGTGAAAGAGCAGCTTCGGCGACAATGGCGACAGGCGTACCTCATCACACGTTTGGGGGTGCCCGGCAGTGAAGCGTCGCTGGCTTTGCGTGAGGTGGTCAAGTTCTTTTACGCCAAGTATAACGCGGACGAACGCATTGCCAAGTTCATCGCGAGCTACCCCCACGATCCTCGGGTGGCCGACGCTCTGTATTACCGGGCCCTGCTCAAAGATGTCGCTGTGGACTTGCCCACGCTGCGTGACAAAGACATGCTGCGCTTCTACCACGACGTGCCCAATGCGGAATCAGAAGTCTACTGGCGAGACCTGCTGGAACGCTTTGGTGATGCAGATGTCAGTGTCGAAGCACGATGGCGTGTTGCGCGGCTGGTTGCTGCCCGCAAGCCGGCCAGTCTTGCCGAAGAGTTTCATTTTGCCGAGGCGCTCGCTCTTCTCGACCAAGGCGAAGAGCGTGCTTGTGCGCTGCTGGAAAGGCACCGCCGTCGCAGGGGGCAGGGCAAGCGCGAGGTGGGCTGGTTTCACGACGTGTTCTCCAAACCGCCCGCGCCGTTGAACGAAAGCGATGTGCTGAATCTTCGCCACCGCATCGCTCGACTGCGCCGCCTGATCGGGCCGGAAAATCACGGCGCGCTGCGGCCGCATCGCGAGCGGCTGGCCGATCTGGTCAGCCTGGACCCGCACCAGCTTGATTATGCCGATCGGCTCCAGGAACTGCTGCTCAATGCGCCCAAGGCCGACCCGCTTATCGACAATATTGAACTGGCCCAGGCGCTGCTGGTCAATGATCCGGATGTCCGTCAGGGGCGACTGGCGGATCTAGCACAACGCTATCATGATCGGGACGCCGGTGTCGAGGCCATGTTCGAACTGGCACAACTGCTTATCGAAAAGTACCGCCGTAGCGAACACCAGGGCGACCGCGATTCACTCCGCACGGCGGGCATCGAATGGTTGCAGAAGGTCATCGCCCTTGAACCTAACACCTACCTTGCGCAACGTGCCCAGGAACAACTTAACGTGGCGTTTGCCCTACCCTGATGGAAGCTATGTCCGAACCCGAACCGAAGTCAACAGCGAATACCCGTGCGAAGTGTGTCCCTTGGTATGAGGCGGGATTGGCCTTTAGCTGCCAACAGTGTGGCCGGTGCTGCGCCGGGCCCGAAGAGGGCTATATCTGGATTACCAAAGACGAAATGGCTCGCGCCGCGGACGTGCTGGGCCTTACGGCGGAGCAGTTCCGGCGTCGCTATACTGCGCGTGTGGGCGTTCGCTACACCATCGTCGAAAAACGTCCCAGCAACGACTGCATCTTCCTGACGCGGTCGTCGCAGGGGTGCGTGGGGTGTGACATCTATCAGGCCCGGCCGCTTCAGTGCCGGACGTGGCCCTTCTGGCCTGAAAATCTCAGCAGCGCCCGTACGTGGGAACGTGCAGCCCAGACGTGTCCGGGTATGAATCAGGGGCAGTGGTTCAACGCGGAGCAGATTGACGCCATTCGGCAAGGTCGACTTGATGGGCCGGCGCCAAGACAGACCGCTTCAAACGTCGCGTGGCAGTGGATCAGCGAGCACCGTGAGGACCAGAGTTGTCTTGATGCACTGGGGGGGCTTTACGCAAACCTGGACAATCGGCTGGCTGCGGCGTCGCCCAGCTGTCGCAACTGCGGCTCGTGCTGCAATTTTCAAGAGTTCGACCATCGACTCTACGTGACGACGCTGGAAATGCTTCACTTCGTCACGTCGCTCAAGGAATCCGGTGTGGATGGGGCGACAAGGCGGTTGCTGCGGCCGAAGAAGGGCGCCTGTCCTTATCTTGGTCGCACCGGCTGCACGGCGCGGGACGGTCGGCCTACGGGCTGTCGCATCTTCTACTGCACCGGGCTGGACCAGGCGTTTCAGGCTGAAACGTCCGAGCAAACGCTCGACACGCTAAGGCGGTTGCACCAGCAGTTGAGAGTGCCCTATTATTACGCTGATCTACTCGAATGGCTCAACAACGCTCCGGCCTCGTGATCAAGGCACACCCGACAACGGCGTCTGGCTCGTTTGCTCCTGCGGGCGAAGCATGTCCCATGTGAGCAGCTCGCCGGCGGCAATATTGCGTGCTGCCCGTTGGCCTGCCACTTTATCCAGTTCTCGCGGCGCGATGCCCGTCCCCGGTCGCTTCTCGGTGAGCATGCCGGCCGCTATGAGAGCGTTCGTTGGGATCGGCTGCTTTGCCGCCAGACTCACCCAGGCGACCTCGCGAATCGCGCGTTCTTCAGGCAGGGGCTGCTTGTGGCTCTGCCCCATGGCCGAATGCGCCTGGCACGCCAGACGCACGTATCGCCGCATTGCGGTCGGCTCCAGGCTGGCGCGATGGTCGGGGCCTTCCATCGTTCGGTCCAGGGTCAGGTGTTTTTCCAGGATGCTTGCGCCGGCGGCCACGGCCAAGGCCCCCGTCACCACCTCGCGGGTGTGATCGGAAAACCCGACGCGCAATCCCGTATGGCTTGCCAGCGTCTGCATCGCCCGCAGATTCACCTGTTCTAATTTGGCCGGGTAGAGGCTTACGCAGTGCATCACAGCGAGGCGGTCGGCCCCGGCCTGACGCAACACGCTCAGGGCCTCGTCCACTTCCGCCAGATCAGCCATGCCCGTCGAGAGCAGCACCGGCCGACGTGTCCCGCCCACCGCACGCAACAACGCCAATGCCCCCAAGCTGCCCGAGCCCAGCTTCAATGCGCTTACCCCCAGCTCCATCAGCGAGTCCACCCACCCCGGCGAAAAAGGCGTCACCAGAAAATCCAACCCACACTCGCGGCAACGCTGCTGCAACACCCTGAAATCGTTGACCGTCAGCTCCAGCCTCTTGAGCATGTCATACTGGGTCTCGTCGTCGGGCCCACAATCCTGCTGGTAGGCCGCCTTGGCAGCATCGGGCGTGACCAGCTCTTCGGCACGGAAGGCCTGGAACTTCACCGCGTCAGCCCCGGCCTGCGCTGCTGCGTCCACCAGCTCGAGCGCCAACGCCAGCCGGCCGTTATGGTTCACGCCGGCCTCGGCAATGACGTAAGGCTCGCCCCTGCCGGTGACCCAACCCGGAAAACACTGCTCATCAGACTTGCTGCCACCGTCGCCGATATCTGTTGCCCCCTCGGGCAGTTCCTCCTGGCCCTCATTAAAGCCGTGACGCTTGCGGTGCGCCTGCATACGCGGGTCACGCATCTGCTCCTGGGCCTTGCGATACAGCGCCTCGCCGTACAACGCCCGTTCCTGCTGTACCGTCTGTTCCGGGCTGGGCGGCTGATAGCTTGCCTGGGCCATGGCAATCGCCTCGGCTCGCAAGGCCATCAACTCGCCGTCGTTCATCTCGGTCAGATTTACGGTGAAATCCACCGCGTCGCCCATCTGCAAGACCAGATCTTCCTCATCCCCCTGCAGCTTGCCTTGCCCACGCAGCTCCGCGTACAATGGCGTACCCGGGTAGGGACACACAAACGTCATGCCCTTGAGCGGGATGTTCATGTCCTGACAGAACGCCACCGTTTCCATCACGGTCTCACGAGTCTCGCCAGGATAGCCTATCATAAACGCCAGCGGCGTCCGTACGCCCGCCTGTCGGCCGATGCGAATGACTTCCTTCATCTGCTCCAGATTCGCCTGCTTGTTCATCGCCCGCAAAATGTGCTGCGAGCCGCTTTCAATCCCGTAGGCGACGGATATGCACCCGCTGGCCCGCATACGCCGCACCAACTCCAGGTCGCAGACGCTGACCCGCCCGTTGCAGCTCCAGCGTATGTCTTGCAGCACGCTGCTCTTGTCGATCAGGTCACAAATGGCATATACCCGCTCCTTGTCGATAACGAAGCAATCGTCCTGAAAGCTGATAAAATCGACGTCGTAATTCGTCTTAAGGGCCTCCATCTCGCCTACGACGTGCTCGGCGCTACGCCCGCGGAACTGCCGCCCGAACACCTTGTAGCAGTACTTGCAGCCGAAGGGGCAGCCTCGCGAGCTGATGATATCTATGTCACGGCCCACGCCCACCACCGGGTTGGCCAGGTACACCTCCATCGGAAACAGGTCCCAGGCCGGAAACGCCAGCGTGCTGATATCCTCGATCAACGGCCGGGGGGCTGTTTGCACGACCTGGCCGTCGCGCAGGTACGCCAGACCCGCCACCTGCTCAAGCGATCGGCCTTCGAGCAGTGCCGCCGCCAACTCCAGCACCGTGTCGTCCGCCTCACCGAGTGCGACCACGTCCACCGCCAGCCGCTTTAGCGCCGTCTCGACGATGCTTGAGCCCACCGAGCCGCCCAGCATGATGGGCAGCTCCGGTCGGTACTGCTTCAGCTGCCGCGTGAGCCGCTTGACCCAGCCGTAGGTGGTAATCAACCCGCCGATGCCCACTACTGCCGGCCGCAAACGCCGGACACGCCTTGCCACCGCTTCGTCGCTGAGCCTTTGACCGTTGGCGTCGATCACCGCCACGGTGTAGCCCGCCTGGCGCAGCCTCGCCGCGAGCAGCCCCAGTCCCGTCGGAAAATTCCGCGGATGATCCCACACCCGCACCGGCGGAAAGATCAACGCTACGTCGCATTGCTGCTTAGCCATGCCATTGCCCTTCCGTGTGCGTGAGCTGCACTGCCTCTTCATTTGCTCGCTGTCGCAAGGTAGCCTCGGCCAGGAAGAAATCTCGCAGATGGTCAATATCCACCGTTTCGTGGGCCTCCTGGGCGATCCCCCGCCGGTCCGTGCCCCACATGGCGTGCGGATTGTCGCTGCCCGCCGCTGCTCGGAGCACCTCGTAACGCATCGCCCCCACCGCCGAGTCGATGGCGTAGACGGGGGGCAACTCCTGCCGGCGATACACCTCGTTGTCGATGTACTTGCTGATCCGGTCGCCGTTCATCTGATAAAGCCAATACGGATGATATTTGCCTACATTCGTCAGCGTCTGGACCGAATCGGCCCCTGTCGTCAGCAGATGCTCGACGGCCCGGTCGATAATGCCCTCGGACCGCACCGGCACGTTGGCGTAAAGCATGACCACGACGTCCGGCACGTAGCCGTCCTGGGCCTGCAGAGCCGCGCAACAGTGACGCAGCGCCTCGTCGATTCTGGCAGTGTCGCTGGCCAGCTCGGCGGGACGCTCGGCTACCCCTACGTCGTACGCTTGGGCGACCGCCATGGCCCGCGCATCGTCGGTACTGACCGCCACACGATCCACACGCTTGGCCGCCAACGCCGCCTCCAGCGAGTACGCCACCACCGGCTTGCCCTGAAGCTCACGCACGTTCTTGCTCGGCACGCCCTTGCTGCCCGCCCGCGCCGCCACGATTGCCAACACCTTACTCAACGATGCCACTCCTTGCACTTGTCGCATAACTGATTGACTGTAAAATCGCCTTCACGCTGCGCCTGCCGCAATGCTGAGAGCGTCGGGCCCTGCCATATTTCGGAGACACTCTGCTCCTTCACGTTGCCCACCACGTTCTTGGCAGCAAAATCCTGCCCGCACATCACCACCTGCCCGTCAGCCAGGATCGTCATGCAGCGATTGAGCCGTCGGCAGACTGTTCGTCGCGGCGGCTGCATGTCCATGACCGCCTTGTCCTCGATCTGACCAGAGAAGTCGTTGTACCCCACCATCACCGCCGCCTCGCAACGGCTGAGCCAGCGGTCGTAGAATGTCTCCATCTCAGCCATCGTCGCACGCGTCTTGACCAGGTGCGGCAGAACGACCGGTCCGTCCGGTCCGGCGGCATCAATGAATGCCTCGGCCTGCTCGACAACCTGCTCAAAACCGCTCTGACCCTTGACCTGCTCGTAGAGTGCTGCACTATCAGCGTCCAGATGGACACTCACGACGTCCACGTCACCGCTTAGCAGAGCATCAGCTGCCTTGCCGGCCAAACCCCGCCCGTCGGTTTCCACATGGATGCCGAAAATACCCGCCGCCTTGGCAGCATGCACCATCCCTGCCAAGTCCGGATGGGCCAAGGGTTCGCCGAAGCCGCCGATCGTCACACATACGTCGTCGTACGCTGAGCAGTCCCGCATGATCTTCTCGAACAACGCCAGATGCATCGCTGCCCGTTCGGGTCGACCCTGCTCCCAGCGATGGGGGTAGCCCTGAATCCGCACGCTTGGGTGCGTCGTAATCTCCACCTCCAATTCACGGCAAAAAACATCCGTCGTGTCCTGGTGTAAGCCCAGCTGACGCACCGCCTCAGCCGCTGTCCAGTCGAGCCACTGGCCGTTGACACCTTGCAGGGCCTGCTCCAAAGCCCCAAAACTGCGTGTCGTATCTGCCAGGCAGCGCCCCTCCGCCGTGATGACGTCCATATCGAGCTGATAGTTGGACTCGTTGATGATGTAATCCGCGTGAGGGGTTGCCGGATCATATGCGAGCACGTCCCCAATATGCGCCGACTTCGCCGCGGCCTCGGCCAGCATGTCGAGCCGATAGACGCAGGGGCCCAACCCCGGCGGCGCCTGCGAAAACGTGAAGCGAAACATGTTTTCGTGCTCATGGTGCTGGGCCAGCATGGCCTCGATTAACGCCGGGTCAATCAGGACCGCCTCGGCTGGAACCTGCACGACCGTGGTCAGGCCGTGTTCGGCTGCGAGCTGCACCATTTCGGTTGTGATAACCTGTTCGTCAAACACGGTTGCGTCATGAATACCCCCACGCCAGCTCGCCAGCGACCATTTACGTCGCCGCACATAGGAACTCAGCGGCACTGTTTGCCCCAAACCTGCGACCTCTGCCCGCGTTCCGTCCAATAGCTGTCCCACCGCGGCAGTCTGGCTGGCCGGGCAACAGACCAGAATCGCTTCCAATGCCTGCGCCCGCTCCAGACGTCGCACTGTCCGACGCAATACGGCCTCCCCCGCCAGCAGGTCACTTGACCGCGAGCGCAGCCCCAGCGATGCCCGCTCCAGGTCGACCCATACCAACGCTCCATTCTTATGCTCATTCATGGGCGTTGTGCTCCGTCGTCTTCCTGCGTAGAAATGTCAACCGTGTTTGTCCGCATGTGTATATCCTCAGTGTGCCTTGTCAAAACGATCAAGGCAATCCTGCAACATCTTCTTGAGCCGCTCGCACCCTTTGTTGATTTCAGAAACATAGGCGATATCACGCATCAACTGCCGCCGCTGTCGCTCCTTGCCCTCGACCTGGTCGACCTCGATGGTCCGGTCCTGCCGGTAGCGGAACATCTCGGCTGCTTGCGAGACGTAGGAGACCATCTCGTAAATGTCCTGCCGTCGGCGGACCATGGTGCGTAGTTCATCCAGCCGCACCATTTTGCGGTTGAGCGCATGCTGGTCCTCAATCAACTCGAGCATGTCCTGCACGATCGTGAGTGTTTCCCGGCCGATCTCCAGCAGGGAGTCGACCTCTTCCATCCGCTGGCCGACGAGGGTGCGTGCGGCATCCTGTTTGTCCGGTGCGGAGTGTTCAAGGCTTCGGCGATAGGCAAAACGCTCTCGTGCGATGGGGGCTTTGCAGTATCGCCGGGCTGCTTCGGCGAGTGACATGCTCTGGCACGCTTGTTTCAAGGCGCCCCCTTCAGTGGCGTCGATCACCGTTGCTCCACACGCTGCGAAATCCTTCTCGAACTGCTGCAGGTAGGTGAACATCTGCTCGTCGGTGTAAATCTGTTGGCCGTGCTGGTCGTTCACCTGGCGCAGCGTGCCGCGTGAACGCACGATACGCTCCCATTCCTTCATCTCGACCGTATTGAAGCGGTTCAGCTCGCCCCGCCATATCTGGTGCAGCCTCGTCCCGGGGCTGTAATAGACGTTGTCGGTAAAGGCCAGGTCCTGGCCCACGAAGATGATGGGGTCCGCGCCGAGATACTGGGCCAGGTAAAAGGCGACGTGGGCCACCGTCGAGCCCGCGGGCAGGTCATCGTGGGCGAATTGGTCGCCGCCGCGGAGCACCAGACGGGCGAAATCGTTGCCCAGGAGCATGACGGTGCCTCGTTGGCGAAAATAGTCGATCACGGCGGGATGCGCCTTGGGCTCAGCGACCAGCTCGACGCCTTCCAGATCGGCCGCGTCGAGCCCCGCGAAAAACCCCTGGCTGACCTCGTGATAATCGAGACTGGTGACGTAATCGGGCCGGATGCCCTCGGCCAGAAGGGGCTTGAGCGTCGTCTGGACCGCAATGACGACCACCTGATCGCGAATCTGTTTGAGGATTTCAATATTACGCCGCAACGAAGGACCGGCCGAAACTACTACCGCCGGACACCCGGCAAATCGCGAACGCAGCACGCCGATCGAAGGGGTAGAAACGTACGTGGGCAGGTTGGCCAAGAGGTTCTTGCAGGTGCGGATGCTGTTGCCCAAGGCTGTCAGCAGCGTCGAGCGTAGAAACGCGGCGTACTCGGTGACGAGCCGGTGGACCGTCTGGTGGAATTGCCCGTTGAGCCGCTGGAGCGGTTGGGTGAAGACCGTCCCCATCATCATGCGGTGTCCGTGGGCCTTGAGCTTGTCGAATATTTCGTTGCGTTCGCAACGGGTGATCACCACGAGTCTGCCGCTGGTGAACATCTCCGAGAAATCGGCCAGCTCCAGGGCCGTTCGCAGCAACGCCACATCCGGCTCGCTGACGACGACAAAGGCATCGCCGGCCAACTGGTCGTAAAGGGCGCGGACGTGATAGCCCAAGCCGAACCCGTCCACGATGTAGCACATGGGAATCCGCCCGGCTTCGCGGTCCTCGAGCTTGGCTGCCTGGGCCCGAGCACCCGCCGCCCAGCGAGACGCCTCCTTCTCGGGATCGTAGCGGCTGTGCAGATAAACGCCCTCACCCTGAGCACCCAAGGCCTTACAGGTGGCAACCCCCGATCGGGCCGGTTCACAGGCGAGCATCTCCAACTCATCGACCAGCTCGACCTGCTGAGCCAGCGCCGGCCAGTGCTGCCATAACGCCCGCAGGTTAGCCACATAGATATCGTCGGCCTGAGCCTGGCGTCCTGAGTGGATCGCTGCTTGGTCCGCCGCTGGTTGCACCTCCATTTCCCGCTCCGTCATCAGCCGTTGCTCCGCTTTTCTGTTGCTGCCAAGAGGGTCTTGCCGTATAGGAAAGACTACACGGTACGTGCATTGCAGACGCACCGAGACTCCTTATAACATTATCGGTCCTTACTCCACCATCACTTGAAATATTATGTTCGAGCTGTTCCATCTTAACTGACGCCATGAAAAGGACTTAACGCTGTGGCTTATCACATTTTCGACGACCCTACATTGCTCATTGTGATTGCTGTCATTCTCGAAATGCTGCTGCTGGTGGCTTCGGTATTCGTGCCCCAGCGGCGCAGGAAGCTCATGCTTCTGATTGGGCCAGGTTTGGTAGCGCTGGTGCTGGCTCTCGATTACCTTGTGCAAACCAACCGGGAAGGGCTTGTCAGCGTCACCCATGAGCTACTGGACGCGGTGGAAAGAGAGGACGCTCCTGCGGTGATGGAGCGCGTCAGCCCTGACGCTCGATTTAGAAACCGTCTGGACAAGGCCGCCGTGGGGGCGGTCATTAACGGCCTGCTGCAAAGGCCGTTCGTCAAAGCCATTAACGTCGTTCGCTTGAACGTGGAAGAGCCCGAGGACGCTGGCGGCTCCGTGCGCCTGCGCGTCAGGGCCATACTCGATTCGCAGGGTGTCTACGGCGAGGAATTTCCCGTTACGACCGAATGGCGTCTCGAGTTCGTCCGCGACGGTGATGGCCTGTATCGACTGGCAGACGCCATACTGCTCGACCCCTCGAATATCGACCCTTTCAGGCCTTCCAGCTGGTAAAGCCGGCGAAAGGGCCGCCGCGCGTCGGGCCGACTTTGGTAGGCCGATATTGCGCCCAGGGTCTTTCTGGAGCCGCCCACCACCCGGGCAAGGTGTGCTGTTAACGCATGGTTGGGCCCATAGCACCCATAGCACCCATGGCGCCCATGGCCTCGCCGCCGCGTCCACCGCGCATGGCACCACGTGGGCGACGGCCGCCGCCCCGCCGCTGCTGGTTCTGCTGCTTGATGGCGTTGACAACCTTGCTGTGCTGCTTACGCATCTCTTCGGGCCATGTCGGCTTATCGAGGCCACGCCGTTGTATCTGCCCGCTCGTATCCCTGTAGAGAATGTCCGTGGTGACTACGCTGCGGAGTGTGCCGCCCAAGCCGACCCAGTGGGTGCTCTCGGGTATTACGTCAAGGAGGGTCGCCCCCGTGCGAAAATCAATGAATTCCGGCTCCCCGGTGGCCGGGCCCAGGGCCGTTCGGGTACCCGTGGGCGTTTGCGCTTCCTGCAACTGCCCAATGGGCGAGCCGGGCCGCACGAGAAACTGCTCGTTGTGCCAAAGCCCATTCTGGAAATGAAAAACGTCCGCCTGGACCAGGCGGATATCCGGGTCCCGCGTGGGCTTGAGGAAAAAGAGCGTACGAGGCGGCACCTTGGCGACTTTGTCCGGCTGCGCAAACGGCGACCACAGGATAATCTGGTCTTGCAGGTCTTTTTCCTTTTCGGTAAACCAATCTCGCCCCGCGATAGGATTGAAGAAACCCACCCGGACGCGGTAGCGATAGACCTGACCCGGTTGAGCGGTGGCGTCGTGGGCCCAGACCTGCAGGGCTTCCTCGTCCAGGAGAGGCCAGGTGGGCTGGGCCGATGTGCCGCCACGCATTCCCGTCATGTCGCCAGGCATACGAGGCATTCCTGGCATACCCGGCATGCCCCCTCTACCCATTTCACCCATTCCGGGCATTGGCGGCATACCACCGGGCATTTGAGGCATAGGACCCATGCGCCCCATTTCTCCCATCGCACCAGCACTTGTCGGGCCACCGCGGCCTTGAGGACGGCCTCTGGATGGTCGCTCACGTCTGTCCGTCGCTGGTCCGTCCCCACGTCCGCGCCCAGGGCGTTGTCGACGGTCGCCTCGTTCCGGTCGCTCTCGTGTGGAGGCGAGCCGTTTCTGCTCGGCCCTTTCGGAAGGAGGCAGCCACTTGGTCTGGGTGCGTGCCAGCGGGTAAGGGGTGGGCGGCTGCACAGCGGCCCATTGCACCTTGTCTACACTATGCTGTTCGATGAGCACTTCGAATTCCGCGTCGGTGTAGTCGGAGTAGCGCTGCGATTTGACCTCGAGCGAATCAACGGTGGGGTTTTCGCCGCCACTGACACTATGCCAATCGGTCCAACTGCCGTCCGGACGCAACTGCTGTCGCTGCAGCTCAATCATCGCAACGACCGGTTGGACCGCTTTGGGTTTCTGCTTGAGATTGTCGTCATCAAAGGCTGCGGCAAACTCCTCGGCCAGTTCCAACATGGGAAACTGTGCTTCGACCGTGACGAAATCCAGGTCCGCCACGTGCTGGTCTCGCCCTTGGGTGATTTCCACACGCTCCCGATAGACATCGACGGCTAAATCCTTGAGGGCAAGCATCTTGGGCAGGACGATGGTCTGCTCGACATCGATACGCACCGCCTGCTCGCGCGCCATCGGCGAGAGCGGAAAGCGGTCGAGCGTGCTAACCGCGATGGGGGGCACGTTGATGAGCTTATCAGCCCGCGCAGTGTAAGGCTCAGGCAACGCCGACGAGGGCTTCTTACGCTGCTGGTCCAGGTTTCGTGCGGTGGTCACCGCGTCCTGGGTCAGCTTGGAAGGCGGCGCCGAAGCCTCGGTGGTGAAAAATGCCCGATGCAAGACCCACCCGGCGAACGCCAACGCCAAGACGATGACGATCTTCTCCAAGTGGGCCTCGAATACATTCATGTGCTGCTTCTTAGCCATCGCTGCGATATCCTTTCCATGGCCTGGCAAGTACTGCCAGAGGCAATGCATAGTCCCTACGGCGGTTAGGTCCAGGCGGCTCTGGAGGGCCTGGACTAATACGTGCCGAAGCCGGAACCTTTTTTCTTCGAACCGCTCCCGCCGGTTGTCTCGTCCTCGCTGAAGAGCGAGGGTTTGTAAGGCTCGTAGCCTTTCTTGAAGAAGAAATACTCGCACGGCAGAACGACGCGCTTGAGGGCTCCTGAGCCATAGTAGTAGCCGTCCTTTGCGTGTGAGTCGAGATCAACCGCCTGGGCAGTCAGGCCCAGCACGGTGATTTGCGCCCGCAGGTAATTGCCTGCGCCGGTAACCTTGGGCCCTTGCAGGGCGTTGATGAAATCGCTGATGCGTGAGTCTTCCATGACGACAATAACGTCAAAGTGAACAACGTCGATCAGCTCGTCGCTCAGTCGGCCCGTATAGGCTTTGGTGTATTCGCTTTCCGCAGCCGCTTCGTCGTAGTATGCCGGCAACGCCTCGCTGCCTTCACCTTGGTCTGCGGCTAGCCGAGAGGGGCTCGCGCTCTTGCCCACCACTCGGGTTGCCTGGCCGGTGGGCGATTCACCCGCAAATCGCACCGCCACCAGTCGCTTAACAGGTGACGTCAACACGTTGCCTGATTCAGCGTTCATCTGGGTGATGGCCTGGGCGACGTCTTCCTGAATCCACGTGGCCAGCTGAGTAAGCCACGACTCTTTGATCATGGCCTCCATCTCCAGCTCGGGCTGACCCCGCCAGTAGGTGTAGCAGCAAAACGCGTCGGCAGGGGCATAGACCTTCATGTTTTCGGCCTTGTGGCGGCGGAGTTCCTCGATGAGCTTACGCATCTGGCGCTGTTCTGACGACAAACGCCGTCCGTACGCCCCCCCCTTGTCAAAGAGGTTCGTGGTATTCCACGTTGTGCTCCTGCCGGCACCCCCTGCGGCGCTCTTGACCAGTTGCTCGATGGCGGCATCACGCTCGGCCTCGGTGGGCCTTTCGCCTGCGCCCATCGAAAGACGCAACTGGTCCACAAAGTTGGTGTAATTCTCCGCAAACTTCTTGTAAAGGTAACCCGCCGAATACGCGTCCTTGGGACGGGGAAACACATCCTGCGAGAGCAGGGGACGCTTGGAGGTGTCTTGCACCAAGGCAAGGACTTTGGCAAGGTCCGCTTCGGCAAGCTCCGCGTTCTGCTTCAATTGCTCGAGTTCGTTCTCGTGCACCAGCTTTCTCTTGAGTCCGCCAATGGCGCTGCAGGTCTGCTCAAGCTCGTTGAGACTCTGGGCGTTGCTCGAGGCGATAAGCATTCCGGCCGCGAAGATCCCCAGCCCGGCCAGCGTCAGCCCCACGCATCCGATAAGAAAAATCCGCTTCTTGATAAAACCTGTGATATTCATCTTATTCTATCCTGACTTGCGTCTGTCGTGCGTCCTGATCGTCACATACGCCGCCTCAGCCGGCCTTACCACGCTGACTTCTTCGAGCCAACGCCAAACGATTTACGCTTGGACCCGGTGGACTTCTCCTGGCCATCCTTCACCAACGAGGGCACCTCGATCTTCAATTTTACCCGGAACCAGCTGTCGTTGTCCTGACGCAACTCAACGTTGCTGGCATCACGCAGAACATTGCCGTCGGCGTCTTTCTTATAGGTTTGGCTGATGGGTTCCATGGTCAGCGGGTCGAGATAGACCTGCAGCTTCGACTGAAAACCCCCGCCTCGGGCAGACGCGAAGCCTCTTCCACCCGCAGCAGCATCAAGCCCGGGGCGGTCCTTGGCGGGTTCTTCTTCTACCTGGAGCACGCCCAGACAGGCAAGCTCGGGTGGTTCCGCCGAGCCTTGCGGCGGATCGCTCGAAAGCGGACCAGATTCGAAATCGAAATACTCTTTGGTGCCGAGCCCGTCTTCGGCGGGAATGTAGGTCTCAAAGGGCAGCTTGGCTATGGCGTTGGTGGCTGCGTCAGCCGCGGGCGAGGCCTCTTGCTCAGTGTCCGGGCTGTCCACCGGAGTAGCCGGTGCGTTGGGGTCGGCCCCAACACGCCTTGTGGTTTCGCTTGGCTTGCCGCTCTCGATCTCTTCATCCGTCTTGCCCAGGTGACGGAGCCAGTTGGCAAAGCCCCATTGCTGGCGGTCGAGACCGGCCATCGGCGTCTGAAGGAACTTGGCGCCGTCCTTATGGGGCGTCGTCCCTTCGATAAGCACGACGAAACCACCAGGCGCCTCGCCGTCACCAGACTTGCTGCCGAAACCGCCAGAGGATTTCTTGCCGGACCTGGATGGGTTGGAACCACCACCTCCGGCTCCAGAACCACGCCCGCCCCTTTGCGGCATCCCCATTCCCGGCGGCATGCCCATTCCCGGCGGCATACCCATCCCTGGCGGCATTCCCATGCCCGGTGGCATACCCGTGCCTCCAGGCATTGTGCCCATACCCGTTGGTCGAGCGCTACTCGTGCGACTTTGGGTGCTGCCGCTATCGTCGATCAGCAACGACTTGAAAGGTTGAGAAAGGTCGTCCGTGTAGACTACCTGAATCTTACTGATGAAGACCTGCTCACGCTCGGGACGCGGCACTTCCTTCAATTGGGTGACGTCGCCCTTGGCAAAGGCCAGATAGACGCCTTGCTGACGCGGATCGGGGTTGTTTTGCGCGTTGGGCAGACACAAACGGATGGCGTGTATGACCTCGGCAGGCAAATTGCGGCCCTGGTAAAACGCAGCACGTTTGTTAATCTCCGTCAATGTCTTCTTTACCGCGCTCTCGTAACGCGATTTGTCTTGAGAGCCCTTGGACACTCTCGCGCTGGTGCTCTTGATTTCACTGAGGTTGTCTCGGGTGGCTTCGGCGTTGAGATTCAGTTTGCGTGAGAAGGCATGGAGGGTAAAGATCAGCGAAGCGGCGACGACAATACTCGCCGCGGCGGCAAACCAGCGACGCTTCCGCTGCCATTGGGACTGCCGGGCCACCTCGCGCGGCAGCAGGTTGGTGCTGATAGAACCCAGGCCGACACCCTGCAAGGCCAGACCGTACGCCAGCGCCAGCGTGGGCAGGTTTTCTGCCAACTGGGCGGCAGGGACGTCAGGGCCGGGGCGCATCGCCTCGAACGTGTCGAGCCGTTTAACCGGCAGCGAGAGGCTTTGCTGGAGAAACTTGATCAGCCCCGGAAGCTTCATCGCGTTGCCCAACGCGACCACACGGCGAAACTGCACGTCGCGATTGCCCGAACTGTAGAAGCCCAGCGAACGCTGGATCTCCGCGGCAAGGTCGGCAAAGACCGAACGCATCGCCTGGAAGATCTGACGCGCGTACTTGCTCGTGTTAGCGGTGCCCTTGATGGCTTCGGCCTTGGTAAAGCTCAGCTTGAAGGCCTTCTGGATGGCGGCGGTGAACTGATTGCCCCCGATGGGGATGCTTCGCTGCCAGACACGCCGCCCGTCCGCGATGACCAGGTCCGTGTTTTCCGCACCAATGTCGAGAAGCACGGTGGCTTCGCTGGCGGGCTTGTCCTGGCCCCCGAGCCGATCGAAGTGCAGAAAGTTGTACAAGGCCATCGGCGCCATCTGAACGGCGTGCACCGGGCAGCCGGCTTGGCCGAAAGGCTCCAACGCCCCCTTGACCAGGTCACGCTTGATCGCGAAGATCCCTACCTCTACATCGGGCGAACTGGGGCCCTGGACCGCCTGCCAGTCCCACTCGACGTCGTTGATGTCGAAGGGAATCTGCTGCATGGCCTCGAAGCGAACGATTTCCGGGATACGCTTGTTCTCGACGGGAGGCAGCTTGATAAAACGGGCGAAACTGCTCTGGCCGGGCACCGAGGCCACTACGGCGGTGCCTTTGACGTCGTGTTCGGCGAGGAAGTCGGTCAACGCCTTGCGCACCAGCTTGCTGCGGTCTTCCGGGCTCAGGTCGGGCTGCGAGAGGATTTTGTGGTGCTGAATGACCGCAAAATCCAGAAGCTCCACCTCGTCGCCGTTCTTGGCGATTTTCACCGCCTTGAGCATATAGTTGCCCACGTCGATCCCCCAGGCGATTTTGGCTGTCTTTGCCATGGTCTTGCACCTTTATGTTGTCTGGTTGTGACAAACCCGGCCAGTTGACGGGTCTTGTTTCTTCAGCGGCTTCTTTTGGCAGGCGGCGTCGGCTCGTCGGGCCTGATCCAAACGCCGTGCTCGCTCCTCAAGCGTGCTGCCGGTTCACGGGCAACGGAGCCTTGGTCAAGCGGGTAACTCCCAGTTCCTACGCGGCAGGTAGTGCATTCTCCTTCGGCTAGTGGCTTGGCGGTTTCCCATGCCCAAGCAGCGAAGGCAATAAGGCGTGTAGCATGGCGCTACTATTATATCAAAAAGCGGCGCATCAGACTAGTAAAGTCAAAACGGTATCGGGCTAAGGTTGGCCAGCCTGGGCTGCCACTCTTTTCGCCCTGTATTGTAACGTCCTTGGCGCGACTAAGCCATTATAATTTACCGATTTAGCAACCAAAGGACAGGCCAGATCGCCCGGGTACTCAGGCCGTGGTTGGGGGGTGGGTTGGCGTGGTCAGG
>Ga0180431_10002455_pt1 | contig 24823 bp, 26 predicted proteins | sample SS_ome_11_FD_132459 | JGI IMG/M metagenome (GOLD analysis project Ga0180431, IMG submission 132459) | Hypersaline lake sediment archaeal communities from the Salton Sea, California, USA - SS_1_MS_1 metaG | ecosystem: Environmental > Aquatic > Non-marine Saline and Alkaline > Hypersaline >... | reverse complement strand
TGCTGTTGCCCTTTCGCTTGCAGACCCTGAAGACCCTGACTCCAATGCAATCTATTACTCGATAAAGATATTTGACCAGATGAGGGCAGACGGGCACAATGTTGAAGTGGTGACACTGACAGGAGACAAGCGCCTTGGCTATACTGCTGACAAGGAAATAAGCACCCAGCTTGACAAGATCTGCGCTGAATTGAATCCTGTCTCCTGCGTGCTGATTTCAGATGGTGCGGCAGATGAAGAGATAATACCGATAATCAAATCAAGAATAAGCATAGACTCGACAAAGATCGTATTCATCAAGCAGGCAAAGGAGCTTGAAAAAACCTATTTCGTACTTCTGGAAAAGCTTCGGGACCCGTATTTCTCAAAAACGCTTCTCGGGATTCCGGCAATCCTGATCATACTGCTCTCACTCTCCAGCTACTTTGGATACGGGCTTGAGCCTGTTGGCATAATCATCGGAATGTATCTTCTCACAAGAATACTCGGAATTGACAATATTGTATTTGATATTTTCAATGATTTCAGGTTCTCGTTCGAGAGGACAAGCTGGATCAGCTACATCGGGGCATTTGCAATATTTGCAATCGGCATCTTTGTGGCATACCAGACTTTGCAAGGAGGGCTTGGACTGAATCTCGGGAATGAAAAGCTCGTTGCACATGTGATCGGAAACAGCATCTGGATCATTTTTGTCGGGCTTCTGCTTATCATGGTGGGTAAGAGCATTGATGCGATAATGGAAAAGAAGAAATTCAGGATAACCAAATACATCCTTTATTCTGCTGCTGCAGGGCTTGCGACATTTGTAATTCTGGTTGGAAGCAGCTGGATAGTCAATATCAGCGAACCATATGTTGATTTCGGAGGATTCCTGTTCAGTATCGGCATATCGCTGGTAGCAGGATACTTTGTCACCACATTCGTAAACTGGTACAGAAAAGAGATTCTTGTTAACATGAAGATAGAGGGAAAAGAGGCAATTACAGAGCATGGAAGCTATCTTGGAAAGATAGTCGGCATTGACGCCAAGAGAGGAAAGATAATCATCCAGACAGTATTTGACAAGAGATACGTGATGCCGCTCTCTGCAGTAAACTCTATTGATGAAAGCGTAATCCTCAAATCCTAGCTATCTTGATTTCATTTTCTTGAGGAGCTTTTTCTTTGCAGGACAATTCTTCAGAGCATGCTCTAGCACCTGCGATATGTTCTCGACTTCTATGATTTCTATTTTCTTCTTCTTGAGGATGACATCCTGCGAATTAGCCTTTGGGATCAGGACTTTTTTTATCCCGGATTCCATTGCAGCTTCTATCTTGCCCGTGATTCCGCCAACAGGAAGAACCCTTCCGCGGACATCAAGCGATCCGGTCATTGCAACGCTTTGGAGAACAGGAATGTTTGCCAGTGCAGATATGACTGCAACTGCAGTTGAGATTGATGCGCTGTCCCCTTCAACACCTTCATATGTCTGCAAAAATTGGATGTGAAGATCCTTTGCGACAATTGCATTTCCGATATATTTCTTGAAGATTGCAGAAACATTATCAACAGCCTCCTTGGCAATCACTCCCAGCTTTCCGGTTGCAATCACCCTCCCCTCGCTTTTGGATGCTGCAGGGGTTGCCTCTGCTACAATCGGAAGGACCAGTCCTGCCATTGAATGGCCAAGAACTGCAAGGCCATTGACCCTGCCCACTTCAGAACCTTCAACTGAGATTGTCTGGTATTCTTTCTTCCTCTCGATCATCTTTGATCCGAGCTGGGATTCGATAGACCTGAAGACCTTCTTTGCCTCACCCACTTCTTTCTTGGAGACAAGCTCAAGCTTGTTTTCCCTTGCAACATCACCTGCTGCACGGACGAGTCCTCCAAGTTCACGAAGGTTGAGAGTGAATCTTTTCCTGCGGCCGGACATCCTTCTTGCTTCCTCGATTATCTCCTGCACAGCGCCCTGGTCAAAGTGAGGGATTTTTCCATCGCGAAGAATTTCCTGTGCAACAAACTGGACAAGCTTTTCCTCGTTCTCAGGAGTATCCTCCATAGTGTCTTCTACGTAAATCTCATAGCCTCCGCCGCGGATCCTGGACCTTAGGGCCGGATGTATCTGCTGCATGTCAGGAAGGTTTCCTGCTGCAACAAGAACAAAATCAGTTGGAACCGGCTGCGTCTTTACAAGAGCGCCAGAGCTCATCTCGCTCTGTCCGGTAATCGGATACTTCTTTTCCTGCATTGCAGTTAGAATTTCCTGCTGCCAGTTTAACTTGAGAGATGCAATCTCATCGATAAACAGCACTCCCTTGCTTGCCTGGTGTATTGCGCCCGGCTCAACCCTGATATGTGCAGGAGTTCCAAGCCCTCCGCTCTGAAGCGGATCATGCTTGATATCGCCAAGGAGGGATCCTGCCCTTGATCCTGTTGCATCAATGAAAGGAGCTGTCTGCTTTTCAGTATTGTCAATGAGCAGCTTTGGCTGCTTTGATTCTGTTGGCATCAGCCTTTTGCCAAGGCCTGCAGTTGCATTTGAAAGTATGTACAAAAGCCCAAGACCAAGGACAACTGCAATAATGAACCATTTTATAGTATCTTCAATCTCTGCAAAAAATGCTATTGCAAGAAGGGCTGCACCGATTATTGCTATTATGATCATTGGATTGATCCTGCGCTCATCTGTCTTCTGCTTTCTGAAATTCGCAATTCTTCTCCCAAGGCCTGCGCGAAGTTTTTTTGCAGACTTTTCACCGTATTTTTTCAGAAATGCGATTTCCTGGGGAGAATAAAACCTCATCAGGCCGCGGTTTTTGGAGAGATGATCAAATGTAGGATAGGTCCTGACAGTCCGAACAAGAGGCTGGTTCTCGTTGACTTTGTTTGGATAGACAAGAACATCTTCAAGATCTTCTGCAGTCATCATCTCTGCCATGGCCTGGGCCATCATGCTTTTTCCAGTACCCGGAGTACCTATAAGTAAAACGTTTCGCCTTTGTTTGGCAGCTTTTTTTACAATTGCAACTGCCTTGTCCTGGCCAACAATCTGATCTATGAGTTTTTTTGGAACTTTAACTTCTGCCGTGGTTTTTATTTTCTTCATCCATTATACCAGATAGCAGGGAATATAAATTACTTTGCTTCGGCAGTCAGCAAAGCATCGCCATAAAATTGAAGTCAGACTTTTGTCAGCGTTCCCTTTTTCCTTCCAAGATCATACATATACCTGTTTAAGAAAAGGGCAATTGCAAGCCAGAAGAACGTGGTTATGAAAAGCATCTGATAATTTGCTTCTGCCATTCCGAAAATTGACTTGATCAGATTGAATGCATGTGTGGTCGGGAAAAAATTGAGAAATGCAACAAGCGGCTGCGGAAACATTTCTTCAATATTAAAGTAAGGACCTGAGACCAAACCAACAAGCTCCGGAACTAGGAAGCTCAGCGTAAATACATTTCTCTTGTCAAAGACGCATGCAAGGCCAAAGTGAACAAGGCCCACAGAAAACCCTACGATGGAGAGGAAAAGAACTCCGATAAGGAAAGTGAGCGGATCATCCAATGTCACATTGTAGAATATTGATCCCACAGCAAGGACAAGGAATACAACCACGATGGTCTTGAGAATTCCGGTAATTGCTCCGCCTATTGCAAGCTCGTGCGCGCGGATTGGGCTGACCAGCATGTTCGGAAGCGACCTGTCCCAGTGGTCTTCAATAAAGATAGCAGTTGTCTCAAAAGATACAAAGTATATTGCCCTCCATGCTATGACAGAAAGGACGATCACGCCGAAAAATTCCTCATTCCCTCCAACTGATGAGAGGAAAAGTGTGAGCATGAAAAACAGTATGAATGGCCAGAAGATGACATCAAATAACCTGAATGGACTTCGAAAAGCCCACAGGATATTTCTGTATACTATTCCCTTTATTCTGGAAAACATATTATCAGTCCATTATTTTTGAGTATAGCTCCTCAAGCTCAACTTCAAGAAGATCAATAGTGCTGATCTGGGCGCCAGAGGATGCAACAAGCTTGAATACTCCATCCAGATCCTTTTCGGAATCAAGATAGACTTTGACAGACCCATTGCCGGATTTTATTTTCACAACGGATTTGGTTTTGGATAGGACTTTCTGAACTTTTTTTGGATATTTGCAGCGGACATGAAGAACTGTGTGGGGGAAATACTGCTCGCGAAGCTGATCGAAAGTTCCGCATGCAATGATCCTGCCATTCTTGATCAGGGCAATCCTGTCGCAAAGCAACTGAGCCTCTGGCATGTTGTGTGTTGTGAGCAGGATCGTAGTTCCGCTTTTTTTCATGGCCTTTATGTGCTTTCGGAGGGAAACTGCAGATTCAACATCAAGGCCTACGGTAGGCTCATCAAGAAGAAGAACCTCAGGATCATTCAGAATTGCTTTTGCAATAAGAAATCTCCTTCCAAGGCCTGAGGAAAAATCAGCAGGCCTTCTTTTCCTGTGTTCGGTAAGGCCGGTGATTTTGAGCGCATTGTTGATCCTGGCTTCAATATTGTCAAGTCCGTAGAGATAGCAGAAGAACCGAAGGAGCTCTTCTGCGCTGAAGAAATCAGATATGCCGCTAAAGCCTGATGCAAGGTTCATCTTTTTTGCAATTTTCTTGCTGTCAGTTCTACAGTCAAGGCCGAATATTTTTGCACTTCCCTGATCCGGAATCAGGAATCCGCAGAGAATTGAAATCAATGTCGTCTTTCCAGCTCCGTTTGGGCCAAGGAGGCCGAATATCTCTCCCTTTTCTATGCTAAGGTCTACTGAATCAAGCGCCTTGAGGCTCTTGCCGCCCGAGGAAAATGAGCGTGATAGATTTTTTACTGAGACAATAGATTCCATAGTGATGCAGAATAGAAAAAACAAATATTAAATACAAATCGAAAATCAGGAAACGATTCTCAGGTCCGAGAATGCGATTCTTGGAGCAATCAGAGAGCCCAGGGTCCTTTGCTTGCTCTCTATCGCCTCAATGTTTGCAAACATGTCAAACACATTTCCTGTTATCATAAAGCCCTTGAGCGGAGTTCTTTTGCCGCCCTCAACCAGGAATGCTGAGCTCACTTCAAGACCTATGTCACCTGTTGTGATATTCGCAGTATGCGATCCATGGGCAGAGTGAAGTTCAATATATCTGTCAATTTCCCCAAGGTCCTTCCAGCTTCCTGGAGAGATTATGAGATTGGATGAACCGATTGATGGATTGTCATCATATGAATTGCGGGAGCAGAAACCGCACTGGTCTGTTTTTGCAAGAGCTGCGATCTCGCGGTCATAGAGATAGGTTTCGACCTTTCCCTGGTTGACAAGATAATGCTTTTGTGATACTGTGCCCTCATCATCAAATGGCCTGGCAGAAGTTCCGTTTGCACACCCGTCCTCGGATAGTGTAAAGCTTTCTGAGAACTTCTTTTTTGGAAGATTTGTGATGCCGCGCCTCTTCCAGTCACCTGAAAATGATGGAAGAAGAACATCAAGCAGGCTGTCCAGAGCCTCTATCTGGACAACAACTGGATATTTGCCTGCAGGAGGTTTCTTTGCGCCCTGCATGTCTTTTGCAAGGCCAGCTGCCTTGAGGCCGGTCTCAGAAACATCTTCTGGAAGCTTGTTTGAGCTGAGGTATGCTACTCCAAGCCCATCGCCATGCATGCACTCCACATACATGGAAAAACCGGTGTCCTTGTATTCTCCGGAAAACCCGGCGCTGCTGTGGAGCCTCTGGAGGGATCTTGATGCAGAGAGGATGATCTTGGATCTTGCGCCGAATGATTCTGCAGATTCCCTTGTGAGATTGAGAAGGTCCTTGAGTGTGCCAAAATCGCTCGGATCAAGGGAAGGATCAAAGATATCAAGGGTTTCATAGCTTGCCTTTGGCGCAAATGAAAAGTCGCTCTCTGGTGAAAACTTTGAGATTTTTTTTGCTTTTTCAATTGTGGAATCAAGTTCCTTTTCTTCCTGGCAATAGGAAAAACCAACGCGCCTCTCTTCAAGCACCCGGACCCCATAACCGGAAAACTCTGAGTTTTCCTTTATCTTAAGCTCTTCTCCTGTAAAAGTCAGGCTTGTGGACTCTGAATTTTGAAAGAATATTTCTGAATCAGACATACGCTTTTAATTCGAAAGAGAGATTTAAAATCCATGAGACTTTTTGTTGCAGCTTCAGTTCCAATAGAATTGCGGGAAAAACTCAGGGAAAAATCAGCAGAGATTGCCGGAGATGGGATAAAACTGGTAGAGCCAGAGAACATGCACATTACCCTAAGGTTTTTGGGAGAAATTTCAGATGAAAAAGAAATTGTCCAGAGGCTCAAAGATATCAAGTTTGAAAGATTCAGGTGCGCTGTTAGGGGAATTGGAGCTTTTCCAAGCCAGGATTATATCAAGGTGATCTGGGCGGGAGTAGAGAGCAATGGGAAGCTTGAAGATCTTGCAGCAAAGGTTAGTAGCGCTCTTGAGGGACTGCCTGGAGATGGAAGGTTTTCAGCACACGTGACAATGGCAAGAGTCCGGAAAAAAGTTGATTTGAAAAAGTTTATTGAAGAGAATAATGATGAGTTTGGAGAATTCGAAGTTGAGAGTTTTGAGCTGATAAAGAGCGCGCTTTCGCCAAAAGGACCAGAGTATTCACTAATTGAAAAATTCCATGCAGAGGAAATGTAGATGCTTGATTTCATACCGTCGATTGTTTCAGTACTGTCATACGGCCTAGTTGGTGTCAGTTCAAAAAAGTCGATTGATGTTATTGGAAGGCATAAGGCAATTGTCTATGCATACATAGTTCTTGTAATCCTCCTTGGAATCGGAGCAATAATTCTTGGACATACGATTAGTTTTCCGCTTGAGCTTTTTCCATTATTTGCAGTACAGGTTGCACTGGGCGCGCTTGGAGTGATTGCATGGTACAAGGCAATTGACTTTGGAAAAGTGAGCATCACCGCTGCTGTTGGAAAAACATATGTCCTTCTTGTTCTTGCAAGCAGCATTTTCTTCCTTGGTGAGCAATTGTCAATAGGCCAGATCACAGGAGCAATCATCATGGTCGGATCAACAGTTGTAATTGCAATTGGAAAAACAGGAAAGATAAAACTGGAGAAATGGATGATATATCTTGCACTTGCAATCCTGTGCAGAACATATTATTACACGTTCATCAAAACTTTTGTGACAGAGCTTGGGATATACCCTGCAACCCTTCTGCTCGAATTTGGAATTGCAGGATGCGTTATTGCATTTCACTTTCTTCGTGGAAGGGACATATCACCGCCAAAGCTAAGCGACATGAAATACCCTGTTGTTCCAGGAATCCTGATTTTCATCGGAACTATCTTCTACAGCATGTCAATCAGTGAGATAGGTGCTGCACTAACTGCAACAGTCAGTGCAGGAGGTCCGATAGTAAATGCAGTTGGTTCCTACATCATTCTGAGGGAAAAACTGGATCTGCAAAAGTATCTTGCCATAGTCCTTATTGTGATTGGGCTGGTTATGATTTTCATATTATAAAAATAAAAAAAGAAAAAACTAGTAATTAACTACGCTTAGAACCGCATCAAATGCTGCATATGGATAGGCTCCAGGAATCATTACAGTGTACTCATTGTTATTCTCAAAGAGAACGATTCCATCCCCATACTGAGAATTGAGAAGAGAAACTGCAGATTTCAAAGAGGTCTCATCAACATTGTTCTTGGAAATCACAACAAAGTTGCTTGGAGTTCCGCGAACACCATATACCTGGCCAGTAGTGAAATCATCATTGATTTCGCTTGTATGCTCCTGTGCATCATAGCATGCATTGAATGTTGCATTGTCAAGACCAAGATCAACTGCGTAGCCTTTCATAGTGTCTCCAACATCCTCAAGACCACTCCATGAATCTTGCGTATCAAAGAGCTTGTCGTGCATTTCCCAGTATTTGCCCTGGTCACCTGCACACCTTGCTGCAATGGAAGTTGGCCATGCATTTGGATGGAATCCAAGTGGGAAGTCTCTGAAGTAGTATCTTACTTTTCCAGTGTCAACGTAATTTGTTTTCACTTCAGCGCCTCCCTCGCGGTATAGCTTGCCGCAGAATGGGCACTGGAAATCAGAGAACTCGACAATTGCAACCGGGGCACTTGCGTTTCCAAGAACAGGGTTTGTTCCTGATTCAACTGTCAAAGTAGGCAATGCCTCTGGTGCAGCTGGTTCTGTTGGCTGGGTAGGCTCGGTTGGTGCTGCAGGTTCTGCTGTGTCGTCACAAACTTCACAGACAGGACAAGCCGCACTTGCACATGCAATCACGCCAAAGCCCTGAGTAAAAATTGACCATACTATCAATAATACTAAGACAGCGATTATGGCGCCGTATAGCACATCTTTACTAAGTGTTACTTTATTTTCATCTCCCAAATAATCACCTTACAAAAAAGAGTTTGTTTGGATTGTCTAAAAGGCATTATTTAAATGTTTTGAATTTGTATGGTAGTTATGACATCACTTGACAAAGCAATACTCGCTACTTATGACAGAGAGGGAAAGCATTTCGAGATATACATCGATCCAGACGGAACATATGCGTTTTTGGACGGAAGCAAGAAGGACCTGAAGAATATCCTTGTTGCAGATGAGATATATGCTGATGCCAAGAAGGGAGAACGTGCAAAGGCATCTGATGTTGAAAAGATATTCGGAACGCAGGATATGATGCGGATACTCGAATTCATGCTGAAAAAAGGAGAGGTTCAGCTCACAACAGAGCAAAAAAGGAAGAAGACAGCTGAAAAGAGGAAGCAGATAATCGCTATACTGCTTCGTGAGGCAATTGATCCAAGGACAAAGGCACCGCATACCCAGATCAGGCTTGAGAATGCAATTGAGCAGGCAAGAATCCATGTCGAGCCATTCAAGGATGCACGGGAGCAGATCGACGATATTGTAAAAACACTGCGGCCGATTCTGCCTATGAAATTCGAAAAGACAAAGATTGCAGTAAAGGTTCCTGCTGCATTTTCACATAAATGCTATGGAAGCCTGAAGAATTACGGGATAAAAAAGGAGCAGTGGACAAAGGAGGGAGACCTTATTGTAGTAATCGAGATCTTTGCAGGCATGCAGAGCGAAGTCTACGACAGGCTGAACAAGATGACAAACGGGCAGGTTGAGACAAGAATTGTTGAAAGTGAGTAAAATCCAACTCAAATGCCTTATTAAAAATCTTTCTATTATTACTATACAATTGAAAGAGAGAAAAACCGGAACATACTTTTTCTGGTAATTATAAATTAGAGATTAGTGTCCCTAATAAAAGGTGAATTTTGAATGGACAAAAAGATTGTTATGCCAGGGGAAAAAATAGCTGATTCTAGGATCAGGGCCCCGAATACGTTTTACGAAGGAGAAGCAACGTTTGCCACAGTAATCGGCACGCTTGACGAAACAGGAAGGTACATACCTCTTGAAAACCCATACAAGCCGCAGGTCGGTGACTTTGTAGTCGGTATGGTCGTTGATGTGAGGCACGCTGGTTATGAGGTTGATCTGAATCTCCCCAAGGGAGGCTTCATTCCTTCCAGAGACATAAGGGTCAACCTCCAGCTTGGAGACTATGTTGTCTGCAAGATCAAACTGGTCAGCGAGGTTGGAGATGTGGATCTTGGGGAAGTCAAAAGGCTTCCGATGGGAAAGATAGTAAAGTTCCCGCCTGCAAAAGTGCCCAGGCTGATTGGAAGGAAAAGCAGTATGGTAGCCCTTTTGAAAGAGAATGCAGGAGGGGACATTATGGTAGGGAACAACGGCTATGTTTGGATCAGTGAAAAAAGCAACATGCCGCTTCTTCTCAAGGCAATCAATATGATTGATGTTAAGGCCCACACATCTGGATTGACAGATGAGATGGCAAAATTTTTGGAGAGCTCGAGGTGAAAAAATGGGCGGATCAACAGACGTACAACTTATAGTTGATGGAAAAAGAGTAGATGGAAGAACTCCTGATGAAATGAGAAAAGTCAGGATGGAAGCAGGGATTATCCCGGAAGCAGATGGATCTTCATTTGTTGAATGGGGAGGAAACAAGATCCTCTGCGGTGTTTATGGACCAAGGGAATGCATACCAAGGCATGGGGCAAACCCGTATCGGGCAACAATAAAATGCAGGTACATGATGTCGCCTTTTGCATCAGCAGAAGAGCATGGAAGATCAGGCCCATCAAGAAGAAGCACCGAACTTTCAAAGGTTATCCGTGAGGTGTTTGAGAACCTTGTTGTAGCAGAAAAATTCCCGAACACCCAGATAGACATTTTCATTGACGTTCTTCAGGCAGAAGGAGGAACACGTACTGCTTCAGTGACTGCAGCTGCAATTGCCCTTGTCAATGCAGGAATTCCGATGAAAGACATGGTTTCTGCAATTGCCCTTGGAAAGGCAGCAGATGTTCTTCTGGTTGACCTTGGGAAAGCAGAAGACAATTACGGCCAGTCAGATGTGCCTCTTGCAATGTCTCACAAGGATAAAAAACTCCATCTTATCCAGATGGACGGACTTTTGACCAAAGACGAGATTGCAAAGATGATAGATATGGCAGAAAAGGCCAGCGACCAGCTGCATGAGGAGCAGGTTGCTGCACTTCGAAGATTCTATGAAAATGGAGGAAACGAGAGTTTCAAGTGGTGAATTTTATGACAGATTCAAAAGATACAATTATGGCTCATGTAAGACGGGAAGTCATGAACAAGACTCTTGCAAACGGAATCAGGTTTGATGAGAGGGGATTTGAAGAAGTGAGGCCAGTAGATGTCCAGACAAATGTGATTACAACGGCAGAAGGATCTGCAGTTGCCAGGATCGGAAAATCAGCAGTTCTTGTTGCAGTCAAGTTCGACGTTGTAAAGCCATTTCCAGACAGGCCCACAGAAGGAGTGATGATGATGAATGCGGAATTGCTTCCAACTGCTTCCCCTACATTCGAAACCGGCCCGCCTAACGAAGACTCAATTGAGCTTGCCCGTGTTGTTGACAGGGGACTTAGAAGCGCTGAGATAGTGGATGTCAAATCATTCTTCATTGAAGAGGACAAGGTTCTTGGAATGTTCCTGGATATTTATGTCCTGAACCATGCAGGAAACCTTACTGATACAGCAGCACTTGCTGCAAGCGCAGCTCTTCTTGATACCAAGATGCCAAAAATAGAGGACGGAAAGATAGTCCGCGGAGAATCAACAGGGCCACTGAATCCAAAGGCAGTTCCGATTGCAACAACACTTGTCAAGGTCGGAGAAAACTGGCTGGTGGACCCGACAAGGGACGAGGAGCGAGTTGCAGAAACATCAATAACAATCACAACCACAAAAGACCATGTCTGCTCAGTGCAAAAGAGAAACGGTTCTCTGACCAAAGAAGAGTTCCTCTCGAACATAGACATAGCTTTTAAAACTGGTAACGACATAAGAAAAATGATAACGAGGTAGAATATGCAAACGCCTAGATATGGAGCTTCAAACAGGAAGCTCGTCGATAAAGCAATAAAAGCAAAAAAAACACGCTACGAATGCCCTAAATGCAGGAAGTACAAGATAGTCCGAAAGGGAAATGCCCTCTGGAACTGCAAGGGATGTGGCGGCACATTTGCCGGAGGAGCATATTCCTTTAGCAGCGAAAGCGGAGAGATTGCCAAAAGGCTTGTGGCAGAATATTCCAAGTCTTCATGATTTTTTAAAGAGGAATCGACATGGGAGAATACAAGGATATGAAAACCGGAGATATGATCACAATCACTGGAGACAAATTTACTTTCCCGACAAGCGGTGCAAAGATGCTGCTCAAATCAAGGCCTCCTATTGCCAAGGAGGTATCAAGTGACTGATGTTCACCACTAGCAGGTACGCATCAGAAAAGAGCAGAAAACTGGCACTTGAACTTGCAAAGGAAAAGAAGGAACTTTTTATTTGTCGCGGGAAACATACAATAGCTGCCCTTGTTGAAATTGCTCGCAAAAAAGGCGAGAAAAGAATTTCAATTGTTGAAGAGGAGAAGGGCATGCCAAAAAAAATTGCACACATAACGGTCTTCGAACTAGGAGACTGGAAGTGGTCTGGGGAGGATGAGCTATGAAATCCAAATGCAGAATGGAATTTGTATTTCCAGACAAAAAAACACTCGAGGCTGGAAAATCGGCTATTTCCCATGAAGGGGCAATCGGGGAAAGGTCGAAAGTCAGCATAACGGAAAATGATAATACCCTTCAGCTTGATATCGAGGCTAAGGACGTGGTTGCGCTGAGGGCAACTGCAAATGCCTTTTTGAGGGCACTGCAGGTTATTGAAGAGGTGTAAGGATAATGAAAAAAGAAAGCGATTTGGGAAAGGATTTAGTTGAATACGAAAATCTGGAAAAACAGCTGGAAGTATTGCTGATTCAAAAGCATCAGATGCAGATTCAACTGAATGAGATAAATCACGCACTTGAGCAGCTGAAAAAGGCAAAGGGCGAGGTATACAAGACAGTAGGATCAATAATACTGCACACAACCAAGGAAGATGCAGAAAAAGACCTTGCTGAGAGGCAGGAATTGATCCAGGTAAAGGTCAATGCAATTACAAAGCAGGAAGAAAAGCTTCGTGCAACTGTTATGGAAAGCCAAAAAAGCCTTCAGGAGAGAATGAAGGGGCATGAAGAATAAATTCCAGGAATTTTTTTCAAAATACGGCAGCAGCAGAATTGCGATCGTAACTCACAACAAAGCTGATGCTGATTCTATTTCTAGTGCTTATGCACTAAATAAGATTCTCCCAAACAGTGTCATTTGCACACATGAGGAGATGCGCCTGGGCGCGCAGATGCTCGCTGGCAGATTTGAGATTGTCACGCAGGAGCTCAGTTCCCTGAAAAAAGAGGACTTTGAGGGCATTGTGGTTGTGGATACGAGTGCATATACCCTGGTTCCGGAAGCCAGGGGGTGGAAGATCCTTGCAATAATCGACCACCACAGGAGCGACGGACGTGATATGAAAGGAGAGTTTGAGATCATTGAAACCGGCTCCCCTTCTGCTGCAGAGATCATCGCAAACCTGCTGCCTGAAATTGACAAGGACGTTGCATTTGCACTTTCTGTCGGAATTATTTCAGATGGTGCGAGGTTCAAGTCTTCAAGAGCAGGAAGCTTCAAAACACTTGCAATGCTGATGGAAAAGGCAGGAGCAGAATATGAGGAGCTTCTTGAATATGCAGAGCCTGAGCCAAGGCAGGAAGCCAAGATTGCAATGCTCACTGCAATGAAAAGAGTCGAGTTTGTTTATGCTGCTGGCTATGTCATTGCAACTACTGAAGTTGGAAGCAATGAGTCAGATGCAGCATCAATAATTGCTGATGCAGCAGACGTTGCATTTGTTGCAAAATGGAAAAACAGAGAACAGGAAACAAGGATTTCTGCAAGAGCAAGGAAAAGCGTCAAGGTCCCATTGAATGAAGTTATGGGAGAAGTTGGCAGGATATTTGATGGTGCCGGAGGAGGACATCCAAAGGCAGCAGGAGCAGCGCTCAAGGCGCATACTGATGAGGCTCTTAAAAAATGCGTTGAGATATTTATTGACAAAGCAGAGAGTGAAAACATATGAAGAACATACTTGTTGGCGGACAATTCGGAGATGAGGGAAAAGGAAAGATTATCTCGCACCTTGCACTGGCAGACAATCCAGAGGTCATAGCAAGAGGCGGAGTTGGGCCAAATGCAGGCCATGAGGTCCACTACAAGGGAAAAAGATACCCGATGAGAATGCTCTCATGCGGATTTGTCAATGAAAATGCAAGGCTTCTCATTGGAGCAGGAGTTTATGTCAATCCTGATGTATTTCTCAAGGAAATAGAGCTGATCGAGGCAAAGGAGCGGTGCGGAATCGACTTTAGAGCAGGCCTTATCACTCCGGAGCATATTGAGGAGGACAGCAGATCAGGCTTATCCAAGAAAATAGGAACAACAAAAACAGGATGCGGCCCTGCAGTTGCAGACCGGACCAGAAGAACTGCCCAGAGGGTGATGGACTGCGAGAAGCTCAAGCCATACATGACGGATGTTGTTGAAGAAGTGAACAAGGCAAAGGATGTACTGGTCGAAGGAAGCCAGGGATTCATGCTATCCCTTCTCTATGGAACATATCCTTTTGTCACTTCAAAGGATGTTTCAGCCTCAACAATTGCAGCAGATGTCGGAATCGGACCAACAAAAATCGATGATGTGATCATGGTCATAAAATCATACACAACAAGAGTGGGGGAAGGACCCTTTGGCGGCGAGATAAAAGAGGAAGAGGCAAAGTCAAAGGACATGCAGGAATACGGCACAGTTACAGGAAGGCCAAGGAGAACTTCTCCTGATCTGCACTATGATGAGCTTAGGCTTGCATCAAGAGTCAATGGAGCAACGCAGATTGCAATCACAAAGGTAGATGTCAGATTCCCTGGAAATGCAGGAGTCAAGAAGTACCAGGACCTTACAAATGAGGCAAAGGCATTTATCGAAAAAGTTGAAAAAGAATTGGATGTTCCAGTCACATTAATCGGAACTGGACCAGATGCTGAGGAAATAATAGATAGAAGGGCCTAGAGTACGCTCAGGGCCTTTTCATTGTCGTCAGATCCAAGAAGCACAAATGAATATGTTTCATCCATGGTAACTGAGAACGCATATGTCAGATTTACGCCTGAGTTTGAGACCTTCATGGCAACTTCAGCCATTGTTCCCGGCCTGTTTTCAAGCCTGATCAGCATGACGTCTTTTTCCTGGAATGGAACTGATAGTGAGTTTAATTTTTCCCTTGTTTTTTCGATGTCAGCTTTCTCCACTACAAGATGAGTGTTGATTCCACGGTTTTCCGGTGGAAGTAATATTGTTTTTACCTGCTCCTCTTCCAAAGATTTTGCTACTTTAGAAACCTCCTCAAAACTCGGTTTTTCTAAAAAAAGTTCCGTCACAATTCGATTCATAGTTTCACCCTTGGAGATATTGGAAAGCTAATTTATATAAAGACATATATTGTGTTAATACTTGTCCAGAGCAAAGTCTGCCGGCTTGCTCATTCATCCCCCAGATGATGAACTAATCGTTAGGCTTTGCGGATAAAATTTCTCTTTTTTGCTTGTGCATCTAACAGAGAGAGGCAATCATAATCAATATAAAGTGTTGTAAATATAGTACTCTAATGGTTATTAAGGGGTATAATTATGAGGCAAAGAGCAAGGAGGGGATCAGGATTAAGGAATGCGGCAGTCGTATTTGCGGCAGCTGCTTTGATGAGCTGCACCAATAGTTGCGGCAATGGAGCTACTCGCAGAACACCAGAGGCGCAGGTTCCAGTTGTTCAGATAGAGCGGCCAGGAAATACTAAAGGACGTGAAGTGAAAGAACCTGAGAGAAGGCGATTAATGCCTGCTTTTAATTTAAAGGTTATAGATGGACCTGTGCCAGAGCGATATTGTATGGATTACTCTTATGACATTGAACATCATGCAAAGGCCCATAACCTAGATCCAATTCTTGTCAGGGCAATGATAATTGTTCAAAGCGACTTTGATCCATGTGCCGCTGCAAAAGTATGCAGAGAAGGCTATAACGGACCATTTTGCTTCCAGCCAGGACCAGGAAAAGATGAAGGATATGACCGCGGATATGATGAGATGTGGGACCCTTCAGGAACTTGCAGTGCAAAAGTAGTAAACAGCTCAAGCAATCCACCGGACTGGAGATGGCTTGGACTTGGAATAATGCAAACACTCACACCACCCCATGAATTCTGGCCAGCAAAAGCAAGAATTGACAGTACTGATGGAGCTTACCTTGACATATTTAGAAGAAGCATCATTGGAAAAAACCTGAATCTGCATCCGGCAAAGGAATGCAGTGGCGAGTTTAATCCATTCAAGGCAGATGACTCAATCTGCCTTGGAACAGCAGTCCTTGGAGCGCAGCTTGATCTGGCATACCTTGAGATAGATGATCTACACAGCAAAGGAATGCTGAACTGGGACTCGAAAAACCATGCAAAAAATGATGATCTGGCAATATATATCGCAGCACGCTCTTATGATGGATCATGGAATTCTTCAAACAGGGATACTAGAGGAGGAGTCGGGACATGTCCGGTTGCATTTTCAAATGGACAATGTATGACATATGGATTTTTCGAGAGCTGGACCATAACTTCAGATTATTGCGGATCTGATGAAGGATCAAGAGACAAAATTAGGTGTTATTATGGAGAGCCCAGGGTGGATCCTCCAGAAGCATGTTTTGGATATCAGGATATCCTGAGTTATGCACGAGATTGTTTCCAACCAATAACCAGGACTGGAAGTGATATTGGAGAGCGAATACTTCAAGCTTATTACTGGTTGAAGAATGGATGCCCAAGATAATTCTTGCTCAAACTTAAAATTAATAATCTTGCGAACGTTATAGTGCCAATGCTAAAAAATTCAATCAGGACAGGAATCGCATTTGGACTGACTTCTGCAATCATTACAACACTTGGACTGATGGTTGGTCTTGATTCCACAACACATTCCAAGGTAGTAGTTCTTGGCGGAATACTGATGATTGCAGTTGGCGATGCACTCTCAGATTCACTAGGGATCCATATTTCAGAAGAATCAAAGAAGACAGACGGAAAATCTGTATGGGAGGCTACTCTATCTACTTTTGCAGCAAAATTTCTCTTTGCGCTGACTTTCGTCATACCAGTGCTTGTCCTGGACCTCCCAACTGCCATACTTGTCAGTGTTGTATGGGGACTTTCTTGCCTTGCAGTCCTGAGCTATGCAATTGCAAGGAGCAATGGGGAGAATCCGGCACATGTCATTGCAGAGCATATAGGAATTGCACTGATCGTTATTCTAGGAACATTCCTGATTGGAAGCTATGTTGGAGCAAGCTTCATAGAATAAGAAAAATCGCCGAGAGCAGGATTTGAACCTGCAATCCCAAAGGGACCGGTTTTCAAGACCGGCGCACTACCGGATTTCACGCCTTGCGTGAAAATCACTACAAGACTTTATGCGATCTCGGCATAAGAAAAATCTATTCTTGAACAAAATACTTCGTGAACAGCCATTACTAAGCTTCCTGCTTCCTAGAAGATACTTGCCCATTAGGTTTATAATAGGTAGAGGTTTCTTCTCCACAGGCGTTGCTTCCCACCGTTCCGGCGGTAGATAGGAATTTATACTTGCAACTATTTTGAGGACGATCAATCGATCTCGAGATAGCTCTTTTAAGTATATTTCTTGCTGCATTGAGATCCCTGTGCATGGAAAACCCACATGAGCATTCATGCCACCTCTCTGCAAGTGTTTTCTTTTGTATTAGACCGCAGCCACTGCAATTCGAAGAAGTCTGAGCAGGATCAACTAGTATAACTTCAGAACCAGCTTCTTCCGCTTTGTACTGAAGCATACTAGAAAATTCTGCCCAACTGCAGTCTAATACGTGTCTTGCCAGGAAACCTTTAGACAACGCAGTAACATCAAGTTTTTCTATTGCAATAAGAGAGTAATTATTGGCTAGTTCTCTGCTAGATTTATGAAGAAAATCCCTTCTTCTATTTGTTAGTTTTTCATAAGTAATTGCAACCTTAATTCTAGCCTTTCTTTTGTTTTTGCTTCCTTTCTTTTTCTTAGAGAATTGTCTTTGAATTTTTGCTAACCTTCGTTCTACCCGCTTAAAATTCCTTGGATTTGCAATAATTGTTCCATCGCTCAAAGAAGCAAAACGTTCTATCCCAAGGTCGATTCCTACTGCTACAATTTGTTTTTTCGTTATTGCTACTTGTTTAATCTCAGAAGTAAATATAGCAAACCATTTCCCAGAAGGAGTTTTTTTTATAGTTAGGGTTTTAATTTTTCCTTTTATGCTCCTGTGTTTTTTGATTGTGATGTTTCCTATATCTGAAAGTTCTAGTTTTTCTTCAAGTTTGAAGCCAAACTGAGGGTAAGTAAATGATTTCATTCTATCGATTTGTTTGAACCTTGGAAAACCAACGTTTTTTTCTGCCTTCTTTTTTGCAGCATATCGTTTCAAAGAATTTGTAAGTCGATATGCAACATTCTGGGCGACTTGTGAAAAGATTCCTTTTTCCTTTGTTAGAAGATAAAGTTCTTTTCTTGTAGGGAATTTTCTTGTCTTTTTATAGTGCATTTTTGTGTGTTCAAGAAGAAAATTCCAAAGATCTTTACATTCATATAAATAATGATTTAGCTTCTGTTGCTGAACCTTTGAAGGATAAAGTCTGTACCTCCATGCCCTATTCATCCCCATAAACTAATATCAAAAAAAGTCTTTATAATCAAGAATCAGCACAAAGCATTTCCGCGGAAATGGAGCTCTCTTAGCTTAGGGTAGATCAGTCACTAACAAAGTATTTCTTAAACTTCTCGGTCAGGAAAAGCTTGGAGCTTCGCCCTGCCTTTTTCGGCTTTATATATTCAGCCTGGACAAGCTCCTTGACATCCATATATGCCTGGGTTCCTATTTTCTTGACCAGGAGGGATTTGAGCATGCCGTCATGCTTTGAGATAAAGGCAAGGGTTCGAAGGGCGCTTTTGCTGATTTCAGTATCCTGGGCAAATTCCTTTACCTTGCCAATATAATCATTACTCACGCGCATTGCATATTTGCCGCCAACTTCGATGATCTCGATTGCGCTTCCGCGATTATGATATTCTTCCTGTATCTCAGAGAGAGTATTTTGAAGATAGCCAAGTGCGCCGATTCCAGTGAGGGTTCGAAGCTCTTCAAGAGACATTTCCCTCCCGCTGATAAAGAGCGCTGCTTCAATTAACTTCTTTTCTTCCTTCATTCTTCTCCCTCATGGATATCTATTGTTGATGGTCCTGCGCCAATGAGGCGGGACAGTGAATCTGAGTAATCTACATCATCGAGCTTTTTCTTATTAAGCTTTATGGCACTTGCAATAGCATCAGTGCACTCCTGCGGGGTCCTGGAGGAAGTATCAAGCTCAATAATAGTAATGTCATAGCTTGCCTGGCTTCTCTGGGTGCAGTAGTCAAGTATTTCTGCCATGAGGTTTTCGCGAAGTTTTTCAGGACCATAGTTTCGCTCAGAGAGCCGCTCGCGAAGCACTTCCGGATCTGCCCTAAGAACAAATAAAAAATCTGCAGGGATTCTCTGCTCGCATGCAAGATGCCCTTCTATTATGTAATCATCTTTTTCATCGAGAAATTCAAGGGATCTTTTCAGTTTTGAAATGTCCACTTCACACTCTTCACCTTCACAGAGATCATTCTGCTCAACATGTTCTTTGATTGAAATGAGCTCCAGATTCATCTGCTTAGAAAGCAGTTTTGCAATAGTTGTTTTCCCTGTTCCAGGAGAGCCTGTGATAACGATTTTCATAGCATAGATGATAGAACTGATGTTTTTTTAGATATATCAGAGGTTTTCAGAGAGGAATTTGAAATGTTTTCGGGCAGATGCCAGGGCTTTTTTTCCATCCTTTGTTATTGCGTAGTATTTTCTTCGCTCCTTGAATTTGGAATTGATCAGGCCCTCGTTTTCTAGCTTGTAGAGCACAACATAGTTCATGATCTTGTTTGGCTTGAAGGAGAATTTTGATTCGATCGCAGAATCAAGCTCATATGCATAGATGCTGGACTTTTCAGTAAGAGAAAGAATATAGAGCCAGAGATTTCCTGAAGTCAAAAGGCGGCTTAGCCTCTTGATGGGTTTTGAGCTCATGATTCCCCTACGCTTCTGCGACGTCTTCCGGAAACTGGAGGCGGATCAGCAGGTGAATGAGAACGGCCTGTTGGCGGTGGAGCCCTTGGTGGTGGAGGATCATCCTGAGGTGGCCTGTCGCGGCCAGATGCCTGGATCAAAGCTTCATGCCCAAGACCCATGTGCTGCCATCTTCTATCGAGAGTCCTTCTTGCAGTATCTGCAGCACCAGGCATGGTTGGACCAGCCTGATCAGGCTCAAGAGGTGCGCCACCGCGAAGAAGGCCGAGCTGAGTGCTGATCTCAGCTCTTGAGCGCTCAAGTGCAGCTCTCTCAGTCTCATCAATGCCGCCGCCACTTGCCATTGCGGCCCTATATTCAGACCTTACTCTGCTAATATCACTAACCAATCCGGAATACTGACCTGCGCGCGCATCATCGCCAATTCTTCTGAAATAGCGTGCCCTGTCAGCAGCAGCTGCCAATGCACTTCCATAATCATGAGATTCTGTAAACGCGCCAATAGTTGCCAGTGATCTTTCCTCCACATGAGCTTCCTGGCTTACCCTTGCATATCTCCTTGCGACTTCCTCAGGAGGAGGCATGACCCTAAGTGAGATATCGACATTCTGCCCTAGGGAGTCTCCACGAAGTGCATCCTGTGGTGAAATGCGCGGCTGGCCTCCTTCAAACGTAACTCCATAATGCTCAAGAATACGGTCGTACATATGAACTGCATATTCATTTCCAGCAGTTTCATGCATCTGACGTGCGCTCATAGCAGACAGAACTGCAGTCTGAACATCACCCGCTTCAGTTGCAGTACGGATTCTTTCTCGGGCTTCCCGCTCAGCAGCAATAGTGTGTTCGATCTGGACCTGTGATGGATCCTGCATGTTAACTGCCATATTGGCCTGCTGATAAAGATGATCAACCCCCTGTCTTGCAAGGTCAGCAGCCTGCCTTTCAGCAGCAGTGTCTGCATCACCTGCAGCAGCGCCAACAAGCACTGTTTCAACATAAACCCTATTCATCTCAGCATAGGATGCTGCTGCATCAAGCGCAGCACTTGGAGGCCTGTCCCCTCCAGGAAATCTTGGGGGAGGAACATTAGGATCTGCTGTTCTGATACGGTCTATCTGCTGCAAGGTGCCGGTAATAGCACGATATTCCATTGCAGCCTGCACAACATCAGATGAGTATGCAGTCGGATCACGTCCAATCAGATCAGCAATATTATGTTCATATTCTCCCAAGCATGAGGTTTCGCCAGCATAAGAAGCAAGTGCAGAAATATCTGCAGATGCATATCTCCTGGCCAGCTCAGGACTGTCAGAAAACTGGTCACGGAATCCTTCTGTTGCCGCAGCACCTACTTCCCGAAGCCGGTCATCTGCATGAGCAGGAATGGAATCCATAATGCCATTTGCCCGTTCTGTTGCAGCTGTCATACGCTCTGTCCTTTGCTCGTCGGTAAGAGGAGGAGCTCCGGCACCATCACCTAGCCTATCCTGAACCATTATCTGTTCGACAATCCTGTTTCGAAGTGTTGTCCTGTCCATTGATTCAAGCTCAGCTGGGCTGCTGCCTGAGATAACCCCGGCAACAAGACCGCGATCTTCCCTGCCAAGATCACTTCCCTCGAGGGCATGATCTACTACAGTATTTGGACGTCCGATTGAAACCGGATTTTCATCGGATCCGGCATGAAGATCGGCTATTACATCTCCTGCACGCACAGCAGCAACTTCACCAACTGTACGCTGTCCTCCATGCGGACTATCCTCTTGAGGTAGGCCAGCATAGATAGAACTGTCATGTGCGCCGAATAAATCATGCTGTGCATCACTTGCAATAGTAGAGCTTCTTGCACGTGCTGTAGCCCGATCAGTAGTGTTCATGTCATCGGTCATATCATCTGCCCGGAGAGTCTGGACTCTTTGCGCTTCACTTCTTGCAGATGCCAAAAGCATGGCTCGCTGTCCTGCCCTGTCAGGATCATCAGTATCAAGGTTTGGATTGCCCATTATTGTTTCGTATGTTCCTGTGAGGTCTGAGGCATCCTGGTTAAATCCGATTCCAGTGCCATGGTCAGACATCACCATGCTTGGGCCGCCAAGATGTTCTCCGCCTAATTGGGCCCAGTCAGTGCGGGAGATTGCAGATTCAGTAATTACATTTACTCCATCCTGCATCTGTCCAAGTGCAGCTCCGCCTTCAGATTGCATCTGGAACGGAACTGTTTCTCTGGTTGTAGTTCCGTCCTCTGCAGTAGTAACCTGCTGCATGGTACCTTCAAAAGAAACTATGTGATCTGTTCCGCCTTGCGGATGAGGCTCATCTGACTGCCTTATAGTTACTGTAACGATTCCATCTGGATTATCCATGGATCTTTGATCTTCCGGAATCAGACCGGTTGCCTGGAACTGATAACCTACAACCTGTGCATCCTCGTTAAGAAGCAACGTAGTAGTATTCCCGGCACGGCCTTCCTGTTCTCCGGTAACGATTTCCATGGACTCTATATGAGTTTCTCCCTCAGCATTTGGTTCGCTTCTGGTAACAGAGAGAACAACAACCTCCCTGCCGTCAATGTTCATCCTGACTCCGCCAGTCTCCTCATCTATGGTACTTAGAGCAGCTTGCATGTCCTCTGCCCTTCGCTGGTCATGATCAACGAATAATGCTTCGAACATACCCTGGTCAGCATGTATGTAAACAAAACCATCAACAAGACGGCCAACAGTTGTCTGTGTTGCGACAAAGAGGGCCATCTTAAGCAGTGTACCGCAGCGGTTTCCAAGGCCAAGGCCATCTCCGACCATCAGCTCACTACCACGAACACCCCCTCCGCCTGGGAGGAATGCCATTCCCTGTGAGGTGGCCTGGCCTTGGCTGCTGCGGCTGGAATCGCTTCCTTCAACGTCACGGATGCTTACCCTTGCATTCATCTGCTGGGTAAATGACTTGGTATCAGTTGAGGAGCGGAGCGAAGCGCGAAATGCTTTCACACCCTTGCTTGCTCTTTTAATTCCGCTGTATCCGAAAACTCTTTGCTTTGCAGCTGCTTTCTCGGATTTTGCAAGAGCGCCTTTTCCTTTCCTGGCTGTCTTTATTGCAGAACCTACAGTAACAAGGGCGCTGAGGGCAGCCATTCCTGAGAATGAATAACCTCTTCCACGTGCCTGGTAGCGGATGTGCTTTCCGACCTTCATTCCGCCGATATTGAATCCTGCAAACGGATTTCTTCCGGTCAGGAATAGTGAGCCTGATAAAAGTGAGAATATAATGATAAGCGGAAGGCAGAGAGCAGGAGTTGCAGACATTGGAGCAGGAGGCGGGCAATACTCAAGGGTATCGATTGCCGGCATGTATTTTTCCTGGTTCAGTGTAGATGGAATTGTTGTGGAAGAAGCTCCAAGGCCCAGAGGGATATCATCAACAGAAGTTGCAGTTGTTTCTATGTTTGAATAATTTGTGCATGCCTCAAAACCGCAGACCGGAGATGCTGGATCGCAAAACGGACAATAGAGGATCTTGAAGTTGATGCATCCTGATTTTCTTGAATTGAAATCAAAGATGGCAGCACCATCCCCGTCGGTATAAACACGATATAGGTCATTGAGTCCTGTTGAATTTGACATCTGGACAAGAAGCACGAAATCATTTACAGGCTGTCTTGAAGGGCTGACAGAAAGATTTTCATAAAAGACATAGATCTCAAGAAGCCCGGCATCCTCATCCATACTGGTCAGGATATTTGCATCAGAGGCATTCTCAAGTTCCTCACAGGAAATGCATTCGGCAGACAGCGCGCCACAAAAGAGCAGCAAGATGAAGAGTAAACGTCTCATGCTGAAGATTGAAATTAGTAAATTTATAAATTAGCCTGTTTTTGAAATAAAGAAAACGTTTAAATGTATAAGTTAGAAGAACTAGCATGCAGTTCTGGAGACTTGGATTATTGCTATTTTTGATAGCTCCCACTGTTTTTGCTGTTGAGGCAATAGATCTCACCATCGCAGTCCCGGCAGTTGCGATGATAGTAGTCGCCGTTCTGGTAATAGCACAGATGATGGCAACTGCAACTTCAAACCCAAGACTGACAGCATGGTCAAAGAGGGAAATCCAGGAATTTATCGTGGGAATTCTTCTTGTTGCAATAGTAATTGCCTTCTTTACCGGCGGAGTCCCGGGAGTCAGTATTGCACTGACCGGCAACGCCAATTATTATCAAGCATCGCAGACAATTCTTGATGGCTGGATAGGGGGATACAGCAGTGCATTTGAATACATCATAATCGCAGCAAGCAGGATAAGGGCAGCTGCAACATATGCACCATACCTCAATGTTCCGCTTTGGTATGTCTCAATCAATTACTCAACAAATCCGCTTGCAGGAGTCGGCATATTATTAGGCAGCCTCAACATGGCAACTTCAGGGCTTACTAATGCAATATTCATTGCAGAGGGAATCAAGATGATGATCGGCTTTATGAAGGCAACAGGACCGACAGTACTTCTTCCTCTTGCATTTATTGCAAGACTTATCCCGTTTACAAGAAAAACAGGAAACACATTGCTGTCAATTGTAATATCAGGAATGGTATTCCTTCCTTTTGGAGTCATATTTGCAGATGTCCTAAACAGTTCAATAGACATGCCAAACCCGACTATGGATACAGACAATCTTACTGCAAAGCCATGGGCAATGACAGTATTTGAGCCGATGTGCCAGACAAAGCCGATAAGATTGCTGCTCTCTCTGACTGACCCGTTATTTGCACTTATCGTATGTCTTCCCCTTTATCTTATTCCGGTTGCAGGGCCAGGACTATTTGCTGCATGTTTCCCGGTTGTGCAGAATGTCGTATACCCGATCATCAATATCATATTCCAGCTTACAGGCGCGGCATTGATGCTTACATGGGAGGGGATTTTCGGAACGCCTATAGGCTCAGGAGTTTATGTCGATGATCTTTGGGGCGAGTTGTATCCGTTTTTGAAAAATGTCAACAATCTCGTATTAGTTGGATATCTTGATTTCATATTCATTGGAATAGTGACAATGGCAGGAGCGCGAAGCATTTCGTCAGTACTTGGA
>Ga0180431_10002451_pt1 | contig 24884 bp, 23 predicted proteins | sample SS_ome_11_FD_132459 | JGI IMG/M metagenome (GOLD analysis project Ga0180431, IMG submission 132459) | Hypersaline lake sediment archaeal communities from the Salton Sea, California, USA - SS_1_MS_1 metaG | ecosystem: Environmental > Aquatic > Non-marine Saline and Alkaline > Hypersaline >... | reverse complement strand
TTCCGTTCTCCCCGTTCAATTTGAGCCATAAAGGTCATCAAAGCCGACTCAATGAACTCAGAACGACTTCCATAGTGCTTAGAATGCACTTCGATGGCCTTCAGCACATCCTTGGACAATGTGATAGATGTTTTCACTTTCATACTACCAATATACTACTCTTGGAATACCCTGTCAAACCAAAGTGTCTCTCGTGGGAAACCCAGCCCCCTCTCACCATTCGGCCCCAGGACTTCAAACCCTTTCCCGCGAATACAGACTGGAAGGCGGAGATCATTGACGGCACGTTTATAAGGGAAGTTTCTATTTCAAGGCCTGGGCTGTGTTAAGGCCAAAAATGCCGACCCTGCTTTTTCCACCAGTTCCCCTAAGGACGCTTTCTGACTGGTTGCTTTTGGTAATCATGTGGATGGATTGATATGGGTAAACGCGGGCCTACGAATCATTTGATTTTTCATGGGATATCCTGTAATATTCAATAAAATGACAAGGAAAAAATAAAGGGAATACAAGAAGTTGGAGTAAAATCCATGAAGACGATGCATATTGAGTATCCGGAATCTATACCGGCAGCGCTCAACCTGGCTCCCGAGTCCTTTGAAGAGGAGGTCCGGTTAGCCCTGGCCGTCAAGCTTTTTGAGCTTGGACGGCTTTCTTCAGGGCAGGCGGCTTCCCTGGCAGGCATGCCACGAGTGACTTTCCTTTTGGACTGTCATCGGTATGGAGCCTCCACTGTGGCGTGGGATCGGGAAGAAATCCAGGCTGAGTTCAAGGATGCCCCGTGATGAAAAATTTCCTGAAAGATGGGGATGGTTAAGTACAAGCAAGACGACAGGGTTTTTCACAATCATTTTGGGCTCGGAACCGTCACCGAGGTAGTGGCAAATGATCGTGTGAAAGTCTATTTTGCCCGAATGGGCGAGAAGACCCTTGACCTGAATTACGCGCCCCTAAGACTTGGCACTTCCGAGGATGATGGCTTCCTCGCAGCAGACATCGTCACAGGCACCGCATTCGCTGCACGGCAAATCATTATGCTCCGGCGTTGCGGAACCGAGTCTTTAATGCCTCTTCAATGAAAAATCGAGTGGGAAATCCGCCTGTTACCGGCAGCCTGAATTGGGAAGAAACGTGGACTGAAAACTTGTCGTCCGTTCAAATAACCAATGCCAAGCAGTGAATCAAGAGGGTAGGCGCATTGCTCCTCACCAACGATCAACGGATGTATCACACGGCCGCGGTTCAGCCCGGCAGGCGCAGAGTTTGTTTCTCGATCTCCGGGTATAAGCCATCAATTTCGGCCTGAATGTCGATGGTCAGTTTCAGGGCCGTGACAATGCGGCAGTAGGTGCGGATGTCGTCCAGCTCCAGACGCCGCTCCCGCCGGTCTTTGAGCCACTTCTCACAGACCTGATACCCTCCGATGCGATAGGTCCAGACGTCCTCGGTCACGGGCGCGAAATACTGAGCAGCATTGATATACACCCGCTGCTTGGTCAGATCGTATCTCAAGCCATTCTTTTTCCCTTTCCCGATGCGCTCATCCCCCTCGCCTTCAAACCGGCATGCGGGTGGGTTCAGTTCGTCCGACTTGAGCAGATGGAGCCCTGTCAGCCGCTCCCCCAATCGGGCTACTTTTAAAAAGAGCGCCCCATCACTCGTAAACGGAATGCGCGGAAAGTCCATCCTCAAAAACTCGGCATATTTCTCCCGGTATGCAGGGGCATACAGGACGGCGTAGATGTAGTGGAAGATCTCCTCCGGTGCGGGTTCGCTGCCATAGGCCTCGGCCAGCGCGGGGATCAGCCTTGGATCCAGGTTTGGCTGCGGTGCGGCAGGCTCCAAATGGGCGAATAGGTTGCCCCGGTCGGTAGTCGGGTGACGATACAGGGGGAAGTAGTAGTTGATATGATAGGCAGCTACCGATTTATGGGCACCAATGCAGTCTGCCACAAAAACACCAAATTCATCCTTGTGCTGTTTTGGAGACGATAGTACCAAGTTCCCCTCTGCCAACATATGCCCCATCACTTCTGGTCGAGGCATGCAAATGAAGCCTCTTGAACGGCCTGTATAATGAGTGTACCGAACATCAAAAGGGCGATAGAGGATAGGTACAACATTTTCACGGTTCGGCCCTGAGTTAATGAGGTCTTTTTGAGCAAGTTCAATCTTCCAGTCCCGCGCATCTTTCCCAAGGCCGTAAGCCTCGCGTGCCATTTCAGGGTCCATCTTGGAGAAGAGTCTCACCCGCTGCCAGATCTCTTCTTCTGTCCACCCGATGGTCAATTTGTCCCGGGCCGTGACAATGCCGACGCTGTTAACCGGGAATATGTCCGGAACCGATGGGAAACCTTGATACACAGCCTCCAGGGCATTGTCCCTTGGCACGAAGAGATAGAAAGGTGTAGTCGGTTTCAGCTCCGACCACTGGGTAGCTCCGAGACTGTGGCCGTCCAGCCAATCGTATTTTTTTGCCCTCAAACCCCAAACGTCTGCATGGTGGACAAGGGCATCGGTTTTTTTCTTTTTGCCCTGCTTCACGAAAAAGGCGATGGCCACGCCCTGCCGGATGTCGAACACATTCTGGTCGGGACTGCCGTCCGGACAGATCTCCTTTTTGAGGGAATTGCCGTGAAGGTCGAGGAGATAGATGGTATCAAACGTTTGCATGAGGCTCCGGCGCATGCCGCGGAAGGTGGGATTGTCCAGATATCCGTGATTGGTGATCATTCCCACCACGCCGCGTCCGGCCTGTTCGATCTTCCACTGGGCAAAGCGGAGGAACTTGACATAATCGTCCTGAAGCCACTTGGGGTTCTTTTCGCCTAAGGGTTTGCCGTCCACCTGCTTGTAGTCATCAATCAGCCCCCGGATCCAGAGACCTGTATTGCTGGATTGGCCTGAATAGGGCGGATTACCCAGGATGACCAGGATGGCCTTCTCCTTCTTGACCTTTCCGGCCAGGCGCGACTCCTCGGCCAGGGAAAAGAAGCCCGGGAGCCTGCTGGTCTCCAGTTGTTCGGTGTCCAGGGTATTGGTGAGGTAAAAGGGGATGCGTTCGTCATCAGCCAGTCTGTGGCCCAGCTCTTCAAGAAAGAACCCCATCTTGAGATGCCCGACCGCATAGGGGGCCATCATGAGCTCGAAGGCATAGAAATTTTTGAGGATGTGCCGGCGGATGAATTCGTCCCGGGCCCCTGTGCCGTATTTGGAGGCAAATTCCCTGACACCTTCTTGTGCGGCCTGGGCCACAAAGGTCATGGTCCCTGCGGCCGGGTCGAGAAGTGTCACGCCTTCAGAGGCCAGGCCGTCGGCTTTGTTGAACGCAGTCTTGAGGAGGCCGTGGAGGGACCGGACGATATAGCCGACAATCCGGTCGGTGCCGTTCCAGAGCCTGAAGTCGGGATTGCCCGACTCGGTAGGCTTGGGAAGCGTGGTGACATGGACATGGGAGCGGCCGGTGGCCTCGGAGACTTTTTGAAAAAGAGTCGCCAGGGCCGGATAGAAGCTTTCCTCCCGTGCATCCCCCCGCAGGGCCACCTCGGAAAGGTCCCTGAGATATTGCCGGAAAAGCGTTTTTATATTTATCTCTGGCATATGCCCGCTTTCCTGCCAAGAGAAAAGGTTACCCTCATCCAAAAAGGCCCAGACATGTTATAGGCGAAAACAGCAGGCAATTCAAGAATTGAATTAAGGAGTTACAACTCGCCGGATGGGGCACGGTTCTTTTTAAAACGTCAAAGCCTTATCCTTAAAAAAGGATGGCCCAAAAGCCTAGACAAAAAATCCATTTTCGTTTCATCATCCAGACTGGAAAACAGGCCCTGCAGGATCATGGGCAATACCCGCAAGACCCTGGACCAAAAGCCCCCTGGAATCATAACAAAAACTTTACAGGACCCTAACCGCGTGATAACAATCCTTTAGTATGATTTTTTGATGGCATCCATTTTCCGGGAGAAAACCAAAGCAATGGCAAAAGAAAAAATCCTGGTGGTAGACGATGAGGAGGATATCCTGGAACTCTTGAGTTTTAATCTCTCAAGAGAGGGTTACCAGGTGTTCACCGCCGCAACAGGAGAGGAAGCCCTGAACCTCTCCAGGTCAACGAATCCCGACCTCATTGTTTTGGACCTCATGCTCCCGGGCATGGACGGGCTGGAGGTGGCCAAGATCCTCAAAACCGATCCTGGGCTCAGGCACATTCCCATCGTCATGCTAACGGCCAAGGGTGAGGAAGCGGATATTGTCACCGGCCTGGAACTGGGGGCGGACGACTACGTTACCAAACCCTTCAGCCCCAGGGTCCTGCTGGCCAGGGCAAGGGCGGTCTTACGGAGGAAGACCCAGGAGCCCTCCGAGGAGACCGATGTCCTCCGCGTCCATGATCTGGCCATCCACCCCGGGCGCCGCGAGGTCCTTGTGGGAGGGGATCCTGTTCAATTGACCTTCACGGAATTCGGCATCCTTCACTTCCTGGCCAGGAGACCCGGGTGGGTCTTCACCCGTTCCCAGATCGTGGACGCCGTCCGGGGAGAGGATTATCCTGTAACGGATCGGTCCGTTGATGTCCAGATCGTGGGACTGCGAAAGAAACTGGGCACCGCCGGTGAGTATATTGAAACCGTCCGGGGCGTTGGATACCGGTTCAGGGAGTAGAATATGCCCAAATCAAGGCGGCTTTTCTGGCAGATCTTCCCCTCTTTTCTTTTTATCACCGTCATCGGCCTGATGGTGGTGACCTGGTACGCCTCCAATTCCCTCAGGCACTTCTTTCTGGAACAAACCGCCGCCGACCTTGAGGCCAGGGCTCACCTGTTTGAAAGACAGATCCTCCCCTATCTTGACCCCCTGAACAAAGGGCAAATAGACCGCCTTTGCAAAGACTTGGGCAAGCGGGCTTCCACCCGATTCACGGTCATTCTCCCCTCGGGAGAGCCCATAGGGGATTCCGCTCAAGACCCGGCCCTCATGGACACCCACCTGGATCGGCCCGAGATCAAGGAGGCCATGAAACAAGGCCTGGGCACTTCCACAAGGTACAGCCGGACCACTGACAGGAATTTCCTTTACGTGGCGTTGTTGCTCAGGGACCCTTCAGGCCCCCTCGCCGTGCTCAGGGCCGCCATCCCGGTAAATGCCATAGACGCAACCCTCCATGACGTGCAGTTCAAGATCCTTATTGTGGGGGTGGCCATGGCCCTCATCGCCGCCTTCTTGAGCCTCCTGGTCTCCCGCCGCATCGCAAGACCCATTCAGGAAATCAAGAACTGGGCCGAGGCCGTGGCCAGGGGAGAATCAAGGCTTAAGCCCACCTACGGGGCTTCCGACGAAATCGAGGCCCTTTCCGAGTCCATCACCACCATGGCGGCCCAACTCAGGGAACGGATTGATACGGTCACCCGACAGAGCCACGAGATCGAGGCCATCCTTTCCAGTATGGTGGAAGGGGTCATTGCCGTGGACATGGAAGAGCGGATCATCAGCATCAATCATGCGGCGGCCCAGATGTTTTCCTGCAATCCGGCCGAGGCGGAGGGTCGCAGCATCCAGGAAGTGGTCAGAAACATTGTCTTACAGCGCTTTGTGACCCAGGCCCTGTCGAGCGATGAGCCGGTGCAAAGAGACATCAGCCTTTCGTCCAACGGCGAAGAGAGATTCCTCAGCGGCCAAGGCACGGTGCTTCGTGATGCCGAGGGTGATCAGATAGGCGCCCTCATCGTGCTCAACGACGTAACCCACCTCCGTCGACTCGAAGACATCCGCCGCGATTTTGTGGCCAATGTGTCTCACGAGATAAAGACGCCCATCACGGCTATCAAGGGCTTTGTGGAAACCCTTCGTGATGGTGCGGTCAATGACACGGTCGACGCCCAGCGGTTCCTGGGCATCATAGACAGACACGTGGACCGCCTGGAGGCCATTGTGGAAGACCTCCTCGCCCTGTCCAGGATCGAGCGGGAGGCCGAGGAAGGAGAAATCGTCCTGGTGGAGGGGTCGGTCAAAGACATACTCCGCACCGCTCTCCAGGTGTGTCACGTCAGGGCCTCTGAAAAGGATATCAAGATCGGTCTTTCCTGCACCGAGGATCTGGAGGCCAAGGTGGATCACCCCCTCCTCGAGCAGGCGGTGGTCAATCTCCTGGACAATGCCATCAAATACAGCGACCAGGGAGGGCTCATCCAGGTGGAGGCCGCCCGCCTCGACAGTGAATTGGTTATCTCCGTGCGCGACCATGGGTGCGGTATAGAAAAAAAGCATTTGCCCCGCCTCTTTGAACGTTTTTACCGGGTGGACAAGGCCCGGAGCAGGCGCATGGGAGGAACCGGGCTCGGCCTGGCCATCGTCAAGCATATCGTCCAGGCCCACGGCGGGAGGCTGTTTGTTGAAAGCACTCCAGGCCAGGGGAGCGCCTTTACCATCCATCTTCCCGGGGTATGACCCTGGAGATAACTCACAACCTTCCTCATCAGCCCCATGAGAAAAAGCCCTTTCAATGCCCCAAGGGGATAATTCAACGGTTTTCGCCTTCCCGCGTCTCAAGGGCCCGCACCCCCTCTGTGCAGCGCCTGTTGGCGCCCGGCCACCAAAGGTGCTCTTTTCATGAGCATTTAACAGAATCATAACATTAGATTAACGGTTTTTCCTTATTTTCTTCCCGAAAAGATCATCCTTTGAATTTGATCTTTGATCTTTCAAAAAAATCTTGACTGCTCCTGAGACAAAAAAAGAGAAAAATGATTCTTATTCACAAGCGACGGAAACACATAAGAAACATCAAATCAATTGAGGCATGTTATGGAAAATAGAAGGAATGTGGACAAAGTATTGTCTGTTTTTGACCTAACCCATTGCCAGGGCCTCGTCCTTCCCGGAGGCGGGGCAACAAGGGTTATGCTCATTTACGATAAAAAAGAGAACATCAAAGAATTTAAGGTTCTGAACAAGAAGATCTCTAAAGAGACCAGCGGCAAGATCACTTCCTGGCTGGAAAAGAATATCCATCTCTATGAGGCCATCCACGGATTGGGCGGAGAAGTGCAGCGTTGAATCCGTGGTTTCCGGGCCTCGATTGGGGGAAGCAGACCGTGGAAAAGATTATCATCTTGACCGGTCCTTGCGGGCCGAATGAACTCCTGATTTCCCATATCAGGAGGCTCTTTCCGGAATGCCGTATCAAGGTGGTACCCAAAGAAGGTAACAAAAGGGACTTGTCTGAGGCGTCTGCGCCTCTCAAAAGAGATGATCTTCCAGACAGGGCGTGAACGTTTAAAGCCGACATTTTTTAGCAAAGGAGGTGATGAAGCGCTAACAGGATGTTAACAGAAATTTAACATAAATCTAACAATTACCGCGTACAAAGAAAACAAACTTGATTAAAAGAAATTGGAGGTAATAATATGAAATTAAAAGGTTTTGCCACCCTGGCCGTAGCGGCCGCCCTCTTTTTCACCGCAAACATGGTCTTTGCAGGAAATATTGTGATTAAAGGTTCCACCACGGTCCTGCCCATTGCCCAAAAGGTTTCTGAAGTGTACATGAAGCAACACCCGGATGTGAAAATCTCCATCTCCGGGGGAGGCTCGGGAAACGGTATCAAGGCCCTTATTGACGGGAGCACGGATATTGCGGACAGTTCCAGATTCATCAAACCCAAAGAGGTCAAGCTGGCCGTGGAAAAGGGCCGTTATCCCGTGCCCTTTGCCGTGGCCTACGACTGTATCGTACCGGTGGTCCATCCAAGCAACTCCTTGGTGAATCTCACCATGGCCCAGCTCAAGGCCCTCTATAAGGGGGAATTAAAAAACTGGAAAGAACTGGGCGGACCGGACAGGCCGGTGGTGGTGATTTCCCGGGACACCTCGTCCGGTACTTACGAGGTATGGCATAAGAAGGTCATGAAAAAGGAAAGGGTCTTCCCCGGCGCCCTGCTTCAGGCCTCCAACGGTGCAGTAGTGCAAGCGGTCGCCAAAAACAAAAATGCTGTTGGCTATATCGGCCTCGGTTATGTGGATTCCAGCGTCAAGGCCCTTATGGTCAACCGCATCACCGGTTCAGAAGAAACCACCCTCAACGGCACCTATCCCATCAGCCGGCCCCTGTATATGTTCACCCAGGGGTGGCCCACAGGAGAAATCGTCAATTTCATCAACTTTGTCGTTCACCCTGACAAGGGGCAAAAATACGTGCGTAAAGCAGGTTATGTCCCTCTTTACTAATTGACCCCAGCCCCGAGACGCCTCCCATTCTCCCCTGGGAGGCGTCATTTATTTGCAGAGTCCCGAGGGGGATCAGAGACGGCCCTTTTGTCGAAACAGGCTGTCACACCGAAAATCATTCACCGCTATCAGGAAGGGAATATGGATAAACGTCAAAACAGGGGAAGAGGCAGACGGAGGAAAGAGCGGGGGATCCATATCCTTTTTTTCGCCGTGGCACTGGCCTCCATCTTGACCCTTGCCCTTATCGTCCTTTTCCTTTTTATGGAAGGCCTGCCCATTTTTGCCAAGGTCTCTGTGACGGATTTCTTGTTCGGCCGTTACTGGTACCCCACTGACTCCCCCCCCGAATTCGGTATCCTTGCCTTGATTGTGGCCTCCCTGGCCGTAACCGCGGTCTCGTCTGTGATCTCCATCCCTTTAGGGGTCATGACCGCCCTCTACCTCGCAGAAATAGCCTCTTCCAGGGTCAGAGAAGTGGTCAAGCCGGTGGTTGAACTCCTGGCAGCCCTCCCCTCCGTGGTGATCGGCTTTTTCGGCATGGTCGTGGTCGCGCCTTTTCTGCAGCGAATCTTTGACATGCCCACCGGCCTCAACCTCTTCAACGCCTCCTTGATGCTGGCCTTTATGTCTATCCCTACCATCTGCAGTATCTCGGAAGATGCCATTTTCAGCGTCCCCACAGAACTGAAAGAGGCCTCACTGGCCCTGGGGGCGACCCGGTGGGAAACCATTGCCCGGGTCATCGTGCCCGCCTCCATCTCAGGCATTTGCACGGCCGTTATCCTGGGGATGTCCCGGGCCATGGGTGAAACCATGGTGGTCCTTATGGTGGCCGGGGGCGCGGCCCTGGTACCCTCGTCCGTTTTTGATCCTGTCCGGCCCATGCCGGCCAGCATCGCCGCGGAGATGGCGGAGGCCCCCTTCCGGGGAGATCACTACTATGCCCTCTTCGCGACGGGTATTATTCTGTTTCTCTTCACCTTGCTTTTTAACCTGGTTGCCGACTATATCTCCAACAAATACAGGCAGGTGGGAGCGGCAACCCTTTAATGGCGGTAACCTCTGATGGAAAAGACAGAACGGATTAAGACAACACGAACCCTTTTTCAGGGGATCATGTTTTCCCTTTTCAGAATCGCCGCGGTGATCAACGGAGCGGCCCTGGTGATTGTGGTCTACTTTCTCGTGGCCAAGGGCTGGCGGGCCATTAACTGGACCTTCCTGAGCCAGCCTCCCATGGAGTCCATGACCAAAGGGGGAATCCTTCCCTGTATCGTAGGGACACTCTGCCTCAGCCTGGGGGCCATTTTGGTGGCCCTCCCTATTGGGGTAGCCTCTGCCATCTATCTCCATGAGTATGCCCGGCCGGGCCGGGCCCTCCGCATCATCCGCCTCGGCATCAACAACCTGGCCGGGGTCCCCTCCGTGGTCTTCGGCCTCTTTGGACTGGCCTTTTTTGTGGTCTGGCTCAAGATGGGTGTGAGTATCCTTGCCGGTTCTTTGACCCTGGGGGCCATGACCCTGCCGGTGATCATCGGTGCCTCTGAGGAGGCCCTCCGGGCCGTCCCCGACACCTACCGGGAGGCCTCCCTGGGCCTGGGTGCGACCAAATGGCAAACCATCTATCGGGTCGTATTGCCGGCGGCCCTTCCCGGCGTCCTTACGGGTGCCATCTTGGGGATCAGCCGGGCTGCCGGAGAGACAGCCCCCATCATGTTCACGGCGGCGGTCTTTTATACCCCTTCTCTGCCCACTTCCATCTTTGACGAAATCATGGCGTTGCCTTATCATGTTTATGTGCTGGCCACGGCGGGCACTGAAATCGAGGCCACACGGCATCTCCAGTACGGGACGGCCCTGGTGCTGATCATCCTGGTACTGGGCCTCAATCTGGTCGCCATCTATTACAGATCCCGGCTCAGGAAGAAGTATTGACCCGCCGGGAAGAACGTATTTAAAACACAATCAGGTACTTCGGGAAAAGGCCATGGATCAATCACACAAAATGGTATCAGAACATCTGGATTTCTATTACGGGAGCTTCCAAGCCCTCCATGATATCACCCTTGATTTTCCCGCAAACCAGGTGACCGCCCTTATCGGACCCTCAGGCTGTGGAAAAAGCACCTTGTTGCGCTGCCTGAACCGGATGAACGACCTCATCCCCACCAGCCGGGTGGAAGGCAAGGTCCTCCTGGACAGCCAGAATATTTACGAGCCCACTGTGGACGTGGTATCCCTGCGGAGGCGTGTGGGCATGGTCTTTCAAAAACCCAACCCCTTTCCCAAGACGGTTTTTGAGAACGTGGCCTACGGCTTACGGGTAAACGGCATGAGAAACAAGGCCCGAATCGAAGAGCAGGTGGAAACCAGCCTCCGCCAGGGCGCCCTGTGGGATGAGGTCAAAGACAGACTTCACCAATCGGCATTAGGCCTTTCCGGGGGCCAGCAGCAGCGCCTCTGCATCGCCCGGGCCATGGCGGTGGAGCCCGAGGTCTTACTCATGGATGAACCCGCATCAGCCCTGGACCCTATCGCCACCCAGAAGATCGAGGAACTCATCCATCAACTCAAGGAAACCTACACCATTATCATCGTCACCCACAACATGCAGCAGGCGGCCCGGGTCTCTGATATTACCGCCTTTTTTTACCTGGGCAAACTCATCGAGGTGGACCAAACGGAGACCCTTTTTACCCGTCCAACATTAAAACAGACCTCTGACTATATCACCGGCCGTTTCGGCTAGGGAAGAAGAGAAAGGGAGGCAAGGGGCCATGAAATTGCACTTCCAGAGAGAGCTGGAGCAGTTGAAACGGAGAATCCTTTCCCTGGGCGCCATGGTGGAAGAACGGGTGCGCATGGCCATCAAAGCCCATGAGAACAGGGATGGAGACCTCGCAAAAAGTATCATTGAAGCGGATCGCGAGATCGATCAGGCCGAAGTGGAAGTCGAGGAGGAATGCCTCAAGATCCTGGCCCTGCACCAGCCCGTGGCGGTCGACCTCCGCTTTATCGCCGCCATGATCAAGATCAACAATGACCTGGAAAGGATCGGTGATGAGGCCGTAAACATTGCCCAGAGGGTTGCCAACATCTCCCGGAGACCGCCGGTTTCGGTCCCTTTTGAATATTCGGTGATGGCGGAGAAAACAGAAACCATGTTGAAAAACAGCCTGGACGCCATGGTGAATCTGGATTCGGATCTGGCCTATAAAGTCTGCGTGGCGGACGATGAGGTGGACCGGCTTGACAGCGATATTTATGACAAGGTCAAGGACGCCATTCGTCGGCAACCGGACCGGGTAGGGTATCTCATCAACCTCCTTCTTATATCCCGGCACCTTGAAAGGATCGCCGATCACGCCACCAATATAGCCGAGGAAGTCATCTACATGATCGAGGGCCAGATCTCCCGCCACAGAAAGGATGCATTTATACCGGATCAGGAGCCGGCCCCGGAGCCTTCGGAAACGTAGATTCCTTTCCCCTCTTCAATACGTCCCTTTAAGGATCCAAACGGACTCGGATGAGCCCGCTTTCTCCGACCCATCCCTTGCCTGCAGGAGTGCCCTGGGGGTGTTTCCCCACACAGGGTTTCTCTCTCCTCTGCTTCCATAACCAGCACTAACCAAAATCTAATCTTTTCATCATTTTCGACTAACACGGTGAAACAAGAATGCCCAGGATAATGTCAATCCCACCCGGGAGAGGAGGTGAGCGGTGTAAGGCGGACCGGGCAATACATTCTGTCGATTCGTAAATACGTGAGCAAAAAGCCTGAAGAAAAGGCGCAAAATATGTCACACCTTTTGCGAATCGAAGCACTTAGGAGGAAAGAGAAACGGTTTAGCGTCAAACCCCAGAAGTCACTTTAAAAAGGAGCAAAGAGTAATATGAAAAGGATGACATTTATCCTCTGTATCTTGAGCGCCTTGTTGATCCATTTCGTCATGACCCCGGCCTATGCCGGAGAGGTTGACGTCCTGATCAACAAGCTTGTGGAAAAGGGCATCCTCAATCATAAGGATGCCACGGACATCTTAAAGGAAATCCAAAAAGAGGGCATCCGCCAAGAAAAGGCCGTAAAAGACGTGGCCCAGGAAGCAGCCAAAGAGGCCGCCAAAGAAACGGCCAAAGAGGTGGCCCAAAAGGAAACCAAGAAGGCCAGCCTGGAGATCCCCAAGTGGGTCAACAAGATCAAGGTCAAGGGGGATTTCAGGCTCCGCTATCAGGGCCAGGAAACGGAAAACAGCGGCAACCCCCACAGGAGCCGGGAACGGATCAGGTGGCGTGTAGGGGTGGTGGCCGATGTCACGGATCAATGGGAAGCAGGCTTCGGCCTGGCCTCGGGCGGGACCGATCCCCGATCCACCAACCAGACCCTGCGCAACACCTTTGAAACCGGGGACGCCAGGCTTGATTACGCCTATGCCAAATGGACCCCCATGAAGAACCTCTTTATCGAGGGAGGCAAATTCAAAAACCCCTTGTGGCAGCCCAAGGACCTCCTCTGGGACGGCGATATCCGGCCCGACGGGGCGGCGGCCAAATATAAACGCAAGCTCATGTCCAACCTGAGCGGCTGGATCACCCCCGCCTTTTTTATCCTGGATGAAGACCAGAGGAATACGGCCCAGGATCCTTTTCTCTTCCTGGTCCAGCCCGGCGTCACATGGAAGATCAACAAACACGTGTACCTGAAAGCGGCGGGGGCCTGGTACAGCTTCCACCACCTGGCGGGCAATCCCCCGCTCGCTTACAGCGCCGGGACCAACAGCACCAATGCGGCAGGGAATCTCTTCTACGACTACGATTCCCTGGCCGGCGACGCCGAACTGGGATTCCTCCTTAATAAGGATTGGCCCATTCCCTTCGTGGCCCTCTTCGGCCAGATCGTCAAATCCGATGCGGACGAGGACCTGGATAATGACGGGTACACAGATGACATGGGTTATCTTCTGGGTATCAAATTCGGTGATAAAAAGGTCAAGAAATTCGGTCAATGGCAGGCCAAATACAGCTACAGGCACCTTGAACGGGACGCCTGGCCCGACGCCCTGCCTGACAGCGATTTCTACAACGGTGAAACCAACGTAAAGGGCAGTGAGATGGAGTTCAAGTTCGGCCTTGCCAAGAATGTAGCGCTTGGCCTGGACTATTACCGGAGCAAGCCCATCCGGGTTGCCCCGGGGACAGCGGTCCAGAAGCAGAAGCTTCTTCAGGTGGATCTCAAACTCAAGTGGTAATGCATTCCCGACCGTGGCCTTTTTCGGTCCACGGACCGGTTCCCATTCTCCAGGGCCCGGCCTTTGCTTAAAGGCCGGGCCCTTCTATGTTGGCTCGGAGTCCCCTTGAAGGGTGAATCGCCAACGGCAGAACACATCATCGGGATGGGGGTCAGGGGGTGCAAAGAGACACTTCACCTGGATGCGCTCGTCTACGGCATGTGCGAATCGTGTAAATTCAGAACGGTGCATTTCCTTGCAGTCATACTCGGACAGCCCCCGGTTCAGCCTCGCCTCTTGTGTGGGGCAGGACGGCACAGAGATGACGGCCTCCTTTTGCGACTCCTCAATCTCATATCCCACCAGGATACACCAGGGCCAGAACTTGAGGGCCTCCAAGAACCCCTTTACCCCCTTTTCACGGATCTGAAAGCGGGTGATCAAATCTTCGGCCCCTATCTCCGCCACCCGCCCCCAGACCTGTTCATTGAGGCGCTCCGCGGTGGGCTGGTCAAAGCGCTTGGTCACGTAAATGAACCAGAAGGCGTCCATCACCCGATAATGCCAGAGGAGGAACTCGATATATTTTCGAAGCTCCCGGGCCTCCATGTCCTGAAATATGCGAAGATCCATGGGCTTTCTCCTTGATCAAGGTAAGGGTTAAGGGCCACCCTGCAGTGTAGAACAGGACGGAACCTAAATCCACCATCAAAATTCTCTACAAGCAATGATAATAAATGATTTTGGCCAACCCCTGGGCACCAGCAAGATGTTAGATGCAAGGCGCTGAGGAGCCGCCGACTGCGGCGTATAAACAATACGCCGCAAGCCTGTCGAGAGCCTCCAGGTCGAACGAGAGAAGCGACCGAAGGCAACGCAGCCCTTCGACTTTGCTCAGGGCCATGAGCCTGTCGAATGGCAGATGACATCTTGATGGTGGATCAGGGACGGGAGACCTGTAATTGACTTCACGCCACCCTGCGGATATACTTTATCTCTCTCGTTTACCTGTCTCTGGCTGTGTATTTTCCATTTACCCCGGATCCGGGCTTCCCCCAGGAGTGAGACAAAGAGATGCACCCATGAGAATTGTCCTGGTATTTCCCCCCTTTTATCTGAGCACCATGTATAATCTGCCCCCCTTGGGCCTTATCAACCTGGCCACGGCCTTAAAGGATTCCCCTCACCAGGTGATCCTCATGGATTTTGTCCTGGCCCTTCGGCAAGAAAGGCTTGCCATGGGAAAAGAGATTTACAGGGATTGTGCCCGACAGATCATGGAAGCATCTCCGGATCTGGTCGCCTTTTCCACTCAATGCACCACCTATCCTGCGGTGATTCAGATCAGCCACAAAATAAAGGCCTCCAATCCCGGAGTCAAGATTGTTATAGGGGGGCACAATGCCTCCTTTTTGGACCAGATCACCTTGAAACGATATCCCTTTGTGGACGCCGTGGTCCGGGGGGAAGGGGAAATCACCTTTCAGGAGCTGGTGGCGGCCTACGCGGCGGGCAGGGATTCTGGTGGCATTGACGGGGTCACTTACCGTCACGGAGCAGAAATAATTCGCAACAAGGATCGCGACCTGATCTCCAGCCTGGATGACCTGTCCCTGCCGGATTACGGGTTCGCCCCTCCCTTTGAGGAGTACCGGGCCGCCTGTGAACTTCCCAGGAGCATTGCCATACTCGATGTAGGGAGAGGTTGCCCCCATCGCTGCATCTACTGCTCTGAATCGATCTTGTGGAGACGCAGGTGCCGGACCTTTTCCGTGGCCCGTCTGGTGGAGGAGATGAAGAACCTTCATACCCATTTCGGGGCCGAGTGTTTTCTCCTGGCCTATGACCAGTTCACCGCAAGCAGGACATTTGTGGAGGCCTTCTGCACCCGGGTCATCAAAGAGGGGCTGAACACCCTTCCCTGGTATTGTATTTCCAGGCTCGACAGCGTTGACGCCCCCTTGCTCGCCTTAATGAGGGAGGCGGGTTGCGAGTCCATGTGTTACGGCATTGATTCGGGATCAAAGCGGACCCTTTCCTTTATCCGAAAGAATATTGACCACCAGATCCTGTACCAGCGGGTTGTGGAAACAGCCGATCAGGGCATTATCCCCACACTGAGCTTTGTCATCGGATTTCCCGAGGAGGAAAGGTCCGATATTGATGAAACCCTGGCTATGGCCTTAAGGACCGGTATTGTGGGGAATAACAACCCCTTGATACAAATGCCCACGGTCCTGCCCGGGACAGACCTCCACAGCCGATACGGCAGCCGTCTTGTCCGGGAAGTCGACACCTACTTCGCCCTGGGCCTCGAATTTGACGGGGGCAAACGGCTCAAGGCCGATGAGGCCCTGATTGATTCGGATCCCCTCATCTACAGCAGCTTCTACAACCTTCCCTGCCCGGGCCGTTCCCTCACGGAACTCAAACTCCTGGCGACCCATTTCCCCCTCATGGTCCAGCTCTATCCCAAGAGCTTCCTCCTCTTGAGCCTGGAGCGGGGTGAGCCCGTCTCTGACCTCTTTTTACACTGGCTCAGGTGGCTCCAGGACCGTCTCCACAGGGAAGAACCGGATCAGAGTCCCCAGGACTGTTATCTCTATTTTACGGAATTCGCCTTCTTCCTGCTGGGCGGGGACGGGGAACTTGCCAGGCCCTACCTCCCTGACATCCTGAGGTATGAAAAGGCCGCCCTGGAGACCGGCCGGTTCTCATCCGGGGAAAGCAACTTTCATATTGATCTTCATCGCATACAAGACCTCAGGCCCGCGGCAAGGGAAGGCATGATCATTGAATCCTTTGACTTTCCTGTGCCCGCCATCATTGGCGATCTAAAGGCGGGCCGGTTCAACAGGTATTATGGGGCTCAAAAAAGCCTGCTCCTTTTCCGGCATGATCATGACCTTCTGGATGTGAGGGAAATAAACCCCTTTACACGGGATTTTCTTGAACTCTGTAACGGGGAGAGAGATATCCAGGCCATCTGCAGGGTCCTCTACCCCCGATATGGCGAGGACAGAGATTATGAGGCCTTCCTCCGCTCCTGTACACAGGCCCTTGAGGTCTTGGCGGAAAGCCGGCTCATCGGTCCCGGTCAAATCCAGGATCCGGAAGGGATGAGAAATCAGGGGTCCCGATGAAGCGACCGCTCCTCGATATCCTGATCTGCCCTGCCTGCCTGCCTCAGGAAATCAGACTGTCCTGCGAGGCGGAAAAAACCGAAGGGGAGGAAATTCTCTCAGGCTTACTGGCCTGTCCCTCATGTGGGGCGACCTATCCCGTGGACCGGTCCCTGGCATGCCTCCTGCCCGGGCCTGAGCGACATGGCCCGAAGGATTCCCGCTATGAAGAGGGTTCACTCCTTGCCTCCTACCTCTGGAGCCATTACGGAGACCTCATGGGAGACATAGAGGCCACAGGGGCCTATGATCAATGGTCGGGCCTCATGGACCCCATAGGCGGTCTGGCCCTGGACGCGGGTTGTGCCGTGGGTCGATTTGCCTTTGAAATGAGTGAAAGGGCCGATTTTGTGATAGGCATCGATACCTCCTTTTCCTTTGCAAGTACGGCCAGACACCTCATGGAGACCGGAGCATCGGGCTTTTCCCTTCCTGAAGAAGGACTGCTCATGGAGCACAGGACCGTAAACCTGCCCGCCAGGTGGACCCAGGCCCCGGTTGAATTCATCCTGGCGGACGCCCAGGCCCTGCCCTTTGCCTCCAACACCTTTCACTCCGTTTCCTCCCTGAACCTGGTGGACAAGATACCCAGACCCCTGGCCCACCTCAAAGAGGTTTCCCGGGTCTCCAGGAACCGGCACAGCCAGTTCCTCTTTTCCGACCCCTTTTCCTGGTCCTCCGCTGTCACCCCCCAGGAGCACTGGCTCGGGGGCACCCAGGGGGGCCCTTACCCCGGAGAAGGGCTTCATAATATCTCCTCCTTATTGACCGGGGCCGGCGGAGAGGTCTTTCCTCCCTGGAGGATTGAGAGAAGGGGTTCAATATGGTGGAGGCTCCGGAACCACCGGAATCACTATGAACTTGTCCGCAGTTGCTTTATTAAGGCGGCCCGGTGATCCCCACCCCAACACAAGGGGGATTTGCCGGACAAAAGATCGGTCTCCCGGAAGGTAAAGATCCAAAGATCAGGAAAGGTCCGGGGCATGGCCTCTGAGCCATTCCCGGAATTCCCGGATGAGATTTCCCAGGGCACCGTGGTTTTCCTCTTTGGCAAAGGCGCTCAACTTGGTGCCCAGCTCGGTCACATAATCAAAGCCATATGACTTGCCCGAACCTTTGAGTGAATGGGCCGTTTGACGGATTCCGGCCATATTGTTTTCACTCAAGAACGTGGTCAGCTGTTGGGACTTCGCCTCCAGGTCCAAGAAATATTTTGCCAGTAATGCTTCGGCCCTGTCCGGTGGAAGAAAGCTGAAAAGATAGGCGTTCTCCATGGTTTTTTTCCTGCCCAGAAAGGACGATAGAGACCCACGGATCCGGCTATGATCCCTGGGTCTCTATCTCAATAATGACGCTTGGATAAGCCAAAAAAGCTTTGGGGTTGGGTTATGAATAAACCGTTTTTCACATGCCAAAAAGTCAAACCTGGGTTGAGTCTATAAGTTAACCGTCCACCACGTCCCTTAGCCTCGTTTTTTTATTTAGCAAGAATCCTGCCAAATTTATGATCACACAGATATTCAAAAAAATCCCGGCAGGTTAAGTTGCCCGGGCCGCAATGGGTCCCCTGGATTGGCAGGCCATATCCTGGCATTTTGCATGAATTCAAGGGCTGGAAGCATTGCATTTTGCATGCACCTTCAATCCACAGTTATCAACTATAATTTCAAAGAGTTATGCCATGAAATACCCGCAAATGCCCCCCGGAAGGTTCAAGCCCATTGCATTGTGCAAAAAAAAGGCCTTGAAGGGACTCACTTCTCGGCGTCCTCACCCGGCTTTTGCGGGGCCTCAGGACCGGGCGGCAACGAACATGTGCCTTCGTCGGTACGATAGGGAACCGGTTTAAGGTACATGCCGAGCCTTCCACTTTCTGCAATGCGCCACAAACGCCCGGAAAAGGTGTCCACCATGAACTGGTCTTTGGTGGAATCGGAGATCTGCCCAAAGACATACCTTCCACAGGGAGAGGAAAGGACCTGGTGTTGGGCCGGCTGCCGGCCCTGGCCCGAAACGATGCCCAGGGGTTGGGCCCCTGCAGGGCTCAACCCCAAAAAGAGCCACAAAAAACAAACGATTGCCACGAAACCTACCATACCTGATCGAAACATGACTCCCTCCTCTTGGCTTGGCGTTCTAAAGGGTCTTCGCCTTAGGCTATTCTACAAGGATGTCCTCCCATGACAAGAAAAACCGCTGCCTCCATCCCACATCTCACATCTCAGGATCCAAGGATTCAGGTGCTTTTGCTACTCCCGCACTGATCACTGTTCACTGATCACTCTTCACTGGTCAGTGTTCACTGGTCACTTTCCCCCCGACCCGTTGACCCCTTCACGATCATAACGCTCTTATCGAACTTAACGCTCTTGAGTAAAAAAGTCTCCCTTTCCTAACAAAATCCTAACAATTCCATCATACAATGGTTTGTGTTCAAACAAAGCCCGCTTGTGGACGCCCTCATTGCACTCCACCATGACCCGATCGAATTGCGGAGGACCTTATGATTTCCTCATCCTGTGATCTAAAGCAGTTTATGGAGGAGATAAAAGACAGGGAATATTCTGATATTATTTACTTGGCGGACCAGGAGGCGGTGGAAGCCTGGCGCCAGTCTCGACGTCGCAAAGATGCGCACGGCTCGGACAAAGGAACCTGGGCCAGGTATGCGGATATTCTGGACGCCTTTATCCAATTCATGCGGTACGGCGTGAAACCGCCCGGAATAGACCACGCGGAACTCCAGCTGTTTCGTTTGGTTCGCGATAACACCATGCCCAAGCCTTATACCGGACCAGGTCTTTCGACCTGATTCAAACCGTCCACAAGGGCTTCCACACCCTCGAAGGCCTCATCCCATAGATCCCGATCCCTGAGATCAAAACCCATATCCTTGAGCCGGTCCCAGGACGCCGCACCCGAACTGAAGAGGTCGATGACCTCTTCCAGGAAAGGGCCCCCTTTCCTCTTATAGCGTTCAAACAGGACCAGGGAAAGCAGATTCCCGGAAATGTAGCTATAGCAGTAAAAGGGGAGGCCGAAAAAGTGGGGGACCGCTGTCCAGCCCCAGCGGTAGGAGTCCTCCATCTCCACATCAGGGCCATAGAGCTTTGCATTTTCCTCCCACCAGATTTGACAGATCTCCTCCTCACCAAGCCCGTCCCCCCCTTCCTGGTAAAGCCTCTGTTCGAAACGGGTCAACACGTTCTGCCGGAATATGCCAAGGAAGATCCCCTCAAGGTGGCATGCGGCCAGGGCGGTTCTGGAGACATCAAATAGCCCCCTCTCCAAAAGATGATCCATCAGGACGCGCTCCAAAAAGGTGGAGGCTGTTTCAGCCATAAGGGGCGAGGGAGCAAAATTGAGAAAACCCTGCCTGGATGACAGCCTGTAATGAATCCCGTGTCCCAGTTCATGGGCCAGGGTGATGAGGTCTCGCATCTCGCCTGTGTAGGCGAGAGAGAGATAGGGGGGCTGGGATGGGGTGTAACACTTACAAAAGGCCCCGCTCAACTTGCCCGTCCGCCCTTCCCGGTCAATGCGGCCTTTTTCAAAAAACTCGCAAGCCAGGGAGTAAAAGAGGGGATGAAAGGCCTTCAGCACATCCAACACCAGGGACTTGGCCCGGGGGTATTCTATAATAATCTTCTCTCCTCCCAGGGGGGCATAGATGTCGGAGAGCTTAAGCCCCTTCAACCCCAAGAGGGATGCCTTGGTCCGGTAGTAGCGCCTTGCCGAAGGGTAGCGTTTTTCGACCACCACCATCATGTTTTCAACGGTCCCGGCGTCCACCCCGTTGGCAAGGAGGCCCTTATCCATGGGGGAAGGATATCCCCGCCTGCTGCACTCCAGTTGGTGGTCCAAAATAAGGGCATTGAGGATGGTTTTGAAGACCCTGCCTTTCTCTCCCAATTCATTAAAGAGGGTCGCCATGGCCCTTTCCCGGATTCCCGCCTCCGGGGAATAGAGAAGACCGAGGACCTGGTCCTTGTTGAGGCGTTTCACCGCGCCCTGCCCCGGCACAGTGAAGACGAGAGCGCCCATAATCTCCTGGTATAAAGAAATAAAGGCTTCTTTCCCGGACAGGTCCTTTGTCTTTATAATGCCCTCCTCCGCCTCACTGAGGGTGTAGACCCGGCGCCTGGCCAGATTCATAAGATAATGGCGGTATTCTGAAAGGGCTTCATTCGCGGTCAAAGCCTTCAGGTCCTTTTCGGGAAGGGCCATGATCTCCACCTCGAAAAAGGTGAGCCCTTCAGAGATGTGGGCCCATGCCTCCCTTACCCTTTTAAGGAGTCTCTCTGCGGCCCCATCCCGGGTATTGGAGGCCCACCGGAGCCAGGCATAGGCATAGGCCTTCATTGCCACATCATGAATGGACTCATACCCTTTGAGGGCAAAGAACAAGGTTTTGGCATCCAGATCAGGCCTCGCCAGTTCCCCCTTATAGCGGTGAGTAAAGGCCCGGGCCCTTTCCTTGACCCCTTCCAGGTCCTCCCAAAGTCGAGGGTCATCCGCACCCCTGTAAAGGTCATTTAGATCCCAGGACATGTCTTTCCCTTCCCCCTTGTCTTTTCACTTCACCCCGTTATCGCAAACGCATTCAGTTTTTACACATATAAACACAGCAATAACAGAAACTTATTCTATTTTACATCCAGGGTTTGGATATCACTAATGGTGCATTCCAAATTTAAAGCGTTAAAAGTGGCCTTTGAAGCCATAAAAGGCAGAATGCTTGAGCGCCTTTTATGCAATAACGGGGTTCACCCTACCACAGAATTCTCTTCCTCTCAAAATAGCCCCATATCATGGTCATGGTGTTTTCTATGTGTTCATCTCACGCGGACCTGCAAGGGGGAGGAACCACAAGGCGCACCATAACCCCTGAGATCAGCGAGTAGAGGCCCAAGAGGGAAAGGAGAATCAGGAAGTTACCGTGGGTCATATCCAGGAGGTAGCCGCCTAATGAAGGCCCGATCAGGCCGGAGACAAAACCCAGGGCCGACCAGGTAATCCCAAAGATAGCCCCAAAGTTCTTGAGGCCGAAACACTCCGCCACCAGAGGCGCTGTCACCGTGATCAAGGTCCCGAAGGCAAAGCCTGCAACCGCCGCCAGTCCCTCCGCCGCTGTTGGGGAACCTACGTGGGGCAACAGAAAATATGCCCCGGCCGCGGCAAAAAAGGTCATGCTCATGACAAAAGCGCGGCCCAGACTGTCTGAAAGGTACCCCGAAAAGATGCGACTCAATCCGTTGGTCAAGTTGAACACCATCAGGATGCGAACCGCAGACTCGAGGCTAAAGCCCTTGGACAGGCCAAAGGGGGTCAGAAAGATCACCATGGATGTCCCGGCAGCCCCCTGAAAGGCCCAGGTCAGCCACAGGAACCAGAAGCCCCTGGTCCTTAAGGCCTCTCCCACACTCAGTGATGTTCCCTGATCCGGAGTAGACGCCTGAAGCCCGGGATTGACCACAAAGCGGCTGGCAAGGAGACCGACCCCCAGCACCATCACCACAAGCACCCTGTGCATCCCCACATAACCCAAAGACTGGAGCAAATACCGGAACACAGGAACCATGCCGGCCGCGGCGATGCCGAAAAAGAGGTTTACAATTCCAGAGACCAGACCTTTCCTTTCAGGATACCAGTTCTGTGCCGCCGTGAGGGCGGGATTATAGACGGCACAGGTGCCGATCCCGTGGAAGAAGGCCCACATATAGACCATGGCGATCCCCGAAGCATGGGCCGCGATAAACAGGCTCATGCCGCAGATGATGGCGCCCAGGGAATTCACAACCCTGGTCCCATATCTCTGGTGCCACCGGCCCACCAGGTACATGAAGACCCCTACGGGCAGCCACATGAAAAACATGATATTGCCGAGGGGTCCGTCGCCCACCTTGAACATGTGCTGCCAGAAGGGTGCCATGACTCCCGGATAACCCAGCATGAGCGCCCCGGGCCATACCACGCTGGTCGCGGAAAATATGACGGTCCAAAGGCCTGTCCTCGTGTTGTGGCCCTTGTCAGGCATACCGGAAACCCCCGGGTCTCTCCTTGCGGTGAATCCTCAGGAACACATTAATGGCAACTCCGTGAAAACATTGGGCCGGAGTCACCGGCCGTCACATCCCCGATGGAAGACAAAACCCCCTGGATAAAAAATGGGGCGCTTCCATTCCACCTTCACGAGAAAGAATCCAAGCGCCCCTGTCATGCCGGTTACCAGGTGGTCCTTTTACGGCATTTGATTACCTGCTTCCTTCCACCACGGCACAAATGCCCTGGCCTCCGCCCCCGCATATCGTCTCCAGGCCGTAACGGGAACCACGCCTTTTCATCTCGTGAACAAGAGTTACAAGCCTCATGGCGCCCGTTGCAGCAATGGGATGGCCCAGGGAAATGCCCGAACCGTTGACATTGATCTTGGCGTCAAAATCCGCCTCCTTGACATCCATCATTCTGGCATCGGCCAGGGCCTGTACAGCAAAGGCCTCTTGTATTTCGATAAGGTCTACTTCGTCTATGGCAATCCCCACTTTGTCCAAGGCCTTGGTCACCGATGCGGGCACGGCAGGATAGGTTAAGGTGGGATCCGTGCCTGCGATGGCGCAGGATTTGAATGTTGCCAGGGGTTCCAGTCCCAATTCTCCGGCCTTATCCCCTTTCATGAGTACCACCACCGCGGCCCCGTCATTTTCAGTCGAGGAATTACCCGCCGTGCATATGCCCTCGGGATACACAGATCGAAGCTTGGCCAGTTTCTCCAGGGTGGTGTCCCGTCTTGGGGTTTCGTCCTCCTCGAAGAGGCGGGGCTCTCCTTTTCGCTGCGGCACCGGGACGGGCACAATTTCTTCACTGAATTTTCCTGAATCAATAGCGGCAATGGCTCGTTGATGACTTCTCAGGGCCCATTTGTCCGCCTCCTCACGGGTGATTTTCTCCTTCTTGGCGGCTGTCTCGGCCCAGGCCATCATGGAATTGAGTTCACCATATCTATCGATGGGCTGGGACATGACCCTGGCCCTCTGGATCCTGTCGTAGAGCGGGATACCCCACATGGACAGGGCGCCATGGCCTCGCGGCATAAATCCCCATTTTTCGTCCTTCTTTCCCCCTAGGCCCCATTTTATGTGCCCCGGGACATAAAGCTCGCCCTGGCTCATACTGTCCAATCCGCCTGCAACGACAATATCGGCGTTTCCCGTCTGGATTTTCATGACTCCAAAGAAGACGGCGTCCAGCCCCGAGCAACAGCGGCGATCCAGGGTTACGGCAGGCACGGAGTCCGGCCAGCCTGCATCCAGAAGGGCCACCCGGGCCGCGTTGGCGCATTCCCCGTTTTGATAGGACTGGCCCATAATCACATCATCCACCCGGTCAGGTTCCACACCTGCCCTTTTGATGGCCTCATTCATGACCAGGCTGCCCAATCTGTATAAAGGTATGTCCCGCAAGGTCCCCCCATAGCTCCCTATGGGAGTCCTCACCCCGCTCACAATAACGACCTCTTCCATGTCACGATCCCTTCCTTCCTCTTGGCTTTGGCGTTTCCGCCTGCTTCAAGACGCCCCGTATTTGTAAAATCCCTCTCCTGTCTTTCTCCCAAAATGTCCAGCGGCCACACGCTGTCTCAGGCATTCCGGGGGCCTGAACTTCTCTTGCCCCAGGCGGCTGTAAAGGGAACCGACAATCTGGAGGGCCACATCGAGCCCCACCAGGTCCCGGAGGTCCAGGGGGCCCATACGAAATCCGCCACCGTCCCGGAAGGCCCTGTCTATATCCTCCACGCTGGCCATGCCTTCGTCCACCATGCGCATGGCTTCATTATACCATACGTTCAGGATCCTGTTTACCACAAATCCCGGGGAATCCTTGCATACCACAGGTGTTTTGCCCAGCCTTTTCGCCAAGGCCTCGGCTTTTTCCACCGTCTCGTCACTCGTACCCGTGCCCCGCGGGATTTCAATCAGTCGCATAATGGCAGGGGGATTGAACCAGTGCATCCCCACAAAGCGATCCGGACGGCCCCCTTTACAGGACCTTTCTTGAGAAAGGGCCTTCGGAATCCCTTGACAGATATAACCAACTAGACATAGCCGCCTCCTGCTGATCTGAGCGTTATCACTTCCAAAAGACCCTGCCACTCCTGATGCAGAAGAGTCTTCAGTAAGAATTATGAAAAAAGCATGCCAATGCTGGAAATTCCAAAAGCCTTAGAAATCAGAGACCTTTCTGCTGGAAGG
>Ga0180431_10002442_pt1 | contig 24915 bp, 29 predicted proteins | sample SS_ome_11_FD_132459 | JGI IMG/M metagenome (GOLD analysis project Ga0180431, IMG submission 132459) | Hypersaline lake sediment archaeal communities from the Salton Sea, California, USA - SS_1_MS_1 metaG | ecosystem: Environmental > Aquatic > Non-marine Saline and Alkaline > Hypersaline >... | reverse complement strand
TCCTGGAGGCGTTCGTTGCCGGGGAGATCACGCATGTGGTTATCATGCCGGAGTTCGGCTGCAGGCCGGTTATATCGAAGTTCGATTCGGAGATTGCAGACGACTGGCGGAGCGCGGACTACGGTTTGAAACTTCTGACTCTGTTTGGGGGATCGGACGGTAGTCTCTCGTGGCATATCCACCACTACTACGACGGATCTGGCGGATCGGTCAAGGTATATCCCGCCAAGTCCTACGAGGATGCTCTGGCCTTCGCGAACGAATCGTATCTTGCGGAGGTTAAGAGGTGGCATGACGGAGAGCGCGAGTACCCGCCGGCGGAGGAGTGGAATGGAAAGCCGGAGGAGCTTTCAGTGCCATACGATGTGCAGGAGTACTGGCGAGCCCGGCGGCTGGAGGAACTGGAGAAGAGCATCGTTGAGTGCAAGAAAGAGCTGGCAAGGATGGAAGAGGAGTATCGGGGTGACTCTTTGCCACCCCAGGAGGAAACCGATGGACAATGACACAAACGGCGGCGGGGTGGCAATAGAGTCCACCCCATTGTTCAATGCCATGACGCGGCGCGTCGTGGAGTTGGTCTGGTCGGATAACGCAGATCCGTCGCGCACCGTCGGGGAAGTCGTTGACATTCTCGTAGGCGAATATGGGCAAGATGCGGTTGTGGCGCACGCCAAGTATGTTGCATCGAACGCCGAGCGTGAGAGTCGCGGCTTGCCGCGTACTTCTCCACGCTTTTGTTCGGTTTCTGATAAAAAGGAGAAAGAGCAATGAAAATCGGATTCAGACTCGCGGCTGTCGGATTCTGTCTGGTTGGAGTGATCTGCTGGATTGAGCAGCAAGCGTCCATCGGCCTGATGTTCACGACAATCGGGTGCATGTTCATCACGCTTACCAACACGGTGAACCATTGAAACCGAACGACCAAGCTAAGGCGCGCCAAACCGCGCCACCACTGAACTAGAACTTTTAACCCAGGCTCAACGCGCGGTTTGGCGTCGCCTTGAGCGGCTTGTTAGGTGGTGATTTATGAATCTGAATACGTTAATTGTATTAGGGCAGGGTATTGAAAAAATAGCGCACGCCACCGGCTGCAAATTGACAGAGATTATCGATGCACTTACAGGCATTGCCTGGGACGAAGAAGACGCCGGACGGATACGCGAATTCTTGATCGACGCTGTAGCTGATGATTGATCCGCCTAACGACAGCAATGACGGGCGGCCATAGCCGTACCGTGCATGCACTGGTTCGGCTCTGAATGGAGGTACGAAATGACGGAAGCGAAGACATACCCGCCGGTCCTGGACGCCTGCTGCGGGAGCCGGATGTTCACGACAATCGGGTGCATGTTCATCACGCTTACCAACACGGTGGACCAATGCGGAGGATGAAGACATGAGCAAGCACTACTACGCAGCGCAGAGCCCAATGGGATTCGCCAACGAGGTCAACGTGATCCGGTTTGCCGATAAGGCGACGCGCGACCAGTGGGTCGAGGAGCACAAGGATGATGGCGACTGCAACAGCGCCGCTTGCGGCGCGTATGCGGTGACGGCGGCTGAAGCCCGCAAAATCGCCGGGTACAAGGGTGATGCGATCACCGACAGCTACAACACGATGAGCGACTACGATGCCGAGTGATCTGACACGCGATGATTTTCGCCGGTGGGGCCGCGAGGGCGGCCTCGCCGGGCGCAAGACGCCCCGCCGGACGTGCCACCGGTGCGGCTCGTTCATCGGGAGGGACGGCGACTGCAAACGATGCAAACGCCACGACGCCAATAGGCACAACACGGAGATGAGCGGCGGGCGGTAGCCCGTCCGTCTCCATCGCTTGGTTATACGAAGTTGACACAAGGAGAAAGACGATGAACTGAGCGGTTTCGACTTGGCGAGGCACCTGTATGACCTTCAGTAGCGCCAACGTCTCGAATGACGTTAAGTAAAGGAGGAAGCCGAAGATGGCTCATAAGCAATGTCAGGACTGCAGGCGACATCATTCGATGGAGCCCGAGCTGTGCGCGTGCGGCGAGCGTCCGCGATTCAGCTCGTCAGGGGTCGAGTGCATGTATTGTGGCGCTGAAGAGCGACCGCGCCCGGAAGAGTTCGGAGCAGCATGTGCTGCGCTCCGAAGGTGGAACGACGAAACGCGAAGGGCACGCCGATTCAGGGTAAGAGTGAAAGGCGGTAAGTGATGCCTGATTATACTGACTGGTCATTGGCGCGTTCTCACGAGCTCGCAGAAGCCACTGCGAAGGAGATGGGGCTGAAGCACCAGAAACGCTTGTGTGGACGCTGCGAAGGCAGTGAAGATGTACATGTCATCATTCCAGAGATGAAGGAACCTGGCGGTTACCGCAGATGGAACCCTTCTGAATGCATGTCCGATGCCGTGCTGTGGATCCTGCATATTCGGAAGACGAACCGCTGCAAGGTAGAGATCATCTTGCACGACGGCTCCGTGGTGTGCAAGGTGAAGTCGCATGCCGGTCACATGTTGGGATGCGGCGGCGCCGACGAGGAGGATTGCGCCCGTGTTATCACCGTTTCCGGATTGAGGGCGATGGCAACGTTGGAAGAGAAGAGGGAGATGCTAGAAGAGAAACGTCAGTTGAACAAGAAGATGGAAAGCGATCAGAGTTAAAACAAGGAGGATCCGTGACTAAGACTGAGCTGGAGCGAGAGAACAATATGGAGAAAGCGTGTGCTGAGGTGAGGGTTGTCTACAAGCCATGGCTTCTTGCCAAGAAGCTAGGGAAGGAGAACGGGGGAGTAAAGGACTACCTCGACTCTCTACCTTCAACGGTAGTGCAGGCGGAGTAGGTGCATAGTGTCTGCCGTCGATAAAGAGCGATGCGCCCTGTGCAAGGATAAGCTCTGTCCATTGGAGGAAGAGTCGCATGTTGAATGCCTTCAGTGCGGGTGGAAGATGTGTTTGACTTGTTTGGAACATCTGAGGTTCGTCGAAGAATGTCCCAACTGCGGCGGCGATTTGGAAGAAAAGGACCTGGAGTGATGGACGAGGAGCAAATGAGTGATGATGTATGGACGTGGGAAGATCAGAAGAGTGCGATAGAGGACGGCTGGCTTCTAGCCGAGGAAGACGGCGTCTACAAGATACAGCGCTTGGACGCGCCGAAGAAGGGAGAGCCAAGGTTCAGGTCGGATGACGAGGCCAGGGGTTTCGTCATGGCGATCTCCCTGATGCACAGTACCTTGCACGCCAAGGCGATGAAGTTGGATTCTCAGCCGGTGTCAATCCAGAAGCCCCCGAAAGACAAGTACGAGTTCAACGTACACGTCTTCCTGCCGTGCAGTGTAAAGGTAACGGGGGTGTTGGCTGCTACGCAGGAAGAGGCCGCCAAGAAGGCGGCGACGCTCGTCTATGAGCACACGGAGGACATCAACGTGGTTGTGCCGACAGCAATCTTCGGCGATGGGTCATACGGATCGCCGTCCGAGGACTCCGAAACCGTGTACTGCCTGGTGGACTATTGGGATGACGACGACGTCCACGGCATGGCCGGATTCGGCAGGTCCCGATGGTTCTACTCTGGAAAGGACGGGAAGATGAAAATACTCCCGCACCATTCGATCTGTCCCTTCTGCGGAAGGACGGAGCAAGACAAGGAGGTGAAGATGAATTCTCAGCCGGTGTCAATCCAGAAGCCTGAGACCGACAAGAAGACAACACCGGTGCGTCAGGATGTGTCCGATACTGAATGGGAGTTCTTGGACAACGCCCTGTGCGATATTGTCATACAGATCAATGCTGCCTTGTTGATCCTGTCCACCATTCGATACGATATGGTGGACTCTGAGGGGGATGCTCCCTGTGCTGCTGATCTGCTCAGGAAGTACAGGCCCAAAGGGTGCTCTCTGTTGAGGAACATGGATTTCTCCAGGGCAGCGATAGAGAGTGACCTGCTCCAGCTGGTGAAGGAGATGCTGATCTTGAAGTGGGGATCCGATGTAAGAGTTACCGACGATATGGTCGAGAGAGAGTTGGAGGTGAGGAGCAGCGAAGCAGTGCAGGCTATGGAGGCGTGGGCAAGAAAGGTGGAATCCTCAGAGGAAGGAGATGCGCATAATGGGTAGGGTGTGCGAAGTGTGTTTGAAGGAGATGGTGCAGGGAGGGGGTTGCGATCCAACCCCTCTACCCTTCGCAGATGGACAGGTCCTGCCCCATGTGAGATTCGGCGAAGAGCCGAGATACGTGGACTACAAGGGTGACTGTCCTGACTGCGCTGTTGGCCGGGGCCAGGTGCACCACACGGGCTGCGACATCGAGCGCTGTCCCAGATGCGGCCTGCAGTTCATCGGCTGCGATTGCGAGCTAGCCTCCGCGGAGTCTCTCCAGGATTGATCGAGAAGCCCATAAGGGGTATGATGGCGTTGGATGCAAGGCGGCATCCAACGCCATCACCCCACACCGTAAGGAGGAGACGATGCCGAGAGGACAGACGATGATCACTCATAGTAACAAGAAGGACTCTGTTTGGATCTCGAACGCTTTCATGGGTCTGCTGAGTCAGCTGGGCCTGACGCCTGAGCATGACCCTGACCCTGCGATGGACAAGAGTCAGGAGTTCTGGGATTCACTTGTGGAAAACCCGCATCGGTTTGACGGACTGTTGAGGGAGAGAGGTCTACTGCCGGAGCCTTCGAATCTGGAGGATGTGAAAGGCCAGACGCAGGCTATCCCCTATGCGGGGCCTTTGAAGCCCCAGGTGGATGATGAAGAGTCGAGCGTGGTTCTGATGGACCAGCAGGCTGATACGGTGGATGAGGCTGCAGATCAGGTGGTCAAGCAGGCAGAGATGCAGGTTGCCCCTGCGGAAAAGGCGCCGATCCTGATTCCGGACTCTCAGCCTATCCAGGAGTTGAAGGTGCCCAGTAAAAGGGAGCAAGCTCTAGCCAAGGAGGCGCAGCAGGCGCTTCAAATGGCTGAGTACTGGCGGAAGCAGGCAGTAGAAACACAGGCAGCACTGGAGAAGATGGCACCGCAGCCAGCGCCAGAGCTGTCTCACGAAGTGACGACTGCAGACCCGTGGGCTGGTGAGCAAGTGCAGAAACCGAAGTACAGCAAGCCACAGGTGGTGATCAAGCAAGAGCACCAGATAGAGCCGGTGCGTCCGGCGGTGAAACGTGCGGTAGCGGATCCCAAGGTGCAGGTTATCTTCACGATTCCTGGGTATGGGCAGATCCGGACGAAGGTGCATCGGGTGAAGACCACGGAGACGCTCTTCATGACGTTCGTGGATACCCGGTGCGACAGGGACACCTACATACCTCCATCCATGCCCTGGGTGGAGGCTATGAAGCCTTCTGTCCAGCCGCTTGAGGTGTTCATGCCTCAAACGCAGGAGCGATTGGGCGTTCTGCACATCGAGGGGTTCAACTTTACCCTGGAAGAGGAGTCTCTCGAGGTTATAATATACCTGGTTGTTTCATCGGATGTTGACAGAGACATCTCCGAGCAGGAGAGTGCCGAAGCAGGACGCCGAGGCGCGATGCTCCCACCAGATGTGGTGGAGATGTAGGCTGTCGACAACTTTTTTAGGTAGCGGAGGCTAGTACAATGGCTCAGTGTTCCTATCCGAAGTGCACGAGAGAAGCTGTGATGCCGGGTCCGTTTGGCAGTGAGATCTGCGAGAAGTGCTCGATCCGCTACGCTGCCGAGTTCGCCAAGTCTATGAGCGTCTGGCAAGCTGACCAGGCAGACCTGCAGGCGTGGGCGGAAGCCCATGAGGCCAGAGGCTTGCCGGCCCTGCGCCAGAACCCTGCTCCGTATTCGAGCGCGACCACCGCATACACCAGCCCCTAACGCTTCCCAGGTGACATGAGATGGAGAAGCGAGGAGACATTCAGGCTGGCCTTACGCGCTGTCGGTTCTGTCCAGAGAAGGCCGTTTCAGTAAAGGATGGCATTCCTCTGTGTGGTCGCCACGCCGGGGAGGCCGGTACGAAGAGGGCTTCCCCGGCTCCCGCCAGTGATATGACGAGTAGCCGACTCGAGCATTTGACCGAGAGATCTGGTGAAAGATGAATCGCCCCCCGACATTCTATGGTGAGGAAGACTTCCTCAACCAAGACAAGTTCATGAACCCCTGGCGGGATTATCCGTCGCATCTGATGCAGACGAACCTGGCAGGGGTTCTGGCATTGGCGGAGTACATCTGGTACAAGAACCAGACCTACCGCGAGGCAATGCTGCGGACGCTCAACTACTTCATCACGAAGCCGAAGCTGGACGGTCTTTCCGAGGCAGAGCGAGAGAACTACCGCAAGTTCCTCAACAACGTCCTGAAGATCAATGGCGTGATGAACACGGTGGGCGAGGATTACATGGCGTATTCCAACGCCTTCACTGCTCTCTACCGCCCGTTCAACCGATACCTGATCTGCCCGCAGTGCTCGATGTCCAGGCCGGCGGCCAGGGTGAAGTACAAGTTCGAGAAGTTCAAGTTCAAGGGGTGGTGTCCCCAGTGTCACAACGAGTACGTATTCAAGGTGAGGGAGAGCAGGAGCTTTGACCAGAAGCGCCTGAAGATCTGGCGGATATCTCCCAAGCAGATGCACCTGTCGTACAACAGCATGTCGCACGACTGCCGCTACCTCTACATGATTCCGGAGAACGACAGATCCAGGATCATGCAGGGGGACCGTGTGATGGTGGAGCATACCCCGTGGGAGATCATCGAGTGCATCAAGCACAATCGCCCGTTCGAGTTCGATCCGGACATGATCTTCCACTGGAAGGACGAGACGCTCGCTGGCATCCCCAACAACGGGTGGGGCATTCCGAGAGTCCTGATCCACTTCAACCAGCTCTTCTATGTGCAGGTGCTCAAGAAGTACAACGAGGCGCTGGCGATGGACTATGTCATGCCCATCCGCGTTCTCACTCCTGCGCCCAGAAGTGCGATGGAAGAGGACCTTCTCTACAACTATGCGTTCAACGAGGTGACCACCCAGCTCTCTCAGATCATCGACGATCACAGGAAGGATTCTGGCAGCTGGCACACGCTGGGCTTCCCGGTGGAGTATCAACTGCTTACCGGAGAAGGTCGTCAGCTTGCTCCAGTGGACCTGATCACCTACGGCATGGACGACCTTCTGAACTCCTCGGGTGTTCCTGCCGAGTTCTACAAGGGCACTCTGGAAGTAGGGGCCTTGCCTCCGGCTCTTCGCTTGTTTGAGCAGAGGTGGGCCAATCTGGTTGCATCGCTCAATTCCTGGCTGGAGTGGTGCGTGGAGCAGATCGCGTGGGCGCAGCGCTGGGAACCTCCGGAAGAGGCGCAGCTGGAGCGCGTCACCGTGGCGGACGACTTCGAGAAGAAGCAGATCCAGCTTTCTCTGGCGCAGTCCAATCGTCTCTCCCTTGGAACGGCGATGGCGCCTTACGGTCTGGACATCAAGAAGGAGATCGATGCTTACTTCGAGGAGCAGGAATACTACCTCAAGAAGCAGCGAGAGTTCTCCTCCAAGATGCAGCGGGCCGACATCAACGCAGAAGCAGGCATTCAAGGTGTCGCAATCGATCAAGCTGCTCAGCAGCAGGACCTCGACGCACAGCAGGGCATGCTTTCCGGATCAGCGCCGCCTGGAGCAGGTCCTGCACCGCCTCCAGGTGGGATGCCTCCTGCGGGCGGAGGCCAGCCGGCTCCTGTAGGAGGCGTGGGCACAACCATGGACGAGGCTTATGCGCAGGCGCAGCAGGAAGCGCAGAGGCTTGTCAGCATGCCTGAGACTGCCAGGAAATCAGAGCTGATCAATATGAAGAAGACCAACCCGACGCTCCATGCGTTTGTCTCGCAGGAGTTGGAGAACATTCGTCAGGAGATGAAGTCCCAAGGCTATCAGATGATGCAGCAGCAAGCTACTGGCGGCGGGGCGATATAGGAGCTTCAGATATGACTAAGCAAGACCTTGTTGAAAAAGACAAGAACTTCAAGGAGCTTGTGCAGATCAGCGAGCACATGAAGGAGATGACCCGCGCTCAGGACTGTGGCGCCCCGATAGGGTTTTCTTGTGGCTGGTCACAAGATGGAGGTTGGCTGGTGCACACGGTGCATCAGACGGAAGCAGCGATGGTATCTCTGCTGTCTACAACCTACCTGCCGGCTGAGACTCCTGAGTACTGCCACGAAGCCTCGTATGTGTCGCTGACATGCATCAAGGGATCCATTGTTGTAGTGGCGGACGGGAAAGAGACTCTGCTTAGGCAGGGAGTAGAGGCTATGACGCTGAAACCCAAAACAAGATACTCGGTGAGGGCTGGAGAGACTGCGAGGTTTGTTGCCATCGTGATGCCCAAAGACTCAGCCTTCATCTCCGGGGAATACCTGGTGGAGGGTGAAGGGGCCTACCAAGACTAGCATAAGATTCACCATGATGAGGGTAAGCCCGTGCCAACCAGAAAGCCAGACCCCGCGAGTGGAGTGGACAAATTCATATTTGAGAGGTTCATAGACAGCATCGAAAGCAACGTAGGAGACGTCAAATCCGATATCGGTGCCATCTATGAGAAGTTGAATGCGCAGGCTGTAAGCGATGCTGAAAAGCATCATGCGATAGAGGCGAAGGTTACAGGCCTCAAGACTGAGCTGGTTGAGCGGATTGGAGAGGTTCAGCATGGGGAGAAGAATTCCGTGCTGGCGGCTCAGACTGAGATAGGGAATTTCAAGACGATGATCAAGGTGGCAGCTGCCGTTGTGGTTGTGTTGCAACTGCTGCTTAGTGGTTTGCTGGCTTACTTCCAGGTTCGCTCTGCTGTGAGTGGAGAACGGAAGTCCCGGCAGGAATTCATGCAGAAGCTGGTGGAGTCTGAAGTGCAGAAGAAGCTGAAACAGTCGAAGAAAGGTACCCCATGAATATCTTTCCCGGTATGAGAAACGCAGTCAACGTGGTGGCATTTGGCGAGCCCATCGGAGGTCCGCTGTTTGGACGAGCGCTTGACCCCAACAGGGATCCGAGGGAACCGCTCATCAACAGCAGTATCAGAGTCGCAGGTGATATCACGTTGCGACCTCAGGATATTATGCTGAACCAAACGCCGCAGGATGACGATACCGACTTGGGGTATGCGAGCAACTTCGGTATCACCCTGGCTAATGCCCTACGTGAGCCCAGACCTCGCATGAAGACGGCGATGGACTGGTTCGCTCGCCAGGGACAGGGTATAGGCAACTGGTTCGCACGTCGCAATCTTGGATCTGCGGCGAGGCAGGCTTACCGGGGCAACCCTACGGGATACGAGCGCGCTCTGAAGACTCTCAGGCGGAGGCAGCTGATGACTCCGGTTCGCGGTCAGGGCTTCGGTTTCAACCCGAACCAGCTATCGAGGTTCCTGCCGCAGATGGGCGCAGGAGCGGGCGACGTGCCCTCTCTGACGTCTCTGTGGCTTACGGGAGGCAAGCAGGGCCAGGAGAAGAATGCTGCCATGGGCGACAGGACCGGTCCAAGGGGTGAAGGCCCTATGACTGGCAGGGGCATGGGGTACTGCGCCGGCATGATACCTCCGCCTCTTCGTGCGGAAGTGGAAGATGACGAGAAGCCCAAGAAGAAGCCCAAGAAGGATCAGAACAAGAAGAAGGAGTACAAGAAAGCCTTTGAGATATTGAACCTGTGTTCGAAGTTGACCAAGCTGGCCAGGTACTCCAAGGATCCTGAGAAGCAGACGGATGCCGAGTCTATGGAAAAGGCGCCTGAAACGCACAAAGGCGAGAAGCTGCCTGAGAGGAAACGCAAGCAGTGGAGGCACGTCTACGAGGGATCCAAGGTGGAGGGGGACAGCGACGAGCGTGCGGCGCGTAAGGCCTGGGGTGCGGTGAAGAAGACTGCCGAGGACGCATCTTCTTTCCTGCACAGCTTTCTCAAGCTGGGTATGGACGAGCGCAGGAGCCTGCTCCTTACGCTGAGGGAGTGGGACCCTCTTCTGCACGAGGAGGTTGTTGCGCAGCTCAAAGAAGCAGCCTGCTCTGCCCACAAGAAGGGCAAGAAGGGCAAGATGAAGAAGAAGAGCAAGAAGAGGGCCGCCGATACGCCGGGCTTCTGGAACTCCCCGGAGATACGCGCTATGCTGAGTCAGGCGCAGATCTCTCCAACAGACCAGGTTGAGCCTACAGAAGGTCAGGGGGGAGACCCGAAGAAGCTCGAAGAGGTCAGGAAGAAGGAGATGCGCAAGCTCACCAGCCCCTGGTCCGTACTGAAGAAGGGCCTCAAGGGAGGCCTGTGGGGCGCTGGGCTTGGAGCTGCTGGCATGGGAGTCCTGGGTTTGATTGCAGAGAAGCTGCAAAGGAAAAGGCTGGAGAGAGCGGGCACAAAAGGCTTGGAGCCTAGCATACCCTATGCAGAGGCCATGAAGGGCGGGGCTATTCTCGGTGGCGGTCTCGGCTCGTTGACAGGTCTTTCGAGAGGGCTGTCTCAGAGGAGCGGCGCCAGGAAGATGCAGGACGTCATGGAAACGTATCCTTCCTACGGCATGAAGACTGCGGACTGCAATCTCCGGGACATCCCGATCAAGGAAGCCTTCGATATGCTTCCAGAAGCCATGACGCCTACGGTTCCGAAGAATGCCTTCAAGCCTTCTGCGCTTCAGCAGCAAACCGGGCAGATACAGGAGATGGTCCAGGGTGACCCCCTTCCGACGACCTACGCTCCAGCTCAGGACCTGAAAGAGGGCCTTCGCTACACCGGAAACGAGGATCCAGGAGAAGAGGAAGAGTCTCCCGATCCCACTGTCGAGAGGCCGAAGTCCAAGCTGAACAGGTCGATTCAGACTCGGCAGTTGCAGTCCAAGCTGGGCGCACACGAGGAAGGTCTGGTTGAGGGATTCGTAAGCCGGTGCCGCCAGAGGGGCATGAGTGATGCCCAGATCGAGAAGCTGGCTGAGATGGTAGAGGAGAGGATGCCCTTTGCTGGAGCGCAGTAGCCATGCCCAAAGCGTTTCACGAGGCAATCCGTTCCTTCCTGAAGGAGGGGCGCAGAGCCAAGGGCATTCCTGACAGGGATGTCTATGGCGATCCATCCACTCTTCCTGTAGGCAAGCAGATCCCCTACGTCATTCAGCGCCACCTTGCTGAGAAGGCAGGCCCCCACTACGACGTGCGCTTCGGTCCCAAGAAGTTGTTCTCGTGGGCTGTACCCAAGAACCTTCCAGAGCAGCCAGGACAGCGCGCCCTTGCTATTGCTCAGCCCCTTCACTCCGGATCGTATGCCAACTTCGAGGGTGTGATCAGCGAGGGGTATGGGAAGGGGGAGGTGACGACGCACAAGAAGGGCAGCATCATTGTCACCCAGGCTTCACCAACCAAGATCAAGTTTGTCGTAGCCAGCGATAAGGGTCAGGAGCAGTTTGCCCTGGTGAAGATGGGTGGACGTGGCAAGCGCAACTGGCTGATGGTCAACACGACGCCAAATGAGATGCTGCCCCACAAGAAGGTGAACTACAAGCAGGTGCCCGCTGAGGATGTGGAGAAGCTCTTCAACGAGGACTACCTGACGACGGCAAAGCTGGATGGCGCTGCCATGCTGTATAAGATCCTGGGCGATCGTATAGAAGTGCTGTCATATCGGGCAGACAAAGCAGGAAAGCCCATCATTCATACCTATCGCGTCATGGGTCCGGGTGGCAGCGCCACCGGTCTTCAGATACCCAAGGAGCTTCAGGACAGTGTTCTTCGAGGGGAGGTCATAGGTGTCAGGAAGGGGAAGGCTATCCCCGCTGCGGAGCTTGGCGGCATACTCAATGCGGTGCTGGGGAAGTCGCTCGGCAAGCAGGAAGAGCAGGGTATCGAGCTGAAGAATGCGATCTTCAACGTCCTGCGCAAAGGAGGGAAGCCCTTCCCACAGGATGCCCCAGCCGAGGAGAGGCGCAAGGCCGTGCAGGAGTTTCTGAAGGTGCTGCCTAAGGACAAGTTCATGGAGCCTCCAACGGCAGATACCCCAGAGGAAGCGCGCAAGATGTGGGAGCAGATCACATCCGGAAAGCATCCTCTGACCTCTGAAGGCATTGTGGCATGGCCTGCGGAAGGCGGAAAGCCAACCAAGGTGAAGACGTACCCGGAGTCGGACGTGCTCGTCAAAGAGGTGTTCCCTGGGGCCGGCAGACTGGCAGGCACGGCTGCAGGGGGTTTTCGCTATGCCCTGCCTGAAGATCCAGAGAAGGTGGTGGGAGAAGTGGGAACTGGATTCACCGACGAAGTAAGGCGCTGGCTGTGGGAGAACAGGGAAGACCCAGAGCTTCTGGGCAGGACTGCACGCATACGAGCGCAGGAGCAGTTTCCTTCCGGGGCTTACCGGGCGCCGTCGTTCATTGCGATGCATGAGGACATCCCTGTCAAGGCTGCGTCAGAGTCTCTGCGCGACAAGGTGAGGAAGTCGTTCTTCCCAGATGAAGAGACGAAGAAGGAAGCCAAGACGACTTCAGACGAGAAGAAAGTCTTGAAGGCCATCGAGGCTATGGACTTCGGCGATCCGCTGATGAGCCACATCCAAGAAGCGGTGGACCTTCCGAAGGAGAAGGTGTCGAAAACGGTGAGCAGCCTGGTGAGATCCGGCAAGCTCAGGCAGAAGGAAGACTCCATAGATCACGACTGGACCTACAGGCTGACGGATGCTGGGAAGAAGACTGCTGCAGACTTCGTCAAGACAGCGATTATTCGCCGGGTTGGCGACAAGTGGGTGCTCTACTCCCACAAAGGTAAGGTACTGGGAAGGCATGACTCAGAGGCCGGCGCCCAGAGACAGGAAAGAGCCATCCAGGCCAGCAAACACGGAGAGGACCTGGTGATCGTCAACGACATCCCTGAGTGGAGTATCAAGGAGGCGAAGAAGAAGCGCATCCAGGGGCAGACGGACGAGCACATGAGCCATCTCACCTCGCTCAAGGTGGATCCAACCGTGGTAGAGGGCCTTCAGGACATGAAGGACGAAGAGAAGCAGATGGCAAAGGACGAGAAGGCGAAGAAGAAGAGGGAGAGGGAATACATCAGTACCAAGGTGTCCAACGAGCGGAAGAGGTCCCCGTGGACAGACCAGGACTTTGACGAAGATGGAGTTCCCCTGGGAGAGCTGATGGGATTCAAGCTGTCTGAGGTGCAGGATCCATCCCTGAGCGGTCAGAAGCACAGAAGGCTGGACCTGCACGATGAGGAAGACAAGAACGTCGCCTACACGATTCTCAGGCCCACTGTGGATGGAGAGGACATGCGCCTGTCTGCACTGTGGGTAAGCCCAGGCCACAGGAAGAAGGGTGTGGCCAAAGCTCTCATAAGCCTCGCCAAGAAGGAGAGCGCCGGCAAAGACCTGTTCATACAGGCGAACCCCTACGATGACAAGCCTATGAACCGCAGGAAGCTCATAGACTTCTACCAGAAGATGGGCTTCATGAAGGATCCCAAGGGCGACTGGAATCATCTGGTTGCTAGGCAGAAGTCTCCATTGAACTCATGAGCCCTACCAGATATACTGAATCCGTAGATTCAACTCACTGGAGCTGACCATGTACGAGTATATGGACCCACGAGAGTATGTTGCGCTGGTGAAACAGGCGCGTTCCTTCAAGGAGCGCGTGCTCTCGGCAGGTGGGAAGCTGGGCGATCTGTGGAAGCAGTACGTCTCTCCCAACCTGTTTGCTGAGGTTGGAGGCGTCGAGCTACCGACCCTTCCTGTGGCCACTGGGCTGGGCCTCGGAGTCGCCAACCTGATGCGCGGCAAGAGCTTCCGTAAGGGTCTGGGTCGGGGGGCCATGTACGGAGCACTTCCCTACCTGCCCTACTACGGGTATCAAGCCTACAAGGGCATGCGTGACATGCCGTCTTCTGAAGAGCCTGAAGAGGGCGGGGAAGTTGGAGGTGGAGGGGAGGATCCGGAAGCAGCGCTCACACAGGCTGATGCTATCAAGGATATCATGAAGGAAGACGCCCGCCAGAGGATCAGGGATCGCGTAGCAGCCGGTCAGGCGATAGGCAGACGGTTGACACCTGAGGTTCTGGAAAAGAGCTTCAAGAGGATGTCTCCAGGGACTCAGGACCTGCTCCGGCAGGACGAGAGTCTCGAAGAGAAGAGCTATATGGCTCCTGAGCTGCCCGAGAACAAACTGTTTCGATGGCATCCGCTGGTAGCAGCTGCAACCCCTTTGGTTGGAGGAGATACCATTCGCAGGGCGGAGCGCAACCTGGCTCAATATATGGGCGCCCCCCCTGTACATCAGGGCATACAGTACACGCACATAGACAGGAAGAACCAGCCCATTGTCGGAGCGGAACTCCTTCGGCGGACTTTTGCCGGGCTGCTGGGTCACAGGGAAGTGTCCGATGTCTGGGAACAGTACCGAGACGTGTCCAGCGATGACTATACCAGGGGCAAGGCCTTTCTGACCGCAAAGCTCAAGGAGATGGCCGACAAGGCATCCTCCCGGTTTGCCTCCAGGGGAGGGTCTTCCCAGCAGGATAGATTGAAGTTCTTCCGGAGACTTGCGCTCCTCAATCAATTTAAGGATCGGCTCTATGCCAGGCCAAAGTGACTACGACGTGATCGCAACAGGTTTCGTGAAGCGCTGCTCGGAGCGCGGGCTCAACGATGAGGCCACTCTCTACCACATGTTCAGGATCTCCGAGATGCATCCGGAATTAGAACCTGTGTTCGAAAAGATTGCCCTGGAGAAGTGGGCGATCGGGTGGAGGGACATCGTCAACTGGTTCAAGGGCGTCATGAGTAACTACGGGCACAGGATCATCCCGGCTCTGATGGGTGGAGGCTTGGGATTCCTTGGCGGTCGAGCCGCAGGTATGCGCGGCTTGTCCAGCTTTTTGCCAGCAATCGCAGGCGCTGCAGGGGGAGGCTACCTCGGCGGCGTTCCTGGAGTGAAGAGCCGTTTCAATCGTATGTGGGGGCATACTCCAGGGTCCCCGCAGGCTACCGCACGGGATGCTGCCCAAGCGGCAGCAGGGTCTATCGTGGGTGTTCCAGAGCCGGGAGAGCGTTCGAATGCGCTCAAGAGGCTGAGAACCCAGTAACCTAGAAGGAGATGTGAGATGAGTGAAGAGAACACGGGACTTCCGAAGCTGGGCGTGAACCACGTCGCATTCTGCGATGGCATCGTCATGGCCTGCCAGCAGGTGGGCCTCAGCCCGGAACAGATGGACATCGTCATGGATAAGATCGCAGAAGAGGTTCCCGACTGGGATCCCATCTTCGACCTCTACGCCGCTGACATGGAGCAGTGCGTAGGCGTGAAGACCGCTGCGGAAGCGGACGCTGTCACGCAGGTGAGGCAGCACTGCTTCAACCAGCCGGAGATCGTCTACGGGCCTCTGGTTGCACAGGCTCAGCAGCTGCTGCAAGGCCAGGAATGATCTTGTGGACAAGGAACGAGTCGGCAAGGCCCTGGGAAGGGCCGTTAAGGGGTACGCCAAGTACACCGGATGGACGACCCACCCTCTCCTCGCCGCGCTGACACACGGCGCGGCGGGGGCAGGGCTTGCTGCACTCGCCGCTCGTCCCGCCAGCAGGATGGTGGAGCGAGCGGATCAGATGTTGTCTGGCAGGAACGTACAGTTTGAAAGCCCCCAGGAGAGAAAGAGAAGGCGGAGCTTGCTGAAGAGCCGCCTGATGCTCGCAGGGGCGCTTGCCGGATCTGCTTTCCCTCTGTGGAGTGCGTGGGAGATGGGTAAGGCAGGCGACGAGGAAGTGGCTTTCCGAGTGAAGAAGGCGCTTGACGCTTATTCGTGGGTCAACGAGCCTGTCGGCATTGGAACGTCGATGGAGCAGATTGCTACTGACCCCAATATGAGCGTCACCCAGAAGGCCCAGGCCATGTTGATCGTTCAGACTGCAGGCGGCGGTAAGCCGAAAGGTCTAGTGCCTGCAGGCAGGATAGCCAACAAGGCCGTGGCGGCTGGAGCAGGGGCGGCAGGCGCATCTGCGTTTGCGGCAATTCTAGCCCTGCCGAAACCACTGACAAATCGGGCCATACAAGCTGGAATGCTGGCTGGCGCGTTGTTTGGATGAGGTGATCTATGACTCCTGAGCAGCAAGCAGCGTGGGAACACGGTTTCAAGCTCCGATTTGCCCTCGAAGGCATCGATCCGGATTCTCCTACGGTAAAGGTAGCTCTGGAGAAATGCTCTGGGCTAGGGGATGAGATCGGGAACTGGTGGCGGAAGCACGTCGGTGGTAAAGGGCTTATCAAGAGCCTTGGAACTGCGGCTGGCCTCGGCAGCTTGGCGTTCCTCAGAGGACCCAGAGAGTTGGCGCTTGCTGCTGCTATCGGTTTGCCGGCTGCAGCCTATCTTGGCGGAAGAGGCGCTGGCTGGGCGGCTGAGAAGATCACAAGTCCTACAGAGGCGGACGTGAAGGAGCGTCAGGAGCTGGAAACGCTGGTCAACTATCAGAATGCGCTTGCTCAGGTGCGGGCGCAGTCCAGAGGCCAGCGCAGGAAGCAGAAGACCGATAAGGAGAAGACTACCGAACTGTTTGCATGAGGCGCTAAGCGGATGCAATATGGACGATCCAAAACTGAACGGCGCGACCGTCAAGACGGTTGGAGAGCTGATTGTAGCTCACGAGAACGGCGGTAAGGCGTATATCTCTCCCAAAGGGATCTTTCACACGAAGCAGCAGACTGCTCCCGTCTACGGAGACAAGAGAAGACTGGAGCCGAGACGAGTAGCAAAGTGCTACCAGCTCTACCTGGGAGATGCCAAGGAAGCAGAGGTATACGACGAGATCTTGAATCTGTGTGCGAATGGGTTTGGAAGGATAGTGAACAGGAAGGTGGAAGATGATCCCGAACGCAAAAGCTGGAGAGTGCTCGTCGAAGTCATCTGGAGCTACCACGCCGTCGTGCGAGGTTAAGGCGGCTCAGATAGACCCATTCCTGCAGAAGAACCTCACAAGGGCTCTGCTCATCGGCGCTACTGCCAGTGCGCTTCACAACCTATACCGCATTGGCATGCAGAAGCATGAGATCAAGGATCTTCCCGCTATTCCAGATCTGCGAGCCCCTCTGCCAGCCATGAAGCGGAGAAGGAAGCGCAAAGAGGATCTCACCGCAAAGCAGGCTGAGGGTGAAGATGGCAAGTTCGATCTCCTGCAGAAAGGCAAGGAGTACATGACCACCGATTGGTGGCCTGGCTTGAGCCTTACCAGGGGTATCGGACTGCCGCTGGTTCTTGCCGGGGGCATACCTGCAGGCTATGCACTGGTGAACCAGCTCTTTCAGACCAGCCGTAAGGAGAAGCTGAGACAGAAGAAGCGGAGCTTGAAGCGACAGTTGCAGCGGGAAGTGTTCAAGGGCATCGACAAGGAAGCCCAGGATGAAGGCCTGGAGCTAGTCGCTCCGGAGGACACAACTGCCAACAAGTGGGTCAACAGGACGTTGGGCGCCATCATGGCTGCTTCTGCTCTGGCAACTCTCGGCGCAGGCACTGTCGGGTTTACTCGGGAGTACTCTGCGGCCAAGAGGCGCAACAGAACCAGAAGACAGATTGAGGCCATAGACAAACTCCGCAAGCTTCGTGCTGCCCATGCAGTAACCAATCTGCCTGTCTACATCGACAACCCCTGGGCACAGAAGAGCGCAGAAGAGGACAGCAACGCATTCACGAAGGAAGCGTTTCTCCCTTTTGCTCTGCCGGCAATAGGCGCCGGAATGTACGGGGCCTACAGGGCGGGTAAGCGTATTCTGCCCTGGGCAGGCAGGCAATGGGGCAAGGCTGTAGGCGCCAAGAACGAAGCTGCACAGATCGCCGATGCCATGAAGAGAAACCCCACTCAGCTTGCAAACGCCATGTCTCGACAGCACCGCATGCAGACTCAAGGCGGTCGCCAGCCCTCCACGCTTGCTGCCAAAGGCGGGGGTATGGTCCAGGGGGCGCGAAAGATGATCGACACGGAAATCGATCAGGCCCTATCGCGCGCCCAGGACAGGTATCTCACTCCGGAATACCTCGGCCAGTTTGCGCAGCGTCTCCCCTACCTCGGTCCCATGCTCCAGTGGTTCCAGCAGATGGCACAGCAAGGGCAGCATTCTCAGTTTGAGCCCATGTACAGTACATACTGGAGTTGATACATGTCGATCTTTTCAGGGATGTTCGAGTCCAAGGCATCAGCAGATACTCTTGGATCGAAGCTACCGACCCAGCAGATGGAGTTCAAGACCTACCCCTTGAACGCTCCGAACCTTCGTGACCCTGATGACATGGTTACGATGCGTCAGCGTATCTATGACAAGGTAAGGAGCGGGGTAGCTCAGAAGTTCCCGATCGAAAACAATGCGGTGAGGCTGGAGATCAAGAATCTGAGATGGGGACCTGTCCCGGATTCCAGCCTCAAGGCGCAGAAGCGTGCTCTGCTTCACAGGGGATCCCTTCAGCGCCGGCTGAAGGGGACTGTGCGCCTGACGGACGTGAATACCGGGGACGTGCTCGAAGAGAAGAACATGACTGTGGCCAATGTGCCTCATCTCACCCAGCGCGGGACCCTTCTCTATCGAGGGAACGATTACATCGGGCGAAACCAGATCAGGCTGAGGCCCGGCTCGTATGTGAGGAAGCGGGAGAGCGGAGAAACCGAGGCCCACTTCAACATCCTTCCCGGAGAGGGTAAGGCCTTTCGAGTCCGCATGGAGCCTAAGACAGGCGTCATGCATATCATCATAGGCAACTCCAAGCGCCCCATCTTTCCGCTGCTTCAGAAGATGGGTTTCAACAGGACGGAGCTCAACGACCTGTTTGGAGAGCTGTACACGGTCAATGCCGAGTCCGGGAAGACGGCGGATCTCGATGCGATTGCACAGCGATTTGGCACAACCCCTGAAGAGCTGCCTTCCACTCTCGCATCGTTCCGCCTCGATCCCTTTGTCACTGCCAACACGCTCAACGTGCCCACGGACAAGGTGGACAAGCTGACGCTGGCAAGGGCCATCCAGCGCGTGATGGCTGTCAACAAAGGTGTCGAGCTTCCTGACAGCAGAGACTCCGTGGCATACCAGACGTTTCACTCTCCGGATGACTTCTTCCAGGAGCGTGTCCTGAAGGATGCTGGAAGAGCCCAGAGAAAGATACTGGGGAGGCTGTCGCGCACGAAGAGCATGAAGAGCCTGCCCTCTGGATTCCTCACGCAGCAGGTGCACAGCGCCATGCTCAAGAGCGGGCTGTTCTCTCCGTTGGAGGAGATCAACCCTCTGGAGCTGAAAGACCTGCGCACAGCGGTTACGCGGCTAGGCGAGGGTGGTATCCCCAGTGTGGACAGCATCCCTGACGAAGCCAGGGACGTGCAGCCGTCCTATCTGGGCGTAATCGATCCCTACCGAGGCCCTGAGTGCCACGACGACAAGACAGAGGTTCTGGTCCGTAACTCGAACGAAGAGGCCGTCTGGAAGAGTATCTCTCAGCTGACTATGGGTGACTGGCTGTGGTGCAGATCCAAGTACGAAGAGGAGGATGCCCCTGCGTACTGGGCGCAGCCGGATAGAGTGATCCATGAGAACTACTGCGGTCAGATGGTAGAGGTTATCAACGATGAGGTGTCATTCTTCGTCACGCTGGATCACAAGCTGTGGGCGAAGAGAAGCGAGAACAGCACCTCGCCATCTACCAGGTGGGCGCACAGGATTGTCGGTCAGTTCTTCATGGTGCAGACGTTCGACGGTGACTCTCTGCTTCCGAAAGAGCTGGCAGACCAGAGGAACTACTCGTGGTGCAAGATCAAGCCCACAGAGTCCAGGCGCGTTCACTACGATGGCATGGTTCACTGTGCCAAGGTTATGGGTCATCTGTTTTTCGTTCGCAGAGACGGCAGGAAGGGTCACTGGTCTGGCAACAGCGAGAAGATCGGAGTGGATCTGAGGCTTGCCATCAATACGAAGATCGGTGATGACGGCCAGGTGTACAGCAAGGCGCTGGATGCGAGAACAGGAGAAGAGCAGTTCGTATCTGCCATCCAGCTTGCGCACAGCAACGTAGCATTCCCGGACGAGATGGACAAGCCGGGGAAGTACGTGCGAGGCGTCAATGCTGAAGGGAAGATGGACTACATCAAGAAGGACGACGTTGACTTCGTCATCCCTACTGGCCAGGAGATCTTCAACTTCCACAGCAATCTCATCCCTATGATAGGGGCCAACAAGGGAGGCAGAATCTTCAAGGGCGCGAAGCTTCCCAATCAGGCACTGCCGCTGGAGTCGCCTGAAGCGCCTCTGGTGCAGCCCCTGTCTGCGGATGGAAGCGACACGTTTCATCGCCTTGCCGGAGTGGATGCAGGAGCAATCAAGGCCCCCAAGGGCGGAAAGGTTCTCAAGGTAACTCCGGACTACATCGAGACGATGGAGGGCGGCAGAAAGCAGCGGTACGATCTCTACAACTATTTTCCGTACAACAGAAAAACTGCCATACACAACACGCCTCTAGTGGAGCCAGGGGACACGTTCAAGCCTGGGCAAGTGCTTGCGCGCAGCAACTTCACGACGCCTGACGGCACTTTGGCGATCGGCAAGAACCTCAAGATAGGCGTCCTTCCCTACAAGGGCAACTACGAGGACGCCGTGGTGATCAGCGAGAGTGCGGCGAAGAAGATGCGGTCGCAGCACATGTACAAGGCTGGCCTGGATGCTGAAGACGACCTGTCGATCAGCAAGGACGATTTCATCTCTCGCTTCCCTACCAAGTACACGCGAGAGCAGCTGTCCAACATGGACTCTCAGGGCGTTATCAAAGAGGGCGCCAGAGTCAACCCAGGCGATCCATTGGTGCTCGCCCTTCGCCGCCGGAAGGCCGATGCGATGCACAAGGGCTACAAGAAGCGATTCTACGACAGCGCACAGGAGTGGGAACACGACGATGTTGGCGTGGTGACGGATGTGGTGCGAGAGAAGAACGGAAGCGTTCGGGTGAACGTGCTGTCTCATGCTCCTATGAAGGAGGCGGACAAGTACGTAGGGTGGTACTCCAACAAGGGCACCGTCAGCAAGATCATACCGGATTCCCAGATGCTCAAGGATGCTTCGGGCAAGCCCTACGACATGGTGGTGAACACCACGACGGGCCTTACCAGGGGCAACCCTCCGATGTACTACGAGATGGCTCTTGGCAAGATCGCTGAGAAGATCGGCAAGCCTGTAGCCGTTCCTGCGTTCAAATCGGATCAGGCGTTCCAGGAGTGGATATCCGACAAGCTCGCCGAGCACGGGATGACCGAGAAGGACATCGTAGAGGAGGCATTTGATCCGGAAACCAACCAGAGGATCCCAGGCGTGTGGTCCGGGCCTTCCTACATCATGAAGCTCCACCATACGGCTGAGTCGAAGTCTTCTGCCAGAGACCTTGGCGGCTACACGTCTGAAGGCGACCCCGCTCGAGGCGGCTCTGACGGGGCCAAGAGGGTAGGTATGATGGCGATGACCTCCCTGCTGTCTCACGGAGTGGACGATGTTGTCTGGGATGCGAAGAACATTCGAGGAGCCAAGAACGAGGACTTCTGGCGTGCCTATACTCTAGGTAAGCCCCTGCCCGCGCCAGAGGTCCCGTTCGTATTCAAGAAGTTCATCAACAGCCTGCGTGCTTCCGGCATCAATGTAGACAGGGAGGGGAACAACTTCCACATCTTCGCTCTTCGGGATCAGGATGTGGACAAGATGTCCAGCGGTGAGATCAAGAGTTCCGCAACAGTGGATCCTGCCACGCTCGAACCTATTCCTGGCGGGCTGTTCGATGAGGATGTCACCGGCGGGCACAATGGCGATCAGTGGGGCCATGTAACGCTTCCTGAGCCTCTGCCCAACCCGGTGATGGAAGAGCCTGTTCGCAGGTTGCTGGGGCTCACGAAGAAGGAGCTGGAAGATACACTTGCCGGCAAGAGGGAGATTGAAGGTCTCAGGGGCGGGCATGCCGTTGCCAGGGCGCTTGAGCGCATCAACATACCGAAGATGATGCAGCGGGTGGAACAGGATGTGAAGGAGCGAAGAGGTGCTGCAAGGGACGATGCCATCAAGAAGCTGGGTTACCTGCGCATGATGGCGAGCAGGGGAATCAAGCCCAATGAGCTGATGATGACGAAGTTTCCCATCCTGCCAACGAACTTCCGGCCCATCATGATGATGGACGACAGGATACAGGTGGACAGCCCCAATGCGCTCTACAAAGACCTGATCGATTCCAGGAATGCCTACGAGGAGCTTCAGACGGCTGTAGGTATGGAAGCGGCCAGAGAGGACCTGCCTGGGATCTACAAGGCGATGAAGGCTGTAACGGGCCTGGGAGACCCTGTAGGCACTCGCTTCGAGGATGTGAAGTTGAAGGGCCTGTTGAGCCGTGTGTTCGGAGACTCTCCGAAGTATGGCCTGTTCCAGCGCAAGCTGCTTGGGACTTCCGTGGACGTGTCTGCGAGGGCTGCGGCGACACCCAATATTGATCTGGACATGGACCATGTGGGTATCCCTGAGGAGACGGCGTGGAAGCTCTATGGGAAGATTGTGCAGAGGAACCTGGTTCTCAATGGCATGAAGCCTCTTGAGGCGGCGCAGGCTGTGAAGGACGAGAGCGGCGTGGCCAGGAAGGCGCTGGTGGAGGAGATGGGCAAGCGGCCCGTCATCATCAACCGCGCTCCCGACCTGTGGAAGTACAACAGCATGGCGGCGTTCCCTATCCTGCACAAGGGAAAGACTCTCCAGGTATCTCCTCCGATCGTTACGGGGTTCAACCTCGACTTCGACGGCGATGCCATGAACTACTACGTCCCCGTCACGGAGAAGGCTCGAAGGCAGGCGATAGAGAAGATGCTTCCCTCTAAGAACTTGTTCTCCAGCCGCGATTATGGTCTAATGTATAAACCGAGACAGGAATACATGCTAGGCCTCTACCTCGGCACCCGGAAGCAATCCAGCAAACCCCCGGTGAGATTCAGAAGTGAAGAAGAGGCCGTAGCTGCCTTCAAACGTGGCGAGATTGGGCCGAACGATCCTGTCATCATTAGATGACACTCGGCTCCCGCCAGGAGCAGTAGATGCCTGATAAAGACCGCGATTTTGATCTGTTTCCCCGTGTTGCCGGCCTTGGCAGCAAAATCCGTCTAAGTGATTGCATGCAGGTAGAGCACTCTCGCACTACAGGAACTCCCTTCAAGATGGATATCCTGAGCCAAGTTCATACCCATATGGCTAAGAGAATTCAGGATGACCTGGACGCTCAGTTCTTCAGAACACTCGAAAGATTGATGAACGGAGACCATGAGTCGTTGCTCCGGGCGTGTGCCTACTTCGACGATGAGGCTCTCGCAGAGGGATGGGACGAAGAGGCTGGCGACTGGAAGATCAAGGTGTGGGAGAGAGCCAAGGGAAAGTTCACCCGGTAGCACGTATACGATGCTTTGAAGGGCGTGCAGCCATGAGGCTGGATTTCGAACACAGGTTCTATTTCCAGCTGGTCTAACCGAAAGGAGAGCAGGATGAGGCTGGTAAAGGAGGTATGCAAGGTGTGCAAGGTGGAGAAGTGTGGAGGCTTGTGGACGGGATTTGATGAGTGGCATTGGGAGGAGCACAAGAAGGTAAGGTGCCCACAGCAAGCCCTCAAGAGGTGCGAGTCTGGCGACGACTCGCCTCTTAACGCTTCCGTAAATCAGGACCCGCCCAGCTGGTGTATCTGCAAGAACCGACAGCTGAAGGTTCGAGAGCAGATAGACAAGTATGCTCCCAACCGCCAGTCAGATTCCCCGAGACTGGCTTCCGGGGCGAGACTTCGAAGCGAGTTCAGAAAGTGAGGAGGTAGACAGATGGAAGAGGGCCTATGTGTTGGCACTTGTGACAGCGTCAGCGTGCGCAGGGTAGGCAACAGCATACACATCACTGCATCCGGAGTCAGAGGAGACAGGAAGACGCTGGCCCTGTCGTTTGCGCAGGCTGACGGTCTTCAGTCTGACCTTTCGAAGGAGCTGGAGCTTCTCAAGGTCAACCCGTCTGGAGAGATTACAATGCCGTGCGACGAGAAAGGCACGGAGGCTCAAGAGAGTTGTGCAGGTAAGGAAGGAGGATGCTCATGCCGAAGTTCACACCAGAGTACCAAGTCGGAGACTGGGTGAGGGTGAAGAAGGTAGCTGCCGGCAAGGAGGTGGTTCCACTGGAGGGGATCAACCGCCGAATAGTGTACACCTATGCGTTGCCTCAGCCTGTCCTTGGCAGGATCACGGGCATGACTGTGCTGAACGAAGGAGTGATTCACAGGGGGGATGTCTATGGTGGCTACCGTGCCTACCGTGCCTTTGAAGTTACAGACCAGATCAAGGTATACCTTGTCCGCAGAGGGCTGACCAACAAGGAGCTTCGTGTGCTGCCACAGGACTTGGAGCGGGTGACGGTAGAGACTCCTGACAGGTTGCCTTACCGTCATGTGCGCGCTTGTCCGTACACAGAGAAGGATCGTGCGGAGCTCAGCCGTGCAGCCAGGGAGGACATGCTTCGAGGCCCGGATGGGAGGTTCATAGGGTCAAGGCCTCTGACACAGAAAGAGGAAGCTGGAATCTCATGAGCTTTCGCCTCAACGAAAAGGACAAGGAGTTCCTGCTCTTTCTACAAGAGCGCAGTGCGGTGTTCAGGGCAATCCTGGACACGCCGAGTATGACGGCGCAGATGACAAAGGTGTTCGACGAGAACGGCGTTCAAAAGTGCAGTCACGGGTGCGACAAGCCTGTTGACATGGACGATGACAAGTGGCCGTTCAATCTGTGTTCCGACTGCCGGGATAGAGCCAGAAAGGCGATAGGAATGGAGGAAGACGAATGAAAGCGGTTGTGACTGGTTACTGTGGGTTCATAGGCGGATGGCTGACTCACCAGCTCCTTGCCCTGGGGTTTGAGGTTGTGGGGATTGATATACAGCCCTACAGCAGTTCCACCCCTCCAGTGCGTTCAGCAGGCGTT
>Ga0180431_10002441_pt1 | contig 24916 bp, 21 predicted proteins | sample SS_ome_11_FD_132459 | JGI IMG/M metagenome (GOLD analysis project Ga0180431, IMG submission 132459) | Hypersaline lake sediment archaeal communities from the Salton Sea, California, USA - SS_1_MS_1 metaG | ecosystem: Environmental > Aquatic > Non-marine Saline and Alkaline > Hypersaline >... | reverse complement strand
CGGTCCACCGCTCGTTGCTGTTCGCGCGGGTCTCGAAGATGAAGGTGTAGCGGCCCGTGTCCCTCAGGTTCACCGGTGCGGCCACCTGCGTGGCCCCCTGGCGGGTGGCCTTCTTCGTGGCCTGTGTGGTGATGGGCCGCAGCAGGCTGGCGGGGCCATCGGGGGTGCTGCCCGCCACGGGGGCGGTGCCGGGAATCACCACCACGGGGGCACTTGGCGTGGTGCCACCCCCCGATGTCGTGAGCGGGGGCAGCCACGTCACGAGTCCCGTCTCCCTGCCGGTGGGATTCGTGATTGTCGTGGGCGTGCCGGCGGACGAGCCGTTCCACGGGTACACCTTCATCACGTACGACCCGGAGCTATCGCTTCGGACCATGGCGATCTTCGTTCCGTCCGGCGAGAACGACGGGTTCTGGGGCTTGTCCGCTGCCGACGCCCCGGTTTCGATGACCGTGGCGGAACCGGACGACCCATCCGCGTTGACCACCCCGACGAACGGGAGAGTCGCACCGAAGCCCGAGGCGCCGAAGGCGATCTTCGTACCGTCCGGCGACCAGCTGATGGACCCGGCGGCCCCCCAGTTACCGGCACCGCAGGTTCCGCCGAGCTCGGTGCCGGCAGTCGGGCCCGAGTTGGGCACGACCGTCGGAACGATCCAGATAGAGTCATCAGGGCAGATGCTCGAGGAGGGCTGCCCGATGTAGGCGACCTTCGTGCCGTCCGGGGATATCTGCGCGCTTGACACCCTGCCTTGCTGCTGGCCGGCGAGCGTGAGGCGGAGGGTTGCCCCCCCGGCGACGTCGAGGAGTTCGATCGAGCCCGGAAAACTGTCGTCAGCAGCGGCGACCTTCGTGCCGTCCGGCGACAGCGACGGCGCTTCGTTATTGACTCCGGTCGCCTTCACGGTAACCACGTTCGAACCGTCGGCGTTTGCCACCTTCACGGCGTAGCTCTGGGGGTTGTCGGGGTCGTCCTCTTCGGTCCACGCGATCTTGGTGCCGTCGGCAGAGACCGAGACGGGCCCCTTCACGGAGGCGGGCAGCTGGCCGTTCGCGGCACCCGTTGCGGAGAAGAGCTTGTTCACGAAGCCGGTCTGACCGGCCTCCAACCACGCGATGTCTCCGTTGGTGCCCGGGAAGGTGCCGGCCCAGGCGCCCTGCGCAGCACACCCCAGCAGCAGGACCGATCCCGTGGCGGTCGTTGCGATGACTGATCGGCGTGACGGCATGGTGGCTCCTTGGATTTCGCGGTGCCCTCGCCCTGCGCGCGGGCTACTCCCAACGAAACTGACAGTAATCAGGGCAACCCACCAACGTCGCGCCGACGCGGCACGGGTTGCCGTTCCTTAGCCCCCTGTGGTGTGGGCACCATGGGAAATGACGAATCTGGCGACGCTGCGGGCCCCGTCGCCGCCGGCCTTATTCCGAGGGGGCCATCCGGCTCCACCATGCGGAACGCCGTGGCGGCTGCGTCTTTGCGCACCGCTCCGCCTCGTTGATCGCCGGCATGAGAGGCGGTGGGGAGATCGGTACGAGGAACCGCATGCCCACGGGCCGGCTGCCTACGCCCCCAGCACCGCCCCGAGCCAGTCGAAGATGAATTCCTGCGATGCCTGCGGCCCCAGCGGCTGGTCGTGGAACTGCGTGCCGGTGGCCAGGGTGAGCGTGCGCAGGAACTTCTGGTTGGCCGTGAGGCCCGTCAGCATCGAGGGCACCTTGCGGGCCTGCGGGCCGAAGAACTCGTCCAGTTGGTTGTCGCACACGTACGTCGGGATGCCCACCTTGGGCAGCGTGGACTGGTACTGGAACGCAAGGATGGCCTGCACCAGGCCGTAGTAGTCGCTGGGGGGCCTGCCGCGGCGCGCGCTCAGCAGGGCGTTGCGGGTGTAGAGCTCGCTGCGCTTCGACACCGTGAAGCGCTCGAGCGGGGTCATGTACTTCCATGCGGTGGCCAGCCCGGCGTTCACCTCGGCCGCCACCTTGCGCTGCACCGCGGGGGGAGCATCCTGCGTCTCCTCCACGGCCTCCAGAGACTCCCTGTCGCCCCACACCAGCGGGAGCGAGTAGGCGCCCGGCTCCATCACCATGGCGGAGAGGCCGGGGGAGCCCGCGCCGGCGCTGGCGATGACCATTCCCAGCAGGCTGATGCCCACCGCGGCGATGCGCCGGGAGTCGACATCCGGGCGGGCACCGAGCCAGCCAATGACGGCGTTGATGATGGGGGCCCAGTCGGCCTGCATGGGCTGTTGCTGGTTGAACAGCAGGCTCATCTGCCCGGGCGCCTCGAACGTGAGCACGTTGTACCCGCGGTCGAGGCCCGCGGTGATGCCCGCGCACAGCACGTCGACGTTCTGCCCGTCGCTGCCGTTGCACACGATCACCGTCGGGCGCCTGCGACCGTCGTCCGCCGGCCGGAAGAGGTAGGCCGGCATCGACAGGCCCTGGTAGGGGATGCCCGCCTGCACCACGGGGACGTCCCACAGCGCGATGCCGTTGAGCCAGTCCTGCTCGCACGCCTGGAAGGCCGCCTGCTCGCGGCCCGGTCGCGAGGTCGCGAGGATGAAGAACAGCGCCTGCGCCCGATACGACGATGCGCGCAGGTACTGCTGGCGCGCGCTGGCCAGGTTGCCCGCGGCACGCGACTGCGCGGCACGTCGCTCCAGCCGGGCGGCGAGTTGCTGCCACTCGCCCACGAGCACGTCGAAGTCGGCCGTGGTCGGGTTGACGGGATCGCCGGTCTTCTCGCGTACCACGCGCACGAGCTCCATGACCTCGCCCACCTCCGCGGCGCCGGATGACGCCGATCCGAAGGCGAAGAGGGTTTCGTCGTTCCACGCGGAGCACCGGAACATGGTCCAGGGCAGGGGAGACGCGCTGCTGCGGCGTGGGGCGGGTGCGCCGAGCGCGGTGCCCGCGCCGGCGAGGCCCACCGACGCGGCGCCACCGGCGGCGATCGCGGCGCGCCCCAGCAGCTGGCGGCGGGTGAGGGCGTTCATGACCCCATACTACGGAAATCGCGTGTGGCCCCAAGCGGCGCCATCCGTCGCCACCACGATCGTCCCCGGCGCGGTTCCTCCGCCTGCCAGTGCCGTCCCTCGTCGGCCAGGCGGGTGATGGCCAGCGTGATGGTGTCGAGCATGTCCACGGTGCTGGCCAGGCCGCGCACCAGCGGGGCGCCCTGCTCCATGCGCTGCACGGCGTCGCGGGCCGGATCGAGGACGGCGGGGAGATCGTGCAGGTCCGGGGGCGGTGCCCCCTGCTGGAGGGCATCGGCCACCTCGCGAAGCGCCTGCGTGGTGGCCTCGCGGACGCGCGGCATCCCGGGCACTGCGACGCCACTCAGCGGGATGCGTCCAGCGAGCGTGCCGATGTCGCGCACCAGCTGCATGGAGGTGGCCTCCACGGCGGCCAGCGCATCGGGGCGCGCGAACGACTCGATCGACTCGGCCATGCGTGCCTGCAGCACGCGGGCGGCGGTGTCCATGGCCACCACCGCCCGGTTGTGGACTTCGGTCATCGTGCCGCGTGGCCCTCCGCTGTCGGCGATGCGGGTGACCTGGTCGAGGTCGTCCGCCGCCGCGCGGAGGGCGGTGGCCAGCGCCCCGGGAAGCTGGCTGCCGCTGCGTGTGGGCCATGCGTACGTGGCCAGCAGCACCCCTGCCACGCACGCGACCCCGGTGGCGATGAGGCGCTCCGATGCGATCGCGGCATCCACCCCGATTCCGAACGCCGAGAGCAGGAGCGAGAGCGGGGTGAAGAGCAGCACGAACCACATGTAGTTGACGGGGGCGAGCCAGCCGGCGAACGCCCCCAGCACGACGATGCCCAGCGCCAGCAGCCACGGGGAGCTCACGAATGCCGCGAGCATGGCCATGGCCACGACCGCGCCGAGCGCGGTGCCGATGGCGCGCTGCCCGGCGACCTGCACCGAGTCGCCCAGGGTCGGGCGCAGCACTCCCACGAGGGCGATGGACACCCATTGCCCATGCGTGATCCCGATGATCGGCGTGCCCGCCAGTGCCGTGAACGCGCCCACCGAGATTCCCGTGGCCACTCCGAGGCGGACCCCATGGCGCAGCCCGGTGGATCGCCAGTCGAGTGCCTCGCGCACGGTGGGTCCGTGGGTGCGCGGCGGCGCGGCCGGTCGGAGCACGCGCGGTGGCGGCGTTACCGTGAGGGCGTCGATGGCGTTCTGCAGCCGCCGCCGGATCCTCAACGCCGAGCGGATGCGCCCGCTCCCCACGAGGGCGTCGTGCAGCGCCGTGCCCTCGAGGCCCGCAGGGTCGGGCCTCATCGCCCGGATGCGCTCGACGGCGGCGTCGAGCGCGGACGTGTCGACGGCATGGCGGGGGTCCAGGCAGAGCGCGGCGATGGTGCGGGCGCACTCGTGCACCCGGGCGAGGACGTCGTCCATGGCCCTGCGCACGTCCGGCATCGCCGATTCGCGCCGTCGCTCGTCCTCCACTGCGCCGATGAGCGAGGTCACGCGCTGGCCGGCGGTGATGGCACCCCATAGGCGTGCTGATTCCCGCGACCATCCCTGGCGACGGCTGCGCACCGACGACACCGTGTCGACGGCCGCGCGCAGTTCGTCCACGGCCACCTGGCGCAGGCGGTCATCCTCCGGCTTTGCCGCCTGCGCCGCGATGGCCAGCCACGCCGTGGACACCGCCACCTCCGCGGGCGCATACGGGGCCACGGGCCACGGCACCACCGAGATCAGGGCCACCCACGCGCAGCCGGCCGCCACCGAGAGCACCGAGGGCCAGAAGGCGGGGGAGGGCACGAAGGCCTGGGCCATGATGAAGAGGATGAGCCCGGCCGGCGCGGCTGCCGCCGGCACCGATCCCCACGCCGTCACCACACCGGCGGTGATGCCCAGGGCCAGCATCACCACGCCCGCGGTGACGGCGTGCCCCGCGCACGCCAGCGCCAGCATGGTCACGGCCATGTTCACGGCGGCCATGGCGGCGTATACCCGCAGGTGGCGGCCATAGCCGCCGCCCGGGTCGACCATCGCCGTGAAGAGCGCGCCGGCCGTCGCGAGGATCGCCAGGTCGCGCCGGTCGACCAGCAGGCCCACCGCAAGCGGCCCCGCGAGCGCCACCGCCACCCGCAGCGCGCCGAGCGGCGATGTGCGGCCCACGCCCGGACCCACCATTCGGCGCGCCAGCCAGCGCGCACGGCGCCCTTCGAGCCGCAGCGCGTCCGAAAAGTGTCGCACGCCATCCATGTCCGCCAGTCTCGCCGGTAGGGTTGCGTCATGGCCCTGCTGAACGACGACGACATCACCACCGCCCTCGCGCTGCTGCCCGGCTGGGGGCTCGAGGACGGCACGCTGGCCAAGGCATATGTGTTCCCGGAGGGCTTCCTGCCCGCCATCGCCTTTGTCGACCGCGTGGCCCTGGCGGCCGAGGCCGCCGACCACCACCCGGACATCGACATCCGCTGGAACACCGTGACGCTGCGGCTGGTCACCCATGACCAGGGTGGAATCACCGAGAAGGACACGGCGCTGGCCGCGGAGTGCGACCGCCTGGCGGTGGGATGAGGCCGGACGCGGCCGGCCTGCTCCGGCGCGCGGCATTCCGGATGGACCCGGAGCGCGCGCACGAGGCCGCGCTGCGGGCACTGCAGGCGGGGGGCCCTGCGCTGAGGGCCGGCGAGGCGTGGATGACCCGGCGCGACGCCACGGTGGGCCAGTCGCTGATGGGCCTGGAGTTCGCGTCGCCGGTGGGGCTGGCGGCGGGCTACGACAAGTACGGCCGAGCGGTGCGGGCCTGGGGGCGCCTGGGCTTCGGGTTCGCCGAGATCGGCACGGTCACGGCCCGTGCGCAGCCGGGCAACCCCAAGCCGCGCCTGTTCCGGCTGCCCGACGATGAGGCCATCGTCAACCGCATGGGGTTCAACAACGACGGCGCGGCGGTCACCGCCCGGCGCATCGCCGATGCCCGCCGGGGCGCGGGGGCCGGCATTCCCATCGCCGTGAACATCGGCAAGTCGAAGGTGACGCCCCTCGAGCGCGCGGCCGAGGACCACCTGGCGTCGTTCCGCCTGCTGCGGGGCGTGGCCGACATGGTGGTGGTGAACGTGTCGTCGCCCAACACCCCGGGGCTTCGCGAGCTGCAGGACCGCGACCACCTGACGGCGATCCTGGGCGCCCTGCGCGACGAGGACGCCTCGATGCGCCGTTACGACGGTCGCGACCCCATGCCGTTCCTGGTGAAGCTCGCGCCGGACCTCCCGGATGCGCAGATCGAGGACGCCGTTGACCTGGCCGGCGAGCTCGGCCTCGCGGGCGTGGTGCTGACCAACACCACCATCACGCGCGATGGGCTGGCGGACCCCGGGGCCCCGGCCGCCGCCGAGCAGGGGGGCCTGTCGGGGCCGCCGCTGCGCGGGCGGGCGAACGCCGCCGTGCGCGTGGCGGCGCGTCGCGCGGGCGGTCGCCTGGTCACCATCGGCGTCGGCGGCATCATGGACGCGGACGACGCCTGGGAGCGCATGGCCGGCGGGGCGTCGCTGGTGGAGGTGTGGACCGGCCTGGTGTACCGCGGCCCCGGCATCGCACGCGACATCACCCAGGGGTTGATGCAGCGGATGCGCGCTGAGGGCGTGTCACACATCACGGAGCTCATCGGAAGCGCCCTGGAGGGCTGATGGGCATCGTCGAGCAGTTGGCCATCATCCTCGTGGCGGTGGCGGTCATGTCGTTGCTGGGCGAGCGCCTGCGCATCTCGGCCATTCCGCTGTTCATGGTGGCCGGGATCGTCCTCGGCCCCTTCGAGCCCTTCCCGGCCATCATCGAGTTGGGCGAGCCGCTGGCGCTGCTGGCCGAACTCGGGGTGATCCTGCTGCTGTTCTACCTGGGGCTGGAGTTCAGCCTCGAGCGGTTGCTGCAGGCGCGCAAGCTGGTGATGACCGGTGGCGTGGTGGACCTGGTGATCAACGCCGGGCTGGGCCTGCTGCTGGGCTGGTTCCTGCTGGGCCCGGGGCCGGAGATGGTGCTGCTGGCCGGCATCATCTACATCTCGAGCAGCGGCGTCATCACCCAGGCGCTCTTCGACTTCAAGCGCCTCGGCGATGACGAGACCGACCTGGTGCTGGGCACGCTCGTGTTCGAGGACATGGCCATCGCGCTGTTCCTGGGCATTGCATCAGGGCTCGCGGTGGGCACCGCGGTGGACGGCGTGAGCCTCACCCTGCGCGGGGTGATCGTCATCGCGTTCGTCGGGGCGTTCCTCGTCGCCAGTCACGTGCTGCCGCGCTACATCGACCGGATAAGCCCCTTCATCGAGCGCGAGCGGCTGGTGCTGGTGGCGCTGGCGGTGGTGATCGGCTCGTCGGCGCTGGCGGAGTGGGCCGGCCTGTCGGCGCCGGTGGGTGCCCTGCTCGCGGGGATCCTGCTCAGCGAGACCGAGGCCCGCGATCGCATCGAGCGGCACCTGTTCGGCCTGCGCGACTTCGCGGCGGCGATCTTCTTCTTCACGTTCGGCCTGCAGATCGACCTGGGGTCGCTGGGGGCGGTATGGGACTGGGTGCTGCTGGGGGTCCTGGTGGCGGTGGCGGGCAAGATGGCCGCGGGCATGATCGCCGGACGGCTCACGGGCTTCACCCGGCGGCAGTCGTTCACCGTGGGCACCAGCCTCATCGCGCGGGGCGAGTTCACCCTCATCCTTGCCCAGCTCGCCGCCCTCGGCACCGCCCTCTCGCTTGACTTCCGCGACAAGGTAGTGTCGTTCGCAGGCCTGCTGGTGCTGGTCACGGCGGCCCTCGGGGTGATACTTATGCGTGAGTCCCGCACGTTGGGACGCGCAATCTTCGGCTCCACCAGGAGGCAACAGTCGTGATCGAGGTGCGCGAAACCCGCCTTCCCGGCGTGGGAAAGAAGTTCACCATGCGCACCCAGCGCGGCGAGGACGTGTGCGCCGTGGTGCATATCGACGGCCGGCGCGAGCTGTACCACCGGCCGGACCCCGACGAGGACGCCGACGCGGTGATCGTGCTCACCGACGAGGAGGCCCACGAGCTGGGATCGATCCTCGGGGGGGTCGTGTACAAGCCGGAACTGCTCGAGCACCTGGACGTGGCGCTGAGCGACCTGGCGATCGAGTGGATCGACGTCCCGGCCGAGAGCCCGATCGTGGGCCTGACGGTGGCCACGTGCCGCATCCGGTCGACCACCGGCGGCACCATCATCGCCATCATCCGGCCCGAGGGGGCGCTGTCCATGCCGCACCCGGACGAGGTCATCCGCGCAAGCGACACCCTCGTGGTGGTCACCAGCCCCGAGACCTTCGAAGCGCTCCAGCGCCTGGTGGCCGAGGGCCCCGCCGCGGACGCGTCCTGAGCCCCCCGTCGGGGCTCCCCCGCCCATGAAGGATCCCGGCCGCCGAAGCATCTGGCAGGTGGTGCGGGGCAAGGGGACGCCGTCCCTGCGCGGCCTCCTCACGCGCGCGGTGGTGGGGGTGGGCCTGGTGCTGGGGGTGCTCACCGCCCTCGCCATCTGGGGCGTGTACGAGGCCACGTCGTCGTATCGCGACGACCAGCAGGTGGCCGTGCAGCGCGCCCGGGCATCCGAGGTGATCCTGGCCGACCTGCTGAACGCCGAGACCGGGGTGAGCGGCTACACGCTCACGGGTGACACCTCCTACCTGGTGCCCTACGTGCGCGCGGAGGCCAGCTACCCGCGCACCATGCAGAGGCTGCGCTCCCTGGTGGAGGGCAACGCCGTGCTGGTTCCCGCCGTGGATTCGTTCGACGAGGCGGCCAGGGAGTGGTTCGCCGAAGCCCGTGCCCTGGTCAACCTGCGCCGCCAGGGTCGCGTTGGCGAGGCTGTCGCCCGCATCGGCGAGGGCGCGGACAAGGCGCGGCTCGATGCCCTGCGAACCGAGCATGCCGACCTGCGGGAACTCGTGCAGCAGGAGCGACAGGAGGCGCTCGACCGCGCCGACCGCGGGCGGCTCTTCACCCTCCTCGCCGTGGCGGGCGGTGCGCTCCTGGCCGTGCTGGTGGTTGCGGCGGCCACGCGTTCCCTGTGGCGGCGGGTGGGGGCACCGCTCGGCTCGCTCTCGCAGGGCGTCCGGCGCGTGGGAGCGGGTGACCAGGAGCAGTCGGTGCCGCGCCCCGAGCATGCCGCCCGCGAGGTGGTGCAGCTGGTGGACGCATTCAACGTGATGCAGGGGCGCGTGGTGGAGCAGCGCACCGAGGCCGAGGCCAGCGCGCGGCGGTCGGAGGCCGCCCGCGTGGAGCGGCTTCTGTGGCAGACGGTGGAGCAGGGGCTGCTGCCGGAGTCGCTGCCGGCCCGGCCCGGCCTGCGGCTTGCCGCGCGGTACCTGCCCTCGAGCCCCGGCCTTGCGGTGGGCGGCGACTTCTACGATGCCCGGGTGCTGCGCGACGGCCGCCTGGCCGTGATGGTGGGCGACGTGGCCGGGCATGGCGCCGAGTCGGCGGCCCGCGCCGCCCGCATGCGGTTCGGATGGAACGCGCTGGTGGAGGTGGATCCCGACCCGCAGCGGGTGCTGGAGATCATGAACACCCACATCGCCGAGCCGCACGAGCGCGATCAGGGCGTGTACGCCACCATGTGCCACTGCATCATCTCGCCGGACGGCACCGCCGAGTTCGCGCTGGCCGGCCACCCCCGCCCCCTGCTGGTGGATGGTGACGACGCCGGGCTGGTGGAGGTGGACGCCCGCGGCCCCATCCTCGGGCTGCTCGACACGGTGGAGTGGCCCGTCACGCGCATCACCATCCCGCGCGGCGGGATGCTGGTCATCTACACCGACGGGTTGGTGGAGGCGCGGCGGGGAGACGAGATATTCGGCTGGGCGCGGTCGGCGCAGGCGCTGGTTGCCACCCGCGGGTCGAGCCTGGAGGAGCGCCTGGCGTACCTCACCGAGGCGGCGCAGCGCCACGACGAGGGCAACCTGCGCGACGACGTGGCGGTGCTCGCCGTGCAGAGGGTGGGCGGCTAGCCGACCCGCCCGGTGATGTAGGCCTCGGTGCGGGGATCCCGCGGGGCCGAGAAGATCTGGCGGGCGGTGCCCACCTCGGCGAGCACGCCGGTGCGGTCCCCCTCGTCGCTGCCCTCGACGGTCATGAACGCCACCTGGTCCGAGATGCGCGCGGCCTGCTGCATGTTGTGGGTGACCACCACCAGCGTGTACCGCTCGGCCAGCTTCTTCATGAGGTCCTCGATTGCCAGCGTGGCGATGGGGTCGAGCGCCGAGCAGGGCTCGTCCATGAGGATGACCTCGGGCTCCACCGCGATGGCGCGCGCGATGCACAGGCGCTGCTGCTGGCCACCGGACAGCGAGAACGCCTCGGCCTTCAGCCGGTCCTTCACCTCGTCCCACAGCGCGGCGTCGCGCAGGGCCTGCTCCACGCGCTCGGCGGTGGCCTTGATGCCGTTCACCTTCATGCCGAACTCGAGGTTGTCCTTGATGGACTTGGGGAACGGGTTGGGCTTCTGGAACACCATGCCGATGCGGCCGCGCAGGTCCACCGGGTCCACGTCGGCCGAGAGCAGGTCGTCGTCGCCGAACAGCACCTGGCCGGTGACCCGCGCGCCCGGCACCAGGTCGTTCATGCGGTTGAGGCAGCGCAGCGCGGTGGACTTGCCGCAGCCGGACGGCCCGATGATGGCCGTGATGGCGTTCTGCGGGATGTCCATGGACACCCCGCGCACGGCTTCGTGATTGCCGTACCACACGCCCATGTCGCGGATCTGGAACACCGCCGGGCCCAGGTCCGGCTGGTCCGGCGCCGCCGTGGCGGCGGCGCCGGCCGACGGCGCGGCTTCGGCGGCGGCACCGGCCGAGAGGTGGATCTCGATGGGTGCGCTCTCTGAGGTCTTGTCGGGGTCCACGTTGGTGGTCATCTCTCCTACCAGCGCTTGCTGTATCGGTTGCGAAGGATAATGGCCACGAGGTTCATGACCAGCAGGGTTGCAAGCAGCACGATGATGCCCGCCGCGGCGATGGCCTGGAACGCCTCCTGCGGCTGGTCGGTCCAGAAGTAGATCTGGAGCGGCATGGCGAACAGGGCCTCGTTGCCCGCGTCGAGCGGGTTGAGGCTGGGCACCGCGGTGCCGAACACGATGCCCCCGACCACGATGAGCGGGGCGGTCTCGCCGATGGCCCGCGACATGGCCAGGATGGTGCCCGTGAGGATTCCCGGCAGCGCGGCGGGGAACACCTGGCTGCGCACCGCCTGCCAGCGCGTGGCGCCCAGCGCCATGGCGCCCTGTTCGATGGACACCGGCACGGCGCGCAGCGCCTCGCGTGCCGCGATGATGATGATGGGCAGGATCAGCACCGCCAGCGTGAGCCCGCCCGCGAGGAGCGACTTCGAGATGCCGAGGATCCCCACGAAGATCGCCAGGCCCAGCAGGCCGTAGATGATCGACGGGACGGCGGCGAGGTTGGAGATGTTCACGTCAACCATGTGCACCACCCCGGGCCGCACGCGCAGCCACCACAGCCGCCCGCGCATCCACGCGCGCCGCACGCCGCGGGCACCGCCGTCCAGGCGCTCGCGCAGCTTGCGCTCGGCACCGGCCGCCGACTGCGTGGCGAACTTCTCCAGGTAGAGGGCCGCGGCAACGCCGATGGGCCACGCGAATGTGAGGGTGATGATCATCAGCACCACCGATCCGCGCAGCGCCGAGTTGAACCCGGCCCTCGCGGGATTGGACGATGGCTTGTCGGTGAGGAACGCCCACGAGAGCGATCCCGCTCCCCGCACCAGCACCGAGGTGATCAGCCACACCAGCATGGCCAGCGTGATGGCGGTGAGGCCCATGACGAGCCACTTGAACAGCTGCTCCGACGGGCGCGAGCGCTTGCGGGCCAGCGGGCGCACGCCGCTGGCAGCGGCGGACCGTGGCGGAGGGGGTGGCGTGCCCGGGGCGTCGAGGGTGCTCACTGGTAGACCGTCCGGTACTTGCGCACGATGCGCACTGCGATGACGTTGATGGCCAGGGTCACCACGAACAGCAGCAGCCCCACCGCGAAGATGGACTCGTACTGCAGGCTGCCGCGGGTGGCTTCGCCCTTGGACACCTGCACGATGTAGGCCGTGATGGTCTGCATGCCCTCCAGCGGGTTCCAGCTGAGGTTGGGCACGGTGCCGGCGGCCAGCGTGACGGCCATGGTCTCGCCGACGGCGCGCGACAGGGCCAGCACGATCGACGCCACGATGCCCGACAGCGCGGCGGGAATGACCACCCTCAGCGACACCACGCGGCGCGTGGCACCCAGGCCGAATGCCCCCTCGCGCATGGCGTTGGGCACGGCGCGCATGCTGTCCTCGGACAGCGAGCTGATGAGCGGCGTGATGAGCAGGCCCACCACGATTCCCGCCGCGAGGGCGTTGTACAGGGGGAGCCCCGGGATGATCCCCCGCAGCGCCGGGGTGACGGCGTCGAGCGCGAAGAAGCCCAGGACGATGGTGGGCATGCCCGCGAGGATCTCGAGGATCGGCTTGACCACCCGGCGCAGGCGCTCGGGCGCGTACTCGCTCAGGTAGATGGCCGACCCCAGCCCCAGGGGCACGGCCACCAGCGCCGCGATGAGCGCGATGAGGATCGACGCGTTGAGCAGGGGCAGTACGCCGTACTTGCCCTCCACCGGGAACCACTCGGTGCCCGTGAAGAACTCGCCGATGGGCACGTTGGTGAAGAACATGGCGCCCTCCTCCACCAGCACCACCACGATCCCCACCGTGACGAGGATCGAGATGATCGCGGCGGCGGCCAGTGCCAGCACCACGGCCCGCTCGCCGAGCGACCCGCGAAGGTTGCGTCGCCTTCGCGGGTCGCCGGCGGGTGTTGCCTTACTGCTCAGGGTCAGCTGCTCGTGGTGCTCGAGCCGCCCGACGCGATGGCCGCGTCGATCTGCTGGGCCGACTCATCCAGTGCCGACTGCGGGGCCGGCACGAACTGCGCGTCGGTGGCCAGCTGCGTGGCGTTGGCGACGTAGTCCTTCACGAATGCCTGCACCTCGGGGCGCTCCAGCGACTTCTTGGAGACGTAGATGAACAGCGGACGCGACAGAGGGTACTCACCGCTCGTGATGCTCTCGGTGGTGGGCTCCACGCAGCCGTCGCCGTTGTCGAGCGCGAAGGACTGCACCTTGTCGGTGTTCTCCTCGTAGTAGGTGAACCCGAAGTAGCCCAGGCCGGCCTCGCCGTCGGTGACCGACCGCACGATGACGTTGTCGTCCTCGGATGCCGAGTAGTCCTGCCGCGGCTGGATGACCTCGCCCTGCGCGTCCTCGCCCAGGACCTCCTCGTTGAAGAAGTCGTAGGTGCCCGACTGCGAGCCGGGGCCCGAGAGCGTCAGGGGAAGGTCCTTGAAGCCGCTGCCCACCTGACTCCAGTTGTTCACCGTCGAGCCCGGCGACCAGATCTTCTTGAGCTGCGGAAACGTGAGGCACACGGCACCGACGTCCACGCCGGCCTTGGTGACCACCGTGATTCCGTCCGAGGCCACGCGGATCTCCTCGTACTCCACGCCGGCCTTCTTGCAGGTGTCCACCTCGTCGTCCTTGATCCCGCGCGAGGCGTTTGAGATGTCGGTCTCGCCCTTGCAGAACACCTCGAAGCCGCCGCCGGTGCCCGACGTGCCCACCGTGATGTTCACGTCGGGGTTGTTGGCATTGAACTGCTCCGCCGCTGCGGTGCTGAGCGGGGCCACCGTGGACGAGCCATCGATGGTGATCTTGCCGCTCAGGTCGGTGGCGCCGGATCCACCCGTGGCGTCGGATGCGGAATCACTGCTGCCGCAGGCCGCGAGGCCCAGGGAACCGCCGGCCACCGCGATGGCGGCCAGCGAGGCGTAGACGCGCCGTGACTTCATTCGAATCTCCTTGTCGTTACACCCGTGCAACGCGGTGAGCGTACGGCGGGCGGTGTGAACCGATTGTGAAAATGCGGTGTCCAGTCGTGGCCATTGGCTACAGCCGGTGCCTGCGCAGCGGAAAGGCCTTGGGCACCGCCTGGAGGCGGTAGCCCTGCTTGTGCTCGGTCTGGATGTACGTGTACTGGCCTCCGGCCTCGTCGACCTTGCGGCGCAGGCGGCGCACCAGCACGTCGACCGACCGATCCCCCGGGGCGCGCTGCCCACCCCAGACCCGGCAGAAGATCTCGTCGCGGCTGAGCGTGCGGCCCTTCTCCTCGACCAGGATCCACAGCAGCTTGGTCTCGAGGGGGGTGAGGGGGGCCACCGCACCGGCCACGCGCACCTCGAGCCGCGTGCGGTCCACCTCGAGGTCGCCCAGCGAGACCCCGGGGCCACCCGGGTGGTCGTCGGGCAGGCGCACATCCGACCTGCGGAAGAGCGCCTCGAGCCGCGCCACCATCTCCCGTGCCGAGAAGGGCTTCCGCAGCAGGTCGTCGGCTCCCAGGCGCAGGGCCTCGAGCCGGTCCTTCTCCTCCTGCCGGGCGGTCATCACCACGATCGGCAGGTCGGGCGACCACCGGCGGACGTCGCGGATGATGCTCAGGCCGTCCACGTGCGGCAGCATCAGGTCGAGCACCAGGGCGTCGGGGCGCCACGCCTTGAGGGCGGTCAGGGCCGCCAGGCCGTCCTTGCTGATGATCACGCGGTAGCCGGCCTTGGTCAGGTGGTACGCGGTGGCGCGGGCGGTGCTGTCGTCGTCCTCGACCACCAGGATGGTGCGCGCGCCATCGGGGTCGGGGAACGGTGTGCCGGCGGACATCGGAAGCCAATGTACGAGCGGCGGCGCGCGACGTCGTGAACATCCCGTGAACTCGCCGTGAAACCCGGATAACGGCGCCGCCATGCGGCTTCACGGTCTTTTCACACGACGCCTGTAACGGGTCACAGGTTGTTCACAGGGGTTCCTGCAACCTCGCCACGACTCGCGGGGGGCACGCATGACCGCTGCTCGACCGGCGAGGCCAGTGACTGATCCTCATGGTCGAATACAGGAGACACCTGAACGTGAATCGCACCCTTCGAATCGCGGCCGTCGCCGCCGTGGGCGTGGGCAGCCTGGCCGTGACGGCCTCGGCTCTCGGCAAGTCCACCGGCTCGGGCGCATCCTTCCCCAACGTCGCGTACCAGAAGTGGTGCGGCGAATCAGGCGTGTGCTCGTACACCAGCAAGGGGTCCAGCGGCGGAATCCGCGACCTCACCAACAGGACGGTGGACTTCGCGGGCAGCGACGCCGTGCTGACCAGTTCGCAGCTCGCGGCCATCGGCGGCACGGTCAAGTACTTCCCCACGCTGCTCGGCGCCATCTCGGTGCCCGTCAACATCCCGGGCGTCACCGGCAACCGCATGAAGCTCAACGGCAGGACGCTGGGCGACATCTTCTCGGGCACCATCACCACCTGGAACGCGGGTGCCATCAGGAAGCTCAACCCCAAGCTCCGGCTGCCGGCCAACCCCATCACGGTGTGCGTGCGCTCGGACGGATCGGGTACGTCGTACGGCTTCTCGAACTACCTGAGCAAGGTGAGCCCGTCGTTCCGCAGCAAGGTGGGCTTCGGTTCGCAGACCCCCAACTGGCAGGGCACGATCGTGAAGCAGCCGGGTAACCCGGGCGTGGCCAACTGCGTGAAGAACACCCCGAACTCGATCGGCTACGTGGACCTGGCGGACTCCATCCGCGCCGGCTTGCAGACCAACGTCACGGCAATCGGCAAGAGCGAGGTCGTGAAGCAGAAGGTGCGCAGGGGTGGCAAGACCCGTACCCGCACGGTGCGGAGGACGGTGTACGTGCTGCCGTCGAGCAGGACCATCTCGGCCGCGGGCAACGTGAAGACCATCAAGCCCACGCTCGACATCGACTTCTCGGCCAGCAGCGCCCCGGGCGCCTACCCGATCGTGATCACCACGTGGGTGCTGGCCGTGCCGGGCCGTCCGGGTAACCCCGGCGTGAAGAACGTCCTGAACTACTTCTACTCCCGAGCCGCCCAGGCCCAGCTCCCGAGCCTTGGCTTCGCGCCGCTGCCCGCCAAGCTGCGCACGGCTGCCGTGAGGGCCGCCGCCGCCCTCTAGGGGGCACGGCTGCAACACCGCGGTAACGGTGGCGGTCGTCCCGGGGCAGTGGCCCGGGACGACCGCCACGATCTTTCTCCGAACCACATCGACGTCCGCACCGGGGCCCACAGAACGCCGTGACACCTCCTCCGCCGTCTCCTCCGCACCCCGCCCCGGTCGTTCCCGACTCCGGGGGCCCCGCGGCATACGCACGGCTGGTGCGCCCCCGGGGCAGCATGGCCGCCGATCGGACGTACCTGGTGCTCGCCGCCGTGGCCTCCGCAATCGCGGTGGTGGCCATCGGCTACCTGCTGTGGAAGACCATCGAGCAGACGGGCGCCGCCTGGAGCACGTTCGGCGTGCTGGGGTTCGTCTTCGGCACCGAGTGGGTTCCCACCCCCGCTGTCGGCGACGCCGCCTTCGGTGCCCTGCCCTTCATCTACGGCACGCTGATGACATCGGCCATCGCGCTCATCATCGCCGTGCCGGTGTCCATCGGCATCGCGCTGGCCACCAGCGTGTTCCTGCCGCGCCGGCTGCGCGGGCCCGTGGGGGGCTTCGTCAACCTGCTCGAGGCCGTCCCCTCGGTGCTGTTCGGCCTGTGGGGACTGACCGTGCTCGTGCCCTTCCTGCGCCCCGCGCTGGACTGGATGGCCCGGGTGCTGGGCGGCATCAGCATCCTTGGCTGGAGGCCCTTCGAGGGCCCGGTGACCGCCGGGTCGTTCCTGATCGCCAGCCTGGTGCTGGCGGTGATGGTCATCCCCGTCGTCACGGCCATCACCCGCGAGGTCCTCATGTCGGTGCCGCGCGAGCAGCAGGAGGCCGCCTATGCCCTGGGCGCAACGCGCTGGGAGATGGTGAAGCACTCCATGCTGCCGTGGGCGCGATCGGGCATCGTGGGGGCGTCGGCGCTGGGCCTGGGGCGCGCCGTGGGCGAGACCATCGCAATCGCCATGCTGCTGGGCAACTCCCCGGCGATCTTCGGATCGCTGCTGGGCCCCGGTGCCACCCTTGCCGGCGTCATCGCACTCGAGACCAACGAGGCCGACGGGTTGCAGCTTTCGTCGCTCACCGCCCTCGCGGTCGTGCTGTTCGTGATCGCGTTCGTCATCAACGCAGGCGCACGCCTTCTGGTGAGCCGCAGTGAGGCGGGCCCCCGCAAGGGCCTCGTGCGCCGGGCGCTGGGCGGGGTCCGGGGGGGCCGCCCGGCTGCCCCGGACGCACCGGGTCCGGCGACGTCCGACGACGACGGCGACGCCCAGCCGCCGGTGCGCGCCCGCACCGCTCCTCTTCGCATCACGGGCCGCGGGGCCATCTCCACATCGCGCCGCATTCGCTCGGGGGCGGCCGAGGCACTCATCTGGGTGAGCGTTGCGGTGGGCGGCATCCCCCTGGTGCTGCTGATGTGGGAGATGCTGTACCGCGGCCTGCCCGCCCTCTCCTGGTCGTTCTTCACCGAACTGCCCCCGCTCGATCCGAGCAGCTACGGCGGGGGCATCTCCAACGCCCTGGTCGGCACGCTCATCCTCATGGGCATCTCGCTGGTCATCGCCGCTCCCCTGGGTGTACTCACGGCCCTGTTCATCTCGGACATCGCCAAGCCCACGGGCTGGCAGGGGCGCCTGGCGCGCGGACTGGGATTCTTCGTGGACGTGCTGCTGGGCATCCCATCGATCGTGGTCGGCCTGGTGGTGTACCTGGGCATCGTCGTCGTGGTGCAGAAGTTCTCCGCGCTGGCCGGCGGCATCGCGCTGGCCATCATCATGTTCCCCATCGTCGTGCGCACCGCCGACGAGATGCTGCGCCTCGTGCCCTCGGGGCAGAAGGAGGCCGCCCAGGCACTGGGCGCCCCGCGGTGGCGCGTGACGTGGGCGATCGTCCTTCCCGCCGCCGGCCCGGGAATCCTCACGGGCATCCTCTTCGGCCTGGCGCGCGTGAGCGGCGAGACGGCGCCCCTGCTGTTCACGTCGCTGGGCAACCAGTTCTTCTCCACCAGCATCACCGAGCCGATCGCGGCGATCCCGCAGCTCATCTTCCAGAACACCGTGCAGGTGCAAACCCCCGCGTCGCTGCAGTTGGCGTGGGGTGCCGCCCTCGTCCTGGTTCTCATCATCCTCGCCCTCAACCTGATCGCGTGGCTCATCTCGCGCCGCGCCCGCCCGACGGAGGCCCGATGACCGACGATTCCACTGCCACAGATGCGATGCGCGCGCGTGATGTCGCCGTGGGCGGCGATGCACGCGTGCCGGACCCGGGGCCGGACCAGGGGCAGCCGGACATGACCGCGCCCGTGCCGGCTGCGGCACCCGGGGCCGCGAGCGCTGCCCGCGGGCCCGCCGCTGACGGGCCCATGCCCATGTTCACCCGTGACCTGTCGGCGTACTTCGGATCCCACAAGGCGGTGGAGGACATCACCCTGGACTTCCCGCGCAACACCGTGACGGCCCTCATCGGGCCATCGGGCTGCGGTAAGTCCACGTACATCCGGTGCCTGAACCGCATGCACGAGATGGTCCCCCGCGCGCGATGCACCGGATCGGTGTACCTGCGCGACATCGACATCTACGGGAGGGATGCGGACCCCGTGGCCGTGCGTCGCGCGGTGGGCATGGTGTTCCAGCGGCCCAACCCGTTCCCCACCAAGTCGATCGCCGACAACATCCTGGCCGGGCCCAGGTTCACGCGCACCAAGATGAACAAGGCGGAACGGGCGGACCTCGTGGAGCGCACCCTGCGCGGGGCCGGCCTGTGGGACGAGGTGAAGAATCGCCTCGATGCGCAGGCGGGGGGGCTCTCGGGAGGCCAGCAGCAGCGACTGTGCATCGCCCGTGCGCTGGCCGAGGAGCCCGATGTGCTGCTGATGGACGAGCCCTGCTCGGCGCTCGACCCGCAGAGCACCCTGCGCATCGAGGACCTGATCCGCGACATCAAGGGTCGCGTCACGATCGTGATCGTCACGCACAACATGCAGCAGGCGGCCCGGGTGTCGGACTTCACCGCGTTCATCACCATCGAGAACGAGGGCGAGCCGGGGCGCCTCATCGAGACCGGGCCCACCAAGGACGTCTTCGGCAATCCGCAGCACGAGCGCACCGAGGCGTACGTATCGGGGCGCTTCGGGTAGCGGCCCGCGCGCCTACTTCTCGAGCGCCTCTTCCTCTTCCTCGGCCTCGCGGCGCAGCTGCTTGAAGCTGACGCCCTCGAAGAGCAGGAAGATGAAGCCCACCACCACGCCCACGGCCATCTCGGTGGCCTGCAGCACGATCGAGAACGCCAGGGCGTCGGCCGCCCCCACGCCGTACGAGGCCGTGAGGGGCACCACCGCGGCCGCCTGGAACACCACGAGGTTGCCCGGCAGGATGGGAAACGACTGCGCCAGGGTGATGGTGACCAGCAGGAGGCCGGCGCCGCCCCAGCCCACGTAGCCCAGCCCGAACGCGCCGAGCGTGGCGTAGATGCCGGCCCACTGCGCCAGCCAGGTGCCCAGGCTCGGGATGGCCACGCGTGCCATCTGCTGGGGGTCGCGCAGGCTGGTGTGGCTCTCCTGCACCGCCCCCCAGAGCCGCTGGAAGGCCCGGGTGACGCGCCGCCACAGCGACCCGGTGGACAGCCAGGGGGGCACCTGGCGGTTGGGGTTCTGCAGCAGCGCCACCGCCACGACCACCAGGCAGATGACCCCCAGCACCGCGGTGATGACCCAGGCGTAGGTGGGCAGCGGCAGGAACAGGCCGATCAGCACCACCAGGGCCACCCACGCGATGGTGGTGATGATGTTCTCCACCACCACGGTGCCCAGCAGCACCGTGGTGGACAGGTCCTCGCCGCGCTTCAGCAGCCGCCGCTTGGCCAGGAGCACCTTGGCGATCTCGCCCACGCGCGCCGCGAGGATGGTGTTGAAGAGGAAGCCCACCATCAGGGGGCTCAGCAGGTCGATGTACCGCGTCTTGTGCTTGAGCCCCGGCAGGCCGTCCACCACGCCCTTCCATGCAAGGCCCTTCAGCAGCACCGACATGAAGTTGGCCAGCACGGCCACGACGAGCAGCCACAGGTTCTCCACGCGGAATGCCGCGATGACCGCCGCCCAGTCCACGCGCCACACCACCAGCACCACGACCACGGCGATGAACGTGATGCGCAGCGCCTGCCATGCCCAGCGGGGCACCGCACGGCGCTTGCCGTCCCGCCCGCTCACGCCAGCAGTTCGTCCAACGTCACGAGCTCGAGCCCCCTCGCACGGGCGGCCGCGCAGATGTCCGGGATGGCCGCGGCGGTATGCAGGCGCGGGCGGTCCGGGTCCCACCCGTCGGCGTCGTGCAGCAGCAGGATGCACCCGGGGGAGAGGGCGCGTGCCGACCGCTGCGCCACCACGTCCGGCCCCGGGTCGGCCGAGTCGAATACCCCACGGGTCCAGCCGGCCATCCGGTAGCCCGCCGACCGCACCGCCGGCCACGTGGCCGGGCCACGGAAGCCGTGGGGTGCGCGGAACACGCGCGTGATGGCCCCGGGGCCCGCGGCGTCCTCCACGGCCTGCTCGGTGCGCCGGATCTGGTCGCGCACATGGGCGGGCCCGCGCAGCACGAGGATCCCGTGGTCGTACCCGTGGCTTGCCACCTGGTGGCCCTCGTCGCGCATGCGGCGGATCATCTCGGGGTGCCTCCGCGCCTGGCGGCCGAGCACGAAGAACGTGGCACGAACGCCCTCCTTGGCGAGGGCATCGAGGATGGCCGGGGTGGACGGCCCGGGGCCATCGTCGAAGGTGAGGGCCGCCCGGGGCGCGCCGCGGGGCCCGCGGCGCAGCACCGGACCGAACAGGGGGGACATGGGCCGGAATGCCGCCCATGCGCCCGCGCCGCCGGCCGCCACGACCGCGGCGGCCATGGCGGGGCGGCGGCGTGCCAGCGCGGCTGCGGCGAGGAGCGCTGCCTCCACGGCGACCACGCGCCGGATGGTGCGCGACTTGGTCATCGGCGTGCTCATCGCGGCATCCCTCCGAGGCTAGCAAGGGGGGCTGTCGCGGCGGGCACGTGGCACCCCGCCGATACGAGTGCCAGCGCCGCCGGGGCGGGTCTATACTCGCCGCGTAATCCGTCCCGGGAGAACGCGTGCCTGTCTACGACTACCGCTGCGAGAAGGGCCACCGCTTCGAGGTCGTCCAGAGCATGTCCGAGAAGCCGCTGAAGAAGTGCGAGGAGTGCGGGGCGCCTGCCCAGCGCGTGCTGCACGCGCCCGCAATCCACTTCAAGGGGAGCGGGTTCCACAACACCGACTACGGCACCAAGAGCCGCGCCAAGGAGCCGGCCGCGGCACCCGGGGGCTCGGGTCAATCGACGCCGTCGTCGGGCGGTTCGGACGGTGGCAGCAGCGGGGGCGGCGGCAAGTCCGTGGGGCTCGACAAGGTCTGAGTCAGCGGCCCACGAACCGGGCGATCTGCTTCTCCTCGAGGTCGGGCTCGCCCACCACGTACGACACCCCGCCCACGGTGCGGGCCATTCCCGCCAGCACCAGGCGGTCATCGGGATCCGACTGCAGCCGCCACTGCAGCCATCCCATCTTCATCAGATCGGACACGCCCATGTCCGTGCCGATCGACCGGATGGTGGCCGCGCCGTTCCAGGGGGCGAAGGGAACCGACGACATCGACGCCATCTTGCCCTTCACCGCGGTCACGAATGCCTGCTGCCGGGCCGCGCGATGGAAGTCGCTGTCGCACTTGCGCACGCGCACGAACTGCAGGGCACGCTCCCCGTCCAGGTCCACCTGCCCCCGCGGGAACGACACCGTGGTGCCGCCCGGATAGGGGCAGTCGTTGAGCGCGGTGGGGTTGTTGACCGTGATGCCCCCGAGTTCGTCCACCATCTGCCGCACGCCGTTGAAGCGCACCACCACGATGTGGTGGATGGGCAGGCCCGTCAGGTTCCTCACCGCGTTGATGATCCCCTGCTGCCCGGCCAGGTAGTACGCGGCGTTGATCCTCTCGGTGCCGGCTCCGGGCAGCTCCACCCGGAAGTCGCGCGGGATCGACAGCCACTTCACCTTGCCCGCGCCGGGGTCGGTGCGCATCACCATGATCGAGTCGGCGCGTGACCGGGTCTCGCCCGGTCGGGCATCGATGCCCACCACCAGCGTGTTCTGCGGGGCCGACAGCAGGGGGCCGGCGGGGGAGAGCGCCTTCTCGGCGGTGGGGGTGATGCGCGCGTTGGCGTCTGCCACCGCGCCGCGCACGCTCAGGAACCCCAGGACGCCCCAGGCAACGACGCCCAGCAGCAGAACCCCGCCCACGCGCCACGCCCAGCCCCATGCACCGATGTTGCGCAGCGACCACCAGTGGCGCTCCGGTTGCGGTGCCCATGGGTCGTCCGGGGGCGCAGGGGGAGGCCTCTCCGTGGCGCCCACGCCCTGCGTGAGCTGGCGCAGGCCATCGAGGCCCTCCGATGACGAGTCTGATCCGCGCGCCTTGAAGCGGCGATATGGCTTCCGCTGCGGAGGCATCGGCTTGCGATGGTACCGTCGTTCGCGGTGTTCCGGGCCACGGGGGGTATGTGAGCGTCATCGGCGTGGACGTTGGCGGCACCAAGATCGCTGCGGCGCGCCTGGGGCCGGGTTTCGGCGTGGAGCAGGCGGTGCGCATGCCCACCCCGCCGGGCGGCAGCACGGTGGTAGAGGCCATTGCCGGGGCGGTGGAGCAGGTATCCGACGGCGCCACCGACCCGGTGACGGCGGTGGGCGTGGGGCTGCCGGCCACCATCGACGCGGCCACGGCATCGTGGGGGCGTCCAACCACACGGGCATGGACGGCCTGGATGCCCGAGGGCTGCTGCAGCAGCGCCTGGGGCTGCCCGTGGTGGTGGACAACGACGCCAACGTGGCGGCTCTCGCCGAGCACCGGCTGGGGGCCGCGCGCGGCCATGCGGACGTGGTGCTGCTCACGCTCGGCACCGGAATCGGGGGCGGGCTCATCGTGGGCGGCCAGGTGTTCCGTGGCGGGCGCGGCCAGGGGGCGGAGCTCGGGCACGTGGTGGTGAAGGGCGACGGGCCCCCGTGCCAGGGAAACTGCCCCAATCACGGGTGCATCGAGACCATGTGCAGTGGCACGTCGCTGGGGCGCGACCTGCGGGACTACGCGCAGGCCAACCCCGGCACCGCGCTCGGGCGCCTCGAGGCCGAGGGGCGCCTCGACAGCCGCACCGGCCTCGAGCTGGCGCGGGCGGGGGACCAGGACGCCATTCGCGTCTTCACCACGGCGGGCGAGTGGCTGGGCGTGGCGGTGGCGTCGCTCACCAATGTGTTCGATCCCGACGTGGTGGTGATCGGCGGCGGGCTGTCGGCGGCGGGCGACCTGATACTCGGGCCGGCGCGCCGCGAGTACCAGCGGCGGGCGCTGCCGCCCACCCGGCGCGCGCCCCTGGTGGTGGCGCAGATGGGCAATGACGCCGGCATGGTGGGGGCGGGCATCCTGGCAGCGGAGGCCCCGGGCTGAGCGGGCGCCTCGTGGTGGTGGCCACCCCCATCGGGGCGCTCGACGACCTGTCGCCGCGGGCCGCGGCGGCGCTCCGTGACGCCGACGTGGTGGCCTGCGAGGACACCCGGCGCACCGCGGTGCTGCTGCGCCACGCCGGGTCCGACGCGCCCATGGTGCCGTCGCACCAGCACAACGAGGCCCGGCGCGCCGCCGACCTCGTGCGCCGCATGCGCGATGGCGCGGTGGTGGCGCTGGTGAGCGACGCCGGCATGCCGGGGGTCAGCGATCCGGGGGCGCGCGTGGTGGCCGCCGCCATCGAGGCCGGGGTGCCGGTGGCGGTCGTGCCGGGTCCCGGCGCGGTGGAGACGGCCCTCATGGCGTCGGGGCTGGCCACCGGAACCGGCTACGCCTTCGCGGGCTTCGCCCCGCGCAAGGCGGGCGAGATGCGCCGGTTCATCGAGAGGCTCGACTCGTGGGGGGACCCGGTCATCGTGTTCGAGGGTCCGCGGCGGGTGGGTGCACTGCTGGCCGCGCTCGCAGCGCACGACCCCGACCGCCGGGTGGCGGTGTGCCGTGAGCTCACCAAGGTGCATGAGCAGGTCATCAGGGGCACGGCGGCCGAACTGGCCGGCCGGCTCACCGATCCGCTCAAGGGCGAGGTGGCCGTGGTGGTGGCGCCGCCGCCCGTACCCCCGGCGCCCGACGAGGACTCCCTCGCCCGGGCGATCGCCCCCCTGCTCGACGCCGGCATCAGCCCTGCGCGCGCGGCCGACGTGGTGGCGGCGCTGGGGGCCGCCCCGCGCAACGCGGCCTACCGCGCCGCGTTGCGGGCCCGCTCGTCGGCATAGGCACGGGCCGCCGCCCGGAGGCCCGGCGGCGCGAGTTCGAGCGCGGCGAGGGCCTTCGCACGCCTCGCGTCACTCCCCGCCACATGCGCGCGAGCAAGCGCCTCACCAGCACGGACGATCCGGATTCCGGGGACAGTCCCAGCGCTGGGACTGTCCCGGGCCGGGGACAGTCCCAGCGCTGGGACTGTCCCCGCCTCGGCGGCCCGCAGGGTTCCCCCGGGACCCGTGATGGTCAGGCCCCCGGAGAGGTCCAGGCCCACGCCCGCCAGCTGGCCCTCGGTGCGCAGGGATGCGTAGCCGCCGCCCTCCTGGTGCGTTGGCGGGGGCAGGCCCAGGGAGTGGGCGGCCCGGGCGGCGTCGTCGGCTGCCACCTCCACGTCGACGTCGGCCGGGCGAACCGGCACGCCCGCAAGCATCAGCGCCGCGCTGCCGGACAACTGCCATGGCACGCCCGCGGCGTGCAGGCGGGTGGCGACCGCCCGGATGACCGCGAGAACGCGCGCGGGGGGTGGGGGTGCCGTCGCTATGCTGCCTCCTCCGTGCCCGGCCGCTTCTTCATCACGACGCCGATCTACTACGTGAATGCGGACCCGCATGT
>Ga0180431_10002440_pt1 | contig 24923 bp, 35 predicted proteins | sample SS_ome_11_FD_132459 | JGI IMG/M metagenome (GOLD analysis project Ga0180431, IMG submission 132459) | Hypersaline lake sediment archaeal communities from the Salton Sea, California, USA - SS_1_MS_1 metaG | ecosystem: Environmental > Aquatic > Non-marine Saline and Alkaline > Hypersaline >... | reverse complement strand
TCCCATCTCGAGTCGGAGGACGTCGTACCAGATTTTGGCGACTTTGGTGGCTTCTTCGGCTGATTTGATTTCCCATTCGCCGGATGCGATGCGTAGTCCGAGGTCTACGATGATGGATTGGGCAAGTTTGGGGAGGATTTCGCGGCTGGCGACCCCTCGGGCGAGTAGTTCTTCGCCCATTGCCTTGAGCTGGTCGGCTCGTTTCTTCTGTTCTTCGCGGTCGAGCTGCCGTTTGACGCGTGCTTCCTCGAGTTGGGCGGCTCGGGCGGCTTTAGCAGCCTGGTTTTTCTCGGCTTTGGACATGACGGGGAGGTCGTCAATGGCGTCAACGACGAGTTTGGGGGGTCGGGGGGCTGTGGGTTTGCGGCCGGTGACACCTTCGGCGATGTCGTCGGCGTCTTTCCACACCTTTTTAGCGGCCATTGCCTTCTTCTTCGATGTATGTGCCCAAGCATTCGACGCTGAGGGTTGCCATCTTCATGAGGAACACGTCAAGGCCGGTGTTTTCTAGTACGCCACCGTCGTTCATGAGGCCGATGATCCAGTCTTGGAACTGTGGCTGGTGGTTGAGGACAAATTCGCCTAGTTCCATGAGCTGTTCGTGGGTGCGGGACTTCTCAGGCCATTCATCCACCATGTCGTAGTTGATGTAGGTGATGTGCTTTTGGGGGTTCATAGCTGAATGTCTCCGGTGAGGATGTCGTGGAGGGTGGCCCAGATTTGCATGCAGAGGCTGGCAACGGATTGGCAGGCCAACATTTCGGTGGTGGTGAGGGTGCCGACGTCGTGGGAGCGTCGGGCGATTTCCTCGAGGTGGGCGACGCCGATGAATGCGGCTTTGCAGAAGTCGGGTGTGGGGTCGTGGCCGTCGATTTCGAGGGCGGCTCGAGCTTGGGCGACGAGCATGTCGTTGCCGAGTTTGGCGACGGACGCCATGAGTTCTTCTACTTTGGTCATTGTTCCCCTTTCGGTCGCAACCTACCACAGGTGTGGTGTATGCTCTCGGGCATGTAGTGATCTTCAGCTAGTGAACTGAAGACATCCCTCCCGCTGGGAAGCGGCACTCAGGGTGGCGAAGCCGTAGTAGCCCTTTCTGTGGGGAGCGTAGGCGATCTTGTGGCCGGAAACGGGGACCGACCTTCGTTGCCTGAACACCCCACAGTCGTATGGAACGTGCTCGAGCGTAAGTCGAAGGTTGAAGCAGTAACAAAGAAGTAACGAGTGGACATCGTCAAGGTCCGGCAGTCGGTCAGCGTAGGGCCACCGACGGGGCAACACTGGGTTTGTGTGATGATCCCTCCGGGACAGCGCACAGCAAACAAACAGCCGGGGCGACCCGGATGCCTCGAGGGCAACCGAGCGAAGCGAGGGCGGCAGCCCAACTGAGCGAAGCGAAGGCGGGAGCGACACGCTGGCGCAGCCAGCGGTGCCGAAAGCCCCCGGCAAGGGCGAAAACCCTCGGAGAGCGGTCACCCAGCTCGAGCGCCGACCCACACCGACACCCGAAAAACCCAAAAAATACGGGAGTTTGTATTGGGAGAGGGGGGTGGGGGACCCCCACCGGGGGTGGGGCGGGGGGTAGGGGCACGGGCCAGCCTGCCTCGGCAGGTGGTGGGGTAACTAGTTGCAGGCTACAAGTTACCCGACGGTAGGTAGTGGGGGCATGGGCACCGGCTCGAGCAGCACCTCGACACTCGAGCAATTACGTCATGACGAAATAGGGCGGGGCATTAGCACCCATGCCGACCTCGAGCGGCGCTTAGAACGGCTTCACGCTCTCGACGTTTGCGGTTTCGTCGAGTCGAGCAGACTCGAGCACGACCTCGAGCGGCATCCCTGCGCTAGTGGCGTGCATCCCGACAGACTCGACGCCATGCTCGAGCACGAGCGGCCGCATTTCCGACCGGGCTCGACCTCGAGGGGGCTCGATCCTTCCTCCGGGGGTTATCTGTTGGTAGGCTCGATCTCGAGTCCTGCCGCTGGGGCGGGACAGTTAGGGGGCGCCATGCGCGCTAGTTATTCCATCCATCCACCCGCTCGAGGGGAGTCGGTCGCGTGGCGCGTTGTGCGCGTGTATCGCGACGGTGTTCGTCGAGTGGGCTCGATCATCCTCGAGGACTGGGACCGGGCTCAGGACGTCGGTCAGACTGCGCTCGACGAGCCGGGTGTGCGGTCGATCATCCTCGAGGGTCGTCCTGCTGGTTTCGACGAGTGGCGGCGTGATGTCGAGTATTCGCTCGAGGACGAGCGGGAGGCGTTCGGGGTTGCGTTTCACACGCTCCCGGCGGCGTCTGGTTTGTCGATCCATGAGCAGCGCGGGTACTGGCTCGAGAACTCGAGCACGGGGCGCGTCGTTTCCGGGTGGTTCTCGTATTCAATGAGCGACTCGAGCGTCGTTGTGCGTCGCAAAGTGGGCGGGCGTCGATCTGTCCGGTTTTCGACTGTCGACCGTGGTCGTTTTGTGCTCGACTCGAACGCGAAGCCGGGTGTGTCGACGGCGTGGGGGTGGTCGTTGTGAGCGGTAATTGTTGGACGTTTCTCGACGTCGAGTCGGGCACTGTCGAGCATGTCACGGCGTCTACCTGGTGCGTCGATGTCGACTCGCTGAATCGAGACGAGTCGGAGGTGCTCGGCGAGTGTGAGCCGACCGGGTTTTATGGCGAGACGGCGCTCGAGATTCTCGAGGCTCGAGGCGTTGCGCTCGAGCGGGTGCTCGAGATGGTCGATGGTTTGCGGGTGTCGACGACTTTCGACGTCGAGTCGCTCGAGGCGGCGGTGCGTTGCGCTCGAGGTGCGGCGCTCGAGTCTCGAGTGCTCGAGGATGTACGGCGGGCGGCTGTCGATGAACTGCGGCGGGCGTTGCTCATGCTCGAGTGCATCGAGTCGGGCGACTTCGACTCAGAGCAGGCGCGCGGGTGGCTTGTGGTGCTCGAGGCGGCTCCGTCTGGTTTGCACGGTGCGCTCGTCGAGGCGGCCGATGGGCTCGACATCGACGAGCGGGTTTCGCTCGAGGAGCGGGTGCGGCGTGAGATTCTCGACGGCGGCACGCTTGAGGAGTGGGCTCGAGTCGAGGGTTACCGGCGGCAGCAGGGCGGCGTCTGGCTCAATGAGTGCGACGACGTTGTCGACCTCGAGGATGAACTCGAGGACGAAGTGCGGCGGGTTGCTGATGCGCTCGAGGCGGGTCGATCATGAGCGGCGGCATCAAGTGGGCCCGGTTGTGCGGGTCATGTCGTGAAGTGTTCGACCGATACTCGAGCGGCTCGAGCGGTGCGTTGCGTGATCCGTGGCGCGGTGTCGTCGAGGACGTGGTGCGGGCGTGTGGTTGTGGCCTCGAGCGGGAGCCTGATCTAACTCGACTCGACGGGCGGCCTTGCGAGTGGTTCCTGGGGTGCTCGAGGACGGCGCTTTATCTCGTCGAGCATCCGGTGCTCGAGGACGTGCCTACCTGCTCGACGTGCGTCGAGCGGCTAGGTGCGGCTCGAGTGCGGGGTGCGTTGGCGGTGGTGTCATCGAGTGACGTCGACCGCGTCGTCGAGGCGTGGCTCGAGGCTCGAGGACGTGAGACTCACGGCGAGATCATGGCCGCCGCTCGTCATTTGCTCGAGGGCATCGACCGGCGGCTCGACCGCTGGGTTTCTGAGGGTGTGCTCGAGTGCGGCGTCGACGGTTGCAACACCTGCATGATTGACCCGGCGTCGACTCATTGGCTCATCGAGCACCGGCCCGGTTTCGATGTCGTTTCGGTGTGCACGGGTTGCCTCGAGGCGTACCGGCTCGACGTCGAGCGGCGGGTTGCTCGAGGGCTCGAGTCGCTCGACGAAGTGCGGCCGCTGTACGTCATCGAGCCCCAGGTGGTGCGGTCATGAGGCGCGACCGATTTGCAGCACCGCGACGTTTGTCGAGGGGCCGACTCGAGGTCGTTTGTCGATGCGGTGAACGGGTGCGGCTCGCGTTGCATTTCGACTCTAAGACGTCGCCACGCGTGCGGCTCGAGGGGCGGGTTGCTAAGGCCGACGTGCCGAACGCATTCCCGCTACCGGCGGGGCCGCTCGAGGACGGCGGCACCTGTCCGGGTGCTACGGCGGCCTGTCGAGACTGCTACGCGGCGGGGCTCGAGGCGTGGGCTCGACCGTTTGGGCTCATGGCCTCGAGGAACCTCGAGACGCTCCAGCACCTGTACGGGTGCGGCGGGGCTCGAGCAGTCGAGGCGGCGCTCGTCGATCTCGTCGAGCGGTCGGCCATCGAGCAGCGGCTCGAGGGCGTCGAGGCTCCGGCGTTTCGCTGGATGTCCGACGGCGACCTGTTTGCTCCGTGGTTTGCTCGAGCGGTGCGGCACGTCATCGAGTCGACTCCCGGCGTCGACCATTGGCTGTATACGCGCTCGACTGGGCTCGTGCGGCACGTGGTCACGGCGGCGCCTAATGCTCGAGTGTTTGTCTCGATCGACCGTCACAACCTCGCTCGAGGCGTCGACGTGGCTCGACGGTACGGGCTCCCGGTGGCGCTGCTGGCGCTCGACGACGTCGACGCGGCGGCTTTGTGGGCTCGAGTGCTCGAGCGGTGGTCGGGCGTGGCACCTGTGCGACGTTGTCCAGTAACGGCGGCCTACGTCGACGGGTCCGGTTTCCCGGCTCACGTTGTCGGGCCCGACGGTCGACGCTCGAGCCTCATCGAGGGCGGCGGGGCGGTCGGTGCGTGCGTTGCGTGCGGGCTATGTCTCCCTGGTGGCCTCGAGGCGTCCGTGCTGTTCACGGTGCACGGCGGCCACGCTCGAGGCGACTCGAGGGGCCGACTCGGTGCGGCCGTCGAGGTGCGTCGACGTCGAGCGCTCGAGGTGACGTCATGAGCCCCGACGAGTGCGGGCTGCCGGGTGTCGTCTGTTCGACGTCGAGCGGGCCGCCCTGGTGGCTGGTGCTGGTGCTCGGTGCGGCGGCGCTCGTGTGGGCGTGGCGGCGGTGGTGGTGGTGAGCCGGGGCGACGTGTACCGGGCGCCGCTGTGCGCTGGTGGTGACGTCGAGCACCGACACGGGCGGGGGTGTCTCCCGCTGTTGGTGCGGGCGTTGCCATCGGCGCCGACGGGGTGGCGGTGGCAGTACGGCAACGGTAACGGCTGGGCGATTTGGCTCGAGCGTGTCGGTGGTGCTGGTGCTCGCTGGTACGTGGTCGGGTTGCCTCCGGTCGACACGGCGGGCCAACTGGTCACGCTGGTGAACGCGTTTGTTGCTGGTCATCGGGGGGTGCTCGACGGTCCGAACTGATCCGCTGCCACGGGTGACGCGGTCCCGCTCGGCTTCGGCTGGGCGGGACCGTTTCGCGTCCGGGGTGCTGTTTGTTTGCACTGTGCAACTATCGGCCGGCCGAGGGTGGGTGGGATCGGCGGGCGGCGAGCTGGGTCGGGGCGAGCGGGGAACTGCCCAGAACGCTGGGTGTGGGCTGTTTGGCGTGCATCCAGGCCGAAAATTTCGCACGAATTTGGGTTTCCGGCGGGTTTTTGGCGTGCATCCAGGCCGTGAACGGTGATAATTTCTGATTATGGCGACTGTTCGTACCGCTACGGCACGTTTTTTGGGGGATCAAGCGTCGATCCACACCCGCCGTCGGTACAAGAAAGACATCATGACGTGGCAGCGCTGGTGCTCTGAATTTGGCGTGCATCCGCTCGACGGTTCGGCTGTCAATGCCGGTTTATTCCTCGAATGGATGGGGGATCGGTACACCCGGTCGTCGGTGTTGTCACGGTTCTCGGGTGTCTCGAGATGGTTCGACTACCTGCTGGAGCATGGCGTCATCAAGGGGCACGGGTTCCGTAACGTCGCGAAACCGAGTCGCCAGCGACGTTTGCTGACATTTCAGCTGCCGTCAGAGGATGAGCTGCTAGCAGTAATGGATGCGGCCTCGAGGTTGGGTCCACGTTGGGAATGGCTTGTTGGGATGGTGGCGTACTGCGGTCTGGATTGTGCCGAGGCTCTGCGGATTAGGTCGACGGATGTTCGGACGTGGGAAGGTCGGACGCTGGTCAAGGTGGTGTCTCGACGTGGGAACGCTCGGGAAGTGCCGTTGGATGGGCGTCTCGAGCTCGTGACACTTGGTTTGGCTGGTTTGTTTGCTTCGACGTCGCCATTGGGGCCGCCAGTGGCTTCCAAGTGGGCGTCAGAGCGACTTTGTGCTTTGTCTCGAGAGGCAACGGGGCGAACGATTACGGTGCAAGACTTGCGGCGCTATGCGGTGCTGCGGCAGGCGTATCGTGGCGTGCCGGTGAGCATCATTGCTCGCTGGTTGGGGCACACGACCGATGAATGGGTGCGTGAGACGTTGGGGATGGTGGCGCCGGTTGCCGAGGTCACTCAGGCTGATGTGCTCGAGGCGATTCTGGTGGCGTCTGATGAGCACGTCGACCGCGCGCCCGATTCGCTGATCGGCGGTGCGCTTCCACCCGCTGGCTGATCTCGAGCGGGTCGGCGAGATGGTTGTCCTGCATGTGGGCCAGTAGTGCTCGAGCTGTCTCGGTCTTCGACACTCCGCACACCTGGGCTGTTAGGGCAATCCAGGCGTTCATGTGGTCGTCTATGTCGATGTTGATGCGGTTGCGGGTCACTTTGTGATCTTTCGGGCGATGGACACGGCGGCACTGAGGGTGACGATCAGAGCCGAGAGGACGAGGGCGGCGTAGATCACTCGTTCTCCAGCTGCTTGGGCTGTTCCTGCATCTCGACTGCGTTCTTCCCAGTGTGCTTGCCGCAGGTAGGTGTGGCCGAGAGTGGAACGTGGGTCGTAATTTGGGTTCCGCATTTGGGGCATCTCCAGGTCTGGCTCATGGGTCCAATAATTGCAGCATGAAGACGCAGGGGTCGTCTTGCTCGAGTTCGTCGGGGGTTTCTTCGGTGCCGTCGTGGTAGACGCATCGTGTTGGCAGGCACCAGCCTTGCTCGATGCCGTGTTTGATCCATTCGTCTCGTGTCATTCGGTGAACGCTTTCCAGAATGCGATGACGAGGGCGGTCATGTAGAGCGCCAGCACGCCGGTCAGGATGAGGTCAGTCACGGCCAGCCAACTGGGAGTAGAGCTGATCGAGGTGCTTGTAGTTGTGGCGCCAGTGGTCGACGGCGATGTCCAGCACCGAGTTCCCTGTCTCGAGTTCCTCGACGCGCTGCCGGAGCTGTTCGATTTCGTCGGCGGCTCGGCCGTAGATCGCCATGTGGGGGTTGAGCTGGGCGAGGCGTCGTAGTTGGGGGAGGATATCACCCATTGCGGCATTCCTTCCCGCAGGCTTTGCAAATGCCGTGTGAATTGGTTGTCGCAACAACGTTGAGGGTCAAGCCTGGGTATTTCCTGGCTAGACGATCTTTTTTCATGTTGGCCCATTCAATGTCACGAAACACGGCTGCATTGTTCAACATTTTTGTCGACACAAACGTCCAGTACGTCCGGTTGCAGCGGTCACTTCGGAAATAGCGGATTCTTGGGTTCTCCCAATCTGGGCATTCGGCTTCAATTACATAGCGCTCATCCATTTTGGTGCTCCATCCAGGCGTCTCGTCCGGCGTCGGTAATGGCGCAGATGATGCGCTGGCGTCCCGATGCGTTCGGGCGGGTGTCGCCGGTCGGGGCGATCCATCCGAGGGCACGCAGGTCGGAGCATCGACGGCGCTTCCCTTCGTCGCCGAGGGTGGCGGGCCTGCCGAGCAGCAGCTCAACGGCTTCTTCATCGGTGACGTCGTTCAGGCAATAGACGCCAAGTAGCTGGTACATGGCGGTCATGCGCTTGGCTTTGGTTGGTGCCTGCTTGCTGGTGTCGGGGTCGTCGGCCCGGAACGTGAGCGGCAGGGCTATCACGTTGTTCATTCCCATTCATCCCTTCGGTGTTTGTAGTAGACGGATTGTTCTTGGCATCGGTCGCAGGTGACGGTGCCGGTTTGCGGGTGGAAGTGGTGGTGGGTGACCGGGGTGACCGGCTCTCCACACATGTCGCAGTCAGCTTCGGTCGGCCGGTCGTGCATTCGCTTCATGCACCAATCGTACGAGGTTCTGCAATGCTGGCATGGTTACTCGGTCGTTGTGTCGGTTGCGCCATCCGAGGGCGGCTTGTGAATGTGCCTCCTTGCATGCTTTGCAGGGGGCTTCGCCTTTGCGCCGATGGTTTTCGTAGCCTGCGTCGGTGCCGTGTCGGACTGGCCGTTTCACGTTGATGGCGACAGGCTTGCTCGAGATGGTGTTGACGCCTCTGATCAGGTCACGCTTCAGCAGCCGACGGTCCCGTTCGGTGGTGCCTCCCCAGACGCCGACAACGGGGCCGGGCAACTGGAGGGCGTACTCGAGGCATTCTTGTTTGACGGGGCATGGCGGTCGGCCTGGCCTCTTGCGTGTCTCGGCGACACCGTTGCAAAGTTCTCGAGCTTCTTTGCCTGGTTCGCCGACGCTGGGCATAAACAGGTTCGGGTCCAAGCCTCGGCATGCTGCGCGTTCTTTGAACGTCTGGTCGATCTGGTTCTCCCAGGGTGTGTAGAACTTGTCAGTCACGGCCGTATTCCCTCCATGCTGACACGGCGTCGCCGATACGCCAGGCCGACTGGATCGTTTCGTCGGCCCGGTCGAGTTCTTTCACGAGCCGGTCGCCTCGGAGCCGGAGCTGCTCAATCTCGATGCGCTGTTCGTCCAGCAGGGTGGCGCATTCCAGCAGGTGTCGGCGCATGAATCGCACCTCGGACTCGGGGGTTCGTCGTCGCCAGAATCTCATCATCCCTCCAAGGTGCGGAGGTGGCTGATGATCTGGTCGACTTCACCCATCTGGATGGCCTGGAGCACGTTGATGTCACGGCCGACGATGCCGGACAGGAGCGCCGGGAGTTCGTCCTGGTTGATGCCTGCGCCTCGAGCGATGGCCCGGATCATGTTCAACTGTTTGGCTGATGCGATGCGGGTGTTCGGGGTAGCGGGCTTGTCTTCCACAATCTCGGCCTCGTGGACGATGGCGTCAGGAAACTCGTCTTCCCATGACACCATGACCTCCGGCTCGGCGACCGCTGACGGGGCTGTCACGTTCTCCAGCACAATCTCTGCTGGTTCCGGTTCTGCGGGCGTCTCCGGGGCATCCAGGGCGGTCTGCGGGGCTTCTGGTGCCACCATGACGTACTCCTGGCCGGAGATGGACATGACTTCCTCGGGGGTGTAGGACAGTCCGGCGATGATGTCGGCGAACAGCATGCGGCACAGTTCCGACGTGGCTCGAGCCATGAGCATCGCCCGAGGGTACGTCTTCCATGCGCCACGGCCAGCAAGACCGGCGAGCTGAGCGTCTTTCATTGTCCATTCGACGGTGGCTTCGGAGCCAGAGTCGGCACGACGTCCGTACAACACCACCTTGTCGTTGCTGGCGGTCTTCACGTCGATGCGATGGCCTGCCTTCAGGACGAGGCCACGCATGCCTTCGGGGGCGAGCGACGGCTTGCCTTCGATGACGTGAATCTGGGTCAGGGACTGCATCGGGCCGAGGCCGAGTTCTTCCCCGTACAGGACAGCGGCGTACACCGATTCGGGTTTGCCTCGGAAAGCGGTCGGTACGAACGGAGTGTTCGCAATTTTCTGTGCCACTTTCCATGACACTTCCGCAGGCGACAAGGGCCGTGCGGGTTCGGGCAGGTTGGTTGTCATTGGGTTCCCTTCTAGTTGGTGATCTGGATGTTGGATCGACCGTACGTCACCTCAGAGTACGAATCGACGTTGATGCCATGTTCGCGCAGGGGTGTGACACGCCAGCCGAGCGAGCCGGTCAGCGGGAGCACCTGCTCAAGCAGGCCGAGCAACTGCATGATGTTCTCGGTCTTCAGTTCGCCGGTGCCGTCGGGGTCGAGGGTGGTTCGGACGAGATGTCGAAGCAGTTCGGGCGACTCCCATTTGCGGGATGACGTCGTACGCTTTTCGACAACGCCGAGGCCGTCGATGGTTTCCTTCTTGTTGGGCAGGAGCGCTGCAACATTTTCCTCGCATTCTCGGACGAAGGCGTCCAGCTCGAATTTGATTTTGCGGGCTTCGTTGACGACCCAGGCGAGGGTGACGTAGTCACCGGCTTCGTACAGTTCGGCCCGACGTTCGTCGGCTCGCATGAGGTCGGCTCGGAGGCCGGTGGTTGCTTCTTGGGCAATCTGGTTGCCCGCTGGGACTGGCAGGTTTGTTGTCATGCCCTCATTATCGGGTGCGGTGACCCGACTGTCAAGTCATTGTTTCCAAGGGTGCCAGCAGTGGCCGTGGCGGGTGATCGAATACCAGCACAGGTGCAGGGCGGCGGTCATGTTCACCTCGGGAATGAACAGGTCGTCGCACGTCTCAAGCACACCGAGGTTGCCGAGGTACCCGGCAGGATGCGGGTTGTATCGGCTCTTGCGACACCAAGGCTCGCTGTTGATCTGCATGAGGCCACGGCTGCCGGTGCCAGGATCGTCGCGGTTCCAGGCCAGCGGATCACACCGAGATTCACGCCAGGTGATCTGATCCAAGCGTTCCAGCAGCTCGAGAGGCCAGCCAATTTTGCGGGCCACAGCGACCGCCTCAGGGCACAATGGCGTGAACGTGAGCGGAGCCACCGTTGTTGTGGTGGTCGGTGGAACGGTGGTCGTCGTGGTGGTCGACGTCGAGGTCGTGGCCGGGGCGACGGTAGTGGTTGGGGCTGGGGCGGTGGCTGGTTCTGGAGCCTTAGCAAGGGCTACTCCGCACCCGGATAACACAAATACAAGGATGGTTTTGGAAAGGGTACGCACGGTGTCCTCCTGACTGCGTACCACCAGATTACTGGACCGCAACAGGATGTCACGTCATACAACCGTAATGTTGTGGCTACCTGGGGCTACATCCCGATGCCGTACGTTCGCAATACGCCGACATAATGATCTTTCAATGCTGGCATTGTGCGCATCAGCGACGGCCAGTCTTGCGTTGAGATGTAATTAGGAAGCGTACGAATGTTCACATACGACGGTGCCCGCTGAATAAGTTCCGATTGAAGGCCGTTTCTGACCAGGAAGTCAACGACGCTGTTTTTTGCGTCCTTCTGTGCCGCCCACAGTATCGCCGCATCTGGCGACGCCATCTGTGCATCAAGTTCACTGCTAAAAACCCGAGTCAAGTCAACATCATTGGCAGGGTCGACGGTCGCCCAATCAACATTTCGTGTAACAGGATTGCGACCTCGAGACATCGTTTCGTAATTGCGTGCAAGCTTGTCGGCCGTCGCTGTTTCTTCCAGCGGGTTGTACCTCAGCAAGTCCATGTCCCGTTGACTAAGCGTAGGCGTCGGCTCCGGTGGCATCCACGAAGGCCGCTGGTTGGACGGCAAGTTTGGTGTAAGAATTTCTTCTCCTGCGCCCGAAACAATGCCGACGTTTCCTTCTGGCGTAATCCTGGCGAAAGGTTCTGCCTGCAATGTCGGTCGTCCTGGGGTAGTTGGTGTTGTCGGCATACCCATCTCCCGAGACGCCATTGACTGGGCGAGACGTTCGGCGGCATCGGCGGTGGCGCCACGCATCGCATTGCGTCCAGCTCGCACCCCAACGCCGACAGCAGGCGCAAACATTGAGTAATCCAACGCAGCACCAAGCACGCCGGGAACCACGCCCTGCTGGCGTATCTGTTCGGCCGTGTATGACGGGCTTGGCTCGCCAACACCAGGGATTGCGGTGATGTCGCCGACTGCGCGCTCAACGGCTCGAGCTGCCGGGTCGAACACTAATTGCGATGCGCCACCTTGGCCGCCCATTGCGACCGTGCCACCACCCATGTTGATCGGCGTCGAAACTTGTGTGCCAGGTTGATTGCGAACGAATCTAACCACCGACCGCAGTGCTGGCATCGGGTTCATGCTGAGGCCACCCCTACCAAGCGACACGGGACCCAAGCGCCCAATGGACTTCGGGGCAGTCGGAATCCGCTCGCCGTACATGCGAGCCAGGTCCGAGATAGGGGATCGGCCTTGGGGCATTACCTGCGCCGGGACATACCGGCTTCGCTCATCGCAATAGCGAGAGCCTGCGTCGGGCTAGTCACCTTCGGGCCAGTCTTGGAGCCAGAGCGCAGCTTGCCACGCTTGAACTCGCCCATCACCTTGCCGACCTTTGCCTCGTTCATCGTGTCTCCCGAGCGGCTCGAGCGTTGTCCACGAGATTCGGGTAGGGGCGGCCAGCCTTCTCGGCCATGCGCTTAGCCAGCGCCTTGCCCTCGGAGCCGAGCTTCTCCGACTTCTTCTTCGGGTTCGGTGTTTCCCAGAACGGCTTCTTCATCACGCACCCATGTTCATCGGGGGCATACCGCCACCCTGCGGTCCAGGCATCGGGGCAAGCATCGGAGGCTGACGCATCGCCAGGCTGGACGGCATCGCACCACCCATCGCCTCAGCCATGTCAGACGGGATCATGCCGGTACCCATGCACGTCGGGCACGGCACCATCTCCCCGCCTTCCATCCCGGCCATGTCGCCACCGGGCATACCGCCCGGCATGCCACCAGCCATCATCGCTGCGAGTCCTTCGATTGGCTGTGCCATTATGCGCTCCTAACTACGATCCTTAGCCCGTCCTCGCCTTCGACGAGCGGTGCATAGAAGTCTATTCGGGTGACGATGTTCGGTGTGTCATCTTCGACTATTCCAGCGTCTACGAGGCCGTCGATGGCGGCTTTGGCGGCTGGGAAGCAGGCGGCGGTGTCCTGGGGGGAGCGTCCGTTCTTGTGGAGGGGGACGACCGAGATGTGGATGCGCTCGAACTGAGGGATACCAGCCTCGATGGCGGCGTCGGCGAACATGGTGCGCCACCATTTGGTGTCGGACGCTCGGCGACCCCAGTTGTTTTGCTTGCGCTCTTGGTTCAAGGTGGTGGGGCGTCGGCCTGTCACCTCTAAATACCAGTTCTCAGCGCCCACGGGATGCCGCCATTTCTCGTTCCTTTCGGAGTCGTGCTCGTTCGTCGGCCAGTCTGCCAGCCTCGGCTTGTTCTCGGATTGCTTCGACGTCGGCGATGGGGGCGAACGGTACGCCAAGCGCTCGCATGACGGCGCTGAGACGTTGCTGGTTCGCCGACAGGCGTGGCTCTGCGTACCGCCCTGTTGTCCGTAGCGATCCTTGTCCGAATCTGACGCCAGGCCCAACGGCGAGGTCCGTGCCCCGGAGTCGGCCTTCGGTGACCACGCCCGGTATTTCGGATGGCAACCATTCCAGCGAGGTGCGGAGCGGGCCACCCCAGTCTTTGAGGAACAGGTAGGCCAGCTCGCCAGCAAGGATGCCGACGTCGCGCTTTGATTGGCCGGGGCGACCCTCCAGGTAGGACGGCTGGGACACCCGCTGGAGCGGGAACGGGGAGTATCCGACCAGGTACTGCGACAGCAGGCCACCCATTTTTGTGGGGGTGGTGATGACGGGCGACAAACCGGCCAAGGTTTCCTGTGCTCGAGCTGCCGGGTTTTCACCAAAGATGATGGCGTCCTGGTAGGGCACAAAGAACTCAAGGTTGGTGTATGTCCCCATGACCGGCACTGTTCCTTGGAGGAACGAGAAGTAGCCGGTGTCGTCTGGTTCGGCGACCATGTTTCCAAGAGCAAGTGTGAACAGCACCCGATCCGGGTTGTCGATGACGAGGTTGGCGGCTGCTTTGTTGATGAATCGCATCCACGCCCAGAACGGGTAGACCTGGCGTACTACTCGACGTTCCCACGGCGACATTTCAGAGAATGCACCCAGAGCCTTGTGGGTTTCAGACACTGCTTCTTGAATGGCGGCAGCGAGTACCGGGTCGTCGTAGAGGCTTTGCGGTGTTACTTCTTCAATGGATCGCCCCTGCTCGGTCAGGATGCGGTGCAGTTTTTCGATGGCGAACGCTGTGCGGGCAACCAGGTTTTGGTATTCGTTGAACTTGAACGAGTTGCGCCGGAATTGTTTGAACGGGCCGAACATCATGTCGAGGTCGCCGATGGCCGTCCGAGGGTTGGCGGTTGGGCTACGCAATGCAGCGATGCTGGAAAGTTTGACGTTTCGTGTTTGCAAACCAGCATCTTGCAAGACTTTGACCAGTCCGTCGTAGGCCATATCGGCTGCGTCAAGGACGTTGGTGCGGTCAATGCCCAAACGCTGCTGAACTTCGATCATGCGTGCAGCAAGCACGTTGGGCGCGACATCGCCGATCATCCATGCGTTCATTACGTTGCCAGCAAGGTCGCCAAGCTGCCAGCGCAGCGAGAATGGCAGAACCATCGTCTTCCATGCGCCGGTTGCTTGACCAATTGACTCGGCGATGGTTGCTACTCGTTCGGGTACGTTGCGGGATGTTTTGCCGACGAACTCTTGAACGATGCGCTCAGCCATCCCTCGGCGCATGAGGAACGTGCCTTCGTTGACATCCTCGGGCGCCACCTTGTCCAGCAGGTTTCCGACGGCTTCGTGCTGTCCCGTTTCCAGGTCGACGTTGACTCGAGATACCGGCTCGTATCCGGCACGGTTGATTTCTTCTGTCAGCAGTCGGCCGAATTCCTGGCGCACGGCAGCCTTGATGTCAGCGTCGCTTCGTGTCAGACCTTCTTGTGTTGGTGTTCGTGTTTGGGCGGCGACGTTGGCTTCTGCCTGTGTGCGAATGGTTTCGATGCGCTCTGCCCCGAGCAGCGACACCGGGTTCTTTGTCATGTCGGGGTCGATCAGGATTTCTTCAACGATGACGTGACGGTTGAAGGCGTTGGTTAGTTCGCCGATCTTGATTGACGTTTCCTCAAGGGACAACGGCTGGATCGCTGTCGTTCTTGACAGCTCGGCCTGCGTCTTGTATTGCGGGGCGGCGCCGTCGGATCGCATTTCGGTAGCGATGTTTCGCACGTTGCGAACATTCTGTGTGGTGCCACCGGGCATGTATCGGGTGGGGCCGGTCAACCCTTGCCGGGTGGGGCCGAATGGTCGTTGGAGTTGTTCGTCTAATGCGCTTAGTGCGGCATCTCGAGAACCACGGGTGCGCTGTTCCAATGCTGACAGCCGGGCCTGTTCGTTTCTCAATCGGGCGATAACGGCTGTCTTGGCGGCTTCTTCGCCTTCCAGGCGAGCCAGACGCTTTTCTGCTGCGGTGCGTACGCCACGCAACACCTGGGCGCCCCTCGGCCCCTCGGCGCCAGGAGCCGGTCGCAACACTCGGCCACGTCCACGCAACGCAACCCGCTCGGCTTTAGCGGCTTCGCCCGGTTCTGCTTTGCGGGCGAACTCGACGGCTCGTCGGCGTGGTGTTTCCAGGCGTCTGATCTGACGGAGCCGTGTGTTGATTTCGGTGGATCGACGGAGCAGTCGACCTTCGTAAACTACTTCGCCTTCACGGCGGGCGAGGCGTGCCTGCTCGCCAAGTTCAGACAGTCGGCCTCGGCCGTCATTGAGCCTAGTTTCGATTTCGTTGAGGCGCCCCTGTAGTTCGGCTGCTCGTGCTCGAGTGGCTTCCGGGCCTTCTTGCAGCATGCGGAACAGGCGCTCCACGCTGGCAGCTGGAAGGCCACTCTTGCCTTCCGTGCGAAGAAACGCATCTAGCGGATCATTGAGGTCGGCCGTTAGGTCTTCTTTGTAGCGCTTGATCGGTCGTTTTTTTACGGCGGCCACTTCGTCTTGTGCCGTACGAACCAGGGAATAGCGCCGACCCAATTCTTCGAGGAACTGTCCCTCTGTTAGTTGGCCGGTGACCCGGCTTGCGGCGTCGTCAAGTGCTGCGCCACCTTCGGTCGCAAAGTTGTCGAGGAACTCAGACAGCCACGGTTGCGTGTCCGTGTCGGGCAGGTATCTGCTGAGCGATGCGAGGGCGTCTTCGGACAACAACCCAGGCGACAACACGGTTCCATCGGGACCGAGTTTTGTGTCTCGTTGGAGACCAACCTCCGGCAGAAATTCGCTAAGGTCGGCCGACGCTCGGTTGAGCCGTTCTTCTGCTGTCGCTACTTCTGTTGCCTTGGCTGCTCGAGCGTCAGCGTCGGTGACTCGTTCGGGACCGATGCCTTGGTCACGAAGGTCGAGCAGGTATTGGTAGTCGTCGATAATGGCGACTGCGTTGTCGGTCGTGCCCCATGTTTCAAAGTCGGTCAAGTCTTGACGTGCCTGCGATAGTTCTGCCGCTACGGCGTCCCGCTCAACAGACAAGTCCGACATGTCACGCCCGATGGTGGCCCGCTCGGCGTCGATGGCAGATGCTCGTTCTTCGGCGGCCTGCAACTTCGGACGCTGTTCCGCACGTTGTGCCGACAACTGTTCGTCCAGCGCTTCTTTTTCTAGGAGCAGTCCTGCCTTCTCGTCTGCCAGTGCCTGCTGGTTTGCTTCGGCCTGGCGTAGACGAGGCGACGTTGCCGGGTCTTCTTCGGCAAGGTTACGAAGGTACCCCTCGAGGGCGTTGAGGGTGCTGTATCCAAACTCAATGTCGGCGATGATGTTCTGCTGCTGTTCGGTCAGGATGTCAGCGGCGGTGCTGGCGGTTTCCAAACGCTTGCGGGCACGTTCGGCCATGCGACCGACAGAGTCGGCAAGACGCTTGAACTGCGCCGGGTCGAACGCAGCCGGGCTGTTTTCTAGTTTCGCAATGCGAGCGGCGATAGCGTCCAGGGTGCGCTGGTCGAGGATGTCTGCGAACTCGGTGGCGACAGATTGCAGATCGTCCAACATCGACTGAACCAATTCCGCTCGGGTGCCTGACAGATATCGGTTTTCTGCCTCCAGCACACGGCGCATGTTGGGCGGGAATATGTCTGGGTTCCGCATGATTGGTGCAAATGTGGAATTTGTTGCGAGTTCTTTGAACCGAACAGCGATTGCGGCGTTGGCGATGTTGAACGGTATTGACCCGTATTCCGTGTCGGCGAATGCTTTGAACACGCCGACGGGTTTGTCGGGGTTGAACCCGAACTCATCTAGTACGCCCGGTGCGGTTTGGTCGGCGATGTACGCCACGGTTTCGTCAAGGATGGCAAGTAGTTCACGTCCGGCTTCGCCGTAGGAACCGACAAACTCCATCAGTTTTTTGGGGTCGGGGGTGCGCTGAAGTGCGACGTAGCTGAGTGGCTCTGCACGGCCTCGTCCGGCGAGCTGCTGTGCTGTGAACCAGGTGCTCCAGGTGTTGTAGTGGTTGAACACCGCTTGGAAGACGGCGGCTTCTGCCGGGTTCAATTTGCCGGACAGGAAATCCAGTAGGTACTGGACGTCGGCGGCCGTGTATCGGTAGCCACGGTATTGAATGTCGGGTGCGACTCGAGGCGATGTCAGCAGGTCGGCGATTTGTTGCGTGGTTAGTCCCTCGTTGAACTTTTCGACAACGAACGGTGCAAGCTCGTCAATGACAATGTGGGCAGCGGGCGACACTTCGGCTCGAACCGGGCCATTTAGTACGCCTGGGTATTGGTCGTTGAGGTCGGCGTATATCAGGGCCTGATTCGCCTGTGTTTCTAAGGCTTCGGCTCGGACCGTGTCGCCCTGTTCGCGCAGGCGGGCAGCCTCGGCTCGTTTACGAGTGGCTTCTGCTTCTAGTTGCGGGCGAGTGCGAGGCTCAACTCCAGATCGTGCATATTGCGCCGACGTTTCTTGAAACCCAGCTCGGTAGCCTTCGTAGGTTTGCTGGCCTTGGCGAATCTGCTGGCGAACTTCCTTAGGAATGCCACTGCGAATGAGCGCACGGTCCTGCTTCTTTTGCAGTTGTTCGATCTGCCGGTTTTTGACGGCGATGTCCGGGCTGTTCGGGTTCGTTTTGACGAGGGCATCACGTTCGTCGCTGATTTTGTTGATGTCAATTTGCAAGGTTTCCCAACGGCCCAATCCACGGCGCCGTGAAGCTTGTGTGATTTCCGTGACGCCTTGCCGTAGTGGGCCAACCCGTGCCCCGAGGTCGATGTTGGCGGCTGCGATTCGGCTAGCGGCGGCGGCCGTGCGAGGGAAACCTGCCTGTTCGGCAATAGGTGCGGCGAGTCGGGCGGCACCTCGAGCGCTCGTTCCAATGGGTTCCTCTGTGAACCGACCTATTGTTGAAATTGTTGCTCCGAGTCGTGGTGCTCCTGCTCGAGACACGGCCTGTCCACCTCGGGCGACGACGTTGCCTGCGCCAGTCAGACGCCCGGCAAGGGCCAGGTTGCCCAGGTCTTCAAGCAGAAGCGCACCGAGCTGGCCTTCTTCCCAGGCCCGTGCGTAGTCAATGCCATTGTCGCCGTAGTCATATCGGCCTGCTGTTGCAAGTTCGGCTAGACGCCGTCCTTGGTTTACATACGATTCACCGTATTGCCCAGCCAGCGGGAGTTGTCGTTGCAGGGAATAGAACAGCAGTGCGTCGCCTTCGAGGCCAAGCTCCTTGCCTTTTTGCCAGTCTTCTTGCAGTCTGCTTTCGCCGGTCGCAAGTTTGACCTGACCGGCCGGACTCATTAGTTCGACAGCACCAGCCGCCGTCTGTGCACCTTGTGCGATGAAGCCCGGAATGCCTTTGATGGCGGCCCCGACGAACCCCGAAATGCCACCGACGTTTTTGCCAATGGGACCGGGGACGGCCGCTAGGGCGCCAGGCCCGAACAGGAACGAGCCGATGCCACCGCCACCCTCGTCTTTTCCTTTTGACCCCTTAGGTTTGGGTGGGACGAAGGTGGCGGTCGAAACTGCGGATGTGCCGAGGCGCGGGCGCGTGACGGCAAGATTAGGGGGAGTTATTCGGACGCCACCTGTAGGTTTACTTTGTCCGGGTGTCGTCGGCGGCGTTTGCCCCGGCCGATAATCCGGCATGATTACAACTCCCCAGGCAGGAACTCAAACGAAGCAAGGATGTTTTGCAGAATTACTGCGGCAACAGGATCGCCGCCTTGGTCGACGTACGCTCGAGCGATTTGAGCAATAAAGTCAGAGGCTGTTCCAATGCCCAAATCTTCTGTTTCTTTCAGGGTGTTGATTGACCTGTAGACCACGTCAACGAAATCTTCTTGTTGCAGGTAATAGCGGGCGGTGGATCGCGGCAAATCGCCAGCTGCCGTGTTTATGTCAATGCCCAAATTGCGTTCCAACTCGGCGTCGAACAAATCTTCTTCTACAGAGTTGAATCCTTCGACCGCTTTCAATGCCGCCTGGTCGGCCATCAGTTTCTGGTAATTGAGCAAAGATTGTCCCGTCGGATCATTGGCCAGCAGGGTGTCGGCGACTGTGGCTGTCGGGTCAATGCCTCGAGCAAGGTTCTGCTGTGTTTGCAAATCCTGCATCATCTTCATGTAGTCGATGTCAACCTCTGGGGTAAACGTGCCATACGCCAACGCTGGGTCCATCCCGAAATACTGCGTGGCGATTTGGCGGGCCAGTTCGTAGCGGGGCACCGACGCAATGTCTTCTGCGAAACTCAATTGTGGAACAACGTCGGCTTGATATCGCTCGGCCCCTTGGGCTGCCGCTCCGGTGGCTTGTGCTAGTCGGGCAGACGTGGCGTTTCGGCTAGCCAACGCCAGATCAGCTTCGGCCTGCCGGGCTGCGTCAACATTGGCTGGGCGGCCAAACAGGTTTGCGGTTGCAACGTCACGCCACGCCTGGTTTCTAGCCAACTCAGCGGCCTGGTAGGCGGGGTCAAGTTCGTTGCCTGCAGCAACTCGGGCGGGTGCGACGCCCATGTCAACACCAGGCATGGCGATAGGTGCGTTGGCGTAGGTTCGTGGTTTCCCGTCGTCATACGTCAAGCTGCCTTGGCCGTAAGGACTTTCAATGCTTGACACAATGTCGCCGTACTCGCGGCCCGCTAATTGCGATGCCAAGTCACCCAGTGCGTAGAAAGGTTCGAGCATTCCCAATACCGCTGTTCTTTCGGCGGTAGCTGTCGGATACCCCGAATATTTTTGTCCTGCGGTGTTGATTGGTGTGCCATATAGTCGGCCAAACACGTCTTCTAGTGACGGCAGGTTTCGTGGTGGCGCCGTACGGGTGGTTGGCAAGCCTCCGGCTCGAGGGTCGACTGAGACGTATCCACGGCGGGCAACGTCGGCGACGTCGTCAAGGGTTACTCCACGCAGTCCGTTACTCATCGTGTTTTGATCCCGAAACTAGAGCCGCCCGAACGGCTGGTCTGATAGCGCAATGGTGTTGCTGTCACACGACCGGCAGAAGGCCGTGCGCCCATGCCTGACGGTGTAACTGTTGAACGCTCGGTGGGTGTCATGGCGGGCATTGGCGTGGCAGGGGTCAAGGGGGCGATACCTAAAATGTCGCGAAGTTCCTCAACCGTCCATTGTTTGGTAATTGGTGCGGCGCCAAGAGAACTGCCACCAGACACGGTTGTGCCTTCTTTAGCCGCTTTGACCATGAGTTCTGGAAGGCCGATGGCGTAGTCGCGCATGGCGCCCATTTGTGCGACGTAAGCGTCCATGCCCGGCCTGTAGTATTCCTCAAACGATTTTTCAACGTCGCCCAAACTGCCCCCGTAACGGCTGAGCTGTTCGCTAAGACGCTTGCGAATTGTCGGGTCGGCTTGTGCGGCTTGTTCAACAGCCGTGTTGGTGCGGGTCGCCATATCCCAGGCGAGCTGGGCGAGCGGTGTTGAAAGGTCGAATCCTCCGTTGGCCATTATCGGACCCTCCCTCCCGATACTCCACCACTAATTTTGCTCAACTTCCAGGTATTGCCCGAGCGAACCCAGGTGTATCCAGCCGGGGCTTTTCCGGGCGGGCTGGCGGTGGCTGTGCCTCGACCTCCGGCGGCTGGTGTTGGTGCGATGGGTGTTGGGGCGAGGTTGCCGAATGTTCCGGGTGGGATGTAGTACCCGTTGACGACGGCGCCACCGTTGCCCAGTTTGCGGTCGGGGCCGGAAACGTATTGGCCGGGACTCCAAGTGTTCGGGTTTTGTCCTGATCCCATGCCGGATGGCGTCACTTTGACTCGTTCTGCTGGGGTCATGGACGGCATGCCCGTTGACGGTGCGAGAGCGCCCCAGTTGATGTTGTCCCATACCTCTTTGGGGTAGCCAAGAATGTCTCCCCCTCCTCCCGAAACGACGGGCTGGATGGTGTCGACAATGGTGCTTGTGTCAGGTGAACCTGTTCCCCCGCCAGTGCCACCGCCAGTCCCACCGCCAGCGGCTTGCTGGGCGGCCAACTGCTGGGCATAGGTAAGGTCGGCGGCCATCAACTGCTGTTCTGCGGCAAGGCGTGCCGCAAGTTCGGCAGCGGTTTCTTCGCCAACCAGTTCAGCTCGGCCTCGAGATGCTTCGCCAGAACGGAGAATGCCACGACCCTCAAACCCGGCTTCCTGCTGGCGTCCAGCCTGCCCAAACCTGCGCCGGTTTGTGGCAAGTGTCTGCTGAAGTTCGGCTTCGATCCTGCCCTTGGCTAAGTCTCTCTGCTTTTTTGCGAGTTCAGTCGTTGCCTCGTAGGCCATGAAGTCTCCTAAACCTCTGGCTATCCAGCCTTCGGACCGCGCTTACGGGGCATTTTAGCAGGCTTAGCGGTACCGCCGTGTGCCGGTCCGTTTGCGTGATCCGAGATTTCGGTGCGTACCTGTCGGATGTCGGATCGGATTTCGCTGGAAATGAGGTCGAGCCTGTCCATCACGTTGCCGTGGTCCCGCTTGTTTTCCTTGCGTCCTTTTTCGATCAGGGCGACAAGGATTCCGAAGACGCCTGCGATGACGGCAACGATGACGGCTTCCATTTATGCCTCCAGCAACTTGACGAAGATCGCGTCGATCTGTGAGCGGGTTGAGTCGGCGATGGCGGGGGACACCTCGATGTGTGTCCAGTGGGCGCCTCGGGAGCCGATGGTGTTCTTGGAGTAGACCTTCCAGCCGTCGAAGAATCGGCCCCAGTCTCGAGAGCAGCGGTAGCCTGCGCCCCAGCCTTTGGGGTTCGGAATGTAGTTCCCGGCGTAGTCATGGATTTCTTCCACCCCGAGAATGTCTTTGTTGCGGTAGACGAAGTCGATGACTCGGTGGAGCTGTTCGGGGTTGCCGCCCAAGTCCATTGCCCGATAGGTGGCGTGAACGGACAGTTTGGCTTTGCGGGCGCCTCGGACGTTGCGGTTAGCGTAAACGCCTAGTCCTTGAAGGCCGAACAGGAAACGCAGCCAGTCGTAGACGGCACGGGTGCCTTCCCGGCGGGCGGGGTGTGGTGCGTCTTTGGTTCCGGTGTATGGCCTGGGCATGAGCGCCAGGCTAGCAGTTAGGGTACCGTTGCTTCTGTCTTCGTGTAAGCGTGCGCTATCAGCATCGGATAAACGCCTTCGGGCAACAGCTGCTGGATTTTTGACAGGAAGTCGTAGGCAACTTGTTCGGCTCCGTCAACCGGCAGTTCGGCGTCAGAGTCGGGGGTGGCGTTGGAGCCGGGAATGTCGGGCGGCAGTTGCTCGACTGGGATGTGGAATTGGATGGTGGCGTGGACAACGATGGACATGGCAGGTTCCCCTTGTTACTCGAATATCTCTTTCAGTTCGGCGTCGGTGATCTGACCGTCCCGGTATGCCTGGGCGAGCTTTTGGGCGACGGACAGGACCGCCCATACTCCGGCCATGAGCGCCGACTTCCAGACCTCGACGTCGACCAGGGCGCCGACACCGATGTTGGCGGTCGTTGCGACCACGAAGACGGCGAGGGTGCGGAGGGCGATGTTTTTGGTCATGGTGTCAGCGTACCAACTTTGGTGTGCGGTGACCAGTCATTTCTTCACGAGGGCTTTCTCGAGCCGTTCGATGGCCCGGTACAGCTCTTTCTGTTCGTCGGCTCCGGCGGGGATCGCCCGGTACAGGTATTTGAGTGCGATGCGGATGGTGGCGGGGGCTACTTCAGTCATCGTCGTACTCGTCGTCGTCATCGTCTTCGGTGTCCTCGTCGGTGTCTTCGTCTTCTTCCACGAACGGGTAGTGGTGGGACCATTCGGTTTCCACGTCGGCTTTGACCAGGGTCAAGATGCCGCTGGTGACCCACGGTGGCTGTTCGGAGTCGTACATGACGAATAGTTCCCTTCTGCCGTGCTGGTTGATTGCGTCGATGATAACGAGGGCGTGCATCGGCACAATGTCGGGGTACATGTCCGACACCAGGGCCGGGACGATTTCTTGGGCTTCTACGGCATGCCGGTCGACATTCACCATTTCTCCTTGCGACGATCCTGGCAGAACACCGGGGCTTGCACCGTGATGTTGTGCTCAGGCGTCACAATAGCGAGCGCTTGTTGGGGCACCTCGTAACCGAAGTTGTTCAGCCAGGCGTATTCATCGACGCCTTTGGTGGACCCGTTGATAATCAGGTATGGGGTCGAGATGTATTGGTGCCAGTGGCCCATCCAGAGCGTCTCGAACGGCTGGCCAATTTCCATGGCACGCTGGGCTTTTCTGGCTCGCATCCGCATGATCGGGGGCCAGATACCGCCGATACCGCCACCACCTCGGACCTGGTCGCCGTGGGTCAGGAGGTGCCCGTGGCCGTAAATCTGGACGAGGGTGTCGGCATTCTCGGACACCTGGAACGTGAACCGTTTGTCGGCCTGATAGTGGCGTTCGATCATCTTGCCGAGCAGCCAGTCGTAGTTCGTTTTGGCTCGCTGTTTCATGCGGGGCTTACGGGACTGGCGGCCGTGGTTGCCGACGACGACAGGGACGTGGACTTTGCCGAACTCGTCGGCGAAACAGCCAAGGGCGGCGGCCACCTGTTCGGACCAGTGGAGCAGGCTGTCGAGGATGACGGCCTCGTTGGTGTCTTTCAGTTCTTCGTGGATGTCGCCGGAGAAGATGTCGCCTCCGAGCATGACGACCACCCCGTCGAAGGTGACTCCGGCCAGGTAGTGGCGGGCCATTTTGACGGCGTTGTCCACCCACAGTTTCAGGCGCTGTTCGGCGATGGTGCGGTTGTAGGCGTTCAGGCCACCGACCTCGACCGGGTCAACCACCTCATCGAAGTGGGTGTCGGACAGGAGAAGCACCAGGGTGGCGTGCTTTTTCCGGCCGGACGGTGGGGCCACCAGCCATTTCGGTGGGGCAAGCTGGGCCGAGTCAGCGGAGTCGACTATCTCAAGCGCTTTCTCCAGTTCGGTGACTTGGGCGAGCAGTTGGGCGTTGACCTGGTCGGCCTGGTTGCGTTGGCGCCGGGCCTGCAACAGCATGGCTCGCAGCTTGTCAGAGTCGCTGGTTTCGTTGGCCTGCCGGATGTCGTCTTCAAGACTCACAGACACACTCCTTGCGCCGGTGGCGGGTGATGACCGAGTCGGTGATCTGGTAACCCCGGCCTTTCAGTGCTCGAGCGATGGCGGTGGCCTTCACCATCGGGTCGGCGATGGCCTGCTTCAGGGCTTCCACGTCGTCGGCTGGCAGGGCTTCGTACAGTTTGTGGATGCCACATACGGTGCCAGCTCGGCCCCGGTTGTGGGCCATGATTTCGTCAAGTAGCCCCTTCTTCATGTTCCCCTCCTTGTGTGCAGTCACGCAGATAGGTTACCCACAGGGTGGGGATATGTCATGTCATTCGGACGTCAAATCGTTTACCGACAGCCCGTCTAACAGGTCGCGTTTATCCCAAAAATCATTCGGAGCCGCACGCGCGAACCACGGGTCGTTTTTGGTATCTACAATATCTGCGACATTCCCGTCGATGTTTCGTGCGGCAAAGACGCAATACCAAGAGGTGTCGTCTTCCAGGGCAGTTATTTGATGGCGATGATTCTTGCGGATGACAATGAATGTTGGGGCAGTAAAACGCTGTGGGTTTTTACCATCGAGCAAAACTTCAACTGAACCTTTCGCCAACAGAGAAACATGATCGAAATAGTGGATGTGGCCCCCAACTTTGTCGCCTGCTTTTTCTAGATAGTTTTGCCGAACCCAGATGTTGCCGACATACCCAAGTTCTTCTCGCAACATTTTTAGTTTCCGAGAACAGCAACTTCTGTGTCACCGATTTGTGGTTGTGGCCTTTGCCATGAAACCGTGTCCTCGTCCCAGACATACCTTTCACC
>Ga0180431_10002438_pt1 | contig 24926 bp, 27 predicted proteins | sample SS_ome_11_FD_132459 | JGI IMG/M metagenome (GOLD analysis project Ga0180431, IMG submission 132459) | Hypersaline lake sediment archaeal communities from the Salton Sea, California, USA - SS_1_MS_1 metaG | ecosystem: Environmental > Aquatic > Non-marine Saline and Alkaline > Hypersaline >... | reverse complement strand
GAAAGACATGAGTAATGAAGAAATTGTTGAGTATGCAAGGAAAGTGATGGAAAGGCAAGGAATAACTGGACGGAGTGAATTGGATAGGTTTGATTCTGGATTATATGGCATTCTGAGAAAAAGAAAATTGCTCGAGGATGTTGGGTTTGAGGTGAAACGAGGAACATTAAGATCCTGGAGAGATATGGATAATGATGAGATTATTAGGTATGCAAAGAAAGCGATCCGTGAAGAGGGGATAAGCGGAAGGTACGAATTGGATAAGTTTGATTCTGGACTGTATAGTATTTTGAAGAGACGAGGATTGGTTGATCGGGCTTTTGCACAATTAGATCAACAGATAGAAGAGCAGGCTCGGGATGCAGTCATAGATGCTTTGGAGGCATTTGCTGCAAACGACAATAATTCTGCTGAAGATGACGTTGCATAAGGAAAACAGTTTAAAGTATTGATTTCGATATGGGGCTATGGACTGGCGATCCCATGTTGCAGCAGGAGTAATACTGTCACTGATAGCAGTACTGATTTTAGGAACCCGCGACATCATAACACTGGTCGTCCTCGGGGCAATAGGCGGGCTGAGCGCGCTTGTTCCTGATCTTGACCATGATTCGAGCAAGGGAAAGCAGATGCTGGATGTTGCCTTTGCAGGATTTGCAATGCTCTCTGCAGTTATGTCAGGGTGCGGAGCGAACATCTGCATTCCGACAATGGACCAGCTTGCAACAATGGCAACAGTGTTTTTTGCACTGATCGGAACCTATTTTGCATTCTTCATGTTCCTCAAGCCAAACCACAGGGGAATAACCCACACCCTGGCAGCAACATTTGTCTTCGGTTTTGCACTGTTTCTGATTGCCGGGATAGAAGTAGGAATAGCAGGAATGTTCGGATATTTCTCACATCTGGTCACTGACCTGCATATGAAAGTGATCTAGAGAGAAGCTTCTTTTTTCTTCTCGCAGCGAAGGTCAATTGATTTTTCCATGCGGGATTCGATAACTCCGTCATGGTTGTAGATATAGACAGTAACATCGCACCTGTACATCTGGGGGTTTGTATACTGGTTGGCATAGACCCGCACTGCCTTCTCAAGAAATTCCTTGTTTTCTACAATTCCGACCCTCACCCTTCCTTTGCGAAGTTCTGAATTAGGTCCAAGAGAGAGTTTTTCAGGAACAGAGACATCTGCTTCAATCCACTGCGGATGATTGCCTGAGTTTTCCACGCGCAGTATAACCTCATTATAATTTCTTGAATAGCTAAAGAGGACATCTGGGTGGTTTCTAAGCTGGAGTTTTATCACATGGCTCATCTCTTAGTCTCAATAGTATTACAACTAATATTATAACCTTTCTGATGAAAAATTCTAATATGATTCCAGAATCCAGACTAATTAAATCAGAGCTCACATTAAGGGAACTTTCACTTCCCCAAGACGTTCTGCTTGCAAAAAAATCACTTATCAGATGGGTTGCCCTCTCTCTTGGGATGATACTGCCCAATGAAAGCAGAACCCTTATCCTGGACATCATAGATGTTATCTTTGAATACCATGTGAGGGGGGAAGAACCGACAACAAAGGATATCATTGCAAGGCTGGAGCAGAAAACCAAATCCAAACAAAACCCCAAGGCAATATACTATCACCTCCAGAGGCTAAAGGATTCTGAGGTGATAAGCAGGAAAAAAGGGAGATATTTCCTTGGAGATGGGAATGATAAAAGCTTGAGCGGGATTTTTAAGAAATTGTATATGAAAAAAGCAGATAGCGCATTCTCGAATATTGAAGCGGCACTGGAGAAACTAGAAAGCGGATACAGGTGAGCCAAATGGAAACATCAGGATTTTACAAACTCAGCAGAGAAGAGAGGATAGAGAGGATAAAGAAACATGCAAAGCTAACTGACGAGGAAGTTAAGATAATCACCAACGGCGGATCACTATCAGATGAGAGAGCAGATAAGATGGTAGAGAATGTCTTTGGAGCAGTGCACCTGCCAATGGGAGTTGCTACGAATTTCAAGGTAAATGGGAAGGAATACGTAGTCCCAATGGCAATCGAGGAAGCGTCGGTAATTGCAGCAGCTTCAAGGGCAGCAAAGCAGACGCTGCCAGAAGGATTCAAGGCAAATGCAGACAGTCCGATCATGGTCGGGCAGATTCTTCTGACCAATATAGAGGATGTTGAGCAGGCAATGAAGAACATAGAAGTCAACAAAAAGCATATTCTTGAAACTGGAGGATCTTTCCTCAAGCATGTTGAGATCTATGGCTGCGGGCTGAAGGACTTCAAGGCAAAGATCCTTGAGACAGACAGGGGAAAGATGATCGTAGTAAACTTCTTCATAAATGTAGGGGATGCGCAGGGAGCAAACATGGTAAACAGCACTCTCGAGGGAGTAGCTCCGACTCTTGAGAAAATCGTAAATGGAACAGCAAGAGTAAAAATTGTAAGCAACCTTGCAACAGAAAGGCTTGCTAATGCCACTGCAGTCTGGAAAAAAGAGGTCGTCGGAGAAAAAGTCATAGAAGCAGTGCTCGATGGATATGAATTTGCAAGAACAGACATCTACAGGTGCTCGACCCACAACAAAGGCATCATGAATGGAGTTGATGCAGTTGCAATGGCAGTTGGAAACGACTGGAGGTCTGTTGAAGCCGGCGCTCACACATATGCAGCAATGGGCAAGTATGAGCCCCTGACAAAATACTATAAAAACGAGAATGGGGACCTTGTTGGAAGCATTGACATTCCCCTTGCACTTGCAACTGCAGGACCTGCCATGAGCAGCAATCCTACTGCAACAATTGCATTGAAGATTCTCGGGACATCAGGCTCAAAGGAACTTGCAATGGTAATTGCATGTGTAGGGCTTGCAAACAACTTTGCAGCACTCTCTGCACTTGGAACAGTAGGAATCCAGAAGGGGCATATGAAGCTCCATGCAAGATCAATTGCATCACAGGCAGGTGCTGTTGGAGAAGAGGTAGACAAAGTAGCAGAGGTTCTTGCAAAAGAGAAGAACTTCCAGATAGAATATGCACAGGAAGTGCTTGAGAGGGTCCGCAAATGATCGGGTATTACATTGCATCAGGAATAGTTGCCCTTCTGGTCACATTAATTCTTACGAAAGTACTTATCCCAAGGCTAAAGCTGGCAGAGATCACAGGGAAAGACGAGAACAAGGAAAACGCTCCTGTGATCCCTGAGATGGGAGGAATTGCAATCATTGCCGGAATTTGCGCAGGAGTTCTTCTTGCAATTTTCTTCAATTCATTTCTGGATTTTGACTTTAATCTTATTTTTGTTCTAGCTGCATTGATCACTATTTTGATGATCGCAATAATCGGCATAAGCGATGATCTCTTGGATCTTCCCCAGTGGCTTAAGGCAACTTTGCCGCTATTTGCTGCTATTCCGCTTGTTGCTGTCAAGGCAGCAGGAAGCACAATGATCGTGATTCCATTTTTTGGTCCGGTTGATTTTGGCATAATATACATTGTTGCTTTGATTCCTCTTGGGATTGCAATAACTTCAAACCTGTCCAACATGTTTGCCGGATTCAATGGGATGGAAGTTGGGATGGGTTCTGTCATCTTCGGCGCAATGGCTCTTGTTGCAATTGCAAACGGATCAGTTGAGATGGGCATTATTGCAATTTCAATGCTTGGGGCTCTTCTTGCATTTCTTGTATTTAATTTCTATCCGGCAAAGATATTCCCGGGCGATGTTGGAAACCTTACTATCGGTGCCTGTCTCGCTAGCATAGTGATAATAGGCAACCTTGAGAGTGCAGGAGCAATCCTGGTTATTCCGTATGTCCTTGACTTCTTTGTCAAGGCAGCAAACAGGTTCCCTCACACAAGGCAGAAGATCGTTGGTGGAAAGCTTCTTCCAGAAGGAAAAGTAAAGGGCCTTGTGCATATTGTAATGAAGGCATTTGGGGGGATAACTGAAAGGAATCTTGTCATTTTCTTTATTGCAGTTGAGATGGCTTTTGCTGCAGTTGTGCTGCTGCTATACCTCTGAAAAAGAGAGATGTGAATGTGAACTTGCCCAAATAGGCACAGAAAAATCTTGCAACTCCACACTAATCTTAACATAACAAATATATCATCCATAGTCTCACCAGTTTATGGGGGATGAAATGAGTGATGACGAACTATTGGAAGAGGAATATGCCGCCATCCTGGATGATGAAGAACTTGAGGAGGAGGAATGATGTCCTGGCACATATTCAAGTACAGGGCAGGCAAGAAAGTAGATGAGATGCTGGAGCTGATTTTAGATCGCATAAATGAGGAAGATGAGGAAAATCCTGAAGAAAATCTTGCCAGATATCTGAAAAACAGGAGGGAGAGATTGAATGAAAGGCCAATTATCTGCAGAGATGCTTATTCTGATGGTTGTTATACTGGCAATAGTAGCGCTTGCATCAGTACAGCTGATTGGAAGCGCAAAAGAAACTAGCGAGAATATAGGTTCTCAAAGTAAAAAACTAAACAGCATGATCAACGATGAGATCAAATCGCCTGAAGGTGGGTTTTGTTTCGAGGATAAGGATTGCCAGGATGGCCTTGGCTGCAGAGAAAAAAGATGCCAATAAGTAGAGAAAGATGCTTGTCTGGACCCGGCTGAAGGGCAGCTTGCGAACGCATACCGAACTTAACCCTAACACGCTACGCCACTAAACCTCCAGTGCAACAGGTTTCAACATACAAGGCACGAGTTTCATACGGTGAAAAAGTCCAGCCACCGCATTTATGGCCGATGCCATGCAGAGGTACCCACAACACACCCTTTTCAGGGGCAACCGAAAAATCCTAAACATCTTTCTGCGCCAACCGGGTACAGGTTAGGTCGGATAAACCGTCTGATCAGGACAGTAATCAAGGCCAACGATAAACACTAGCAACCAGCGATAGGCGGGACGAGCCCTCAGGGGTAAAAGTCCGCAGTCGGAATCGCTTACGGTTGTCGACGCGATATCAAACCTGCATTTCCCAGGCGCATATAATATTACCCAGTCCGCATTTATAAATAATCATAAAAAAAGTTAGACACCTGTCTAAGGTTAGACAACTGTCTAACCAATCCCTTCAAGAAGAAGAATGACAGCCATGCAGAACAGTCCTGCTCCCATCAGCTTAAGGCCCATGAAAAGCATTGAATCCCCAGAAGTCCTCCCAAGGAAAGCTCCTATCAGGAAAAACACAACAAAGGAGAGAACAGCAGATGCCTGGTAGGCAACACCTATATCTCCCTGGGAGAATAGGAAAAACGGAAGGAGAATGATTAAGGATGCTATGAAAGGCGAGAAGCCATCCATGAGGGCAGTGAGGATGGTTGCAGTATCATGCGCCTTCTTGTATTCAGTATTGTCCAGATTACGGTGAAGAGCGCTTTCCATCTCCTTCAGCTGCCTTTTTCGCTCTGCACTCTCTGCAAACAATGCTCCGGTGAGGCCTGAAATCCCAACAGCAATTGATGTTGCAAGACCTAGTTTAATCACAAGAAGCGGACTGTCTATCCCTGCAACATAGCTTCCAAGAAGGACACCCAGCATTGTAAGTGCCCCATCAAAAGAATTGTTAACAAAAGTCCTTCTGATAATCTCGCTCATGCCAGTCATGGCATCATAGAGATTGAACTTCTTTTCCGCTTTTTTTAACAAGAATGTGATCATCTATCCTACAATCCTCTTACCGCAAGTAACCCGATCAACACTCTGAAGCGATGCTCCGGTTTGATCAAATACTTCTCTAATTGCAGCAAAATCAAGGTGGTCTCCTTCTATTGTTATTTTTGCTGCCTCAACTTTTCTCTCGACTTCCTGGATTAGTATATCCACTCCTTCTACTCCTTTGGTCGTAGAAAGTTTCAAGGATAGTTCATCAATTGGCATGTTATTTGGAATCAATACATCCAAGACAAGCCTCTTTATTCCAGACATAAGAAGATCATTGCTCCAAATGATTTTAAGAAGCTATGTTACTGGAGAGGCCCACCATCTACCATATCGAATTTCAGCTCAAGATCAACCATTGAATCAAGGTGAGGGTCATTCTGTTTCTTATCAAGGTACTGGTGCAGCTCCTCCTTATTATCAAAAAATCTCATTATCAGATTCCTTTGATCAAAGTATATGCACTGTCCGCTCTTCCATCCAAGCAGCTTCAATTTTTCAATTAAAGCTGGGGAAGGCCTCGTATTTACTGCCTTGCGGTAGCCCCTCAATTCATCTACTTGAAATTTTGCCATATTAATCCTCAGCTTATCTGGTCAGTATAAGCTAACACAGTTTACAAGTTTATAACATAAAATCTAGGTTGGAAAGGTTTATATTGTTTTGGAATTGGAAAAAAATGCTCGAAGACATAGGAAATGCGAAGATTCTTGGCAGGGTTCTAAAAATCTGGCAGTATATCTATGATGGTGAAAAGATGAGCGAGCAGAAAAAGAAAAGCTTCCTCGATGAGCTTCTGGAAAAATTAGATAAGAAGATGGAGTCAGAATCAAAGAAAAAATGCAAATGCGAGGAAAAGTGTGAATGATAGAAGAATTCTCCGGATGGATTGTGTTTGAAATTCTTGGGCTTGAGAGAGGCTCATCCCTGGCAGAGGCCATGAACTTTTTCATCTATGACAGCATAAAGATCATATTGCTCCTCTTTGGCATGATCTTTGTCATGGGAGTGCTTCGAAGCTACATATCAAGAAAGAGGATAAGAAGCCTGCTCTCTGGAAAGATACCGGTTCTGCCAAACTTTTTTGCATCCCTCTTTGGAGCAGCAACCCCGTTCTGCTCATGCTCTTCTGTCCCGATTTTCCTGAGTTTTCTTGAAGCAGGAGTGCCTGTTGGAACATCATTTTCATTTCTGGTAACATCCCCTCTTGTCAATGAATATGTGGCAATTCTGATGCTCGGGATATTTGGATGGGAAGTTGCTGCCACATATGTAGTTGTAGGGATACTTCTTGGAGTGGTCTCTGGAATGGTAATCAGCAGGCTCAGGCCGGAGAAGCATCTTGTCAAGGATGTGGCAAGCAGGGAAAAGGATCTAAAAGAAAAGAAATACAAAAAATTCAGGCAAAGGCTGGAATTCGGATATACTGAAGCAAAGGACATTACAACTAAAATGTGGCTCTGGGTGATTTTGGGAGTTGGGATAGGCGCAATCATCCATGGATTTATACCTGAAGATGCCATTGAATCTGTGATTGAAGCAGGCGGTGCAATTGCAGTTCCGCTTGCAGTAATCATAGGAGTTCCGATTTATGCAAACTGCAATGCAGTAATCCCCATCGCATCAGCACTTTTCCAGAAGGGGGTTCCGCTTGGAACCTCGCTTGCATTTATGATGTCAACAGCAGCATTGAGCCTTCCTGAGGCAATTATTCTGAGGAGAGCAATGAGATTTCCATTGCTTGCAGTCTTCTTTGGAATGGTTGCTCTTGGAATAATACTGATTGGTTACCTGTTCAATGTTTTATACTAGAACATTTGCCGGGATTTTTTTATTGCGTCCATTTTACTTTCGTATTCGGCTCCCAGGGATTTGAGCATTTTCGGATCCACACGATAAATTCTGGAGTTCTCTCCCTTAAGTCCTAGGATTTCTTCGTGGACCTTTTTGCTTTCTTCAAGATTGTATTCTTCCAGCTGCTGCTTGATCTGATCAACACTGAGCCTGAGTGATCTTGATTTTGCGAGTAAACTATTGAGTGGAATCATAGCATGGATACCATATACGCTATTGCCTCTTGAATTAAGTAGGGGGTTATAGGTAACAAAGGCGCTTACTTGGGGGTTTATGTTGATTATAAGGCCGCCAACACTGCTTTTTGTTGTGTTTGCCCTGGCACCTGCAACAAGCAAAGTTATTTTCCCTGATTCCTCGTACATGCCAAAAGTGTTCATCGCAGTCATAACCCTGATCGCATTATTTCTTTTGATGATTTTTTTATTATTGCAATCATAACCTCCAGAGGATATCACAAGACAGGCAGTCAGAAGGTCTGAAACTGTCAGGCCAAGAGAACAGGCTTTTGTATAATTACTCAAGGCTTTCGTGCCATGCTTTGAATCTTTGAACCTTCCGGATGCAACAAAACGATTACTTATTGCTCTGTTGTTATGATTTGTTTCCATCTCTGAATCATAAACCTTATTTAGAATTTTTAAGTTGGGATTGCATGTAAGTTTCCGCATGAATTTCAAAAAATCATTGAAATTCGCAATCTCTCCAGCCGAAGAGATTCCCCCTGCATTGTTCATGGGGTGCTCTGCTGTCTTTAATTCCAAATCAGGCCGAAGTATCCTGTCAGATTTGAAGGACAGTGCAGTTGCTTCAAAACCAGATATTCTGCCCGGTGGGATGCCTTTTTCCAGGGCATAGAGATAAAGAAATGGCTTGATTACTGATTGGGCGCTGATCTTTATTTTTGACCCGGATCCGAAAATAATCCTATTGCCGCATAAATCCCCGATTGCTATTGCAGTGAGATCCGGGTTTACTTTCTTTAGTTCGGGAATATAGGTTGCAAGAATCCCATATCTGGTTTCTCCGCTGGCCCATTTATCGATTGCAGCAATAACCTCTTCAGTTATTTCCATTTCTTTGAGTGTTGGATATTTCTTGTCAAAGGAACGCCAGTTGATCTTCTTATAAAGTTGTTCTATCTTCATCCAATTATGGATGTCTCCTAGGAATATAAATCTACCTAAAAAGAATCTTCCGGATTTTGATTATGAATAGAAATTAAGAATAAAAGCCGGGTAAGGGAGATATTCTCCCATAAGATAAAATATCTTCGAGGATTTGAACCCCTCTCTGCCGCTTTATACTCGTCATCGACATATAGTCTTAGAAAAGCGAACTGCAGGCGGCTGCATAACCGATCTGCCAACCCGGCCTTGTTTTCTAATTACAATAGTTGCATTTTTAAATGATTCCAGGTAAACTTCTTCCTACGTATATTGGGCCCGTAGCTCAGATGTACTTTTTAACAAAGGCTTATTTGAAGCGCTGTTTAAATGGTGCAGAGCAACTTGGTAGAGCGACGGACTTTTACCGTTTGGAGATGGCATGGCCGTTTTGGGCCGCCTTTTCCTAAAAGGCGGAAATCCGCAGGTCGAGGGTTCAAATCCCTCCGGGCCCGATCTTGTTTTTCTCAACTACATAAAGAGTATGCCATTCTGGAACTACCGGCATATCAATTCCAAAGTGCTCCATGTGAGTGGTTCTGCCGCCAAGTTCTCCAAAAAGAGAAACCCATGCTTTTGGAGGCAGGAAATTCAGTGGAACATTGACATTCGGATCATTGAGCACTCTATTATAGAACCAGTCAAAAAAGGAGTTGAAAACCCTGTGCATCTCATTGAAGTATACGGATTCTATTACAACAACACTTCTTGATGCAACGCGAAGAGCCTCGCTCATGACAGCTATCGGATCATCAGAATGATGCAAAACCGTCACAAGAAGGACATGCTCAAACTGGTCATCAATAAACCTGGTTTCCCTTCCATTGTACTTATGAAAAGGCAGACTGGTCTTATTATAATTCATGACATCCATCAGCGTGACCCTGCATCCATGCTTCTTTGCAAACATTTCCCCTACTTTTCCATCGCCTGATCCAAGATCCAGAAGCATGCTTTCTCTTCCAACAAAGGGAGATGTCTGCTCAAATATCTTTCTGGACCTGTTTCTAAGGCCAAATGAAACAAGGCGCCCTGCTGTTTTTCGAGCGCCTTTGTTAAGTGCTCTTGCTGCAGCAGCAAGCAGATGATGATCAACTAATTTAGGATGGCCGGTGCTTATCGCATCCACTTTGGTCCTGAATCTTCTGATAGTTTCTGCTTGTCTTCCTGATTCTTTGCGTGCAGAATCAAGGGCAGTGTGGTTGAGCCTCTTGAGAATCATGTAAGGAATGATGGGGAGAAATGTTTAAAAAATCAGAAGAGGAGGCACCGTGGATATTATAGAGACACACGTTTTGTCCCTTTTTTGTAATTTTGTCAAAAGAATCGATAGATGGATATATTATCATGGTTTGCGTAGTTATTAATGTTAAAAAATGGCAAAGATGGATCTCTGCCACTAAAAAGGGCATAAACCATGAATCAAAAAACTCAGAGAAGAGGAGATAACTCAAGGGGACCAGATAAAGTTTTTGGACCGGGACAATCACCGATCAGTGAACCATTTAGAAGGGTTCATAGGCGGGATGGAATAAGGATTTCTGTCGAAGTACTGAGATTAGTGCATGAACTTGGTAATGAAGACAAAAAAGTTCAGATAGAAGCAGCGAGTAAGCTCGGAGAAGTTGGAGACACAAACGCAGTATACAGTTTGATTGAAGCGATGGAAACTGAGGATGTTGAGTTGAGAAATGAAGTTATTGTAACTCTTGGTATGATCGCCAGGAAAAATCCTGGATATGATATAAAATCTGCATTGCCACCCGTATCATCAATATTGGCAAGAGCTCTTGGAGGAGAGGATATGGAAGCCAAAGCAAATGCGCGTTTTCTACTTACTCTGATGATTGAAAAAGAAGATGATTTGGCTGAGATAGAAAAAGGTGGAGATGAGAAACTTATTGCAGATGAACTTTATGACATTTTAGATAGAGATGAGTCAAGAATGCGAGAATTGGCAGAGAAATTTGGGAAAGCAGTGGATTCTGTAACCAAGTTGGAGGGAGTTATTGATCAAGATTTGCTCCATCCAATAGCAGATCTTATGTCATCATTAGCTGACTTATTATCAAGAGAAGGACATCCTATGGATCCCAAGAAGTAAAGATACTAGGTTCTCAGGCATAACAAAACAATTAAAATCCCCCAAGACATATTCTAAAGTATGTCTAGAACAATTCTTTTTTTGCTTGCACTTGTTAGCTTAACATTTGCATACACTGGAGACCCTGCCAGCGGTGGAAGCGGCGGAGACGATGATGACTTTAATGTCATGGATCTGATAGTCGAGCTCAACAGCACCTGCGATGGCAATGTCGTAACAGTCACACTGCTAAATGGCAGTACTGTTGAAGGAGCAGAAGTTGATGTATTTGATGAAAATACACTGGAACATCTTCTTGATGATGAGCTCACCGGCAGCAATGGACAGGTATTTTTCGAAGGCTGCAGCAGGACTGTGAGGATCATTGCATCAAAGGAAGACCATCTGCCATTTACAAAAATCGATAAGCTGATCAACTGCGGTGAATGTGGCTGCTATGAAGACATAGACTGCCCATCTACAGAAGAGTGTATTGAAGACACATGCCAGGAAGTTGAATGCTGCGGAATAGTCAAGGATCATACCTGCCACCCTTATGAATGCGGAGATGGGGATCTTTGTCCTGAATGCGAAGAGGGCGAAAAATGTGTTGACCATTACTGCAGAGATCCATGCGAAGGCGATGGTGATTGCGGACCTGAAGAATCCTGCAGCGATGGAAGCTGCATGCCAAAGCCAGAGTGCGAAACTGATTCTGACTGTAAGGAAACTGCAGAGTGCCTAGAGATTGCTGATGGACTTAGAGTCTGTTCTGAAATTACAGGATGCTGCGGTGTTGTTGCGAATCACACATGCAATTTGTATGAATGCGGAGAGCGCAATGAAAGCTGCCTGCAGTGCCCTGAAGGGGAGTACTGCGTTGATCATGAATGCGAAGTATTTGATATCAGTCCAGCAGTAGTAGACGACAAGATACTTGTAGATATTCCAAGAGGTTGTGTAGGCTGCGGGATAGGTGCAATAGACCCAATGGGAGATGAAGGCGACTATCCGGACAATGACAGCCATGTCATTATTCCTGTACTAATGGGCGGAAACTACATCGTTGCATTGAAAGACAGTGCCGGAAACGTCATTGTCAAGAAGGATGTGCTGGTTACTCTAGGAGAAGATCTTGAAAAGGACTTCTTCCAGACAATGCTTGAGTCACCATTCTTCTGGCTTGCAGTTCTGATGGCAATACTGATTGTGGTTGTCATCTACATGAGAAAGAGAAGCTGATGCTTCTCATCTTTTTCTTTTCCAGGCCATAGTACAGTTTTTAACACTTTTACTACCAATAGGTAGCATGAGGCAAATTTTACACATGGGCAGAATGCAGAGACAGGTAGCAAGAGCAGTAGTTGCTTCAGTTCTCCTATCAGTAGCATGTAAAGATGAAAAAAAGAGCACAATCAGTCCGATGACAGAACCGATACATACCACTTCAAAAAGCAAACCATCAATTCCTAAACCGACCTCTTCAAGCAAGCCAAAACCAACTGCAAGCAAGGCAAAGCCTCCGAAAAAACCAAAGAAAAGAACAGGATGCCCTGATGAGATGGCAAGAGTCAGCTATTTCTGCATTGACAGGTGGGAAGTGCATCTGGTGGGTAAAAATGACGGGACGCTCCATCCTTTCAATAAGTCACCAACAAGAAAGAGAAGGAACCTGAAGGCAGTTTCAGCCCCAGATGTTTTTCCACAGGGACATATGAGCCAGATAAGTGCAAAGGCAGCATGTGAAAATGCTGGAAAAAGACTTTGCAAAAAGGACGAGTGGCAGAAAGCATGCATGGGACCAGATAAAACAAGGTTTCCGCATGGAAATGAGAGGGATGAGTGGAAATGCAACATAGGCAAAGAGCCGCATATCCTGGACCTGTTTTTCCCTGACATACCTCATCTCAAGAGAGCAGGCAAAGAATTCAATCATGAAGAGCTTCTCCTGCAGCCAGGGTACCTCACAAAAACAGGAGACCATTATGAGTGCACAAATGGATTTGGCGTATTTGATATGGACGGAAACCTTTCGGAATGGATTGATGGCGGGAAGGAAGTTGAAGGGATCCAGAGAGGTTGGTTTATGGGAGATCCCTTTAGCGGAAAGGGAATAAGCGGATGCTACCGCCATGTGAAGCTGCATGCAGACAATTACCTTGACTATTCACTTGGAACAAGATGCTGCAAAAATGCAAGGCACTAGTATTTCTCAAGATAGCTGTCGATTTCCCATGGAGTGACCTGCAACCTGTATGAATCCCATTCCCTTTTCTTGGCTTCGAGATATTTCTCGAAAGTATGGGCGCCAAGAGCATCGCGAATCACATTATCTGCCTTGAATTCACGGAGGGCAGACTGAAGGGAATCAGGAAGAGTATCTATTTTCATATCATCAAGCTTCTTGTCATCAAAGCCATAGAGGTCTTCTTCTATTGAATCTGGAGGGCTCATGCTCTTTTTCATGCCTTCAAGGCCGGTTTTTAGAAGAACTGCAAATGCAAGGTAAAGATTGCAGCTTGGATCAGGGCATCTTATCTCGCATCTTGTGGACTGGCTTTTTCCTTTCGAATATCTTGGGATTCTTATCAGTGCAGAGCGGTTGGTATGCCCCCAGCTCAGATAAACCGGAGCCTCATATCCAGGAACAAGTCTCTTGTATGAATTGACTGTTGGAGAGAGGATGGCAGACATTGCCTTTGCATGTGCAAGCTGGCCTGCAATGAATGAATATGCATGACTGGATAGATGATATTTATCAGAATCATCAAAAAATGCATTTTCCCCGTCCTTGAACAGGCTTTGGTGGACATGCATTCCAGATCCGTTTATTCCAGCAACAGGCTTTGGCATGAAAGTGGCATGCAGCCCGTGCTGCTGGGCAATTGCCTTTAGGACAAACTTGAAAGTAGTTCCATTGTCTGCAGTTGAGAGGGCATCGCCGTATTTGAAATCAATTTCGTGCTGGCCAAGTGCAACCTCATGGTGGCTTGCCTCGACATTGATGCCGAATTTCTGGAGAGTGATGTTCATATCCCTTCGGATGTCATATGCAAGATCATTTGACTGGTCAAAATAGCCTCCATTATCATGCGGAACAGGAAGAAGCTTTCCGTTTTCCTTCTTAAAGAGGAAAAATTCAAGCTCAGGGCCGACATTATAATCAAAGCCAAGATCCTTTGCCTCCTGGATTACTTTTTTGAGGATATGCCTTGGATCGCCTTCAAATGGAGAGCCGCCTGGCGTGTGAACATCGCAGATAAACCTTGCTGTATTTCCGTCAGAAGAATTGTGCCATGGAAGGACTGCATATGTTTTCATATCTGGCTTTAGATACATGTCACTCTCATGAATTCTTGCAAAGCCGTCAATTGAGGAGCCATCGAACCAGGTTCCGTGGTCAAATGAATTTTCAAGATGGTTTATCGGGATTGTTATAGACTTTACCATCCCGAACATATCAGTGAACTGGAGGTTCACAAACTTTACATTGTCTGATTCCATTTGCTCAAATAGTTTATCTTTCATGTTAATCCTCTCATTTGTATTGAATTTGGATAGAATTCCATTGTATTTATTAGTTTTTTAGAAAAAACCAAACAAATGACAGATAAATATATAAATATTCATTACATATGTTTGGATTATGAAGGTGCACATCGATGAATTCCAAACAATTGGACAAGACGGATCTACGTATTTTGCAGGAACTCAAACAAAATTGCAGGCGTTCATACAGGGAGCTGGCGCTGAGCACCAAGCTGAGTCCTGCGACCTTGATAGAACGGATAAAGAGGATGGAAAAGGAAGGCGTGATTACAGGCTACTCAGCGAATTTTGATTACCTTCAGCTGGGCTTTGAATTCATGGCAATAGTCCAGATTTCAATGAGAGGTGACCTTCTCAGCATCCAGGACAGGATAAGCAGGCTAAAGGGAGTTGCCTCAGTTTATGATACCACCGGACAATATGATGCAACCGCGATTTTGATGTGCAAAAGCAGGGGGGAGCTCTCTGGACTGGTAAAGAAAATTCTTGCAATTAAAGGTGTTGAAAAAACAAACACTAACATGGTCCTCAATGTAGTCAAGAAGCTCACAGACTTCGCACAGATATAAGATCAGCTGCATTGCTTGAGGTATGCTCTAAGTTTTTCCCGTGCATGCGGACTTACTGCTTTTTCCAGTAGCAGCTGCAGTATGGGCCTTGAGAGCATCTGCCCTGAGACCGGTACATGCTCAAGATTCAGTGTATCGATTCCTTTTATTGGAGTGAGAAGGGAAACCTGTGGATTTAGGGCAAGGCCGTTTGAAAGATCAACATCTGCACATATGAGAGCCTCACCAACACAGGCACGCTGGTCAACTATCCTCTGGCGTGTTTTCTGTCCTTCTATATTGACAGTGATAAATCTCTGGTTTATTGAATCTGAGACAACCTTGGATTTGCCGCTCATTGCCTCCATGATGCCACGGTATGCGGACGAAACAGATCTTGCAAGATCCCCTCCGCCCTTATACAGATAATGTGCAGCTCCTCCTGTTTCAGCATACTTTTCCATCCTCCAATTCCTTACAATTACTTCAAGGTTGACTACTTCAGGTCCCTCTAATGGCATATCAACATGGAATGACTGGTATCCATTGGGCTTTGGATGGGTTACCATGTCAGTGAACAGGTTTGCTTTTGAGACGCGCGAGATCGGATGAAGTGAAGCTACTGTCTCAACGACCATTCTTGCAACATTCTCAAATTCATGGACATCGTTTTGAGTAATTAGTTTGCCATTCCTTGATCTGAGCACCACAGTAAACGCAACCAGGTCATTGAGGTTTGAAACAATATCTGGGATAGTTCTGCTGCTTGTGCGGGAATATCTGTCTGCCTTTTCCATAACTTTCCCAGGATGCTTTGCTGAGCGGTGCTTGATGGAATATTTATATCCTTCCTGATCCAGCTTTGCAGAAAGCATTTCAACAGCTTGCTTTGAAAGAGCCCTGGTAGCTGCAATCCGGTATTTCAGATAAAAGAGAGCCTTGACAACTGCTTGATAGGTCTCCACATCAACATTACGATAATAGAGCTGGTAGAGCTGACCTGCAAGAGTCCTATATCCAAGCAGATCAGCAAGGGGAGAATAAATCCTTTTTGCAGCTTCTCCGATCAGCTGGTATTCTGACTTGCCGCGGGATCCGTCAAACACATAGAATCGGTCTGGATTGAGGCCCATGAGCTCGCCCTCTGAATTATGAGAAATACTACTTCCATATTGAGGCAGATCAATCATTCTGGCAAGCAGTCCAAGGGAAGGCTCTGCCAAAAGTCTCCGGTATGTCTCCGGGTCCTGAGCAGAAAGATCATTTTCCCTAAGGTCATTAAAAGTATTGAAACCCTCCATAACATATGGAAAGCGTTCGAAATCTTCTGTTGGAAAATCTGCCTTGTTAGTATGTCTTTTTCGAAATACGTGCGCCTGTATGACACTTGCAAGCTGAAGGTTGAGCTGTTTTGGATCTTTTCTCGTACAACCGATCTTTACCGGCTCGACCATGTTGTGTGCAATTGATGAATCAAGAACCCTCAGGATATGCGGGATTGCATCCTGGCCACCGAATTTTTGATAAGTAGCTGCCCATCTAGCCATTTGTGCATGAAGCTGCTTTGGAACATTTCTACCACTGGGTAGTTTGTTAGCTAGGGACATGTCTATATTCATGTAAAAACCTGTTTTTAAACTTTTGTAACACTAATGTGAACGGGATTTTGTGAATTCTGCAGCTGAGACTGGATGATTTTTGCAGTACGGAGTCTACTCTTGCTGTGGGGGACATAATATAATTATGGTATAAACAGCTTTTAAATATATGTTTTTCCACTTATAGCCACAGGATAATGGAAATCAGATAAATGCTGTTCTTGCAGTCCGAAGGGCAGCATAATCTGCAGATCCTGTGAGGAAAGCGCATATCCGCATCTGCGAAGTGAATGTAGTGACATATTCTTCGATAGAGCCTTCTGTAAATGCCTTTATGAACGGATAGGCAGCCCCAGAGAGCTCTGCGCCAAGTGCAATTGCTTTTGCAGCATCAATGCCAGAGCGGATGCCTCCGCTTGCAATCATCGGAAGGATTCCCCTGCATTCGAGAATGGAATGGAGAGTTGGAATGCCCCAGTTTTCAAAGCCGGCAGTAGCAGCAGAGCGAAGATACTCCACCTTGCTCCACGACGTTCCTCCTGCTCCTTCAAGGTCAATATACTTTACTCCTGCAGATTTAAGCTTCAAGGCAACATTCTGGCTGATTCCAGCTCCTGTCTCCTTTGCAATCACAGGAACATCAAGCTTTTCCGCAGTTTTTGAAATCGCATCAACGATGCCTGTAAAATCAGTATCGCCCTCGCCCTGGATAACCTCCTGAAGGGGATTTAGATGAACGGCAAGAGCATCTGCCTCGACTGAATCAACCAGGGACTCTATCTGCTCAAATGAGTATTTCTTGAGCTGATATGCGCCGATATTTGAGATAACAGGAATATCAGGAGCAACATCCCTGACCAGGTATGTTTTTGCAAGCTCAGGCTTTTCGATCATTGCACGTTGCGAGCCAAGACCAAATGCAAGACCGTGCCTTTGAGCAGCTTCTGCAAGTCCCTTGTTTATTGCAGTTGCATCAGAATAGCCGCCGGTCATCCCTGTTATGACCAGGGGGTATTTCAGTTGATAACCCAGAAATTTCACAGAAAGGTCTATTTTTTCAAGGGAAACTTCTGGAAGTGCATTGTGAACAAATTCCAGTTTTTCAAAACCAGTTGTTTTTTCATATTGCGCTCCCTTCTCGATTACAAGCTCAACATGATCTTTTTTTCTTGATTCGGTCTTGGACATAAGGGAAATAGGAAGCAAAGAATTTTAAAAAAGAAATTTATTGCAGCGAGCTGATTGCGGCCTGTGCTGCTGCCACTGTAAATGGACTGGAATCATTTGCAACAACTTTTTCAAGAACAGGTATTGCAGTCTTGTCTCCGATAATCCGAAGCGAATTTGCTGCAGTTCCACGGACATTGGCCTCTGGGTGCTCAAGTGCCTGGACCAGAATTGGAAGTGCGGACTTGTGCCTTATCAGTCCAAGTGCAGCTACAATGCCGTATGCTGCTGTCGGACTTGCACTGTACATTGCCTGGTCAAGAATAGGGATGCCGACATGTCCTACTGCCACGATAGCTTCAATCAGGTTCACCCGGTTGCCGATGCTGGCATTTTGCAAAGTTCCTATGAGCGGAAGCAGCGAGGGCGTTCCGATCGCTCCAAGTGAGTCTGCTGCTGCAGATGCAATTGAAGGCTTTCGATGGGAAAGCGCATTTATCAGATCAGAGATAGCACGTGCATCTCCAAGTTTTCCAATAGCTTGGATTGCACTTAGAAGAACAGGCTCGTCCCTGCTCTTTAGTGCATCGAGAATCAAGGGTGCTGATTCATGGGCCTCGAGAGTTCCGAGTGCCCTTATTGAAATTGCCCGGACATACGGATCCTGGTCCTTTGTTCTTTTGCTCAGGGCAGAAATTGCCCGCTTGTCTCCTATTTTCTCAAGTGCCTGAATTGATTCATGGCCAAGAATTGGATCATCGACAAGTTTTAAGAGCTCTGGAACAGCTGATTTTGCCTTCAGATTGCCAAGCAGGAATATAGCAACATGGTGAGCAGAAGTATCAGGATCATCAAGCTCACGTAGCAGAAGAGGGATTGTGGATTTGTTTGCATTTTTCTCCAATTCCTTCATTGCAGAGACCTGCTCTTCATTAGAGCCATGCCTGAGGGTCCTGAAAAGATCCCTCATTTTTTGTTTTGGACTTACTGTATGCTTTGCTTCAACAGTCCGAACCAGAGGAGATTCTACTCCAACTGACACTGGTTTTGGAAGCTGCTCTCTTGCATCCAAAAGAGGCTGCTTTGCCCTGATTGCACATGACTGTGCAAATGCTGCGCAAACAGTGATGGCCATGGCTGCTCGTAAAGTTTTTTTTGTATTGTGCATAGTATTACCACAAAATACTATGTTTGAAAACTTTTAAAAAAGAACTAGATCATCTCGCAAGCGGATACTTCTCCATGTACATCTGCGTCTGAAGGACAATCAGGAACGGAAGTATGAAGAGAGAATTCACAAGAAGGATAAGGTATCCTGAGAACGGGCTTGGAAGGAGGAAAAATGCGACCTGCTCGACCAGGGACATTGAAACAAGGCCAAGCAAAGCCCAGATAATTATCATTGTCGGATTCTTGATTGCCATCTGAACAGACCTTTTGATTGCAGTTGGAGTATCGGAATTGTCAATTACAACTGCGGGCGGAACAAAGAACAGGAAAAAGGATATCATGACAAGGAACAGCGGATATAGCCAGGTTTGAAGCGGGTTTTCATATAGCAGCAGCTGCGCGATGAAAAGGAGAAGGGACATCATTGTATATATATAGAAGATCCTTGTGGCGTATTTTCCAAGAGCAGTAACAATCTCTGTTTTTATCGAGGTCAGGGTTCTCTTTGAGCGGATGATGATGTTGACATTTACAATTGTGTCTGAGATGATAAACATGGAGAGAACATATGCAATAACTGTTATGAGCAGATCAAAGATTGAGAGCTCAGGGATGCTTCCGATCCTGAGAAAGACGCTGCCAAGAGCAAGATAGGTAGGCGCGGCAACCAGGATCAGCAATAATGATGATATTATGAACGGAACTGAGAATATTACGATTAAGCCCAGGCGCTTCATATAGAAATCGAACGAGTACTTGAATACACGAGATAGCTCTTCATCCATAGTCAAAACATTACAAATAAGATTTAAATATATACTCGAAGGAGAATGTAACCATGAAAAGATACAGAATCAGTGATATTAAAGCGCTCAGCCCATTCACAAACAAATACAGATTAAAGCCGCTTGAAAGTGAAATCGAATATAAGTCAGGTGAGTTTGCATTCATCCACATTCTTGATGAGAACAATGAGAGCATAGTAAGAAGGCCATATTCAATTGCTTCTGCCCCCGGCGATGAACTTGAATTCTGCATCAAATTAGTAGGCGGAGAGCTTACCGGAAGACTTGAGAAGATGAGAGTAGGCAGCATACTTGCAGTGGAGCAGGCAGGCGGACATTTTTCATACAATGATGAGAAGAAAGTCGCCATGATTGCAGGCGGAACAGGAATAGCGCCTATGATGAGCATCCTCAGGGATGCTGCAAAAAGGGATATCCAGGGAGAGTTTGTCTTATTCTACAGTGCAAGATCCAAGGAGTCCATATTATACAGGGAAGAACTTGAGCAGCTTAAGAAGGACGAGAGGTTCAGGATCATCATAACCCTGACCAGGGAAGAGTGGGAAGGCGAAAGCGGAAGAATTTCCAGGGAAATGATCGAAAGGCACATTCCAGAGGTCGCTGGGTATAGCTGGTGGATATGCGGCCCTCTTACCATGGCAAAAGAGAGAAAGGAGGAGCTTATCTCTCTTGGAGTAGGTCCGAAGAAGATAAAAGTCGAAGGCTGGGGCTAGACCAGAAGGAGTATAGATTTATAAAATAAACATAATCAATTAACCTCGGACGAATCATACTAATAATTAGAGGTTTTGTGAAATGAAAACTATTGATGTTATCGTTGAAGGCGGAAAAGCATCTGCAGGGCCGCCACTGGCACCTGCACTGGCTCCAATGGGAGTCAACATCGGACAGGTTGTTGCAAAAATCAATGAATCAACAAAGGATTTTGCAGGAATGAAGGTCCCGGTAAAAGTAATGGTAGATCCAGCAACCAAGGAATTCACAGTAGAAGTCGGAAGTCCTCCGACAGGTGAGATCATCAAGAAGGAAGTTGGAATTGAGAAGGGTGCTGGAAACAGGGAAGCTCCTGCTGGCGATATTTCACTTGAGAAGATAGTGAAGATTGCAGCAGCAAAGAGTAATTCACTTGGATCGAACAAAAAAGAGATTGTCAAGGAAGTTCTTGGGACATGCCTTAGTATGGGCATTACTATTGATTCAAAGAATGCGAGAGAGGTTATCAGAGAAGTTAATGAAGGAAAACATGACTCTATGATGTGAAACCATGAAACAACTCCTTGCTCTTCTTCTTTTGATTTCGATTTCTTTTTCTTCTTTAGTCTGGGAATTCGATACTGATGGTCCTGTTTCAATCAAGCCTGTTGTTTATCAGGGAGCAATTGTAACTGCTTCAGATGATGGAAACTTATATTCGATGGATGCTGTTAGCGGAACCAGAAAATGGTCCACTTCTGTCGGAGTCATTCCAAATGAGGTTTTTGTCTTTGACAATGCAGTATTCACTTCAACTACATCGGCAAAACTGACGAAATTAGGTGCAGGCGGAAAAGTAGCCTGGCAAGTTGACTTCAATACAACAGACTACAATGTTTCGAGGATTTTCGGTGCCACTGCAAACAACAATGACGTGTTCGTAACTGCAGATCGCGGTGTCTACAAGATATCCAAGGCAGGAGCAGTGACAATGCTGGAAAGCTTTGAGGAAGAGCAGATTCTCAGCGCGCCGGCAGCCGGCAGCGGCTTTGTAATATATGGAAAAGACAATGAGCTGGTTAAGATCAGCGATAGTGGCCAGACCCTCTGGAAAACAACAATCAGTGATGGAAATTACTGGCTCTCCCGCCCTGTAGTTTCAGGAGATGTTGTCTATATCGGCGCACTTGACAAGAAGATGCATGCCTACAGGATCAGCACAGGACTCAAGCACTGGGAAGTCCAAACCAGAAACTGGGTTTTGGGAAGTGCTGCAGTTGATTCAAATACTGCATATTTCGGAAGCAATGATGGAAGGATCTACGCAGTTGACTCAAACGGAAATGTCCTTTGGGAGGCAAAAACGCAGCTGGCAATCAAATCACAGCCAGAGCTTGGAAGGATGGGAGGAATCGATGTCGTATTCGTCGGTGCAGGAGACAAGAACATTTATGCTATCTCAAGAGAAAACGGAGATATACTCTGGAGCGGACCTTCTGCAGGAGCAGTTGGAAGTCCTTTGTTCTACCTGAATTCAGTTATATTCGGATCAGAAGACAGCAATGTTTATTCATACAGTACTGAAAGAGCCTGTTCCATAACAAATCCAATGGAGGGAGATGTGATTGGACGGAAGGAAGTAGTTGTCAATGGAAACTATGTTTCAGAATCAGGAAATGCAGCTGTCTGGATAAGCATAAACAACGGAGAGTGGATGGAAGCAGAGACCGGTGAGAGCAACTGGGTGTACTACCTTGATCCAAGCGGAAACTTCAATATGGGCCTCAACACCATCTTCTGCATGGTTTCAGATGCAGGAGGGCAAGAGAGCGGGCCGACATTCACTGAAGTCACAGTCAATCATGATCCAAATGCCGAGCTATCAGACCTGAAAATCAGGGTTCCGCCAAGCATTGTGGAAGGAGAGGAATTCACAATCTACGTAAATGACGGTGATGACGGATCTCCTGTTGAAAGGTTTACATGGAACCTCAATGATGGTGAAGAAAAGCAGTCAAGCAAAAATATTACAATAACACTGAACGAACCATCAAGCCATACAATCACTGTGAAGAAGATCGGATTCAATGACAAGACAGTGAAATTCACAGTAAATGAGAGTGGGGTAAATCCATTCATCCTGGTCGGAGGAGTTCTTGTTATTGTAATAGTGCTCTGGCAGGTTTGGACAAGGTTCCTGAAGCAGAGGTTTGCCAAAAAGAAAAGAAGGTAGGCTATTCTACAGTAACTGATTTTGCCAGGTTTCTTGGCCGGTCAGGATTTATGCCGCGAAGAACACTTACGTGATAGGCAAGCAGCTGCAGAGGAACAATCAGTGCAAATGGATAAAGATGCAGATCAACATCCGGAAGCAATATTGAAAAGTCGCTCTCATTTCTTATATTATCATCATTGGTCAGGCTGATTACAAGGGCGCCTCGTGCTTTTGCCTCTTTTATGTTCCCCAGAAGCTTCGTTGCAGTCCCGTCTTTTGGGGCAAGGGCGATAACAGGAGTCCCTTCAGTAATAAGGCTCAGTGTTCCGTGCTTAAGCTCTCCTCCGGGATATGCCTCGGAATGAATATAGGTAATTTCCTTGAACTTAAGCGAGCCTTCCTGGGCAATCGGAACATTGATCCCGCGCGCCAAAAAGAATGCATGCTCAGAGCCTGCAAGCTTTGCTGCAATTGCCTTGACCTCATTTTCTTTCTCAATCATCTGCTCGATTATAGAGGATAATCCTTCTGGCTTTTCCATGGCAAGCTTGAACATCACTGCAAGCTGGGAAGTGAATGTCTTGGTTGCAGCAACCCCGATTTCAGGGCCTGAATTAAGATAGACAGTAAGATCACAAAGCCTTGTTATTGTTGATTCGACCGTGTTTGTTATTGCTATTTTTGGAGAATTCTCTGCAAATCGAAGAGCCTGCAGAATGTCAGCGGTTTCGCCGCTCTGGCTTATTGCAATTACCAGTGTCTTTTCATCAGGCCTTGCAACAAAAGGATAATCACTTGCAATAAATGCCTGGATATTTTTTTCCGCAAGAAGATGCGCTAGGATCAGGGCAGCATGGTATGAAGTTCCGCATCCAAGGATATGGATCTTGTCATAGTCATTAATCATTTTTTTTGCCTGGCCAGCATCTGTTGCAAGGCTCTCGTTGATAAAGTGCTTCTGGTCATGGATCTCCTTTAGCATGAAATGAGGATATCCTCCTTTCTGCGCAAGAGACTCGCTCCAGTCAACTGTTATCTGTTTTCTTTGGACTTCTGCACCATCAGACGAATAGACCTTGTAGCCTGTTTTTGTGAGGATTGCAATATCCCCTTCCTCAAGAGGAACAAATGTCTTTGTATGCTTGAGCATTGCAGAAATATCAGAAGCGCAAAACATCTCTCCCTGCCCGACTCCGATGATAAGAGGGCTGTTTTTCCTGGCTAAAAAAAGCCGCTCCTCACTATCACTAGAGCTTAGTGCGACTATTGCATATGAGCCCTGTATCTGCAGGACGGATTTTGTAAATGCTTTCAGAAGACTAGAATCCTTTGAATTCTCCTCGATAAGATGAGGTATGAGCTCTGAATCAGTATCAGATACGAATTTGTGACCCTTTGAGATAAGATCCTCCCTGAGTTTTGAAAAATTTTCAATGACTCCATTGTGAGCTGCAACTATTTTTTTGCTGGAATCAAAATGGGGATGGGAGTTTTCCCTGCAGACAGATCCATGCGTCGCCCATCTTGTGTGTCCAAGACCGATATGCCCATTGACGCTGGTAAACTGAAGAGCTGCTGAAACTTCATCAACCATCCCGATGTCCTTTCGCACCTCAAGACCGGAGTTGCCGAGAACTGCTATTCCAACAGAATCATATCCCCGGTACTCAAGCCTCCTGAGCCCTTCGGTAAGGATTTGGGAAGCTGCATTAGATCCTATATATCCGATAATCCCGCACATAAATTAATCACAGAAGAGGTAAAACCAAAAGTATTTTTAAAACTACTATTGAAAAAACTTTAATAGTATTCAAAAATTTTCATAGTGGTTCATATGAGGCTGTTTAACGACGATGGAAGATCAATGGATTGTCTTGGCATTGACTCTGAAGCAGTCAGAGCGCTCTCAAAGGACAGGCTTGAGATACTGAAGATGATCTGCGATGAGCCTGCATATCCGGCAGAGCTTGCGCGCAAGCTGAAAATGCCCCTGCAGACAATCTATTACCATATAAAGATCCTTGAGAAGGCAGGGCTTCTTGAGTTTGTTGATTATGAAGAGAGAAACGGGGGGATTGCAAAGAGGTACAGAAGCAAGGCCGAGAGCATTGCAATAGCCATAAACGAGGATGGATGGAAAAAAGCCCCAAGCATCCCAAGAGAGGTCCCAAGGATCCTCAGCCCTTTCATAAGAAGGGGGCGTTTTGACGGAGTTCTGGTTGTCGGATCTCCTGATCCCCATGGAAAATACAGGGCAAGGGCAAGCGAATTTGGAGCGCTTGAGCTTGCAATGCACCTTGGCCAGTATGCAACATTTGATTTTCCACTCTACCAGCTTGATGTGAGGATACGTTCAAAGGATAAGAAAAAGAACCTGATAGTAGCCG
>Ga0180431_10002437_pt1 | contig 24926 bp, 37 predicted proteins | sample SS_ome_11_FD_132459 | JGI IMG/M metagenome (GOLD analysis project Ga0180431, IMG submission 132459) | Hypersaline lake sediment archaeal communities from the Salton Sea, California, USA - SS_1_MS_1 metaG | ecosystem: Environmental > Aquatic > Non-marine Saline and Alkaline > Hypersaline >... | reverse complement strand
TCTTGCTGCCTTAAGTACCACCGATTTGCAGTGATCCATTTGTCAAGCCAGTTCCGGACATCATCGAGCAACTCCTCATCGGGCTTTTCGCCCGGTTTCATTTCCACCCTGTACTGGTGGCCATCGCCCGCGATATAGTTGACGCGGTTCTCATGGCCGCACCTGGCGAACGGGTTCTGATTCCAGAGCAGCCGGCCATGGTCCCTCACCTCCTTTAGCCCTTGCTCGTTCTGATAGACCGGTGCAATCGCACCCGCACTGGCCAGCCCAATCGCAGACCAGCGGCCGCTCGCGTCGAACAGGTCATCGTTGGGGTCGACGTATCGGTCGCACAGATCAAGCGTCGACTCCATCGCCCTGAGTTCGTGCTGGATGGCCCGCAGGACGGTGTCGTCCTGACGTTGCCGGAGTTCATGGAGCCGGCTGCCGTTGCGCCACGTGCGGACGGCTTCGGAAATGCCTGGAAAGTACATGCGGTCCTCCGTGCTCAACAGCCGCTGGTCGACGCGGCCAGCTTCTCGAAAATCTCCCGGCGTCTGCGGTAAATGCGTTGCTCCCGGGTGTTCACCTCGGCCTTGACCTCCTTGCAGAGCTCCACGTAGTCCGTATCGTGCAGCCCTTGCGAGACCACATCGAACGTGTCAAGGATCTCGCGGCGGATGGGGGTACGGTCAGTCATAGGTCGACGCCGTGCATGGCTTTCATCCAGCGCTTGTAATCGCCAACGAACCGCTCGGCGTCATGTAGACTGCGGAATCTGTGAATCGACACCGGCCCCAACATCCCGCGCTCCCTGTTTGCGCATCGGTCGCAACCGTGTGGTGCATCGATTGAGACACCTCCCGCAAGGTCATCCTCGAAAATCTCCAGGCAGCCGGTACACACGGCATGTGTATATTTCAGCAATACCTCACTCAACCTTCTCATGGGTCTGTCTCCCGAATCACAGGTAGGATTTGATTCACCTCCCTCTGCATACTTCTCCTGCCAACCTCTCCGCCATTTCCAGCGCGTCCGGCCCGTCGTCATGCTCCCCGACCGGGAAGTCCATCAGTTGATCGATCAGCCGCCGGCCATGGTTCCCCTCATCGTCCAGCACGCGAATCTTCCGGTCAGCGATGTACGGGTTGAGCCGGCGAATCCGAAACTCCTTTTTCAGCCCCCCGGTCTCCATGGGGATCGGGTTGTACTGCTGACCGAAGCCGCCAGCACTCTCGCGTTCCAAGTTGTGGCAAAGCAGTTCTTGGAATTGCACCGATTCGATCCCTACGGCGTCCGGCTGCCACTCGTTGCACCAGCCCAGGAGCTTGCCGGTGATCCTGTTGAGCGGGATTCGTTCGATGTGGGCCGCCACCCACAACAGCCGCTGTGCGAACCCGAGGAAGATCAACGCCGAGTAGTCCCCCTTCTTATCGCTCTTGCCTTTGCTGGGGTCGATCGTCACAAGGCGGGCTTGGAAGTTCCTGGGAAACAATCGCCTTGGCACCAGCACCCCGTCGAACAGGTGCGGCGACCACTCCGTCCCTCCGGCCTCGGACGGGTCCTGCTGATCGACCGCCGCGAAGATGGCCGGGTCAAGCCGCTGCTCTTCCTCAAGCGTCTTCAGCGACTTGTGACGCGGCCAGAGGGCATCACCTTCCTTCCTGGGATCGTCCGGGTGCGTCTTCTCCGCCTTCCTGATCGACGGCAACTCCATTACGCGCCACCGATCGGGCTGTTGCCGGAGGAGCCGACCGCACAGGTCGTCTCGGCTTCGGCGGGTGTTGACGATGATGATCCTCGCGTCTTCACCGATCCGGCGAAGGATCTCCGCAGTGAAGAACCGCCAGCACTGTTCACGCGCCGAGGCGGAAATGGCCTCCTCTTGGTTCTTCAGCACGTCGTCAATCAAACAGAGCGACCCGGGCCAGCCGGCAATGCCCTGTTCGCGACCCACCGCCTTGAAAAAGCCGTTGTGCCCGACCACCTTGAAGTAGTCCTGCCTCGAAACGGCGACTTCCTTGTCCCCGGCCTTGCGCAGCCGCACATCCGGAAACAACGCTTGGTATTCCTCACTACGGATGATCCGTTGTACGTCGATGCCGAACTGACGGGCCCAGTCACCCGAGTACGTCGCCGCGATCACCTGCTCGTTCGGGTTGCGGCCGATCGCGTAGGCGGCCGCCCGGCGCGTCGCGAGTTCGGTTTTGCCAACCTGGGGTGGTAACAGCACCATGGTACGACTACCGGGCGTCTCGATGGCTTTGTCGAGTTCCCTCGCCAACACGCGGTGATGCCAGTTGACTACGTACGGAGGCGAGCCCCCGAAGGTGAAGCGTGTGAAGTCAAGCAGGTTCGTGCGGGCCCGGCTTACCATTGCCTCCCACGCTTCGGCCGTTCCCGTTTCCGCTGTGAGCGTCAGCAGGGCCCTGAACGCCTCCGGATCGTGACAAGAGTCGATCGATGTCGGCCAGTCTGCGGGATACGAAGTCTGCTCGTTGCTTCCCATCTGAGGTGTCCTTGACCTCTAATTCGTAACGCTCGCGATACTCCGGCCTCAGTAGCTTTGCCCGGAAGATCAGCAGCACGTCGCTGTAGCGCCGGATGTGCCCAACCACGTCCTTCTTGAGCGGCTTCCCTTCCTCGCTGTAGATGGTGCCGAACACCGGCTCATCGACGCCAGTGACGCCACGCCGGACGATTTCCGCATCGATCCGATCGGCCGCGGCTTCCTTGGCATCCGCGAACCGGGCTGGGTAGTTGGGATCCTCCTTCAGCCAAGCGTAGTGGCACTGCCGGTTCACGCCGGCCGCTTCTGCCGCCACGGTGATGATTCCGCACTTCGCGTACGCCTCCAAGAAGCGATCTTTCTTTTCACCCTGACTGAGGTCCATAGTACCACCTACTACGTTTCTCCCCTCTACCAAGTGGCACGCTGCGCGCGCTATTCTAACGGCGGGGGCCGTTTGTGGAAATAGTAAAAGCCCGCCGGGTGTTAACCCAACGGGCTCCTCGCCTGCCATGCCTGGCCAGGCCGTGCCATGCCCCGCCAAGCCTCGCCTAGCCCCGCCTGCCTCACCCCGCTTCCACCCTCTCCAAGTCATCCCCGTACCGATCACGCTTCGGTGCCTCCTTCAACACGTGCTTCACCGCGGCCCAAATGCAACTGGGGCCGACAAACCGCGTGTTGCGCTTTCGCCCAAGTCGCCGAGCGAGTTTCATGACCGTCGCCAGGTACCACACCAAATGATCGTACAACTCCTCCAGCGCGGCTTCCGAAAAATCGCCCGGCTCTGGTGTCCCGCTGACAGCCGTCATCCCGGCGTGGGGCCCTCTGCTGATCTGCCATTTCGCACCGGTCTCTTGCCGGATTCGACACCAGAGCTTCCGCTTCAGCACGCCAAGCTCTCCTTCGGTGCCCTCCAGTAAGCTCGTTTCGGATGCGACCGCGCGCAAGCGCCGGAATTCTTCCACGCCGACTTCGCTGGGCGGAATCAGGATATCAACCACCGCAGGCAGGCTCAGGCACATCAGGTGCCCCGCGTTGCCCCCTTCGGCGAAATCTGGCGGCAACGGCGTCTCTAACTCGATGACCTGCTCTCCTTCCTCGACGATCGGTGTCGCCTTCGGTGTTGGTTTCGTCTTCCTCGCTCGCTTGGCCACGACTCACTCCTTTGCGTGTCCTGCTCGTATTGCCGCAAGTGCATCCTCGATCGGCGCGGCGGTCTCTTTACCGATGCCTTTGACGCCCTTGTGCCACCACGTCCCTTCGCCGTCCATGCAGTCGGCGAGTTGCCCCAGGTTCTCAATGCCAGCGTCCGAGAGTTTGGTCAGCATGGCCTCCGTCACGGTGATGGTCTTGGCCCTCAGCGTTTCCAGCGGGGCCTCTCGCCAATCCAGCGACTCGCCTTCCCCATCGTCCAGGCCAGCGAAGAGCGGCGTCTGGGCTTCCTCGGCCGCGTCCAAGGCGGTCTGGTTCATGCCCAGGGCTACGTCGACCCCATACCGCTCGATGATCTCGGGGAATTCCTGGATAGGGTGTTTCCGGCATCGCCAGCATAGCCGCTCCCGAGCGTCCAGCTTCTGGTTGCCGTCCCGGTCCAAGTCGGGCTTGGCGTGGCACAGTTCGTGGTCGATGACGAGCCGCTTCTTTTCGTCATCGAGCCCAGCCCAAGCGTCTTCGTTCAACTGGATCACGAAATCGTAGGAATCGCCGAACCGGCTTCCAAGGGCCCGGTCAAGGTCGGATGCCTTCTTGATCTTCGCCAGCGTGAGCACGCGGTCGACGTCGGGCTTCCAGCCGCGGCGGTAGCAGAGTAGGATTGTCGCCTCCTTCAGATGCTCGTGATGCTCGGGGATCAGTGCTTCCATGATCTTGTACGGCTCCGTTACTTTTCCCGCGTGCTTCCGTTCGATCGGCCGCACATTGACGGGCTTCCGCTTGTCGGCGGGGTCTGACTTCTTGCGCTTTGCCATTTTCGGCCTCCTTTGATTGGGTTAACGATCACCACTCCGTATCAAACAACGTCCCTTGCCGCTCGCCCGGCTTCGGACCGAGCACGATCTCAATCCAGCCTGGCGACTCAATCGCAACCTCTTCCATGCTCTCGGCCTTGATCTGCGAATCCCGTTCGCAGGCCCCGGCGTGTTCCAGCGAATCGAGCAAGGCTTTCCAGAGCCCATCGAGGTCGCGCTCGCGTCTGTCGGGCATGACCACGCGGACCTTGATTGCCAACTTGCCCTCGAAGGTGACGCCGACTTTCTGCCAGAGCCTGATGACTTCCTTGCGGTAGGCTGTGCCGGCCGCACTGATGTACGTGATCACGCTCGCTTCCCTGATCGACTTGCCGACAACCTTCGTACGCCAGTACCGGTTGATCGAAGGCGGAAACGGCAACCGCACCGACACCGGCTCCGTGCTCAGCCGCAACCGCTCTCGCCTCGCAGCCTTCGCCTCGGCCTCATCCTTGCGGCGGTCGGCCCAATCTCGGCCGCGCTGCCTCTTGGCGAGGTCTCGGGCTTCCTCGATGGTGACGACGCGTTGGGTCATTCGGTTTCCTCAGATCACGCGCCGATGTTTTCCAGGAGGGCGATCTGGGACCGGTTATCAGCAAGCGCATTGAACTGGATTGGCGGAAGCCCACAGGTAATGTTCACAGGGTCTTTCATTGGGTATCCGCGCGAAGCGTTCTCACGGTCATGAAACCCAATAAGAGGCGATCCATCGATGGTCCAAACTGACGATTGCGCCATCGCCACATAGATCCGCTCGAAATCCCGGCGTAACCACTTCTCCTCTTCGGCCTCGACCATCTCGGCCCACACTTCCCAGGCGCGATCGCCGCCAGCCAAGTTGCGGAGCGTGGCCATGATGAGCGGGTCGTCGAAGTCGACCGAGTGGTAAGGACAGTGCTCCTTGGTCGCGTCCATCAGTAGCCGCCATGCCAGAACGGCGCGATGCTCCGGGATCATAACGCCCGCCAACGCACGAAGCTCAGAAACGGTGGGCATGAAACGACAAGTGCGGATCGCCTCATCGATGGCCCGTTCAACCGCCCCAAGCGTCAGATCACGCAGCCCGATCCGATACGCTTCGATTGTCGCTTCGGTGATGGTCTGCCGGTACGCCTCCGCGAGCACGCCGACCAGTACCGCCAAACGCGATGTTTCATTGCGATTCATCCTGGAGCCTTTCTTGAAATGAGCGGACAGTGGCGGCCGTTCCGCGGGGGTCGGCAGACTGTTGACCACGACCTGACTCTTGAGCCCTCGCCATCCAAGCAGAGAGGAACTTGGCCATTCCACGAGGCGTCTTCCGTTTCGCTTCATTGTCACGACACCACTGGCGAGCCTTGCGAAGCTCAGACTCGACGTCTAGGTGCGGGTACGACTCTCGGAATTCACTCAGCTTGGACACAGGCAACGCCCACGTTTTGGAGCAGCCGACCGTCGGGAACACGAAGGAAGTGGTCGGCTCGAACTTCAGGTCCGAGCAAGACGTTGCGCCAGCAACGTCAAAGTGTGATACTGGTTCTTGTTCTTGTTCTGATACTGGTTCTGGTTCTGGTTCTGGTTCTGGTTCTGGTTCTGGTTGGCGTGACATGTCACGTTTGTGTCCCGCTGGTGGCGTGACACCTGTCACGCTCGCGTCACGCTGTCTCTGTCGACGTTTCCTCTTGCAGGACAACAACCTAGTGCGTGCCGATGTGCCGAACCGCTCCTCAAACTTCGGGATCTGTACCCCATTCTTACTAGATGCGAGCCATCCAAGCGCCTCTACCTTGGACCAAAACTGTGCATCTCCGCCACATTTCAGCGCGACACCTGTCACGCTGATGTCACGCAAAATACCCCCCTCTGTGTGACGGTCTCCCCATATCCAAAGGCGGGCCAATCTGAGCAAAACGACGCCGAGCCGAGCCTCGGCATCGGTGTAGGTGAGATCATCCGAGGATGCCAACGCAAGGACCTCTTCCTTGTCCGGCAGTTCGTGATCGTAAGGAATCCAATCTCCGGCCATCTGTGCGGCCTCCGTTCCTCGCCTGATCAGTCTTCCGTTGTCGGCGCGTCCGTTGTCTCTGGGGCATGAACCCTAAGCTCAGACCCAGGCACCTCAGAACGCAGACCGAAAAACATCTCCAAGTGTGCGCGTAGGATCGGGTGCCAGCCCTCCCAAGCGACGATGTCTCGCTGTTCGTGAACTGTCGCGAGAAGCCGCAAATCACCCCAGCAGCAATCACGAGAGAGAATTGCTGTTCGCCACTTCTGCAACGGCGGCATCGCAGCCCAGAACGACCTCCAAAATGGGAGTAAAGATACACGCAAGCCGGCACACGAAACCTCGAACATCAACGATAACACGAACTCGCCGGCCTTGATGGACCCGCCGGCCTTGATGAACTCGCCGGCCTTGATGAACTCGCCGGCCTCGATGGACCCGCCGGCCTTGATGAACTCGCCGGCCTCGATGGACCCGCCGGCCTCGATGAACTCGCCGGCCTTGATGAACCCGCCGGCCTTGATGAACTCGCCGGCCTCGATGGACCCGCCGGCCTTGATGAACTCGCCGGCCTCGATGAACTCGCCGGCCTCGATGGACCAGCCGGCCTCGATGGACCGTACAATTGCTTTCTTTCGACAGATGCACTTGCCTTTTACACGCAAGCACATCGCAGGTAGGTCCACTTCGCATTCAATAATCAAATGTCCAGAGTAATCGGTTTTTAGATCCTCTGGCTTCCAAACAGTTTCCGTCTCCATGTTTTCTCCTTCGCATATTAGCCTTCCCCAAGTGTCTCCAGCAAATCCCTTCCCACGACCACCAGACGCCCCGTGCTGCCGTTGAGGCCGGAGAGGCGCACGTGGTAGGCGAGCCCATCGATCGGCTCTCTCAAGCCGCCTCCGGGCTCGATAGCGGTGATTCTGCCGATGTACTCGCACCCATCGAGTTGGACGAACACGGTTTGGCCGAGGTGGAAAGGGGGGCCAATCGAAGAATGAGTCACCGTTTTTCCTCCCTCGCAGCCAAGTCGGCCTCGTCCCTGTCAATCATGTGCTGTTCACACTGCTCTCGCAGGTGGACGTACAGATCCGGGTCCATGGTTTCCACGTCGAGCTGGCTGCCGTCCTGAAGTTCAACATCTGTCACCCAGACGCCGCCATCCGAGCCGGGGTAGTCCCGCGTCATCGGCTCTGCATCTGCCCAGTCGAAGCCGATCACCACGTCCGGCTCAGACTCGTCGTGCCGATCAGGCAGGTAGCCGTCGATCTCTACGTGTCCGCTGTGCTTAGTTCGCATGGGCGTCATCGCATGCCTCCCTCCGTTTCCTCCGCTCTCTCGCCCGCTCCTCACGCCTCAGCCTCGCGGACGGGTCGAACGTGCTATAGTCGCCATCGTCCTCCGGATCAAACTCCATCCGGCAGTTGTGGCAGTAGTACGCCCTGGGCGTTGCCGTGGGCGTGTCGCTGGGGCGGTTGCACTTGGGGCAGCGGGGCATGATTACTCCTCCTTGTCAGGCAAACAGTGGGAGCTCCTGTTCCCTCGCCAGTATCGCCCGCTCCATGTTCTTCCGGGCTGTCTGGTAGTATTCCTCTTTCAGTTCGATTCCATAGAACCGCCGGTCAAGCCGAAGTGCCTCGTAGCCTTCGGAACCGATTCCCGCAAAGGGCGAGAAGACGATCTCGCCAGGATTCGTGTAGAGTTTCACCAACCGCTCGATGACGCCAAGCTGCAACGGGCAAATGTGCTTGGTGTCATTCTCCCCCTTGCCCTCAGCGGTGTTGAGTGTATCGGTTGCTTTGATCTCATGCCACGACCAGCATGATTCGGCCCATGCAATCCAATCATTCCGCGAAGTCTCGCCAGCCACATCGACTGCGACCGCATTATCGCCAGGAATGCGGAACTTGATCAAATAATCACCAAGAGCCCCGCGACTGATACTCCTGTCTCTTTCCAGTCCAGCGAATTGCAATTCATGGCTATGGGTGCGGATCGCTTGGGCTTGCGGATTCTTCGACACAAGCCAATCGTACTCATAGATCAATCCCGAACGCTCACCCAGCCGGATGTTCAGCCCGCGGAAATCCATCAGCCCTTGACCACCGCTCCTTTTCATCCGCGGAATCTGGCACACATGCACGATCGCTACTCTCCCGGGCTTGACGATTCGTGCAAACTGGCGATAGAAAAACGACAGATGGATCTTAGTCTCGCCGGCCAAGTCCTCACTGTTACCGATATCGGCTTCCTCATTGGTATAGGCATACAACGACGGAAATGGCGGCGAGAACACCGCGAAATCAACGCACGCATCCGGCAACGTCGCCATGTGCTCAATGCAATCGCCATGCTCAATGTGCCATTCAGACCCGTTCAGTAAATCACACATTCAATCGAATCTCCGGAAAGGTTAGTTCTAATTCGCCGTCGCGAGCGATCATGCACCGCCGCTCGCAGCACTCTGGGCAGACTGGACCGTCGCATGGGTCATCACCATCGTAATAGGATGGCATCCATCCGGCGTCTATTGCCTCATCGATCGGAGGCATCGGCGTCTCACACATTACACAGCACATAATGCTTCCTCCCGGAATAGAGCTTCCTGCTCGATGGTGTCCTGTTGCACGCGGTCCTTCTTCCGCAACACGTTCTCCATCTGGATGCGTTCAATGTCCGTCATCGGCAAGTGAACATTCAACGGCTTGGTTGAGCCGACGCGGTTAGACCGCTTCACTGCCTGATAGAACGACTCATATGAGTCTTCACATGCAGAGAACACCTGCCGCGTTGCCCGCTGGAGATTCAAACCAAATCCGAGTATTTTCGGTTTGCTGATGAGTACCTTCTGCTTGCCGGCTTGGAAGTCGGCAATCATCCGCATCCGAACATCGTGCGGAGTTTGCCCGTCCATGCTCGCAGCGTTCGGGAAAGTCTCTTCGAGGAGTTTTTGCTCCGCGTTGTACTTGCACCAAATGATCGTAGATTCATCCGGCCATCCATCGATGAGCCGCTTGATATACTCCGGCTTCCGCGTTGGAATCCGCTTACCCTTGTAGCTCCCCTTTGCAATCTGAGCGAGAACCGACCTATTCGTGATTCCCCCGATACGGTCGGCAAACAGGCGGCCAGTTGCGCCAAACGCTAGCTTGTCCTGTTCCTCGGTCACCGGTACATCATGCTCGTGGATGATAATCGGCGGGATAGTCTCCGAGTTGTCCGTCCAGCCATATGTCGCTGGGTCCGTCATGAAGATGGCCCAGTGCGACAGGGCTCGATAGAATGGGCGAATCGCATGCGGCTTCATCACCCATCGCTCTTGCGTCTGCCCCTTGTTCACGAAGAAGCGAGCGAGAAAGCTGTTGACGGTCGGAAAAGCATCCATGAATACCGCGTGATTTGCGTACTCGATACGGTCGTTTGGTGCCGGCGTTCCAGTCGCGGCCATCTTCCAATCGAGCCCGCGGCCAAGCTCGATGCATTTCGTTCCCCATTTGCCATAGTGGCTCTTAAGATAACTCGATTCATCGAGGATTAACGCTCCCAGTTGCCCCCTTCGAAGGTCGGGCCGGATGGATTCATAATTGGTGATGCCGATTCCTTTTCCACACTCTAACCATGTCTGAAGCTCATTCGCGTGGATGTGTTCCATCGACAATTTGTCACCGAAAAACGTCCGCGATTCCTCCATCGTCTGATCAACTACCATCAAGGGCGATATGATCAGCACGGTGCGACCTTTAGGAAGCATCTTGAGAGCGTAGCGAGCAAACTCTAGAAAGATCGCTGTCTTGCCGAAGCCACAATCGATGAACAAACAATACTTCCGCTTGCGAATCGCGATTGACGTAATCTCCCGCTGATAGTCGAACATCCACGCGGGTGGTGCATAGCTCTCATTGCTGGATGATGGTACATGGTCAATTCGCAATCGCTCTGCGTACTCATCCGGAAACCACGCCATTCTCCCGCGGATCGTGTACGTGGGCAACTGCTTGATCCGCAGAAACAGGCGATAGTCGTCAAGGCTATCTGGCTTCAAGTAGACTTCCATTCCTTGCGTTCTCCTCGGACCAAATGATTGGCCTAGCCCCCTTTGCGTTTTCCTCTGTGGTTTCGCAGTAGCCCGATGGCCCGCCGATAAATCCCAATTTCGTCCGGATGCAGACTGGCACAAAGTATCGACGAGGGCCTACCGTCCGATCATTCGAGTTGTCCGATGAGCTCATCAGCAACCTCCGGGGTAATATCCCCCGACTCCGCCGCCGACTTGATCGCCCGCCGCACTTTGCCGGCCGCGATCGGGTCGCCCTTGGCCTTCTCCGCCTGCTTGCGGAGGTCGGCCGCAACGTCGATGCCGCCGGGTTTTGATTGCTCGGCTGGCGTGGTCTTCTTGTCCCGGGCTGCCTTGATCCCCAGCTTCCGGGCTTCGGCCTGCTCCTTCATCCAATCGCTGGCAGCGGCGGGAAGGTCGCCAGCGAACTCGGCGACAGCCTCATCGCACGCCTTGTAGCTGTTCGCGGATGTGAGTGCGGCCAGAAACGCCTTGCGGCTCGAGTCGTAGGATTCGGCGGGGGACTCGTCGGTCTGAGGCGACAACGCTGCCTCGATCAGCTCAGCCGTTTCCTCGGTCGCGTGTATCCACTGGGCCGTTCCGATCAGCCTGTAACACCACAGGTTCTTGTTCTTGGTGACCTGATACTGCTTGCCACCAAGCGTCAGTTCAGCAAGCCCGGTAACGTCGGTCTGGGCCCCATCGGTCTGGCCGGATGTCGATCCTTCAGCTTCCAGCCGATCGGCCAGTGCATCCAGGCTTCGCGGCGGTGCAGCCAATGGCGCGGGCTCTTGCGTCTCCTCGATTTCTTCTCGGGTCTGTAACCCCATCAACACCTCGGGGTAATGGGCCCGAATGAGAAACGTCGCCGACCGATAGCGGTACATCTGCTCCGGCATGGTCATCCACTTGGAAACCTGTTGCCCTTTGGGCTTGTGCCAACCTTCGCCCTTGACCATCCTCTGATCGACCTTGGGACCAGTAACGGTCTCACCGGTGAACGCATCGACTACGAAAGCCGTGCAGCCGTACTCATCGCCCTCGCCGTCGAATCTGTAGCCGAGTGTCCCCCGGATCTTGCCGGAAGCATTCAGCAACGCGATGGACAGCTTGGCCTCGAAGCCCGGCTTGCCGTGAACGATGTAGATGTTTTGGAGCAACATGAACGGGTCGACGTTCAGCCGCACGGCTAACTGACACGCAATAAAGCAATCCTCCACCTTGCCCCGGAACACCTCGGGGACGAGGCTACTCTTCGCAAACCCCACGGCAACCCGCCACAAGTGTTCAAACGCGGCGGAATCCGTCAGGTAGGCTGGTGCCTCCGACGTCACGCGCACGCTGGTCCCCGTCTGTCGGCTCGTCGCCGGAAGCTGGGGTTGGCTTTCTCCGACCGGTGCCTGACTGGTACGTTCTTGGGTTGCTGTACTCATTTCTTCAGTCTCCTCAGTTCGCGGTAAGTGATGGTTCTGGCCTCCCGTGCCTGTTCGTTCCGCTCCCTCTCCTTCCACTGGTACCGGCCCCCATCGGGCAATAGCCCGTAGGTCGCCTGCCCCAGGGCACCCTTCAGCTTATTCTCCATTTCACGCTTGATCCCTTCGAGCGCCTTGATCTGTTCTTTCGCCTGCCGCAACTCCCGGTCCCACTCCGCGGCCTCGGCCGGCAGATCGATCGTGGTGCCGTCTTCCGCCGTGTAGAGCCGTTTCAGGGCCTCGGCCGTGTCAGCAGACCCGTCGACGGGCGGGGGTGTCTGTGACACCACCAGAGCCCAGAATTCGGCCTCCTTTTCGATCATCGCGGCGATGAACCGGTCGTGTCGGGGCTGATCGAACCACACCAGCTTCTGCCCGCCGATCAGGACGCAGAGCGTGCCCCATTCATACCCAGTCACGGCAAGCTGGTGCTGGAGCTGGCACTGGTAGTAGAGCGGCGGCTCGTCTGACCATTGGTCGCCGGCGAATGCGTTGGTTGTCTTGATCTCCAGGCAGCCAATCGCGCCCCCGTTCTCGCGTTGCGAGGCATCAGGGGTTGCCCACATCCACGGGTGATCGGGATGGTGCCGGGCAATGTCTGCCCGGTTCTGCCGAACAATGCGGCCCGTCCTCTCCGCGTAGACCTCGGCAATCCGAGGTTGGAGATAGGTGCCCCACTGAACGGCCTCCTTCTCGGACAGGTCGGGCGGCTCAACCAGACCTGTTTTCTCGCCCCAAAGCGAGAATCGGCTCTTCCAGGGGCTTACCCCGATTGCGGCGGCGGCGTCGGACGCGCCAAGCCCGGTGTTGCGGTCGATGGTCGTGGTCATGCTTTCTCCTCCAAGTCAAAAGGAAATGGCCCATAGGTTCACGCTCCTGGAAACTACGGATTGCAGTGCGGCTCCTCATGTTCGAACTTCTCCAACAACCGCTCCTCATCGCCCTCCAATTCATCGCCCTCCAATTCATCGACGGCAGTTAAAAGCTTGCGGATCGCCAGGGCCAATTCACCTCGGTTCCCTCGCCGATACTCCTCGCGAACACTGATCGCCCACTCCACGACATCGCTGATCTGTTGCATGCTCTCGCGCGTCGGCTCAATACCGAATGCGGTGTGGAAGTTGCACTCGAACTCTTCGCACCGCTCCATCCACGTCTGGCAACTCCCGGACAGTTCGCGGTAAGACTCTTGCAGCAGTCGGCAGTTCCGCTCCGCCGCCCTCAGTCGATCGTAGGTCCCGTCTGCAAGTGTGACTGGCATTTGCTTACCCTCCTGCCCTAATCGAGTCATAAGAAGCCTCGGCTTCCGTAGCCCACCTCGAGCGCAGGACGCCATATGATTGCCGACCCCCATCCTCTCGCCAATAGGGGTTGCCCTTCGCATCATCGCTCCATGACACAAGCCCTGTGCCCAGTGGAGATAGTGTCTGTACCCCCATCCCGAAGCTACGGCTCTCGAACAGGATTGCAATCCCGACGATGGCCCCCGTATCTTGCCTTTCCGTGAAGGCAACTCTCGCCGGCGCGTGGCACATCAAGTCTCGGGTCCACGCGATAAAGCGACGTGCTGCCTCCGGCGTGATGCTGATGTGTTCGTAATAGGCCATCTGCTTATCCTCCAGGCGCAGCGAAAACCCCGGAGCGTCGGGGGCCAGTTACCGACACGTCCGGGGCTCGCTGCGGATTCTGATTGGTCGCGTTCATGTTCTGGCCCTCACGCTGGTATTATAACATTCCTGAAATCCCCGTCAACATGATTTTCTAGGAATCCTGCAAATTGGCCCGCCGGGGGGGCAGCAATTAAGCGTCCGGGAGCCAGCCGTTGGCAGTCTTGAATCCGTACAAGTGGGCGATCGCCGGGTACAGATTCACCGGCAGATCGACGCCCCCGCCCGCCTTGCCGCGTTCGTAGGCGTAGAGGTTAGAGCTTGGGATCACGTGGCCTCGCTCGGCCAAGAGATCCTGGACGTTGCCGATCGACCACCCCCGCTTTTCGCGGAGTTGCCTCAGCCGGGCCGCGACCCTGCCTGCGTAGGTCGTCTGGTCGGGCTCGCGTTGCGGGCGTGGCGTCACGGTGCGGCTCCTCTTAGATGAGTTACCGCCCATTCTAGCTTTCCTGGAACCGCTTGTCATGCTCTCCTCTCATGCCCCGCCTCGGCTTCTTGCCCGGACGGGGCTTCTCCTGGGTTACTGCGGCCTGCCGTCCGTGCATCCTTGTCCATGGCCGCTGCCGGCGTCTTGCCGGGCTCCATCAGATCACGCCAACAAGACGAGTGCGCCAATCACAAGAGTCAACAGCAGAATAGCCAAGTCCAAAAGGCTATACTCCGGCAGCCGTACCTTGCGGCATTCAGCCCGCCCGTCGTCGACCCACTCGAATCCGCCAGTCGTGGTCAGCACGCGGTCGACAGAGCAGTTGTCGCATTGGCAGTCGTCGTGATGCACAGCGGTTGCTTTGACGATCATGCTGGGTCCTTTCGTTCAAAACGCGAGCCGACCGGCCATCGGCCATCGAAGACGGGCGGTGGAAACAAACGCCCATCGCTGACCGGCCGGCTCGCAAGCTCCCGGGTTAGTTCTTCTCGCCGCCGCAACACACCATTACGGCCCTCAACTTTCCGATACACACATGCCGCCCCACGATACTCTCGGCAGACGGCTCGCCATGGGCTACCGCCTGTGCTTCGCATACAGCACAGAGCAAATATCCTTGTGGTGGTTCGGACACGAACTCCCCGCGTCCACAGTTCCCGCACCAGTACGTTGCCGTGTCGTGACTCCATTTGCCGCGAATGATATGGGAATCTACGGCACGAACACGGTGAATCAAATAACCCCGTGGGTTCCACAGGAAAGGCAAGGACGCTTTCCAGGCGATGTCGCGGCAATACTGGGTGTCGCGATACTTCTTCGGTTTTCGGGCGCAGGTGATCTTGGTGGGGCGACTCATCTGTCAATTCACTGGTTAGGAAGTGGTCCCCGTGGGAATCGAACCCACGCCAGCCGTTTCCCCGATATTTGTGATGACGGGCTTGTCAGCTTGTGAGGGCTGAGCATCTAGCCTCGGGACCCGCTGCACGTTCTTGGCTGGCCAGCGAGTGTCTTTTATCGTGCATAGACTCCAGGGGGACCAATGCCGGTTTCTCCAACCCACTGTGGGCCCGCCGCCAAAACCGGCAAAGGCAGGCGGTCTCTCTAGGATTTCAAAAGGATGCTGCCCGGCGAGGACGGGCAGCGATTCACTACGACAGGAGTTCCGGCTCTGCGGCTGCATTTGGCCTTCAGACGCCTCGCTCGAATTTGGGGCTCGGCCAGCCGCGCAACCACCGGCCCCTCCAAACCCTACGGCACTCTCCTGCCTCGCCCCCCTCAGCCGGGCTTCTGCCTCTTGCGGCAACCCTACGGGCTTTGGCCGCGAAGCGTCAACGGGGGACTGGTTCTCAAACGGGTATTTCAGAATCGCGGCCTCGGCAGAACGTCTATCAGCGACGGCCCTGGGGCGATCACAGGATTGACGTAGCTCTGCCGCGCCACCGCCTCGGTATGGCCGACCGCCTCGGCCGCCCACGCTACCCCACGGGCCGCCGCCGCGTAGCTCTCGGCGGGGTGCCGAGCCCTCCCGTGATCCGTGCGCCCCGCCAGCCTCCGGCCGGGCTTCCTTGCGAGTTCTCCGTGCCCTATTCAATTCTACCACCCTTTATGGTGGGAAACGGTCAGTGGTTCTGTTCGCGTACCTCGAAGAATCCTTCCAACTCGGGCTCTTGGTCCATCAAGAGCCGGGCGTAAAAAGCGGTGTAGTTGTTATTGAGTTTGAACTCCTCGCCCCTCGTTTGCATGGCGTGCCGCCAGCGGAGTACCTCGAAAAGCGACTTGATCCCGTACCGCTCGTGGCCTACGTGGCGAAGCTCAAGGGCGAGGGCCCTGAGCCGTCGATAGACCTGCGGGTTGGCCGCATGGAACCGCTCGAAGCGCTCGCGGAGCGTGAGGGGGCGGGACGGGGCTTCGGCGAATGGGAGGGCGAGTTGGGGCATTGCTACTGGTTTCGGATCTCGTCGATCTTGTTTTCCACTACGGCGGCGGCCAAGGGAAACGTCGCCCCCTCCCAATCATTCCACCACTTCGTGATCGCGGGCATAACGTAATCACTCCATAGGATCGTGCCGAGTTCATCGACCGGTGAATCGTCCTCCTGTTCTTCTGCAACCGGCATGATCGCAGGATGGGTATCTGGTTGCGCCTCATCCGGGTGTTCAACACTTGCCCTCCGCCCGATATTCGTAGTGTCGATCGTTCGCCCGTCGCGACCGATGCGCGTGGGTGACTGGTAATCGTTTCCAGTGTTGGAGGCTTCTGAACGAATCTTGCCAACAAAAGGGTGAGTCACCCCTACATGCTCCGCAATCTGCCGATCCGACAGCCCCGCCCCCTTCGGATGCTTCAGGGCCAAGAGCACGGCGCGGCGCTTGTCCTCGTTGGTGCGACGCTGGCCATGGGTCTGGTTCGCGGCGCAGGCGTACCAGCGGGCCTCGTCCACGGTTCCCTTGTGGACCTCGCATTCGAGGCGCGCCAGATTGGCTTGCCGCGCAGCGTGGTAACGGTGGAACCCATCGGCCAACCAATAATGACTGCCATCGTGGAACACTACGATTGGAGGTAGAGCGGTCTCCGCTTCGTAGAGTTCGGCATACTCCCGCACAAGCTGATCGTCCAGCGTGACGCGCGGCTGCGTGTCGCCATCAGTCCGGATCTCGTCCAGCTTCAGACTACGAACGGGGCAATTGTTGCTGCGCTTCAGGCGAACCATGATTCCTCATATCACATCCGGAAGCCGATTCGACCGCCGACCCTTGTTCAGCATCCGAACGATCCCCTGAGCCCACACTTTCTCCCCACCTATGGCATAGAACGTGGAGGCTTCATTAATGCTGCGAATAAGCCCCTCGTGTCCGATTCTGATAAGGCTGTCCGTATAGCACCGCTTCAGGAGAGTCTGCTTGAGTCGCCGCAAGTATCGCTCAAGATAGCACATACCCCCGACGATGCGATCATGAATTGACTGTCCATGGTGTATTTGCACAATCAGCGGCCATGCGTCTGTAAAGACATCGGGTTCTGATTCGTAGGATGACATCAGCCGCATTACACACTTCACTGATTTCGCGGCGCCGGTTCCCTTGACAACGTAGCCGGCCCCGAGCACAAGTTCATTGATCTTGACCGCTGTGGCATCTTTCGCAACCAGCATTGCGCGGAAACGATCTACGCCGCTCATCGCGCCACGCACCGTGTTCGCTCGAATGAAACCATCCGCCTCTTCGGAGATCTCGTCAGTCCGAAAAACGATACATGGCAACGTTGTGATGTCTGACCGCTTGTCAGCCGCCAACTTTCGATGTTGCCCATCGAACACAAAAAACAAGTCGGCGGCACGATGGGCTACGAGAAGTGCCCCACATCCTCGCCATGACCATTCGCGAGCAATCTTCAGTACACGGGCGTTGGATACGTTGTTGCGCTGGTAGGTTGGGTCGACGTGGAGGAGCGTCTTGTTGATGTAGACGAGCGAGCCGGGCTCATCGACAATCGTCCAGTCGAACACATCGACCTTTGACACCGATCCTGAGGCGTTTGGGAGTTTGTGCTGATCGTCCTGAGGCAGACTTGGCGCAGAAGACATCGTTACCTTCCTTGCTCTAGAGAATGGGAATTGCTCAGTTGGAGCACCAACCGGGGGGCCGGAGCGTCGGCCGAAGATGGTGCCAGTGGTTCAGGAAAGGCCTGCCCGAGTTGCGAGGCTCGGGTTACGCATCACAGACCAGATGACACCAATATACCAATCCGTTGGCGATTTACAAGGGGAGTTTGGCGATTTTCGTGAAATTCACGGAACTCCCTACGCTGATTCGGGTTCCGGCTTGCGGAATTCGGGATTTCCCCGAGGCGGAGGCGTGAAGTTGTGGACAGCCGATTGCTCAAGCAAACGCTGGCCGCCAAGATCGCGAGCAGGGAGAAGGCCCTGTCTGATGTAGCGGCACACCTGGGAATGGCTGCGACCGAGGATTTCGGCCGCCTCATAGACCGTGTAAAAACCAGGGATCGCGCTCACAGTTGACATGCCTCCATTGTACCGATAGGTTGGCAGTTTGCAAGCCGAAAAGATGCGGCGGCTGTTCCTCGGTCCACAGCACGCAAACCGCCCGGCCCTTGCGGGTGCCCGGCAACCGCCGCGATTGCCGAAGAGGGGAGTCGAACCCCTACCCCCATACTGGGGACTAGGTCCTGAACCTAGCACATGGGCAATCGCGGCGACCTTCAAAATAGGCAAGTTGCGAAGAATCCCGTCAGACGCCCCAGAACGACGCTGGACGCCGATTCGTACTGGGGGTAGGCTGATGGCAGATCGCCCGGCCGCGGGCGTCGGGCGGCATCACACGAACCGGGAGGGCAATCTGATGAGACGCCGAGCTTACACGCTGCTGGAGGTCTTGTTGGCCTGCGGAGTCCTGCTATTCGGGCTCCTAGGAATCGCGGGCTTGATCACTTTCGCTGGCCAGATCGTGGCCAAGACGCAGCAACGGGAGCGGGGAACCGACTGCGCGAGCGCCGCGATTGCGGATCTGTTCGTCCGCGGCTGGCTCGATCAAGATCGCTGGCTCGATAACGACGGAGACGAGAAGACGCCAATCGGCTCAAACGTAATCCTTGACCCAGACGGCATTGTCAACGGAGGACTGCCTGGGGTAATTGCCGGGGTGCCGCGTGTCGCGGTCGATGGCATCCTGCCGCCCGACTACACGTCGACGGATGATTTGCAATGCGACTATTCCAAGGAACGGCCGGAAGCCTACGGGCACAGGGGCGAATACACCTGGTTCGCCAGCGTATGCGAAGGCGAGGTGACAGCGATCGCCTGCCGGAAGCGGACGTTTGACGAGCGCGTGATCGACGCCACTGTCGAGTGGTCCTATCCCGGGGGCGTCCTGCTTCAGCTTCCGCCGGAAACGATCCTTGAACAGGACAAGTACGTGATGCTTGTCTGGGATGATCCCGGTGGGCTCGGTAGGCACTTCGGTTGGTGGCAGACGATTACCGACCCGCTGGACGGGCAGGTCGATCTCAGGGGCGGCGACTTCCCGATCGCGGTCTCATCGTGTCAACTGATTGACTTCGATGGGGTCGTTGGGCTCTCGCGAAAGTGGACGCCGTGAATATCGGATACGATCTATTGATTGCCCTTGGCATGGTCGCGGCGATGTGGCTTGCGGCAGCGTGGGCGAAATGGTACTCATCTCGCGGCTGATCTCACCGCAGGTACCTCAGCGGCTCCCAATCCTCCGGCGGCTGCCAACTCTCAGGATCGAACACCTTGAACCGGCCCTTGCGGATCCGCGGGCTGGCCATCATCCGAAGTGCGGTCGCGTTCGCATGGCTCACATCGTCGACGCCCTCTGCGTCACGCCGGCCCTCAAGCGGCAGACAGACGCCGCACCGCGGGCACCAACGCTCGATCTGGTCGCGGTAGTCCGCCAGGTCGTGGGCCCAACAGCCGGGCGTGACGGGGATGCCACCGGGCCCATCGAACACGATGTCCATTGCGGCGGCCACTTCACAGAAGAAGAACCCTTTTGGGGTTATCGAACTTGACCACGCTCGTTGGAGCGGGCAGGCTTCGATGAGCCGCCACATTTCTGCCTCGTCTCGAATCACTTCCTGGATGCCGACGAGCACGGGCTGGTGAACGCAATTGGAGTTGTGCTTGTTGAGGTTGACGTAGCCGAAGACCCGGGCCACTGCTGGATCGAGGTCTTGCCCGGTCCACAGCCCACGGTCGCGCCGTCGGGGAATCTCCCGTTGCATGATCTCCACCAGTTCGCGGAACTGCGGATGGCTTTGCGGTTCCCCGCCCATCATGCCGACGCACTTGCGCCCGGGCGGGGCCCCGGCGTTCGGGTTCGGCGTCGACTCCCGGGGGAAGTCGGCGAGGGCCCGGCAAGCCGTCCTGAAGTCGTCCGGCGTCATGTAGAACCGCTCCCGCACGTGGGCGACCATGCGCGTGCAGTTCGAGCACGCGCGGGGGCAGGCGTTGGTCACTTCGATCTGGACACACCATTGCTCTCGGGGAGGGATCATGGTTTTGCCTCTTCCTTGTACAGGATCCCGATTCCCATCTGCCAATCAGTCAGGAACTCTTCGACACGCCGACCTTTCTTCAGTTCCTGCCATGCCTCGCCGCAAGGCAGCATTCTCTCGCGGCCCCCGAGGTTGCTGATGTCGTGGACCCCAACGAAGTGTTTCACCACGGCGTCACAGATCCGCACATCATGAAGTGTCTGGGGGTACCCATGGTCACCATCGACGAAAGCGGCATCGTGTTGGCCGAGGTCCTCCGGCTTCAAGTGTTGGCTGTCGGCCAGAGTCAACCGGATGCGGCACTCCGGACACTGGTGGGCAAGCAGATCGAATGTCATCAGTAGCCCGAGGTTGGCACGTATGTCAAACACCCGCATCGTTGATTCCCAGCCGAGTTGCCGGAACCGGTGAGCAATGGCCCACTGGTTGCCGCCGTTGCCAGCCCCGATGAATAGTAGGGAGTGGCATTCGTACTCCACAAGCCGATCGACGAATCGCGAGAACTCCGTGCCTCGCTGGTTTCCGCACCAGCCAGGCGGACGTTGCACGATGTCAGTTGCCGGATACGTGTCGACGGTAAACAAGTGCGATTCCTGCATAGTGTAAACCTTTCATGCGACTACAGCCACAAACACTCCGTTCCACCAGCCCTCGGCATCAGCTTGGAAAGCGGTATGCCGTTCCCATTCAGCAAGGATCGTAGCGCCTACGTCGGCCAGTCCGGCGCGGGTGCCGCCGGGAACGTCATAGTTTTGGTCGTCCCAATCGTCGACTACCACGATTGCCGGCTTGGAAAGGACGGGCCAGAAGTGCGACATTGCCCGTCGCTGGTCTTCGGTATGATGGCAGCCGTCGTAGAAGTACACGTCGACGGGCGGCGCGATTCGGTCCGGGGTGATTGTCCAGCAATCCGCATTGATGACTTCGACCGGCGGTAAGTAGTCTTCGACTGCAAACAGGTTCGCCAGAAACTCATCATGCGGCCCACCAAATGTGGACCAGTTGTCAATCACGGTGGCCAAGACAAGCGGGCTATCGTGGGTGGCGGCCAGGAGCGTCGCTCCCTTCCACACGCCAATTTCGAGATAGTGAGCCCCATGGAGTCGGCATAGCGCTTGCAAGAGTACGCGAATCTTGACTGATGTCATTCCCTCGACCATGGGCCCGGAAAACTGCGTTGCCTTGTCCGCTTCGTCAACGGCAGCTTGGGCATGAGTGATCACGTCATCACGACTGTAGGATGCCATTGAGCACGTCTCCGTAGAGTTCGCCCATCACCGCCGAGTCGGGCTGGTGTGGTCTGGTCTGTCGGCCGACAAGAGGGTCAAGACCAGTGCCGATGTCGAAGCATCTGGCCAATGGTTCGTGCCGAATCACCTCAGCCATCAGCGGCTTGGCCGGCATCCCATAGACCAGCAGGACCAAGTCACTCGGACGCACGATTCCGAGAAGCTCGTCCCGGACACGCGGAAACTGATCCCACCCATTGTTCGGCGGCACTTGCACGAACTGGGATGCCTGTAGAAAGTGCATCGCCGGTTGCAGCAGATCGGGTCCAACCAACACCTTACGCCGCGGACAATCGCGAATCGCGAGATACAGATCGCGAACCGCGCTATTGTCCTGATCCTTGAAATGCATGAACAGCCCGTGGTCACACCAGTCCGTTTGGCCGCCCCACTGATCACACAATCCGTGAACCCAGACAGCCAACGGCCACCATCCCCAATTACCAAGCCAGAGGTTCGGCGTCTGGACGAACGTCCGCACAGCCCCGGCCAACGCCTCGGCAAGAGCCGGCGAGTAATCATGGCCGTCACAGTTGTTCCGTTCCAACCAACCGAGGCAGCAGAGAATCTCGCCGTCTCCAAACCGAGCAACGTGTGGCGGATTGTTTGCCCTAACGCTTTCAATAAGTTCGGCTCGCGTCCGGTTTGTCCGCTGGAAGTATCGCGGAAACTCCGAGCTTTTGAAGGTGTATTCCAACCATGTCGGGTTCACTCTGGTATCTCCTGTGGATCGTAGCCGAATCGCTCAAAATCCGCGGCGGCATAGTGGGCAACCAACACTCGGGCGGCCGGCGTGTAAAAGGTTCGCAAATTGACCGGGCCCATGCGCGTGGTCTGATTCACTTCCAACGCAGTCCCCTCCGGGACAAACGAAAGCGAAGTGAATGCGTCGGGCAAATCCTCATACCGCAAGAGACGGTGTGGCGTGAGGTCGCCGTAGAACTCGGATTGCGTCCCGACCACGCGCTTGACCGCGTCATCCAATCGCTGGTTGACGCGAAATGCAATGTATTGCTCGAACGACAACAGCGCCGCGGTCATGCTAAGGCCGGATGGGTGGCGCACATCGTTGCGTCCAATGAACGCCTGCCACAAGTAGAGCGAGAGTTCGCGGGCAAAAGGGTTGCGCACGAAGCCGACGATAGGAAGTCCGTCGCTGTTCGGTGGCCGATCGGTGCTGTGATCCTTCGCGTGGTAGGGCGCTTCGTCGTCGTCGGAATAAGGCTCAAAATCACCATGGACCTCACGCAGCGCGTCGATCATCGAACTGCCAGCCGTCCGCGGATTGTGGCAAAACAGAAAACCAGCTTGTCGGCTGATCCACACGTTGCTATTCCCTATTTCATGCGAGCAATAAAGTACGGTGTTGGCAGTCCATCCCGACCAAACGTGTAGACTGTCCCGTTACCATCCCGGGCTTGCACGTAATCAAGGCCATCATAGTGCGCTTGCCCCATCACCGCAACGAACAGCCGACCATCGAGATCCCAGCATGGTACGCCGCCGTTCGACCACTCTCTGGTGAGGATAAGCTGATGGGCAAGCTGGTTCCGGCTCTTTCCGGGCGAATACTTGTACCGGTAGAGAACCGCGTCGACGTGATGCTCGGTCTTCACACGACCGCTGGCCAGAAGCGGGTCGTACCAGAACACGTCATCGTTGTAGCCAAGGATCGACGGGAAGGAAATCAGTGTCCCGATGTCGCGCCGCCACGCGCAGAGGTGGTTGGCCCTCATCCCGATCAGGCGCTTGTCAAGCCGCTGTCGATCCTTGTGCCAGATAGAGAACGAGTGAACCTCCCGGGGTCGGCCCGGGGCAAGTCGCTCCAAGTCAAAGCTGATCACGTGCCGGTCCAAGTCCGTCGCCTCGACAAGCGTCTTGACGTACTCGGCTGACACCGTGTCGTCATCGTCCACGAATGCGAAGTACCGCCCTTGCGAGCGTCGGATAAGCCGGTTGCGTTTTTCGCCGCTGGCCATCTGCCCGGCGTCCTGCTCGACCAGAATCTCCACCTCCTCACCGAATGGGGCCGCCTGGGATGCCAAGTCAGACAGAAGCTGATCGAGCATTGTCTGTCGAGACGTGAGGGCCGCGATGAGGATGGAGAGCTTCACCTAACAGGCTCCGATCGGTTTTCCCACGGGAACGGCTGGCCAAAATCGACCACTGGCACATCGAGGAACGCGACCAACGCGCGCCATAGGTCTTCAGCCGGCGTGGTCGTGATGTCCAGCGTCAGAAGATCGTCCTGCCGATCTGCGAAATGGAATCGCACGCCCGATTCGTGTCTCCACTTGGCGTGGCGGAAGTGCTCCTCATCGAAGCGCCAGGTGCCGTACATGTCAAAGTCATTCTCGGCAAGCATCTTCTGCTCAAGCGGTATATCCCCGGGTGCCGCCTCACGCCATGGCACGCTGTAGTGCCACTGGCAGCTTCGCAACCATGACTCCATTTCCCGCGTCGTGAGAATGAACTTGCTGCCTGGGTAGATCGCATCGAGAAAGCGGAACCGCTTCGCAACCGTGATATCCAGGCAGGCGTCGTGCTTGTCAATCTCCGCCAGATCGGCCGGGTAGTGTACCACGCGAAACCCCAACGTGCGCAGCGCCGAGGCCAGCGACTGGGTTCCCGTCCGACCTAGTCCGATTCCGAAGACGCGCATTGGATGTGCTCGTTGGGATAAGGGTACTTGGCTCTTGTCAGTTGCCGGTCGACGTGAAGTCGGTCCATGCGGGCGGCGCGTTCGGCCGCTTTCTCGGGGATCGTACCGTCGAGTTTGGGCGTCCGGCGGCCGTACCAGTTCTGGGTATGTCGCCCCAAGTGAAGGACGTCGTAGTCCCACCGCTTGCGATGCTTCTCGGGCCATTTGAAAAAGAACTCCGTATCGTAGCCCTGCGCGGCCTCCCATGTGACACCGAACCACGGCGGCTCCCCGAGGTGCGGAGCGTCGGCATGGAAGAGGAGGCACGCCCCGGCGAATTCCCAGGTCTCTTCGTAGCGGGGAAGTTTCCGCCAGGTTGCCGGATCCGCGTAGTGGCCGTGCTGCGTCGGGTCGTCAAGGATTCGCCGCCACGGTGCGTAGAGCACACGCTTGTACCGTTGGTGCTCCGGCGGGAAGTCTGCCGGAAGCACGATGTCGGCGTCAAACGAAAGAATCCAACCACGGCGACCGAGGAAGTCAAGACCTTCCTCGATGGCTCGGCCTTTGTTGAACGCGGCTCCGTCGCGGTAGAAGGCATCCGTGCAGTAAACCACGGCATTCGGCACCCGGGCCACGATCGCCAGCGTTGCGTGGTCCTCCGGCGTTGTCACGACCACGATCTTGTCCAGTACCTGCGCGGCCCGGTGGAGAGTGATCTCCAGAAGGTCATCGTACTCGACGGAAACGGTGATACCGCGGATTGACATCGTGCGTCCGTGCTCAGAAGGGCCTCGGGAATTCCTGGGGCAGGATCTCCGGGCTACGGTAGTCAAACCAATCCGGTTCTTTCGCGTCGATCATA
>Ga0180431_10002436_pt1 | contig 24931 bp, 22 predicted proteins | sample SS_ome_11_FD_132459 | JGI IMG/M metagenome (GOLD analysis project Ga0180431, IMG submission 132459) | Hypersaline lake sediment archaeal communities from the Salton Sea, California, USA - SS_1_MS_1 metaG | ecosystem: Environmental > Aquatic > Non-marine Saline and Alkaline > Hypersaline >... | reverse complement strand
CTAAATCAGATGTTGATTCCTATGTTGAGGAAGCGTACGGAATTGTTAAGCAAAAGTTTTCTAAAGACTTTAAAAACCTGATGAATGATATTGAAGCCGAAAAAATGTGGGATTCATTGACTTTGTCTCAAAAAGAAAAGTTATTGAAAGAAACAATTGAAAATATAACTAAAGAAATGCCGTGGGGACCTAATCCTTTAACATGGTTCAAACGAATATCTCTTGGAATTGATGGAAAATGGTCGTGGAAAACTGTTATTACTAAAATTAGGAATGTTTATTTTAGTTCCGTTGTTATTCAAATATTTAGAGAACTACTAAGGGTTACTAATATTTTTGCGGACAAACAATCAGGTAAAGATGTTCTTTACGGTTCGGTGACGGACCAAATCTTAGATGGTAGAACATGGGAGGATTTTATAGCGACGCTCGCATTTCCACCAGTTGGGTGGGCATCTTCGTTATTAGCTTGGCTTAAGGCGGACCGAGATTTCTTAGCTTTAAAAGATTTATTAGATACAAAACACAAAGATGATTTATATCAATTAGATGAAAATGAAATTGATAAATATAAGTTTTATATTAGAAAAGGCAAAATAATCTACCCAATAACATTTGAAGAAAATAAATGGTATATCCATATTCCACCAACTAGTGGTAAAGTTTATAAACAATATCCTTTAGAAAAAGGTCAAAATTATATTAAATGATGAAATATTTTATTACAGAACAGATAACTGATGATGATATTCATACAAACGAACCGGATGGTTCGGAAGATGACACAGATATTGATAACACAGATACTGATGACACAGATACTGATGACACAGATACTGATGACACAGATACTGATAGACGAGATAGGCGTCGTATCTTTGACAAAAAACCAAAATTCACTCAATGGAAATTAACTAACAGGTCAAGTAATCCTGATTTAGAAACACAATACAAACAACTTCTTAAAGATGTTAGAGGTGGAAACGACCCGTATAGTCCAAACGCGTACGTTTCAAAACTATTGTGGATACAAAAACCTACAGATAATTCTGATAAATTACCTGACGGTGTGCCAACAAATACTGAAGATAGAATTGTGATGTTTGGTCAAGACCTAAACGGAAAACCCATGATTTATTTAGTTGGTCCAAACCCTAATAATCCCGAAGAAATGGGATGGATTAACCACACTCAAGACGGTGAATGGAACCCATTTAACGGTTATAGAAAAATAAATGAGAACACTTTAGGTCTACAAAATATTTTAAACGAAGAAGAAACGAACGATACACTACCAAAGATGATAGATGATAAACTCAGAGAGTTTAATTTCTATTCAGCTAACGATAAAGGAAAACAGAAAGTAGTTTTTACTGACGAAGATAGAGAAGAGATTAGTAGAGAATTTGATGACCTAATCAAAAAGTACCCTGAAGATATTGCATTTATCAGAGCGGTAGTAGTTGCAAAAGGTGAAGATAAGAAAACAGGAGAACCTGTTGTTAGATTAGGCTCTTACTATAACAACGCAGATATTGAATTACCATTTAATTCACAAATGAATGGTTTAGGTAAGTTATTAGACGGAGGTATAATCTATTTCACCATCATAAACAACGAGGGACCTGATTATAGGGACTTTAGGATAGTTGGAGGTGATAAGATACGCGAAGTAGAATTTAACGACAATGAGAAGGAGGAAATTGCGTTAGATAATTATACTCACGGTCATGAGCAAGAAATGGCAGAGATGGACGAACCGTTTGAAGAAGTTATGAAGAAAAAAGAACAACAAGGTTTGGCGTCATTATTGGAAAAAGGAGACGTTACAAATGACCTCACAAAGCGTCAAAAAGAGGTTTTAGAAAATTTAAAAAAAAAGGGATTTAAGTTGTCTAAACCAGAAAACGCAGATATTTATGAAAGAGTGAGAGTTAATAGTAAGGAATTCAACGAATCAATAAAAGCGTGGAAACCCAAAGGAAAATGAACTTAAAGAAAGTAGTTAAAAGGAACTTAACAGAAACCCAAAAGGTTAAGAAAACTCAACTCACAGAATCTAAAATTGTTAAAGGTAGATTAGGTATTATATCTGAATCAGTTAACTTTAATTCAAAGATTCAAACCACAAAGTTTTTTAACAAACTATTCATAGAAACCAATAACTTGGTTAAAATGGGTATTAATGAGTCTGTAATTAATGAAGATTTAATTATGGTACTTAAAGGACTTATGGGTGACGAAAATGCAAGAGTAATAGAAACATTAAAAGAAAGGTTAATTTCTTATTTGGAGTCAAAACTACAAATGGATACTTTTGAAAAAGATGTTTTAACTCAAACTATTGTTGAGATAGATGAAGATGAGTTTGCTAAAATATTTTCCGACAAAAGATTTTTACCGAGAAAAATAACAGATACTTTCATTAGAGAATTTAGAGAAAAATACTTAGATGGGTTAACTGATATGACAAAAGACTTATTAATAAGTAGAATAGATAACGAAGATTTTAAAAGAGAATTAGAAGATAAATTCACAACAGCATTGGAATCCTTATTGGAGACCATAGAGTCTAATATGGACTCGAAATTGAAGGGCATTAGAGATAGTGTACTTTCATAAACTTTTATAAAAAAAAGGGGGTAAAATTAATCTACAAAAAGGGCTGACGGTGTCAGTCCTTTTTTCTTTATATAAAAAAAGTGACCCGAAGGTCACTTTTCTTTTTTAATTAATTGATTGTTATCTTAGAACGGTTATAAAACCTGTTAGTTCTATTGTTTCCAAATTCCATGCCACAGCTCTGAGTGTATAAGCATATACTCCGTCTGAAACATAGTGGTCACCACCTCTAAAACTACCATCCCATACTTGTGAAGGGTCATCCATTTCATAGACTACTTGACCCCACCTGTTATAGATAAGTAACTCCCACTTGTTCCAACATTCAACTTCCGTTATCACTCTCCATGCGTCATTTAAACCATCGTTATTTGGTGTAAATGCGTTTGGTGCGAATGCACTACCGTCAAACTCATCACAAGGACCTGGATAAATACAAGTTCCATCATCTATGCTAGCGGATGGGTTGTAGTTTAAAGCATCCATATCTGTACAACCATATACTAAATAAATACAACTACCATCATCTACAGTCGCGAGTGGATTGTAATTAAAAGCGTTAGGGTCTGTACAACCTAAAACATCATAAGTACAACTACCGTCATCTATATTTGCGTTAGGATTATAGTTATTAGCTTCAGGGTCTGTACACCCTAATACATCATATACACAACTATCGTCATCCACTGTCGCGTCAGGGTCATAGTTGTTAGCATTTGGGTCTGTACATCCTAAGTATATACAACTACCATCGTCCATAGTTGCATCGGGCCAATAGTTATCCGCTTCGGGGTCTGTACATCCATAGATGTAATTACAAGAACCATCGTCTATGGTTGCGTTCGGGTCATAGTTTAACGCTATTGGGTCTGTACATCCTAAGAATTCACAACTACCGTCATCTACGTTAGCGTTAGGATTATAGTTATTGGCCTCAGGGTCTGTACATCCTAAAACATCATAAGTACAACTACCGTCATCTAAATCCGCGTCAGGGTTATAGTTATTGGCGGTATTATCAGTACAACCATAATCACATACTTCTTCAGCATTTAAATTACAGGTTAGATTTTCATAAAATCCTATTTCGGGGTCTAATACAACACCATTTAATTCCTGTAGATATACCCAAACAACACCAGTACCATTAACATATATAGGACCGTGAACCAATTCAATAGTTTCACCTGGTTCTAATGTACCATTAAAACATTGAATATCTTCTTGTCCTCCTATTACATTCCATTCAGCACAAAAGTCAGTAATCGTAACATTACCTGTATTTTGGAATGTGGTGGTAACATAATAGTAAGGTCCGTTCTCATCACAATATACTGTACATTCTGCACCTAAGTAATCTAATTCTGTAATATCATAAGTACATTCTACCTGTTCAGGAGAAGGGGGTTGAATGTTTGGGAAGGCCGTTAACCAATGAGTTTGTACCTCGTCAAAGATATACTCACTTTCAGTATAGTTATTAGCTTCAGGGTCAGTACATCCCCAACAATACAATATCAAATTAAATGATTGTGTATCGGTTTCTATATTACCTAACTCATTTACCCATGTTAGAGTTGCAGAAACATAGTTTAAATCCCCTGTAAATACATCAGGGAAGTCAGACACCGTATAACTACCGTTAGGGTCTATAGATACATTATAATCCTGTGTACCTTGAAATACGGGGTTTCCATCCCATGTCTCTACGACAACCTCTAAACTAAAGTTATTTATAACACCTTCACCTGTGTTGTTAACAACAAATGATTGATTATAGAATGGGTTCACACAAGTACCCTGAGGGGTCCATATGATATCTCCACCTAAGTCTAAAGTTAGTTCGTCGTATGTACAACTACCGTCTTCTTCGTTTGCATCAGGGTTATAATTGTTAGCATTTGGGTCGGTACAACCTGGTATTGGACATGGGTCAGGACCGTTAAATACTATAGGAAATACTTCAATATTATCAGAAAATGTCCCTTCTACTTCACCTTCAGATTCATATACATTTATGGTTATCTGTTCAATACCTTCAGGTATTGTGACTTGTGTAATTGTTTGACCAGCACCTGGTTCAATCCAATATTGACCAGTCTGATAACCATCAAAACACTCATCATAATTTAATTCAGGTATTTCAACACAATAGTAAAATAATGTATCATCACCTGGATTATATATTGTAATATTGTATATGTTAGCAGGTGTACCATCTAAACAAGTTGTACTATTTAAATTAACACCAGGATTTGCGTCAGGATAAAGGTATTCACAAGAACCGTCATCCACATTTGCATTTGGATTGTAGTTTGACGCTACGGGGTCTGTACAACCATTTACATCAGGAATACCACAAATTAAAATACTGTTATCTATGATACTAAAATCAGGGTATTCTTGTGTCTCATTACCTGAATTTGGAAATACTGCCCATCCACCATCCGCAACATTTAATGTTTGAGAATAGTTTATTTGCCATAACACAATTTCTTTACATTCACTTATGGTATCACTACTTAAAATTTCACCAAAACAACCATTTAAAGATAGGTCATTTAGGTTTCCTTGATATATGTCACCAGAATACAAAAATAAGTTTGGGTTATTTAACGCGGTCCAACCACCAAAAGACCAACCTGGATGGTTATTTCCTGTAGTACAACCCCATTGATAATCCCATCCCGGTACATGAATACCGAAATGTATCATATCCACAGCATCATTATTAGATGAACCAAAATTACCCAAACCATTTAAAGGTTGACCACAGTTCCAATGACTAACAACCTCAACCTCAATATCCAAAGATACGGGGTCAAAACTTGTTATCTCAATGTCACAATCACACATTGCATCATTGTTAACATCAGGACAATCGGTATCAAAAGGTCCATAATATAATTCACCATTTGAGTCATATATCCATGCACCGTCACCCAAACCACAACTACCCAATCTTAAGTTCATTGGAGACCAAGAACCTTGGAAAGGGAAAGATAGGTTATAATATGGCCATTCCATGGACTCTTCCCACGGCTGAGCGGTGGTGGGGTCGTCAGGAAACCATGACGGTAAGTTTGGAATATCAAACCATGGTGTCTTTATAGTACGGGTCTCACCAGGACCTATAGGTGGTTGGTTTACGTTCTGACTGTAGTCGATGTTCCAAATAGGTGCTCCCGAATTAAGAGACCAATACATCTTTAAGTCATCACCATACCAATCGGTAGACGAGTTGTTAGTAATATCAAATGTAAATTTGACACCACTACCATTATCTGTGACGACACTGAACCAGGTTCAATAAATACATCACATTGTGCCACCACTTCATTTACAAAAAATAATAGCGGAGGGATTAGTAGGACATTAGTTATCCTTTTTAGAAAATTAAACATCATTAATTTATAGGTTTAACGTTTATTAAGAACTTTATACCTATAAATAGTTTTTAATGTTACAATCTCACCTAAATGATTGTTTAAATTCCAACCATATATCTTCCGCTTCATCATATAAAACAGATGAAAATACAGAAGGTTCATATGGTTTGTTCAATAACCTCATACCAGCCTCTTTTGGAGTCTTATTACCTTTACGGACATTACATCCAGAACAACAGGTGACCAAATTTTTCCATGTATTACCACCTCCTCGTGACCTCGGCATGACATGGTCAATAGTTAAATGTTTTTTTGAACCACAATATTGGCACGTATTTTTATCCCTTTTAAAAATTCTTTTTCTGCTGACCTTTAAATTTTTTGGTCTAAAACGAATATAATTTAAAAGTCTGATAATAACGGGTCTTACAAAATTTCCTATACTTGTGATAATATCTTCTTCACCTTTTTTTAATATCTCCGCCTTTCCTTTATCCACTAACACGAAACCTCTTTGTAAAGAGGTTATATTTAAGGGGGAGTAGTCCGCATTTAAAACAAGAACATTACTCATAATTTTTTTATTTCAATAATAACAAAGTTTATTATATATGTCAAAGAAAAACCCCCGATTTGTGGTCGGGGGTTTTAATTTGTTTTAATTATTGTTTAGCCTCGGCTTCGGCCACTTCCTTGAAACGATTTTTGTTCCGTAAGAAACCAAATACCGCAACAACAACACCCACCAATACTTCAATTGCTTGGAAAGTTGAATCAACATTCTCCGTTAAGTATTCTACCAACGGTAAGAATCTGTTTAACCCTGTTAACACCAACAAGGTACCAATCGCGGTTAACGCGTGTCTGATTAAGCTTTTAATTTGAGCTGTTTCCATAATAAAAAATTTTATAGTTTATTACCTATAAATATTACGGAAGTCACAAAAAAGAAAAAAGGGGGGTAAACCCCCCTCTTTCACATCTTCAACATCACACCACCCATTCCGTCCCATTTTACGACTGCTCGTTTTGGAATCCAAAACTCAAACTCACCAATTTCATCAATCTTTTTGGACATATCCTCTTTGAACTTCTCCACATCTGCCTTGGTCTTGGGGTGTTCTACACCTACGTACTTTGCACATACGGGACCGATACCGGTGACCTGTGACATCTCATCGGTGAGGGTCTTTGCACAACAACGGCAGATACCTCCGTTTTCTTTGGTGAGTTTTCCTTTGACTCGGAGTGCTCGGTCAGTCATTGCGGTTACCGCGGTCACATCAATCAAGATGGGGTGGAAATCCAAGTTGTATTCCTCTTTGATACCCAAAGCAATCTTACGACCGATTTTGATAGTATCACCTACCAACTTGATGTTCATAGGTTTTTGTGACTGCTCACGACGACGCATTCCTTCAATGGTACGAACGGCTGCTGAAATTTGGTTTTCAGTCAAACGACCATATTTTTCATAACCCTTCTTCAAAGAGTTCATGAAGTTGTTGGTTCCTTCGTAGTTCTGTACTTTTTCGATTACTTCTGAGTTAGTCATGGTGGTGATGTTTATTGTTCTACAAATATAGTAAAAATTCTCCGACTGCCAAAACAATCGGAGAATTTTTTTGTGGAAGCGCTGGGAGTCGAACCCAGGTCCTGCATACCCCAAACAGAGAGTACTACATGTTTAGGACGACATTATTCACAATGCCCCGAAATAGAAAGTTGAATTTTTGCATCCTTCACTAACAATAGATGTGTGACTCAATTTAGGGTTTAGTCACTTCTCCACCACAACAACGGACTTCTGTTCATAGGTATATGTCCTGACCGACCCGCGGTAGACGGAGCCTTAGGCTGCGTAAACCTCTTCAGTGCGGACCAAACCGACAGCCTGAAGTTTTGCGATAGTTTCGCCGTTTGTGTTTTGAAACCGTGTATTAAAGTGATAGGTATCCTCTCACTACATGCACTCTGTGCCTGACTGTACCAGTCAAATCCAAAAACGCCCCCATATTTTCAAAGAACACCACAAAGATAAATACTTTTATTTAAATAAACAACTTACATTCTAACATTTACAACTGAATAATACCGATTTTTTTCTTTGTCGTATAGTACCGATACCGCAATGTAGTTGTAATCATCACTGGTTAGAATTTTCCAGTGTTGAGGACTGTCCTTATACTGAATAAAAAATTGTGAAGTATCACCCACATCAGACCTACTATTATGGGCACAACACTCACCACAACCACGAATACCAGCTCTATTACTTCTATTTTTAAAACTGTTATAACCTTCACCGTGACTAATCTTACCTGATTGTACTTGACTTTCATTCCATGGTACAGTCAATAATGATTGCATATCATAGTCATATTCCAATTCATGAATTCCATGATTTCGTCTCCACTCATTTAAAGTCTCAACAAATCGTTTCTCCATTTCAAGACATAAAGAGTCAACATTACCATTAAATACGGGGGTTGGCCAAGCAAAATCACAGTCCACTAGCATCGTATCATTTCCAACTATTTTATAACATTGTTGCGGGTTCCACGTAAATGTTTGTGCTTGAACAATTAAACTAAGACAAATTAAGATATGGGTAATAAAGTATTTCATAATTACAAATATAGTGTTATTTTTTATTTACACAAACTATTTATTAAAAAAATATCTAATGAAGAGAAATATTTTAAACGAAGTTAACCGTATGAGAGAAATCATGGGGTTAAATACCATATTAGAACAAACAGATACTCGTGAAAGATTATTTATTAGTCTCTTAGACGAAAAGAGTAAAATATATTGGGAAAGTGCGGGTTCTGACTTCGTATGTAGTCCTAAATATTATTTTAAGTATAGATTCCCAATAAGTGAATTAAAATCAGATAAATTACCCGAAAGTGTAACAAGTAAAAGAGGAGTTGAAGGACAATATTTTTATTCAAGTTATAACTATATACCTAAAGGTTATTTTAATGATGATAGTCAATACAGGTCATCTTCTAAAGAATTAAGGAATATTGAAGACCAAAACGGAGACAGACTAGGTCAACCTAAAACAGGTTTCCCTTTAGGTGACGATTCTATAAATCCTGATTACAACGAATCCGCATTAAAAACTTGTAGTAGTGGTGACTATAAGGCTGGTGAAAGAGTTACAGGTTCACAAAAAAGACAATCAGGAGCGGAAGTACCACCTATGACAGAAGAAGTTAAAGATGGTTTTATACAATACTTTACTGAATGGTGTACCAAAAAATATCCTGAAAAAAATGATACTAACAGTCCTGATTGGGGTGAATGTAGAAAAAATATTGACAAAATAAAATTAAATCCAGGTTCTTTACAAACCAAAGAAGGGACTGAAGGTGAACCAATGCCGGCGGTTAGGTTTCAATCCAACATAAACCCAACCACTCAAGGTGAACCATTCCCAAATAACTCAACACAAGTTGGTCAAGGTGTAATTGATTGGGTTAATGAGGTCATACAAAATATTAACCTATTTAAAAAGACTTACCCAGGAGGTAGAGTTTCAGTTGCTAATAAAGTAACTGTGGATGGTTCAGTACAGAACTATCCATTTACTATTTGGACTTCAGCATCGAGATATAGAAACACAGGTCAAGCTGAACAAATGAGTTTTAAACAGTTATCAGAAGCGAGGGCACAAAGTGTATACGATTACATTGTAAATCAATTATCTTCTGTAGTTACTGATATTGGTAATGCCAAAGTGATTTTAAATTCAGACGGTAGAAATGGTGACGGTTCATCAGGTCCAAATCCACCATCACCAAATAAATTTTCTATGGAAGGAGGTGAACCAAATTCATTTAAAGATAGTGGAGAAAGAACATTTAATAATATGGAACCACATACGTCATCTAATGAATATGAACAATATAAGTTTTGTATAGTACAATTAGCCATAGAGTTTAATTATGACGAACCGGAAGGTCCGTCTATAAAACCACCATCAACACTTGGTGAGTGGGGTATAAAAATAATTAGTAAAACCGGTGGTGACGGTGGAGGAAGAAATAGGATAATAATTAGGAGAATTAAAGAAGGTGGAGGTAATATATTTAAGGGTAGTGGAGGTATTCCTTGTGCAGCATACGACTAATGAATATCATACAGATACTTAACGAAGGTAAAAAAGAACGACTTATAGATAAGTTCAGACCACAACTTGAGGGTCTGTCTGATGATGCAATATCACTTGCAGAAAAAATTATAGATAATGACCCTAGTGTTACTAAGAAGTATTCAGAGTGGGGTATTAAAAAGTTTATAGACACAGTTAAAAATCCTACGTGGAATTTTGAAAGCCGACCACCAATTACAATTGCTAGTACCGCGTGGACAAGAGCTAAAATGTATCATGATATCGTTGAACAGTTATCACCTGAAAAAGTTGAAAAGATGTTTAATTTTTTGGAGTTGGAGGGACACTTTTCAAGTGAAGAAACCGAAAACAAGATAAAGTCAAAACCAAAAGACATCAACTCTTTTGATACCATACAGGATTTACTTTATTTTATCGAACAATACGATGAATTTTTAAAAGTTGCTGATGACGAAAAACAAATTAAAAAAGAATCTGAAAGAATATACGAAGATGATAGATTTTTAATTATTAGACCTTTATCACATAAGTCATCTTGTTATTATGGTGCTAACACGACATGGTGTACTACAACAAAAGATAACGACGATTACTTTAACAAATACACATCACGAGGTAAGTTATATTATATCTTAGATAAAAAATCAAACAACCGTACTTATGGTAAAATGGCATTACTTGTTCCTCACGGAAAAGGTGCTTATGAGATATATAACCAACAAGACCAAGGAGAGACATTAAATTTCTTATTGGAGAGATTTGAACCGATTAAAGAAAAAATTCTTGAGTTAATTAATAAATCTGATGATTACGAAACATTAAAGAAGGTAAAACAAAACCCTAAACTCGGAATGTACGAAGCTTTGAATTCGGATTATTTTGATAGGTTTATTGGTGATAAGGCAGTGTTTAACTTTAAAGGTGAGATTGAGTCCTACTTAGGTTTCTTTAGAGATGAGGTTGGAGATGACGCATTAGGTTATTATAACTGGATGTATCAGAACCCAAACGGAGATTTCTTTTACGACACAAGTAAGTTTGATGATGATATGTCAGAAGGATATCCATTATATTCTTTAACATCAGAACAAATAGATACATTAAAGGCGATTATTGAAATATTAGAGCCACAGTTATTATCAAGTTTTGAAGGTAATGATATAAAAAGGGATGATTTAGAAAAAGTTGCAGATTTTATAAAGGATAATTTACCTGACTTATATGTATCATTTAGTTACGCATATAGTGAGGCTGAAGACAGGGCAACACATAGAGGTTTTCTTGATTATTTAGAAAGTGATATATGTGACATATATGAAGACATCGGTTTAAAAAAGATGGAAGACTCAGATTGTTTTGAGCAATATGAAATATCGGTAGACAAGTTATTGGAGTTTTATGAAGACGATTTGGAATCAAACAAAAACTTCCCAATAGAACAGGTATTAGAAAACCAAGTTTTAGGTAATTTAGAATTAAATGAATACCCTTATGAAATGTCCGATGTATATCGTGATGAAGATGAGTTTAGACATTATTTCGATAATGATATGGAAAAGGCGTTAGAAAAAGAATTGGATAGAGTTGAGTCAGATGATAGTTTGGTATTGGATTCAAAACAATACAAAAGAATTAGTAACTATATTGAAAACAAATTTGGTTTTAATACCCCCCACAAAATAAAAAGTGCGGACGAAGAGACTATGATATTGTTTAACGGTGTGGACCCAAAAACAAATAAAGTTAAATTCACATTAGTTAAGGATGACGAAGAAAAAAAAGGAAGTGCGAAGTTGGAAACAATAATTAAACTGTTAACCAACTACACACTTTTTGACCTTTTTTAAATCTCCTCGTTTTCCAACAAACGCTCTCGGATAAGTAGGTAAAGACTAGCCATATCTTGCATGTCCAACTTAATTACATCACCAGTTTCTTTGGACTCAATTTCAATACTGTCCTCTTCAATGTGAAAGTAGTGATTTTTACTTTCGTCCCATTCGGATGACTTGTATTCGTAATCATCATCATACAAATCATCATCGTCGTAATTGGTGTCAAACAAATTACCTTGACTGTAGTGTTGATAAGTCGGTCGTTCATAGACATAACCAAACTTGTTACAACCGAGTTCCTTAACGATACCCATAGCAAGGTTAAACGAGTCTTCCACATCATCAATCACAACAAACTCATTTGCGGTGTGCATGTTGTAGTAACCACAAGAGAAGTTGATACAAGAGAAGTCACCCTTTAGTTTAACCTGAGAAACATCAGTATAAGGATGTGACTGTTGGTACGCCGAGACTCCCATAGTCTCCTCAAACACAGGAAGAATGCGATTGATGAACTCACCACCTTGCTCGTACAAACGGATACCTGAACATACTTCGGTAACCAAGTGATTACCAGGTGCGTCAAACTGAACAGCGTAACCCACGTCTTTGAGGAACTCAACATCACATTCACGAGAACCATGACATCCCGTTTCTTCAGATACGAAAAGTCCTACCTTAACAAACTCAAGAGAACGAAGGAGTTCGAGAGCAAGAAAAACCCCACATTTATCATCACCACCGATTCCCGTTGGAACTCCCTGTGGAGTGTAACCTTTCAAACTCAAGTAAAGTTCTTCTGTAAACGTTCGACCAAAGGTAGGGGGTTTTTCGAGCATCTCTTCTTCAACAACAATCTGCTCAACCAACTCATGAACTGTGTCAGTATGAGCGATGAACATTGGATAATACTGACCTTCGGGTAGATGACCCTTAGTAGCATACACATTGTTCATCTCATCAGTATAATAACTGACCTCATCGATATTATCAAGAGTTTTACAGATAAATTCAACCATACCATCTTCCTTATAAGTTTTGGTAGGTACTGAGAGTACTTCTTTGAGACGAGTAAGTTGAGCGTTATTCATTTGTTTATTGATTTGTATACAAATATATGTAAATATTTTTAAATAAACAAATAAAAAGGGAGAATTAACTTCTCCCTTTTGATAAAACAACTTCTTCAGTTCCTTTCATCCTAAGTTTACAAGGTTTACCCTCTACGATATTACCTTTCAAAACTTCTTCAGAAATAAGGTCTTCAATTTTTTCTTGAATTGCTCGTTTGATAGGACGGGCACCATATTTTTCATCAAATCCTACTTCGGACAAGAACTTTTTGACTTTGGGGTCAATCGTAATTTTGTACCCCATCTTAACCAAACGTTTTTCTAATTTAAGTAATTCAATCTCAACGATTTTTTCAACCTCATTTTCACGAAGTGGATTAAATACAACCACTTCATCAACACGATTCAAAAACTCAGGAGTAAAATGGTTTTTTAATTCCTTTTGTAAAAGAGCCTTCTTCATCTCCTCGTTATTGGACATACTTGATTTGGTATCAAATCCTAATCCTGTACCAAAATCTTGAAGTTTTTTAACACCCAAGTTTGAGGTCATAATAATCAGACAGTTTCTAAAGTTAATCTTTCTACCAAAAGAATCTGTTAGGTGACCATCGTCCATCATTTGAAGAAGAAGTGAAAAAATGTCTTTGTTTGCTTTTTCAATCTCATCAAACAATACCACAGAATATGGTTTGTTTTTAACCGCTTCAGTAAGTTGACCTCCTTTTTCATATCCTACATAACCTGGAGGTGAACCAATTAAACGACTCATTGAGAACTTTTCTTGGTATTCCGACATATCAACCCTGATTAATGCATCTTCATCACCAAAAATTTCTTTTGCCAGTTGTTTGGCTAAGTGAGTCTTACCGATACCTGTTGAACCTAAGAAAATAAATGAACCGATTGGACGATTTGGGTCCTTAATTCCCACTCGGTTTCTTCTGATGGCTTTTGAAATAGTCTTTACTGCGTCTTCTTGACCGATTACCGAACTGTTGAGATTGGTTTCCAAATCAAGTAATGATTCTTTATCATCAGTGGTAAGACGTGATAAAGGAATTTTAGTCATAAGTGATACAACTTCAAAAACCATATCTTCTGTAATGTCCTTCCTTTTGGTATTTTTTTCTTTTTCAAACTTTATCTTTTCCGATTCAAGTTTTTCAATAAGTTTACGCTCCTTATCTCTAAGTTGTGCCGCTTCCTCATATTTTTGACTTTTAACTACTTGTAATTTTTGTTCTTTTATGAGGTTTGCCTCTTGTCTCAACTCTTCAATAATTTCAGGAAGTTTTACATTAATTTGTGCACGAGCACCTACCTCGTCCATAATATCAATTGCCTTATCAGGAAACTCTCTATCCGTAACGTACCTATCTGCCAAAGTAACACAAGCTTCTAATGACTCATCGGAATAATTTACTTTATGGTGGTCTTCATAACGTTCTTTAAGGTTTTTTAAAATTTCCAAAGTCTCTTCAGGACTTGAACCGTCAACCATTACCTTTTGGAATCTACGTTCTAAAGCACCATCTTTTTCAATATTCTCTCGATATTCGTCAAGAGTGGTTGCTCCGATACATTGTAGCTCACCACGAGCAAGCGCGGGTTTAAAGATATTGGACGCATCCAATGAACCCGATGAATTACCTGCACCAATAATGGTATGGATTTCATCAATAAACACGATAATATCATGATTATCTTGAAGTTCGTCCAAAATAACTTTCATACGCTCTTCAAATTGTCCACGATATTTTGTTCCCGCAACAATTGAAGTCATCTCCAACGATACAATTCGTTTATCACACAGATTTTGAGGACAGTCACCCTCAAATATTTTCATAGCGAGTCCTTCAACTATTGCTGTTTTTCCACATCCAGGTTCACCTATAATAATAGGATTATTTTTCTTTCTACGAGAAAGAACTTGTGCAATTCTTTTTATTTCGTCATCTCTACCGATAACGGGGTCTAACCTACCTTCTGACGCAAGTTTAATTAAATCACGAGAGAAGTTATCAAGAACAGGAGTTCTTGAATTACTTGATTCTTTTTTCTTTCCTCCACCACTTTTTTCATTTGGGTCTACTGATTCTATCATAGTTATAAAATTATTTGTTACAAATATAGTAAAGATTATACCATTAAATCAAGGTTTGACTTTGTGTCAGTTTGTTTTAAACTTATCTGACAGAATGTCAGTTAAACATAATATTTTTTGATTTGGCATGGTATTGATAATATGAGTGTAAAATTAATAAACTTAAATAAAAAATACAAAAAATGTTACGTAGAAGATTTAATTTTAACGACTTGTTTTCTGAGTTTGACTCATTATTTGACGGATTTAACTCTTATGGTTCTAATCCATTAATGGTTAGAGGTAAAAAGAATGTAGAATCAGGTGATGATGAAGATGGTACTTGGACAAAAGAAACCTTTACATCAGATGATGGAACATATCAAATTACATCTATATACCGTTATAACGGAAACACACCAAAAGAAAAATCAAATGAAATTAGTGTGTTAGAACGTGAATTAAAAAATGCTGTTGAAAAACAGGATTATGAAACAGCCGCTAAACTAAGAGACCAAATCAAAAATATTGAGTCTAATAAAGAAAAGATTGATGAAATCCAATTAAAATTAGACGAAGCGGTAAACAAACAAGATTTTGAATCCGCAATCAAACTACGAGACAAACTGAATAAGTTGAAGTCGTAAAAAACAACCCCTCATTGAAAGTGAGGGGTTTTTTGTTTATTATAGTATTTATAGTAAAAACTATTATGAATAAAAAGATTTTAAATGAAGTAAAAAGAAATCGTGAACTTATGGGTTTGAATGAATCTGAGGTTGATGAGCAACTCGGAACTGCTATAAGACAGGGTTTCAATAAGGGTAAAGAATTCGTAAAGAATTTGTTTAATAATTCGTCCGAAGAGGGTGAATTATCATATGAAAGACCTAATGGTGAAACTATAGATATTACCTATAAAAGAGGTTCTAATCACACCGAATTTTACTATGACACTAAAGGCGCAGTAAACGGACATTTTAATTTAAATATTGCCTTAGAAAATTTAGGGTTGAGTAAGTTACTAAACGACCCAAATAAACCAGATTATTACCAAGGGACAAAAAATAATATTGCAACTTACAAAATACCAAACGAAGAAATACCTGAGTCATTTTTCGGTGAAGGTGATAAATCAGATACGTCATCAAAACCTCAAAATTTCACAATAGAATATAATGATAAAAGTTATGCAGTTGACTTTGATACTTTAACCGCTAATACCAGAAACGGGTATTTTGATATCGATGGTGTAAGGTTCTACTATGGTATTGGAGTTAATTCATCTCAATCTGATACTATTGCCAGAAGTAATAAAATAAAAGATATAGAGGGACCAACATCACCTGAAACTAAAGTCACCAATAATGATGACGGGAGTACCACAACAACGAAAACAGATGTAACTTTGGCATCAACTAATGATGATAATAGGTTAAAAATAGTGAGCATCACTCCTAGATTTCTTAATTTAGGTAATAGTAAAAAAGAAATAACAGTAGGTGTATAATGAGTATAAAATCAGAAAGAATAATAGGTAAGAAGATAATCTGTGAGATTGAGTCATCGACAGTTCAGAAAACTGAATATGATACTTCCACAAAAAAGTTGATTGCAACTTTTAAAAACGGTGCACAGTATGAATATGAAGAAGTTCCTCATTCTATCTACACCAAGTTTAGAATGGCGGAATCTCAGGGTAGTTATTTTAGTAAAGAGATTGCTAAAAAGTATATTTATAAGAAATTAGAAATTGATGGAGAAGGAAAATAAAATAATTAGTTCTTTCTATGTTAAAGATACACTAAATCCTGAAATTTGGGAAAACCATGACGATGTGGAAAACTCAAAAATGAAGGGAGTTATTCGTGATGGTCTTTTGGATATTGCAAATAATTTTATTGAATTCTTAGGTTTTGATATTTTTGTTCAGGATGTAACCATGACAGGTTCTTTAGCTAATTTTAACTGGTCTGAATTTTCTGATATAGACTTACATATAATATATGACTTTAAGGAGTCGGGCGAACAGGAAGAATTATTTAAAGAATTATTTAACTTAAAAAGAACGGTATTTAATTCTCAACACGACATAACAGTTAAAGGATATGAGGTTGAGACTTATGTTCAAGATATGAGTGAGCCACATATGTCCACAGGTGTTTATTCTGTTTTATATGATGAGTGGTTAACTCAACCAAAACCTGAAAAGGTAGAAATTGATAGAGATAAGATAGAAACAAAAGCACAGAACTGGATGGATATTATTGACTCCACAATTGAAGATATAGAAGGAGAAAAAGATTTGGAGTCTTCAATAAATAAGTTAGATATAGTTAAGGATAAAATCAAAAAGTTCAGAAGTAGTGGGTTAGAAAGAGGTGGAGAATACTCCTATGAAAATTTGGTTTTTAAATTTTTAAGACGTAATAATTATATACAAAAATTATTTGATAATAAAAATGAAATTATTGATAAAACCTTATCTATACAAGAAAAAATAAACACATAAGTACATAAAATAGAAAATTATGTATTTAATGCATATTTATTAAGAAAATATCACAATGGCAATAACGGCTTGTACAGACGCGACCGAATATAAATTATTCTCTGGAGACACTCCTACAATTCATCCAATAATGAATTCATATGAATATAGTGAATCAGCATCAGGCACTACAATTGTTGAATCAATACAGTGTCGCTCTGTAAGATTAGGTGGTGCAGGATTAAATAGTTAAACGAATTTTAAAAACAAAAATATGGCAGATTTAAGACCTTTAGGTAGTGAAAAATTACAAGGAATGGATAAAATTAATCGTATCCTTGAAATCGCTCGTTATAATGAGCCTTCACAAAATTTAAATGAAAGTAAGTCAGATTATACAATACAATTGGCTGATGGTAATTACTATGGAATTGTTAATGAAAAAAACGGTTATATCGTTAAAAAAGGAATTAATGAATCTGAGTTAGATTACATCGAACCTATGAAAAATAGAAAATATCATAAGTCTTATTCTCAGGCGATGAAAAAAATTAATTTATTGGCGGGAGAATTAAACCGAATTCATGAACAAACTGAAAATATAAATCTAATAGGTGAACAAAAAAAGTTTGTACTTAAGACACCAAAATCTGCGGAGGCAGGAATGAGTGATATGGGTGGAGATGTTCCACCTCCAGCACCTGCACCTGAACCCGCGCCTGAAACAGGTGGAGAAGATTTAGATTTGGATTTAGACTTAGAGACACCTGAAGGTGGTGATGAAGAATTGGATTTAGATTTAGATATGGGAGATGAAGCACCTGAAGGTGAAGATGATGAAGATGTATCATTTAAAACAATTCAAAAATTAACAGGTAAATTAGGTCAAAAAATCAGAACATTAGATAAAACAGAAGGTATGGATTCTGAAGATATTAAATATGTCTTAAATTCTGTTATCTCTGCAGTTAATTTGGAGAATCTAACTGAAGAAGACTTGGAAGAAATTTTGGAAAATTTTGAAGAGGAAGAAATAGACTACGATAACTTAGAGGGTGATGTGGATATGGAAGCGGGTAGTGAAGAAGACTTGGACTTAGATTTGGATTTGGGTGATGAATCATCTGCAGATGAAGAATTATCTGAGGGTAGTATGTACTTACAAAATCCTTATGATGGTCAGTGGATGGATGAGTTTGATAGACCTTATGGTGGGGAGTTTGATTTTGAATATGAAGACGATGAAGAATTTGGTCCCGATGACTTTGAAAAATTATTAGGTATATTACCTGACAACCAAAAAGTATTTAGTAGAGAAAGACCTGATTTGTATGATAAATACGCAGAAATGGGTCCTATTAAACTACGTAGAAGAAAGGGTAACTCACCTATTGATACCGTATTGGATGAGGTTTTTGCGGAATCTAAAGTAGATAAAGTTTTATCAAAGTATTTTGTGATTACTGAAGAAGAAAAGAAAGAAACTGACTCAAAAAATGTAAAGAAGTTTATCACAGAAAAAGTTCAAAAAGTAAAAGTAAAATCTGAAATTAAAGAAATGTCAGAAACTTTTGAGCAAGAATTAACTTCAGAATTTTTGATGAAAGAAAACAAAAACACAAAGTTTTTAGGAAAAACAAATAAAAACAACTTGGTCTTTGAGATAGACGGAAAGCAATTGAAAGTTTCTACAAAGGGTGAATTATTATGAGATTAATCTACGTCAATGAGTTAGGTCCCAATTATAAGGGAGATAATATCTATGAGTTTATATTCTCTGACGTAGAAGAAGTATGGGGTGATGAGTGGGACGCTGAACCAGCTTCAGGTCGACCATCACCCCCTAATATTGAATACATTAAGAAAGTCGGTGTTTTGAGAAACTCAGATATTGAGTTACACTTAGTTCAAAACTCAGACTTTTTTTCTGTTTATGACGCAGTTGAAGATGTTATTGCGTTGGGTTGGGAAAAATCAGATTCAGAGTTTGTTGTTGACGAAAACTACAAGAGGTTGGTTTTCAGATATGGTGAGTCTGTAAAGTCCGTAGAAGATAAATTATATGAGAGAGACATTGTCCTTTCATACGAAAAAAGTTTTGTGACACATGACTAACAGAGAAAAAAAAATAGTATCCTTATTGGAGGAGGGGTTTTCTTATGATACGATTAAGAAAATGTCTGACACACATATTAATATGTTATATAACAGATTGGTGAAAGAGATGGTTGTTCGTGTACCTGCCGAAAAATTAAAAGATGTTGTTAAAAACGATTTACCTGATGGGTCAACAATTGAGGTCACCGAAGATGACGATTTGGACAACTCTGTTGAAAAGGAAAGTGGGTACGACCCATATGCTGGTAACAGTGTAGGGAATGACGATGGTCCTTCTGATAATATGAATGCCAACGATGGTATGAATGAAGATTTTTTTGGTGATATAAATGAAGATGAAGTTTTGGAAGCTTTATTTGGTAAACCTAAGAAAAAAATGAAAACACCGATTACTACATTAGGTATGTTTGAGGGTGAAGTTGATGAGAAATTTGAGTCGAAATCACAACAAAGATTATTTTATGCTAAGTGTGAGGAAGAGGGACCAAAATCAAAGTGGTGTAAAATGGCTAAAGAGTTTTCCGATGACACAAAAGACTTCAAATCTTTACCTGAAAAAGTGAGTAAAGAAGAAAAGATTAGACAAATTGAAGAAAGTATCGTATCTTTGATTAAGAAAACTCAAGGAAAAGTGATAACTAAAAAAGATATTCTTTCAGAAGAACCTAAGATTGCACCTGCACAACCCAAAGTCGACCCAGGGACAAAACCTGAAAGATTTAGTCCTTATAGAACTAAACCAGGTAGTAATCCAAAACCTAAAGCAGGTACAGAGGTCAAACCCGCGCAACCCAAAGTCGACCCAGGGACAAAACCTGAAAGATTTAGTCCTTATAGGACTAAACCGGGTAGTAATCCAAAACCTAAAGCGGGTGATGAGGGAGGATTACCAGAATTCCTTAAATTTAACAACTTAAATATCAAGTTTAGAGATGAGTGATTTAAAGAAAAAAATACGAAAAGCCGTACAAGAACAAATTCAGTACGATGGTCCTGAAAGAATGGATAGAGAAATAGAAAGAAAAATTTCAAGTGGAGAAACTCCACTTTCAGATAACCCAGCTTTTCCTGGTAAAGACGAAGACGAGTTTGATAACTCATTTGCCGAATTAGTTGCGTCAGAAAGATTTAAGGAAGTTGTAGAAAAAGTTAAGAGATACACTGGTATGGAAAACATATCGGGTCAAAATGCTCTTATGCAATTACAAATGTCCTTGATGGGTGCGGTACAAAAAGCAAAAGCTATTGAGTCAAATAACGAGGGTTTTTTGGAACAACTTGCGGTTGATTTGGTAAAACAGGAGTTATCTCTCCCTGGCGACGCTTTTCAATACGATGTTGAATTAACATCTATGCCGGGTCAGATTGATACATCTAAAATGATTTCTGAACCTGAAGAACTTGACGACGAGGAAGTGCAACAACAGTTTGGCGTTAATTCAGACGAAGCTGAAGATGATTTGGAAAACTTCATGGCAGCTTTTGAAAAGTTTGATATGGAAAAGGCTAAGAGAAGATTTATTAATTCTCTTATTCAAGGAGCGTCTAAAAAAGGTCACTATATGTTCCACTTGGTTGAGGAGCAATTAAATACAATTAATCCTGAGTTGATTAACTTGTACGGTGTATTGATGTCCATCAACGATTTGTTGTATTGGATTATGCCTGACCAAATGGTTATGAGCGCTGCGGGTAGTGGAGAAGGAGTACAAGGTTCTGAAGAAATTGATGATACTACAGACCCTCCAACTATTAGAGCAAAAGGTTTGTTCTTTCCTGTATTGGTTCACGAATTGATTAAGGGTGTTTATGAGGTGATGGGTACACATGGATTACCTGACGACCCAAGAGCTTCTGAAATGGTTGTGGGTCAAACTGATACCTTACCATACGAGGTTTGGGATTTGAGATTGGGTCCCGTTATTTGGAGAAAGTTCACCGAAGCGTACCCTGAAAAGTTGTATGAAGACGATATGAGAGAAATTCAAAACTATTTGTTCTCTCGTTTTTCAGCTTTATCTACAGATGAATTCTTTGAGGTGGCTCGTTTAATTTTGTCAGGTTCACCACAAGGTAAAAAAATCTTAGAAAGAATGGTGAACGATATCATCTCTGAATTAAAACAACAAGAGTATGACGATGCAATGTCTCAATATGGTGATGACGATGATGACGACGATTTCAATATTGATGATATTGATTTGAGTGACTTGGGTCTTTAATAGACATAAAAAACTATTATAATGTCTATATGGCGTTAACAAAAGAGAAAGTATTATTAGAGTATGCGAGGTGTGTAAAAGACACCTCGTATGCGTTAAAGACATATCTACAAACATACGATAATACTCAGTCTAAGTATGTTCCTTTGGAGTTGTTTCCTGACCAAGAAAGTTTAATAAAAGACTACGATACTCACGAAGAAAATATCGCACTTAAATACCGTCAGGCAGGTGTATCAACAGTAACTTCGGCATGGATATCCAAAAAACTTGTTACCGCATCCAAATCAAAACCTGAAAAAATCCTTATCATCGCCAACAAACTTGACACCTCTGTGGAGATGGCAAGTAAGATAAGAGCGTTTATTGAACAATGGCCGTCATGGTTTGGTGTTAACTTTTCTAATGAAAAGAACTCACAACGGCACTATAAGTTAACCAACGGATGTGAGGTAAAAGCGGTTGCAACATCTAAGGACGCCCTTCGTGGATATACCCCCACGATACTTGTATTTGATGAGGCCGCGTTTATTGAAGCAGATAACGATTTTTGGTCTGCATGTATGGCATCACTTTCTACAGGTGGTAAAGTTATTGTAATTTCTACCCCCAACGGTTTTGACCCCATATATTATTCTATCTATGACCAGTCGTTACGAGGTATGAACGACTTTAAGATTACCGAGATGTATTGGTATCGTGACCCTCGTTATGCAAAAGATTTGAAACTGATTAAATGTAATGATATCGTTCATTATATGTTAAACAGAGAGGATTATAAGGACGAAGAAATAACTTTGGACTACTCTATGGTTGACCCGATGAAACGGGATTTTGACGAAATTAAAACACATTTCTTGGACGGATACAAACCATACTCCACATGGTTTGAAGGTATGAGTAAAAAACTTAAGTTTGACAGGCGTAAGATTGCTCAGGAATTGGAGTGTAACTTCTTAGGTTCAGGTGATAATGTTATTCCTTCTGATACGGTAGAAAAAATTAAGGAAAACTTTATTCGTGAACCTGAAAACAAATTTATGGGGGGTGCGTTATGGCAATGGAAAGAACCTGTGGTGGGTCACAAATATATTATGGGTATTGATGTTTCTCGTGGTGATAGTGAAGACTTTACCACATTCTGTATTATAGACTTTGACGAACGGGAACAGGTATTAGAATATTTGGGTAAGATACCACCTGATGTCGCTGCTGAGGTTGCGTTTAAATGGGCAACCATGTATTCCGCTTTTATTGTGATTGATATCACTGGAGGTATGGGGGTTTCTACCGCTCGTAAACTTCAGGAAATGAATTATAAGGATTTGTATGTTGATGGTATAAACGCAGCAGACAAATGGAAATACAATCCAAAAACAATAGAAAAGATACCAGGATTGAATTTTAATTCAAAACGTGTTCAAATCGTTGCATCTTTTGAAGAAGCATTAAGACATAACTTTATCGTTCGTTCTTCTCGTTTGATAAACGAATTAAATACATTTGTATATATAAACGGAAGACCTGACCATATTAAGGGACAACATGATGACCTTATAATGGCTATGGCCATGGCGATTTATGTTGGTGAAAATTCATTTACACAACTTGAAAAAGTTACAGAACAAACCAAGGCAATGATGGAAAGTTGGATGGTTAATGAAACTCCTGTTAAAAATGCGACAAGAGATTTTAATCCAGGTTTACCTGTTATGCCGAACAATCAAAACCATCATAGACGTATTGATGGTTATACAAAAAAGGATTATGAAGACTATGGATGGTTGTTTGGTGGTATGAGGAGATAACCTTTAATTAATTTAAGTAAAGATTATATTTATCTAAAAAACGATGGCTCAGAATAATAATTATACAATTTGGCAAAGACTAGGTAAGGTTTTTGGTCCTGACTCTACTTTAGACCAACAAGCACCGGTATATCAGTTTGACAAAAAACAAATATTAAAAACACCCGATAAAAAAGAATACGAAAGAGAGAAATTACAAGCACAACAAACTCTTTATTTGGGTCAGCAATGGCAAAAGATTGAAAATAATCTATACACCCAAGCCGTTTATTATGAACCAACTCGTTTAGCTTCGTTTTATGATTATGAGAGTATGGAATATACTCCTGAAATTTCTGCAGCTTTAGACATATATTCAGAAGAGTCAACAACACCGGATGAAGATGGATACATCTTACAAATTTATTCTGAAAGTAAAAGAATAAAATCAATACTTGGTGACTTATTTAATAATAGATTAGATATTAATACAAACTTACCTATGTGGACACGTAATACGTGTAAGTATGGTGATAATTTTGTATATCTAAAGTTAGACCCTGAAAAAGGTATTATGGGTGCTCAACAATTACCTAACATAGAAATTACTCGTCAGGAAAGAGGTATGAAAATTAAACCTGAAAGAAATACCACGGAAACTGAAAATGACGCATTAAAGTTCTTGTGGCAAAATAAAGACATGGAGTTTAATACGTGGGAAATTGCTCACTTTAGATTATTAGGTGATGATAGAAAACTTCCTTACGGTACTTCTATGTTAGAAAAAGGTAGACGTATATGGAAACAACTTATCCTTTCTGAGGATGCGATGTTAATCTATAGAACATCAAGAGCACCCGAAAGAAGGGTGTTTAAAGTCTTTGTCGGTAACATGGATGATAAAGATGTTGAACCATACGTAAACAGAGTTGCAAATAAGTTTAAAAGAGACCAGATTGTGGACTCAACAAATGGTAACGTTGATTTGAGATATAATCAGATGGCTGTTGACCAAGATTATTTTATTCCTGTTCGTGACCCTAACGCACCTAATCCAATTGATACTTTACCTGGTGCTCAAAACCTATCTGAGATTGCAGATATTGAGTATATACAAAAGAAACTTTTGACTTCACTAAGAGTTCCTAAAGCGTTCTTAGGTTT
>Ga0180431_10002435_pt1 | contig 24932 bp, 25 predicted proteins | sample SS_ome_11_FD_132459 | JGI IMG/M metagenome (GOLD analysis project Ga0180431, IMG submission 132459) | Hypersaline lake sediment archaeal communities from the Salton Sea, California, USA - SS_1_MS_1 metaG | ecosystem: Environmental > Aquatic > Non-marine Saline and Alkaline > Hypersaline >... | reverse complement strand
CAGGGAAAGGGCCGACCGGAGCTGACCGAGAAGCGGCGAGGTAAAACCCCCGTCCTGCAGGGTTTTCACGTCTTCCAGCGCATCGGCATAATTCTCGGCGACCGTGCGGGTGAAGATTCGCTCGAACGCACCCTCCTCGACCGCATCGATACGCGCCTCCATTAGGGCCGCATCACTGACCGTCTTTTGAAGCGCCTCCAGGAGTATCCTTTCTCCGTCCGAGAAGGTAAAATCCGGTATGGGATTGAGCATCTCCCCGGCTTGTACGAATGCGCCGTTCCCTATATACGCGCCGAGCCTGCTCAAATACAGGAATTTCACCTCATCCATGAAGAAATCGGAACGGTAGAGCGGCAATTCCATGGAGCCGTCCGTTGCCGTTCTTTTAATAAACGAGGTAAGCTCCACTCCACGGGCCATCAATTTTTCCTTCCGTTCCAGCAGGGCGGAAATCCGTTCTTTATAAGCATCCTCGTACATCCTTTTCCGGCGGAGCACCTGCCCCCTGAATTCGATCCGGTTTTCCAGGAGGAAAACAATCGACTTCAGATTTTTCATCGATTCATCCAGGTCGAATACCGAAATATTTTCCTCGAAATCCTTCTCCATCTCCTCGATATCCCGGTAAAAGGACTCGCGCTCCTTTTGAGCGCGTACGAGTTCGTGTTCAAGATGCTCGAGATCACTGCGGTTGGAACGTAGAAGGGTGACAGCGGAAACCCGGGCACCCCAGCGTGCTTCATGAGAGAGATAGCCGGAAACGAGCCGCCCGCCCGATGAAACGGAGTTCCAATCGTATTCCAGCGGTCCCCTGTTCTGGACTATCGATAAGAGAAGGATCACCATGGTAAAAAGAAGGGAACACACGGCACATCCAAAGAAGAGAAGGCTTCCTATCCCGCGTCTTTTCCGATTGCCGGAAAGGTCCGAGCCGGATAACGGATTTTGCAGGGGCGCTGTATCCCCGGGTTCTCCGGAGCTCCGGTTTCCGGCCGTGACACGGTCCTCTTCCTGTGTATTCTCTTCCATCATTGTGTCCGGAACGTGGCCCTCATCCTGTGAAAGTTCTTCTTTAGACCGGAACGTGGCCCTCTTACTGTGAAAGTTATTCTTTAGACCGGAACGTGGCCCTCTTCCTGTGAAAGTTCTTCTTTATATATAGAATATCGGAACGGGCGTATATGCTGTTTAACATTAAAGAGTATGCCGGCGGGATCATGCGATTTACGCGTCTCTTCCCTCCATAAAAACCGGAAGCGGGGGTTATTAATTTCTTGCTTTGTTTGGAGCCCGCCTAATATATTGCTCTATATGACCCATCGGAACATACTACAGGAGGGATAGGTTTATGTCAGCCATAGAGAGTGTAATAGCACGTGAAATACTCGATTCTCGCGGGAATCCAACTGTTGAAGCCGATGTCATGCTTGAAACGGGCGCTCTGGGAAGAGCCGCTGTCCCGTCAGGCGCTTCCACGGGTGAACGCGAAGCGGTCGAGCTTCGAGACGGGGATAAGGGCCGATACCTCGGCAAGGGCGTACAGAAAGCGGTCATGAACATCAACGATGAAATCGCGCCCGAGGTCCTGAGTTATGACGCGGCCCAGCAGGCCGACATCGATGCAATTATGATCGAGCTCGACGGAACAAAGAACAAGGAGAAACTCGGCGCCAATGCCATACTGGCCGTTTCAATGGCGTGCGCCAAGGCGGCCGCGATAGACGCGGCTCTTCCGCTCTACCGGTATCTCGGCGGAGTGAATGCGCGCGAGCTTCCCGTACCCATGATGAATATCCTCAACGGCGGGAAGCATGCGGATAACAATGTCGATCTCCAGGAGTTCATGATAGCACCCGCCGGAGCGCCGAGCTTCAGAGAAGCGCTCAGGATGGGCACGGAGGTCTTTCACAACCTGAAGTCAATTCTCAAGGGAATGGGACTGAACACCGCGGTCGGCGATGAAGGCGGGTATGCTCCCGACCTCAAATCGAACGAAGAAGCCCTGCAGGTAATAATGAAGGCGATCGAGCAGGCGGGCTACCGTCCGGGAGAGGACATACTCATCTGCCTCGATCCCGCGGCGAGCTCCTTCTTCGAAAACGGCCAGTACAACCTCGCCGCTCAAAAGGAGCTCAGGGATTCCAGGGGAATGGTGGAATTCTACGAGGAACTCGTGGGCAAGTATCCCATCGTCTCAATCGAGGACGGGCTCGACGAAAACGACTGGAACGGATTCAAGCTCATGACCGAAAAACTCGGGAACAAGATCCAGATCGTCGGGGACGACCTCTTCGTGACCAATACGGAGATGCTGAAAAAGGGAATAGAGGAAAAAGCGGCCAATTCGATTCTCATAAAGCTGAACCAGATCGGTACGGTCACGGAAACGGTTGAGGCGATCGAGATGGCCAAGCGTGCGGGGTTCACGGCGGTCGTGTCCCACCGTTCCGGCGAAACGGAGGACGCGTTTATAGCCGATTTCGTCGTTGCCATGGGAACGGGCCAGATCAAGACGGGTTCCGCATCCCGAAGCGACCGGATCGCGAAGTACAACCAGCTCCTGAGAATCGAGGAAGAGCTCGGCGAAACCGCTGTTTATAACGGTACGTCCGTGTACTACTCGATCAGAGGGTGAACCTAAAAGACCGAAACATCAGTGGATCGATCAGACGAGGCCCCGTCCGTACGGACGGGGCCTTTTTGCACGGGAAAGGGCTGCCTTTCTCTACGGTACTTCAGCATATTCTCGGAAGCTGGCCTCCCGCGGGCATGGTCAGTATACGTGATGTTCCATAGCGCGTCCGCAGGGTAAGTCGGGAACCTGTATCATGTACCCTGCCGATAACGGCCGCTTCTCTTCCATAGCGCGTCCGTTTCATTGCGCTGACCGCCTCCTCCGCACCTGATTCGGGCACGATGACGAGCATCTTCCCCTCATTGGCCATGAAAAGCGGGTCCATGCCCAGTACCTCGCAGACCGCCCCCACCGGTTCATCAACGGGAACACGGTCTTCGTCGATCTCGATGCCGAACCCCGTTCCCTCGAGAATCTCGGTAAGCGTTGAAACAACACCCCCGCGCGTGGGGTCACGGGCGCATCGTGTCTCCGGTACCGCATCAAGTACGGATTTCATGAGTCCGAAGAGCGGAGCGCAGTCAGACTCCACCCGGGCGTCGGAGAAGAAATTTTCACGGGCACAGATGATGCACGCCTCATGATTCCCGACGGGACCGCTGACGAGGACAAGGTCTCCGGGCCGGATTCGGGACGGGGAAAGCTCCGTCTCCCCGTGTACATAACCGATACCCGCAGTGTTGATGTACAGCCCGTCGCATTTCCCCCGCTCCACGACCTTCGTGTCCCCAGTTATGATGGAAACACCGGCCTCGTCGGCAGCCGTTTTCATGGAGACCAGTATCCGCTCCAGGTCCTTTACCGCGAACCCCTCTTCTATTATCAAACCCGCAGAGAGGGCAGCGGGCTCCGCGCCCGCGGTGGCGAGGTCGTTTACGGTGCCGCAAACCGACAGCCTCCCTATATCCCCACCCGGAAAGAAAAGGGGCCTTACCACATGGCTGTCCGTCGTCATAAAGGGACGCCCGTCCCGGACAGGGTCAACGGGAGAGGCGTCCTCGAGACGGCCCAGAACGTCATTATCGAAAATACGGAGTACAAGACCCGAGATAAAATCCCGGGTAATACGTCCTCCGCTCCCGTGATTTATAGTGATGATTTCATCATTCATCGTTTATTCCACGTTACCCATGAAAAAAACCTTTTGCGTTTCCACGGCTGATGCCGTACGTATCAAAGCCCGTACTTGTAGTACGCGGCGCATGAACCCTCGGACGAAACCATGCACGGCCCCACGGGGTTCACGGGCGTACACCTGGTCCCGAAAAGCTTGCACTCGGGTGGAAGGATGACGCCCTTCAGCACGTCCCCGCACCTGCACCCGGCGGGATCTTTCGCCTCCCGCAGCTCGACGCCGAACTTCTTCAGAGCGTTATACCCCGCGAATTCATCCCTCAGTGCAAGTCCGCTCGCGGGTATCTCTCCGAGCCCGCGCCAGGCGGCGTCGACCTCGGTAAAAACCCTCCGCATCACCTCCAGGGCCTTTGTATTACCAGCGGGAGCGACCGCCCTGGAATACGCGTTCCCGACCGAGTGTTCCCCGGCTGTGATCATCCTGACCGTTTCGTACACCGCCATGAGTATATCCACGGGCTCGAAACCGGCGACCACACACGGTATTTTGTATTTCTCCGCCACTGGACTGTACGCATCCGACCCGATAACGACGCTTACGTGACCGGGCAGAAGGAAACCGTCTATACGGGTATCTTTCGATTCACAGAGATGTGTGAGCGCTGGAATGACGAGCCGGTTCGCCGTAATAAAATGTACGTTCGAAATACCCCGCTGAGCCGCTTCGAGCACACAGAGAGCTGTCCCGGGCGTGGTGGTTTCGAATCCGACGCTGACAAAGATGAAATTCTTCCCGGCCTCGTCCTCAGCCATCCGGAGCGTCTCGTGAGGCGAGTAAACAACGCGCACATCCGCGCCCCCGGCCCTGCGCTCCTCCAGGCTTCGTGCGCTTCGTGCGCTTTGCGCACTTCGCCGATCGAGTTCGCTTCCGGGGACGCGCATCATGTCCCCGAAGGTCGTGATAACGGTTCCCGGACAGGTGGAAAGCTCGATAACCGCGTCTATAAGCGCATTCGGCGTCACGCAAACCGGACACCCGGGACCGGATATGAGCCTGAGGTTCCCGGGGAGAAGGTCACGCAGTCCATAACGGGCGATTGCCATTGTGTGCGTTCCGCACACTTCCATGAGTGCCAGAGTGGACGGGGGACACAGCTCGGATATTCGGTGGGCCAGACCCCGGACGTTCTTTCCGTCTCTGAGCTCCCGCAGGTCCATTACTCGTCCTCACCTGCGACGAGCTCGGCAAGCAGGGCCGAGGTTTCCCTCGCTTCGTCTTCGTCAATGCGCTGAATGGCGAACCCCGCGTGGACGAGTACCCAGTCCCCCTCAGCGGCGTCCGCGACGAGCTGAAGGCCTGCTTTCACCTCCACGCCGTTCATATCCACGATCCCGTAGCCGCCTTCAACCATTTTTATTCTGCCCGGTATAGCAAGACACATTATCCATCTCCCCCCTTCAGGCTTTCCAGGGCGATAACACCCTGGCCCAGGGATATTCCGCCGTCATTCGGCGGAAAATTCATATTACGGAAAACCTCGAACCCGTTTTCCTTCAGAAGACCGGCGAGGTGGCGGATCATCAACCTGTTCTGAAAGACCCCGCCGCTCAATGCGACGCGGTTGATCCGCGTTTCCTTCCTTATATGCATCGTCATGTCGAGACAGCCCCTGATAATCGTCGAGTGGAACCTGCGTGCCATACGCTCCGGGCTCTCCCCCATACGGAGGTCATCCACAATGCGGCGAACCGTTTCGTCGAATAAAAGCACCCCGTTCTCTTCCCTGCGGAAGGGATACGGATCGAGCGACTGCATATCACCCGCGCAGCTTTCCAGAAGAACGGCTCCCTGCGCTTCGTAAGTGGGCCTGGAACAGAGTCCTATGAGCGCAGACACCCCGTCGAACAGCCGCCCGCACGACGAGGTGAGCGGCGTGTTCAGCTTCGATAATATCATACGCTGCATGGTTTCGAGTTTCTTTTTTCCGAAACGGTCGAAAAAATCGAAACGGGGGATGGATTCGACACCGCCGTACGCATTGATAAGGAGAGCGGCCGCCATCCGGTCCGTTTCGCGTATGCAGTACTCGCCGCCCGGCATGGGAACGTATCCGAAATGCCCGGCCCTCCTGAAACCGGCCGTTGAGGCGATGAGGAACTCGCCGCCCCAAACAGCTCCGTCCGCGCCGAAACCCGTGCCGTCGAGCGCTATACCGATGACGCGCTCCCTGATTCCATGCTCGGCGAGTACCGAAGCGATATGCGCGTGATGATGCTGTACCCGCACGAGGGGACATCCCCATCTTTCCGCCAGCTCCCGGGCATACCGCGTACTCGCGTAATCCGGATGGGCATCGCACGCCGCAATCTCGGGCTCCACCCTGAACATGCGTATGAAATCTTCGATCCCGTTCGTATAGGCGTCGATGCTCTTCGCGTTGTCGAGATCGCCTATATGCTGACTGACGTACGCGTTCCCCTCCCTCATGACGCAGAAGGTGTTCTTCTCATGAGCGCCGGCCGCGAAAACCCGGCCTCCGTCATTCGTTTTAACCGATAACGGGACATACCCCCGGGACCGCCTGATGAATACCGGCTTGCTGTCCACGACCGCGAGCACGGAATCGTCGCACGGACGCGCGATACCCCTGTTGTGGGAGAGAAAATAGTCCGCTATTCCCCCGAGGCTTTCCAGGGCGTCTTCGTTCCGGAAGCAGAGCGGCTCCTCCGAAAGATTCGCGCTCGTCATGATGAGCGTGTCCGGCCCCTCGCTGAGGAGCAGGTGATGGAGCGGCGTATAGGGAAGAAAGAGTCCCAGGTAATGTGTATCCGGTGCGACGGACCGCGGGAGCTTACCGCTCTCCGCAGAAGGTTTTCTCCTGAGAAGCACGATGGGCCGCTCCCGGGAAAGGAGGAGCTCTTCCTCCCGGCGGTCTATTATACAGTATTTGCGGGCCGTATCCATCGACCTGACCATGAGCGCGAAGGGCTTGGAGGGCCGTCTCTTTCTCTGCCGCAGCCGCCGCACCCACGCGTCGTTCCGGGGCTCAACCGCGAGATGAAACCCCCCGAGCCCCTTGACCGCAAGTACCGCCCCTTCCCCGAGGAACCCCACGGCTTTCCGGACGGGATCTCCCTCCACAGCCCCGCCAACAGCGTCGTGCAGATCGAGCGCAGGTCCGCACACCCCGCACGCGTTGGGCTGGGCGTGGTAGCGCCTGTTCCCGGGGTCGTGATACTCTTCGCTGCAGTCACGGCACATGGAGAACGGGTCCATGGTCGTATTCCGCCTGTCATAGGGTACAGTGCGGATAATCGTGAACCGTGGACCGCAATTGGTGCAGTTTGTAAACGGGTAGCGATACCTGCGGTTTTCGGTATCGAACACATCGTCCAGACATTCGTCACAGGTGGCGATATCGGGAGATACTGGAGTAAAGCCCTCGCCCCCGCTTGAATCCGCTATATGAAATTCCTTGAAATGACGGGCGGGACCGTATGAAATGGTGCTTTCGTGAATATCCGCGAGTACGGGCGGGTCGGCAAGTACCTGCTTGTAGAATCCCTCGATATTACTTCTGGTTCCGTCAACCTCTACGACAACGCCCCGCTCCGTGTTCCTGACACTGCCCGCGAGCCTGCATGAGACGGCCGTACGGTAAACGAGAGGGCGAAAACCCACCCCCTGGACGACACCCGTGAAACGGATAACGGCACTCACTCTCTCCTCATCCATGGATCAGTGCCTGACAATCCAGTTGATGAGGTCGTCAATACCGGTCCCCTTGAGTGCGGAAACGTGGATTATATCGGCATCGGGATTGGTCGCCTCCATGCCCTTCCTGAACTCTTCCAGGTTGAAGGTCGATCCCTCGATGAGATCCACCTTATTCAGAACCACGAGGTCCGCGGTTTTGAACATTGAAGGATACTTCTCCGGCTTGTCCTCGCCCTCGGTGACACTTGAAACGATAATCCTGCCTTTCTCACCGAGCGCGAAGCCCGCGGGGCAGACGAGGTTTCCCACGTTCTCGATAAAAATAATGGAAACCGCGTCGAGGTCCAGACTGTCCAGCGCCGACCGGACCATGGCGGCGTCGAGATGGCATGCACCGTCCGTGTTGATCTGCGTCGACTGTGCTCCGGTTTTGGCGATGCGCTCGGCATCTTTGCTCGTCGCTATATCGCCCTCGATGACCGCGGCCTTCATCTTCGCGGGAAGCCGCGGAATCATCGCCTCGAGTACCGTGGTTTTCCCGGATCCCGGGGACCCCATTATGTTCCAGGCAACGATCGATTTCGACTTGAGAAGTCTTTCTATATCCCGTGCCAGGAGATCGTTTGCCTTGAGAATATCCGACATGACATTGATTTTCATATAATTATCCCGTTCAGAATGATTTGGTATAACGGCCGAAGAAAGTGAATCCCCATAAAGACCCCCGTCGAACGCCGGTCACTCTCCCTCGAAAGAAAGTATCTGGAGCTCATTCCCCTCGGTTTCCTCCACGAATACCCTGGCCTCTTCGGCGACTGTGTCTTTGGAGAGCATCTCGAATGCGAAGGTGAGGCAGTCGGGTAAGATGCCCGAGTACCGGCCGATCCTGAGGTTTATCGTGTTTACGCTGCCGATATGCTCGTCCCGGGCCCTGTTGATAATGATATCCAGGAGTTCTTCCGCTATAGACAGTTCATGCATTAATACTTGACACTGAATCCAAATTGTGTTAAAAATATCGAACCGGTTACCCGATGCATAAGTTAAGTTTTTAACAAAGTCGCATGAATAAGCAGGCCCGGTCCAGGCCGATTGGTGGGGTTTAATTTAACAGGAGCGTATATTCAGGTCAAGCAAAAGAGAAGTACCTTCCCCCCGCGATGAGGTATTCGTTTTAATAAGGTTATAACAGTCCCGATATGCGCTTCGTTTCCGGGTATAAAGCGAACGCTTATTCTCTGAACATCCATAGAACCGGAAACCATATTATGGATGAAATGAACCTGGAAAAAGGAGGTGATCAGAGCCGAAACCGATAAGTGAGATCATAGATTCGACTTCTGAAAAAAAGTTATTACCCAACTGGAGGTAAAGGAATGGCAAGCGACCAGAGCAGCACCATCAAGGCAATAGTAAAAGCATTCGACTCCGACCGGAGCCGCCTGATGGACATCGCGCAAAAAGTACAGGACGAGCTGGGATACCTTTCCGAAGAAACCATGGAAACCATAGCAGAGGCCCTGGGCATACCCCTCGTGGAGGTCAGGGATATGGCCAGCTTCTACGCTTTCTTCAATCTCGAGGAGAAGAGAGAGAACGTCGTGCGTCTCTGCAACGCCGTTGTGGAAAAAATGAAGGATATGGATTCCGTTGGACGGGCATTTGAAAAAGCCGCGGGCTGCGCGTTCGGAGAAACTTCCCCGGACGGTTCGATCAGGCTCGAATACACTCCCTGTATAGGTATGAGCGATCAGGCGCCCTCGGCCCTGATTAATGACATACCCGTTACGAGCATATGCCCTGAGGACGTTCCCCGGATAATCAAGGATCTGAAAGCGGGAAAGAAGTACAGCCGCGCAAACGTTTCGTCCGCGGGCGCGGAGGTGGATAAAAATCTTATAAAAGCGGGGTCCGTCATATTTTCACCCATGGAAAAGGGATCCGCGATCAGGAAGGCATTGAACATGTCTCCCGAGGACGTCATCAACGTGATCAACCAGTCCCGCCTCAGGGGCAGGGGCGGAGCCGGTTTCCCGACAGGCATGAAATGGAACTTCTGCAGAAAAACGAAGGGCGATGCCCACTACGTCATATGCAACGCGGACGAGGGAGAGCCCGGAACCTTCAAGGACAGGGTCATACTGACCGAATGCCCGGACCTTCTCTTCGAAGGCATGACCATCGCGGGCTACGCCATAGGCGCTCAGGAGGGTTTTATCTATCTGCGGGGCGAGTATCTCTACCTGTTCGAAACCCTTCAGAAAGAGCTCGAACGGAGAAGACATCTCGGGCTCCTCGGAAAAAATATTGCGGGCAGGAGCGGATTCGATTTCGATATACGCATCCAGGTGGGAGCGGGTGCCTACGTGTGCGGCGAGGAATCGTCACTGATCGAATCGCTCGAAGGCAAGCGCGGCGCCCCGCGTGACAGACCCCCCTACCCCGTCACGGACGGCTACATGCATCAGCCGAGCTCGGTCAACAACGTGGAGACCTTCTGCGCCGCTGCACGCGTTATGGAGAAGGGCGCCGGCTGGTTTTCGAAGATCGGCACGAAAGACTCCACCGGCACGAAGCTGCTCAGCATATCGGGCGACTGCGCGCATCCCGGGGTCTATGAAATCGAATACGGCGAATGCATAGCAGACCTGCTCGAGATGGCCGGCGCGAAGGACGTGCAGGCGGTACAGGTCGGCGGTCCGTCAGGGACCTGTGTGGCTCCCAAGGACTTCGGACGCACCATATGCTTCGAGGACCTTCCGACCGGAGGCTCCTTCATGATCTTCGGAAAGGACCGCGACCTTCTGGATATCGTCCACCAGTTCGCCGAGTTCTTCGTCGAGGAGTCGTGCGGCTGGTGCGTTCCCTGCAGGGTGGGAACGACCCTCCTGAAGCAGAAGCTGGAAAAGATAATGGCTGGAAACGGATCGAGCCTCGATCTTAAGGAACTCGAGGATCTGGGAAACACCGTGAAGCTCATGAGCCGCTGCGGCCTGGGACAGACGGCGGCCAATCCCATACTCACGACGCTGCAGAACTTTCCGAAACTCTACAGCCGGTTGGTCAAGGGTGACGACTTCGTACCGCCCTTCGACTACGAGAAAGCACTGGCACCGGGAATAGAGATGGCGGGCAGACAGCCGGTTGTGGAAGAGGAGGTGTAAATTAATGGATAAAATCAAGATTACCATAGACGGCAGGGAAATCGAAGCGAAAAAGGGACAGACCATCATGGAAGCCGCGGACGAAGCGGGTATCTACATACCCCGGCTCTGCTACCACCCCGATCTCGCTCCCGCCGGGCACTGCAGGGTCTGTACGGTCGAAATAAACGGAAAGCTCAATAATTCGTGTGCCATGCCCGCTGAAGACGGCATGGTGATCAAGAATGATACCCCTGAGCTGAAAAAGATGCGCAGGGAAATCATAGAGATGCTCTTCGTCGAAGGGAACCACTTCTGTCCCTTCTGCGAGAAGAGCGGGGACTGCGAGCTTCAGGCCCTCGCCTACAGGCTCGGGATGTTGACACCGACTTATCCCTATCAGTACAAGGATATCGAGGTCGACGCCTCGCACCCGGATATTTTTCTCGACAGAAACCGCTGCGTGCTCTGCGGCCGGTGCATACGCGCCTCCCGCGACATAGACGGGAAGAGCGTTTTCGGATTCGAGGGCCGCGGCATCGACAAACGAATCGCGGTGAATGCAAAGGGCCCGCTCTCGGAGACGCAGATGCAGGCAGCCGACAAGGCGGCATCCGTCTGCCCGACGGGCACCATCGTCATCAAACGGGTCGGCTACGCCAAGCCCTTCGGTACGCGTTTGTACGACAAGGAGCCGATCGGTTCCGACATTGAAAAAAAATGAAATCCCAGGGGAATTCAAAAATGGCAAAACCGAAAGTAGCAACAACACATATGACAGGATGTTTCGGCTGTCACATGTCGGTTCTCGACATTGACGAGCGTATTCTCGATCTCATCGAGCTCGTCGACTTCGACAAGTCGCCCATCGATGACATCAAGAAATTCACGGGCCCCGTGGATATAGGGCTCATAGAAGGCGGGTGTTCCACCCAGGAGAACGTGGAAGTGCTTCGCTCGTTCAGGAAACACTGCAAAATACTCATAGCCATGGGTGAATGCGCACTCACGGGAGGTATCCCGCACCTGAGAAACACGGTTTCGCTGAAGGAATGTATGGAGGAGGCCTATCTCAACGGACCGTCCGTGGTCGACGGCGTCATTCCGAACGACCCGGATATACCCCTTCTGCTGGACAAGGTGTATCCGGTACATGAAGTGGTGAAGATCGACTACTTCCTGCCGGGATGCCCTCCGCGGGCGGATGCAATCTGGGCGGCCCTTACCGCTCTTCTCAGCGGCAAGGAGCCGGAACTCCCCTATGAATTGATTAAATACGACTAAAGCGAGGGAGGCCGTATAATGAATGAAGGAAAAAAGATTGTTATAAATCCGGTCACCAGGATAGAGGGACATGCCAAGGTGACCATCAGGATGGACGATAAAGGCAAGGTAGACAAGGCGCGCATGCACATCGTCGAGTTCAGAGGATTCGAACGTTTCGTGCGCGGCCGCCTCTACTGGGAGGCTCCCGTCATCGTTCAGCGTCTGTGCGGCATCTGCCCCGTGAGTCACCTTCTCTGCGCGGCCAAGGCGATGGACGTCATCGTGGGAGCGGACAAGCTCACACCCACGGCGGAGAAGATGCGAAGGCTCTTGCATTTCGGGCAGACCTATCAGTCGCATTCCCTGCACTTCTTCCACCTCAGCGCGCCTGATCTCCTCCTCGGATTCGACGCGGATCCCGCAATCAGAAACGTGATCGGGCTCATTCACGCGAACAAGGATCTGGCGGTGCAGGCGGTAATGATGCGGAAGTACGGCCAGGAAGTAATCAAGGCGACCGCGGGTAAGAAGATTCACGGCAACGGGGCCGTACCCGGAGGCGTGAACAAGAACCTTTCAATCGAGGAACGCGACGCGCTTTTAAAGGATATCGACCAGATGATCGAATGGGCCCAGGGCGGCGTCGATCTGTATAAGAAAGCCTATCGCGACGATTACGACCGGCTCTCGAAGCTCGGAAGTTTTGAATCCAACTTTGTAAGCCTCGTGCGCGAGGACGGAGCGCTCGAGCTCTATGACGGCAAGCTCAGGGCAAAGGATCCGGACGGCAAACCGATCTTCGATATGGTCGAACCGAAGGATTATCTCACCTATATCAGGGAAGGGGTCAGGAACTGGAGCTATATGAAGTTCCCGTTCATATACTCGCTCGGCCAGGAGAAGGGATGGTACCGGGTCGGTCCGCTTGCGCGTGTGAACAACTGCGACTTCATCGACTCGCCGCTTGCCGAGAAGGAACGACAGGAGTTTATGGAGATGGGAGGCGGAAGGCCCGTTCACGCAACCATGGCATATCACTGGGCACGCCTTATAGAAACGCTCCACTCCGCCGAGAAGATGAAGGAGCTCTTGAACGATCCCGATCTTCAGGGTGAGGATCTGGTTGTAACGGGGAAGCGCAGGAACGAAGGTATCGCCATACTCGAAGCCCCGCGCGGAACGCTCTTTCACCACTATCAGGTGGGAGACGACGACCGTGTGACCATGGCCAACCTTATCGTTTCAACCACGAGCAACAACCAGCCCATGAACGAATCGGTCAGGGTCGTTGCCGAGCAGTACCTGGAGGGCAACGAAATTACGGAACCGCTTCTCAATCACGTAGAGGTCGCGATCAGGGCGTATGACCCGTGTTTGAGCTGCGCGACCCATGCCATAGGCCTGATGCCGCTCGATGTAACGCTCGAAGACGCATCCGGTGAGGTCATTGACAGAAAGGTCCGTGATTGAACGGGAGTATGAAGCCCATTCTTATATACGGATACGGCAACCCGGGCCGTCGTGACGACGGCCTGGGTCCCGCCGCAGCCGAGCGGATCGAAGAACTGGAAAACCCTCTTGTTGAGACTGACGCGAATTATCAGCTCAACATCGAGGACGCGGCAACGATCGCGGGATACAGGCTGGTCCTGTTCGTCGATGCAACCGTGGAGGAGGATGTCGAGAACTTCAGGGTCCGAAGGGTTATTCCGGAGACCCGTATTTCTTTCTCCACGCATCATGTTTCACCCGGGACCGTGCTTCACCTCTGCGAGCAGGGATTCGACGGAACCCCCGCCGTTTGGATCATAACCGTGCGGGGTTACGATTTCGACTATGTCGAGAGTATTTCGGATGAAGCGGCTGAAAATCTGAACGAGGCTCTCGAATTTATTAAACTACTCTTAATCCTATTTGAGGGGAAATCAATGGCTACCAATGAGGCAAAAACAGTTCTGATCATCGACGATGACGCTGATATCAGGGCATCGATACGTATTGTGCTCGAAGCAGCCGGATTTCAGGTCGGCGAGGCGGGCGACGGAGAAGAAGGCCTGAAAGTTGCTGAAAAGGTCAATCCGGACGCCGTTATCGTGGATTTAATGATGGAAACCATCGATGCGGGAAGCAAGGTGTCCTCGGAGCTCAAGAGCTCCGGTTTTCAGGGCCCCATATACCTCCTCAGCGCGGCCGGAGACGCGGTACGCTACAATATCGACGCCGGGGCGCTCGGGCTGGCCGGAATCTTCCAGAAACCGATCAACCATGAGACGCTTATCAACACGCTGAAAACCAGGCTCGGAATATCCTGAACGGGCCTCTGAAACAGAACTAAACAGGGGACGCATCGCGGGATGCGGTCGCGGGATGCGGTCGCAGTCTGCGGTGCGTCCTTTCTCTTCACCCCTCCCTTCCGCTCATCCCGCGACACGGGAAAACGTGTTATTTTAGTTGTGTTACTATTCATATTCCATTAAAATGATTTTTATCCATTTCTAATAAGGAGGTAGTTCGATGAAGCTGAGAAATATCGTTATTCTATTTACGGTTCTTATGCTGCTTCTCCCCTCGGCATTTCTCTTCGCCGGCAAAGGCAGGGAGGGGAAGGAAACTCCCTCCAAGGCCGAGGAGAAGGCTGCCCCCGCGGCCAAGGAGGCCACGGAGAAGGCTGCCGAGAAGAAGAAGGCTGAACCGGAACAGGTGAAAATGCCTCTCGTGATCGGGACCACGGACAAGCTCTCCGGTGATATCGACACGGCCGAGGCCTATGACTTCCACACCTGGGAGATATTCCAGAACATAACGCGCGGGCTCCTCACCTATAAGCCCGGGACCACGGAGCTCGTTCCCGGACTCGCCGAATCCTGGCCCACGGTGAGCGACGACGGGGTCGAGTACACGTTCAAGCTGCGGAAAGGACTCGCGTTCTCCGACGGCACGCCCTTCAACGCGGATGTGGTGAAGTACTCCATCGACCGGGTCATCAAGATCCAGGGCGACCCCGCGTGGCTCGTTTCGAGCTTCGTGCAGGAAGTCAGGGTCGAGGACGAGTACACCGTTACCTTCGTTCTTAAAGACCCCATCGGGTATTTCCCCGCGCTCGTGGCGTCCGTTCCCTACTTTCCCGTAAGCCCGTCCGCGTATCCCATGGACGAGATCGTGGCGGAGCCCGCGTCCATACCGTGCTTAGGCCCCTATACGGTCAAGAGCCTGACGCGTGACGTGGAAATCGTCATGGAGGCGAACCCCAAATACTACGGCACGGCCCCGAAAGAGAAAAAGGTCATCATCAAGTATTTCGCGGACGCCACGAACATGCGACTGGCCCTCGAAAACGGCGAGATCGACATCGCGTGGAAAACCCTGAACCCCTCGGACATCGAGGACCTGAAGACGAAGCCGAACCTGAAAACGGTCGAGGCGAACGGCGCGTACATACGGTACCTGTGCTTCGTCACGGACACCGCGCCCGTGGACGATCCCCTCATTCGCCAGGGCATATCCTACGCCATAGACAGGGAAGCGGTCGCGTCCCTGGTCTTCTTCGACCAGGTCAATCCCCTCTACTCCATGGTACCCATGGGAATGTGGGGACACACCGATGCGTTCGGCAAGTACGATATAAACAAGGCGCGCGAGATCCTGGCAAAGGCGGGATACAACGAGTCCAATCCGCTCGAGATTCCGCTCTGGTGGACGCCGACCCATTACGGCGACACGGAGCAGGACGTTGCCGCGGTCCTCAAGTCGTCGCTTGAGAAAACGGGCGTGATCAAGGTTACGCTCCAGTCGGCTGAGTGGGCGTCGTACGTGGACAACTTCGACCGCCACAACATGCTGCTCTTTTTACTCGGATGGTATCCCGACTACATCGATCCGGACAACTACACCTCGGCCTTCGCGCAGTCCGGAGCAGCGTCGGACGGGCTCGGCATATTCCTGAACGACCCGCAGATGGATGAATACCTCAGGAGCGCAGCCCTGGCAACGGACCAGGCGGAACGCGAGGCGCATTACGCGGACGTCCAGGAGTACTGGACCGAAGCAGTGCCGACCGTACCGATCTTCCAGGGCAAGCTCTTCCTCATCATGCAGCCCAACGTAAACGGCGTAAAAGTGTCGCCGACCATGATATTCAACTACGACACCGTTTACAGAAAGTAGCGTATGGATCGAGGCACCCCTTTCGGGGAACCTCATGTAGATGTGTACACCCGGCCCGCACCTTCCGGGGTGCGGGCTTTTTTCTGGTTAATTCTATTCATCGACTTTATATTTTTTACGGTTTTTTCCATCCGGTCACAGTGCGTTCAATGCTGCCGGATTTTAATTGTTAAAGACTGACTGTTATCTTCTATAAGATTGGATTAAAATACATACCATGCGGTCAATACTCTCCTATCTCATCGCGAGAATCTTACTCACCATACCGATGCTTCTCATACTGTTGACCGTGGTATTCGTCGTGCTCAGGGTGATGCCGGGCGACCCGGCCGAGTCCATACTGGGCGCGCACGCGCCCAAGGACCAGATAGAACTCGTCCGGAAGAACCTCGGGCTCGACAAGCCGAAGTTCATCAACCTGCACGGAAATCCCTTCGACAGCCAGTATTTTAGTTATCTCTACCACCTCATCCGTTTCGATCTGGGAAACTCCATGATCTGGAGCAAGCGGCCGGTCGCGACCGAGATAAAGGAGCATTTTCCGGCCACGCTCGAGCTTACGCTCGTGTCGATCACCATCACGATCCTCATCGGTGTGTTCGGGGGGGCCCTGGCCGCGCACAAACAGAAAACCGTGCTCGATTACGGCCTGCGCATCTACGGTATTCTCATTTACTCCATTCCGGTTTTCTGGCTCGGCCTCATGCTCCAGCTCATATTCGGTGTCTTTATGGGCTGGTTCCCCGTTTCGGGCAGGATCGGATCGGGACTCGAGCTCAGGACCGTCACCGGCCTGTACGTTTTCGACGCGCTCGTCACCGGGAACTGGACCGGGCTTTACTCGTCCGTAAAGCACCTGGCCCTGCCGTCCATAACGCTCGGCCTCTCGCTCTCGGGCATATTCGTGAGGCTGACGAGGGCCAACATGCTTCACACGCTCAAGCAGGATTTCGTAACCGCGGCCCGGGTGCGGGGCTTACCCGAGCGCATCGTGGTGTACCGGCATGCCCTGAAAAACGCGTTTATACCAATACTCACCATGATGGGCATGGAATTCGCTCTGCTCCTGGCGGGGGCCGTGCTTACGGAAACCACCTTCTCGTGGCCGGGAATGGGACGGTACCTCATAGAAAGAATACTCTACCGGGACTTCAACGCGGTGCAGGGGGGCGTCGTGTTTTTCGCCCTGCTCGTGTCCGCCGTGAGCCTCGTTGTCGATATCATCTACGCGGCGATAGATCCGCGTATACGCTACTGAGAGGAAAGAGGCACCGTTACCCGCGGGGGCCGGTGCACGAAAGAAAATGGCCGGAATAATAACACACAAGTCGGCACGGATCATCGCCGGGGGACTCAGGCGGTTCTTCGGGGGTGCGAAGTGGCACGGTGTTGAGTGGTATCTCGCGGCTCTGGGCGCCGTCATCATCCTCGCCGTACTCATCGTCATCCTTTTCGCCCCGTCCCTCGCGCCCTACGATCCTCTGGAATTCGTGGGAAAACCCTTCATGAAACCGGGTTCGGAGGGCTTTCTCATGGGGACCGACAACCTGGGACGGGACGTTCTCTCCCGGGTCATACACGGCTCCAAGGTCGTCATGCTCATTGCGTTCACGGCCACGGTTTTCTCGGCGGTCGTGGGCATACCCCTGGGGCTCATCTCGGGTTATTTCGGCGGAAAGCTCGACATGGTGCTGAACCTGTTCATGAACGCCATCTACTCATTTCCCGGCCTCATTCTCGCAATCGCCATGGCAGCGGTGCTCGGTCCGGGTGTTCTGAATATATCGATCGCCATAGCCGTCATTTACGTTCCGACCTATTTCAGGGTCGTCCGCGGACACGTGCTCTCCGTGAAGGAAGAGCTCTATGTCGAGGCCGCAAAGACCCTGGGGGCCTCGGACTTCACCATTATCGCGCGGTATGTGTTTCCCAACGTCATCGCTTCCATTGCCGTCATATTCTCGCTCAACATCGCGGACGCCATTTTAACGGAGGCGGGCCTCAGCTTCCTCGGTCTGGGTATCGCACCCCCGTCTCCGGACTGGGGCCTGGATCTGAGCAAGGGGAAGGTGTTTCTCCCGAGGGGCTACTGGTGGCTCGTTACCTATCCCGGAATCATGATCAGCTTGGTGGCGCTCGGGTTCACGCTTCTCGGCGAGGGTCTGAGCGAGATACTCAACCCGCGGCTGAAGGAATGATGACGGAGGGACCGGAACGGTTTACGGATAAACGATATGAATGATACGAAAGATAAAATCCTGCGGGTTGAGGACCTCGAGGTGACCTTCCCGCTCCGCCAGGGAAAGGTGCGCGCACTCGACGCCGTCACACTGGACGTGTTTCGCGGGGAGACGCTCGGCGTCGTGGGTGAGAGCGGGTGCGGGAAATCGACGCTCGGCTTTTCCATCTTGAACTCCGTGCAGAATCCCGGAAAAATCACGCGCGGAAGCGTGTTCTTCAACGGCAGGGACCTCGTAAAGACACGCGAGCGGGAAATCCGGAAGGTACGGGGCAGGCGCATCTCCATGATATTCCAGGACCCCATGACGTCGCTCAATCCACTGCTCCGCATCGACCGCCATATTATACAGACGGTCAGGAAACACGAAAAAAACATTTCTAAAAAAGCGGCGCTCGAGCGTGCGGCACGGCTCCTGGACCGCATCGGCATCATCAAAGAGAGGCTGTACGATTACCCCCACCAGCTCTCGGGCGGCATGCGGCAGCGCGTCATGATCTGCATCGGCTTGTGCCTCAACGCCGAGGTGCTCATCGCGGACGAGCCGACAACGTCCCTGGACGTGATCGTTGAGGCGCAGTTCATGGACCAGTTGAAGCGGCTGCAGAAGGAATTCGGACTCACGCTCATCCTGATCACGCATAATATGGGAATCGTGGCCCAGATATCGGACCGGGTCGCCGTGATGTACGGCGGTCAGATCATGGAAATCAGCCCCGCCGCCGAGCTCTTTCATGAGCCCCTGCACCCCTACACCGAGGGGCTCCTCCGCTCGGTGCCGAATATCGAGCTCGACGACGACAAGCTGCAGTCCATGGACGGTTTTCCACCCGACCTGCTCGATCCTCCCCCGGGATGCAGGTTCTCGCCGAGATGCAGGTACGCGTTCGACCGGTGCAGGGTAGGCAAGATACCTCTTGTCGAGCGGGACGGGAGGTTCGTGCGGTGCCTGAAATACGAAAACAAATAAGGAAGGCGATCTGAGGAAAAGATGGCTCAGGATCTGATACTGGAAACCCGTGACGTGAAGAAGTACTTCGAGGTGGGGCGCGACCTCGTTCAGAAGATCATGGGGAAGAGGCGCGAGTACGTCAGGGCCGTTGACGGCGTATCGCTCGACATAAGAAAGGGCGAGGTCTTCGGCCTGGTCGGGGAGAGCGGATCCGGAAAGACAACGGTCGGGAAGCTCATACTCAACGTACTCGAGCCCTCCGGAGGGAACATCACGTTCGAGGACTTCGACCTCACCAGCATGGCGAGGCGGGACGAGAAGGCCTTCAGGAGACACATACAGGTCATATTTCAGGACCCCTATGCGTCGCTCAATCCGAGAATGAAAATCGGGAAGGCGCTCACACAGCCCCTTGAGATACACGGCATCGGAACGCGGGAAGAACGCAGGAAACGCGCACTGGACATACTCGAGCACGTGGGGCTCACACCCCCGGAGATCGTGTTCACGAAATACCCCCATCAGCTCTCAGGCGGCCAGCGCCAGAGGATCGTCATAGCCCGGGCCCTGATACTGAACCCGGATTTCGTGGTCGCGGACGAGCCCATCGCCATGGCCGACGTGTCGATGCAGGTCCTCCTGCTCGAGCTCATGATGGACCTCAAGCGGGAGTTCAACCTCACCTACCTCTTCATTACGCATGACCTCGCGACCGCCAAGTACGTATGCGACCGTATCGCCATCATGTACCTGGGCAAGCTTTTCGAAGTCGGACCGCTCCACGATGTGTTCAGAAACCCCCTGCACCCCTATACGAAGGCCCTGCTCGCCGCAGTCCCTGTGCCCGACCCTGCTGCGCGGCGTATACACGAGATACCCAAGGGCGAGATACCCAATCCCATAAACCCTCCTCCGGGCTGCAGGTTCCACCCCCGCTGCCCACGGAAGATGGACATCTGCGAACGGGAGATCCCGGTAATGCGTGAAAAGAGCCCCGGCCACTCCGTGGCCTGCCACCTCTACAAATAATTAAGGGGAATTTATCAATAAAAGCTACGGCTCTTTTTTCTTGATAACGTTTGGAGCCGGTTTCCTGAAAAAACGAACCAGCACGAACATGTTTAAAACGAGGAACAGGAACCGAAGATAGAGGCTCAGGGATACCAGGCGCCATTCGCCCCTGGCCTCGGTCCACTCCGGAAGATCGTCCGAGAGCTTTGTTTTCAGGTGATTCAGCATGAAACTGCTCACGTAATCGTGTTTGATGTCGTGCAATGCCGCAAAGTCCAGTATCGTCAGAAGGAGCACCGCAGCACAGAGGAGTATGGTTATAAATACGATCGTTCTCGTGTTTTTCATCGTTTCATGAAACCTCATTCTGCTTCCTCCGGGACGGCTTGTCATGCTTCTCTGTGCTCCTGATCATTACCATCAAAAGAATATCAGCAGGGTATACCTGACGTAAAAATTACACCCTGTCAATCGGGTGACGTATACGTGTGAGGATTATTTTGTTTGAAATCCAATACGTCTCTGAAGACTCTTATTTCAATCGCCTCGGGTGAATTGAGCACACGTGCCGCCATGACGGCGCCAGGCTTAGTGAAGGCGAATGGCAGTGACTTTGAAATTTGCCGGCGCAAATCCTATTCGATGATAATCGGAATGTTCATGCATGCGCCCGTTTACCGGGCAGATGGGAGTCTTGTCGTTGTCCCTGAGCTCGGGCCAGCAGTCGGGGGCATAGGACTGGATATTGTTTTCACTCACATAGCGCTTGAGCGCCAGATAGAGCCTGGAGATGCCTCCGGCTTCCCCCACTCTGTCGTCCCGTATATCGAATATCTTCTTCTGTATTTCCATGTCCTTTTCTATGTCTTTTTCATCGATATTCCGCATCAGCTTGCTGCGCGTCAACGGCGCGTGTGAGCGCGATCGAGCGGCTTTCTTCAGCACTCGGATTCATGCACTGAGCTCCGTAGCTGAAGCCCTCCTCAGCCCCGGGAGCCGCCGACCGGATTGTCTCGCGAAGGGCCTGAAGCGCAGCACGGGCGTCCTCCGGAACTCCGGCAAGATAGGCGTCCACATCCCCGTCCCTGTCGCGTTTGCCTTTCATTTTCTTTCAGTCCTTCCTGAATACATAGATTGCCCATCCGAATGTTTCCCGTCCCCACCTGAGATAATGCTCCCTGCTCTCCCGCACCCGTTTCAATACCTCTTTTACATCGGGGTCCTCCGGATGCTCAACCGCCCAAGCAGTCGCCGCATTCCACTGCAGTCCTTCATATCTGTCCCAGTCATCCTGGTTGCTCACCAGCGTGTAGACCGGTTCCAATCCGAGCTCCTGCCCGGCCTTCACGTTCTCATAATGCGTCCCATAGTTACTGCGTTTTTCCCCGACGGCCTCCAAATGCTCCGCGGCCGGTTCCCGGCGCCAATAAGGCTCCCCGACTACGACCCAGCCCCCGGACCTCGCCATTGTGTTGAGCGCCCGCAGGGTATCCCGATGCCCGCCATAGATCCAGCTCGCGCCGATACAGGCCGCCAAATCGAAGCTTTCCGGCTCCTCCGCCCTGTACTCCGCCCCATCCATCTCAAGAAACGTCAACCGTCCATCCGGAACCCGTTCTTTCTGCTTATTCCGTGCGCCTGCAACACAGTACGGTGAAAGATCGACTCCTATTCCTTCAATAGCATACCGCTCCGCAAGCCGGATGATAAACTCGCCCTTGCCCGTGGCGACATCAAGCACTCGCGCTCCGTACCGTAATCGCAGCAGCGCAATCAGTTCCTCGAACTTTACAACACTCATCGGGTTCCAGAGAACGTGTTCCCGGTGTGTAATATCGAAATACTTCCACAGATCCATGTGCGAATTCCTTATAGAGTTATTTAACAAGCAGCACGACAATCGCAAGAGGCCGTGTAAAAAAATCGGTTCCGGTCCGCTGCATCTGACGGCCGGAACGCACAAGCGGCACGGCCGAACTGAACTTACGACCCACACGATTATTGATTTTTCTACTGAATTGAACGAGAAATTTCATACGATTAAAAATGAAATATTGCTCCAAACGACACATAGTTTATCAATGCAAAAGTATACACCTCGTCGTTATCCGCTCCTCCTTCAACGATTCTATATCCGGCTTTCAGGTCTATTTTATCAGAAGCTTCAAACAGCAAAGCGGCCAGAACATCCTCGGCCCTGCCCTGCGGCGCGGCAAGGGCGTCTCCGTCCAGCAGGAAGGCAAATCTATTGTAAAACCTCCACAGGAGCCGGAAGTGTATCAACGGCACGAAGCCGACATTGATTTTTTCAGATTCGAGACCGCCGGCTTCCACGGCGATTCTTGCATCGCGAATTTTCGCGGTAAATCCGGCTCCGATCTCGATCTTCGTTTTTCTCAGAAAATCATAGCGGTAGAATAATCGATAGGAATTGAATTTGTACGCAGCTTCCAGGGGGGTACCGGCCGGAAAGGTTTCACCTGCGAATACAAGATCACGATCCAGCCGGCCGGTGGAATCAACCGACAGGGGCGCAAAAAGAGCACCCGCATGATGACGATCATTGAAATTATACAATACCCGGACACGGTAGAAAACGCCCGGATCGGCTTCGAGCTCATCGGAAAGGGAAAAGAGCGTCCCGCCATCCCCCGGAATTCTCACATCGTTGTAGCCGCTGAAAACAACGCCTGTTTCGACATCGAGATCAACCTGTGAAAAGGCTTCGGTAGAGAGCGCTACGACTATACCCAACAGGATAAAGAAAAAGCAGTATAGTTTTTTCATTCCTCACTCCTCAATGTAAACGTTCGACTTCTATTCCCGCCAGTGTTCGGGTTTGTCCAACAGATCGGCGCATCGAACTTTACCGGATACGCCGCCGATCACCCCTTTATGCAGTTCCTGAACCATCCAGGCATCCGCGTGCTCTTCAGGAATCGGATATGGCGCTTCAAATCCCCGTACGCCCGCGGGTTTGAACCCATAACGAGGGTAATAATCCGGATGCCCGAGCACGAACACCAGATCAACGCCGGAGCTCGCCAAATGCCGTAAGCCGCGGTCTATCAGCTTTCCCCCAATGCCCTGTTTTTGAAAACCGGGGATCACGGCCAAGGGAGCCAGTATCGACAGGGACACCCCTTTCTGCGCTTTCTCCAAACGTGCCGAAGTAAACAGGATATGCCCCACGGCCTCCTCATCATGAAAAGATAGCAGGGAATAAAGAGGTCGTGCACTTGGATCACTCAATAAATCCTTTACCAGATTCGCCTCTTTGTCATATCCAAAGGCCTCTTTCTCCACATTCAGCACGTCCGCTAAGTCTGATTCCGTGGCCTCTCGAATAATCATTTTTCCTCCGGTTCCGAGTATTATTTATTCCGGAACTGATGAGGGCGGGCCCAACCCTGACGCACCCGCGGTGCGGAAAGCCTTATCGCCCGTCATAAAACATTATATCTTACAACTGAAAAATACGCTCTATCCGGAAGGAGCGGCAGCGCATCGAAACCCGGTACGACAACACGGGTACGGAAAACATTTTGCGAGGAGAACCATCATGCAGGATCACAAGATTTCAGTCAACAAACACTGCCCGTGCACACAGCCGGAATGCCCTGTCCGGGGCAACTGCGTCCTGTGTATCCAGGCCCATCTCGACCACAAGCAGCACCTGCCCGAGTGCATGGAGAACCTTCTCAGGGACAGGGTGAAGGATCTCGCCGGGATGATGGAGTTCGAGGTTACCGATACACGGCCCACTCCCGAGTTCTGGAAAACATTCGACACACAGGGCTACCTGGAGGAATGCCTGGACAGGCACAGTGAAAAGGACTGAGCGGTCCATCCGGATGTTCGGTATCATTTTATAAAAGGTTTCCCCAAATTTTACATTTCTTATTTTCTCGCCTTAAACTATAATCACCATATAAAATATTTCTTCGGACTATATCATGATACTAAAAGAAAAACCAATTAAAGAAAAACTTGTAAAATTAAGTTCTCATTATCACCTGTTTTACAATAATCAATTCATTAAGTACTATTTGCTCGATGCCAAAATATCAAAAAATATATGGATCGACATCGAATGTTTAATGAATTCGGTAAATGACTTTGAAACAAGCGGATGTGAGCTGGAAAATTTATACGAGCAGATTTCATCCTTCGTCACTTTTATTACAGTGATGCAAAACGAAGTGATTCCAAAAATGTTGAATGAGGAAAATCTGCAGGCTAAAAAATCATCATCAACAAGCAAGGTTTTATATAGAATGAGCTTGAAAAATCTTCCTGAAAACATTCGTATATTACTTAATATGATTAATGAGCTGTATAATACAGTAAAAGGAATCGATATATCGATGAACGGCGAAGATAATGCTCTCTATATTAACCTGCCCTATGTAAAAAAAATCGATGATAATCTGAACAGCCGATTGAGTTAAAATCCCCCTGTCCCTTGACTTCGGGGCTCGTCTACGTGTTGGTTATTTATCCAGATTATTCAGCCGACAAATTTATTGATTTCATGCTGATGGATACAGTCCGCGACAATCGAAAAACCAAAAAGAGTAGTGAATAAGCTGACAATGGGCAGTGATTCAAATACCTGTTTGTTGTTACTTCTTTGTATTTCCACTATGGCGGATCCCATTTTGTATTGGTAGAAAATATGATAAATGCCGAATGTGAGAATGGAAAAAAGTATCCAGCGGCCGAATCTG
>Ga0180431_10002434_pt1 | contig 24936 bp, 22 predicted proteins | sample SS_ome_11_FD_132459 | JGI IMG/M metagenome (GOLD analysis project Ga0180431, IMG submission 132459) | Hypersaline lake sediment archaeal communities from the Salton Sea, California, USA - SS_1_MS_1 metaG | ecosystem: Environmental > Aquatic > Non-marine Saline and Alkaline > Hypersaline >... | reverse complement strand
TCTTCGACGAGATCGTCGAGCCGGTGGCTGCGGAATTCAGGCCCCAGATCGTTATTAGAAACGGCGGCTCAGACCCCTACTTCGGCGACGGATTGACCAACCTGGGCCTTACCATCCAAGGGTTTCGCATGATCGGGGAAAGGGTAGCCCAGCTTTCGGCCCAACTGTGTCAGGGCAAGGTAATCGACCTGCTCGCCTCGGGCTACAACGGCAGGGCCCTGCCCCACGCCTGGCTCTCTCTCATCTGCGGACTGGCTGGCATCCAACTGGCTGTGCCCGACCCCGAGCCCGTCCCTGAGAGGTTCAGAAGGGACGGCTCCGTTGAGGACACCAGGAGGTCGGTGGAGGAGGTGAAGAGAAGGCTAAAGGGCTTCTGGCGCTCCTTGGGCTAGGCTCAGCCGCCGCAACGCCTCCAGCTTCTCCCTGTCGTCCAGCTTTGCCCGCCGCACCGCATGGGCAAGAAAGGCGATGCTTCTGTCATAGGTCTCACGGTACACCGGGAACGGATGTCCGTCCTTGCCACCGTGGGCGAAGCTGTAACGGGCCGGGTCGCGAAAGCTGGGGGCCACTCCATAGACCATCTCCGAGATGAGGCTCAGCGCGCGGATGGTCCTCGCTCCAACTCGCTCCAACCCGAGCAGTTGCTCGAAACTCTGCGGCTGTCTCTCGTGGGCAAGGAACAACCCCTTGCGAAGATACTGGGGATGGATGTCCTCGGCAGTGAGGTAGTGCCGCGCCGGCATGTTCAGGGTCTTCATCCGGTTCAGCTCACCCAACAGCTTCTCCGGCTTCTCCTCCGAGGTGAGTTGAGTAATGGTGCCGCGCGCCGCGCCGCTCTCCACGGCGACGAGGTTCAGCGCTTCCCCCATGCCGTCGGAGCAGATGGCGCTGTGAGGCTCACAGGTGAAGTCCTCCAACTTCTCGCCGAGCCAGTGGTACCTGCGGGCGTAGCGAGTGTCTTCGTTCATTCCCTGCTGCACGACCGCCCACGACCCGCTGGCGGTGAACAGAAAAACGTGGTGATAGAGCTGGTAGCCGTCCTGCAGGGCGGCGTTGTCCACCTTGGCCGCCATCTTGCTGGCATAGACCAGCCGGCCAGGGTCGACGGAGAGCAGCGGCTCGAACCCTGAGATCTCCTCGGGGGTCCGCCTTGACGTTCGCCCCTTCCCACCCGCAATGAAGAGGCCGACATCCTTCTCCATTCCTCTCAGGCCTTCCTTGAGCGCCCCGCACAGCGTGGTGGTGACCCCACTGCTGTGCCAGTCGAAGCCGACGACACAGCCAAGGGCCTGAAACCAGAAGGGGTCGGCCATACGGCGCAGCATCTCCTCTGGCCCGTACTCCAGGACTATGGCCAGACCGATCTCCCGGCTGAGCTTGACCATGCGCTGAAACAGCCAGCGAGGTGCCTTGCCGCCGTGAAGCGGCAGGTTGGCGATTCCTGTCCTCTGCGGACGGTTCATCCCGCTCATTATGGCATCGGGGGTTGAGCTTTTCAACGAACCGCGCCACGCGCCGCTCTGGCTATGGGACCGACGAAGCGCTCCGTCTTGCAGCCCAGGCTGTCCCCAACTAAAATGGTACTTGCAGTTGAAACCTGGGATCGTCTATTCACTGGCGCAGTGAGGTGAGGGATAGTGGAAGTCGGGGACGAACAGATACGCTATGCCATGCAGAACACCGCGGTGCTGAGACTGCCGAGCCAATCGCTGGCTACCTTCGGCACCACCAACGTCGACTACTACCTGTTGACCAGGCCGGTGTACGCCGAGATGGTGGAGGGGCGGGAGACGGTGATCAGGGAAGGCAAAGTCAGCGCCCGCAGGCCGCAGATCGTGACCCCTTCCTATCTCACAAGGCTTGAGGGCTTTGGCGACAACGCCAGGAAGTACCTCGAACTGGTGATGCACGAGTACGGGCCCCACGCGCCGGGGCTCCTCTACACCTACAAGAACGAGCCGAAGGAGACGAGCATAGTATCGGACGGCCTGGCCGTGGTGGCCGGCAGATTGAACGACAGAATAGACCGGGAAGGCAACAGACTCGCCGCCATCATCCAGGGTGTCGACGAGCTGTGGGACGTGTCCTTGCTCAAGTTCATCAGCGAGTTGACCGAGGGGTCCCTGAGGAACAACCTGGCGGAGCTGGGAAGCAGGGGCCTTCTGGACGAGGACGAAGCCGGCATCACCAGGGACGCAAGGTACCGAATCGAGCTGCTGTTTCAGCAGGTGGCAAATGGGGAGCGTGAGCCATCGGAACTGAAGAAGGAGCTGGATAGGTGGGACCTCTTCCCCGAATACGAAGACCGCTTCTTCAAGCTCTTCCGCAGGTAGGCCCCGCCGCTGCCCGGCGGCAGCGGCGACTACAGTATCGCCCCTTCCTCCTTCATGGCAATGATACTATCCCAGTCATACCCCAGGTCGAGAAGTACCTCCTCGGTATGCTGGCCCAGCTCCGGCGCCTGCTCTCGCACCATGCCCGGCGTCTCGCTGAGGTCGATATTGACCCCCACCACCTTCGCCTTCCCGACGCCAGGGTAGTCAACAGTCACCAGATAGTCATTCGCTATCACCTGAGGGTCGGAGGGCAGCTCCGTGTACAGCCTCACTGGCGACCAGGGAAAGTTGTACCTGTCGAGGATCTCGATCCATTCGCTCTGGGTCCTGGTCAGAAACAGCTCGTCCAGTATTGACACCAGGGCTGTACTGTTCTCCCGCCTCGCCTCATAGGGGCCGAAGCGCGGGTCGTCCTTGAGGTGCTCAATGCCGACCGCCTCGCAGAACTCCGTCCAACTCGCGTCGTCGTGCATCACCGCTATCTGGATGAACCTGTTATCCTTGGTCTCATAGATGTTGTACAGGCCTCCATCTTCCGCGTGTGACAGGCCGTACATGTCCTGATTGGCATAAACAGATGCATCCACGCAGCAGGACGCCACCTTCATGAAGGCGGCGAGAAGGGAGGTATGCACCAGTTGCCCCTTGCCGCTCCTTTCGCGGTGGTACATGGCCAGCATGACTCCGTAGGCGAGGTATGTCGCTGCTATGTAGTCCCCCAATGCCGGCGGCCACAGCGGAGGGCGAGCCCCTCGCTCGGCGAAGTTGGTCAGGACCCCGGACCCGGCAGCTCCGGTCACCTCGAACCCACCGCGGTCCCGTCCCGGCCCCTTCATGCCCCATCCGGTGCCCAACGCATAGACGAGCCGCGGATTCATGCGCGACAGGGTCTCATAGTCCACGCCCAACCGCTCCAGACCCCTCATCCGCAGATTGGTGACGAAGATGTCCGCCCTCTCCACCAGCTTGTACATCGCCTGGCGTGCACTCTCGAAGTGAAGGTCGAGCGTCACGCTTTTCTTGCCGCGTTGTATCTGGTCGAAGTACGAGTTGAAGCCGTTCGTCGGCACGCCGCGCAGCACGTCCACTCCTCGCAAAGGCTCGCCGCCCTTGGGGCTTTCTATCTTGATTACATCCGCCCCCATTTCGGCGAGGTACTCTGAGACACGCGGGCCGAATGCCTGTATGGTGAAGTCGACGACCCGAATACCCTCCAGCGGTCCGCTCATGTATGCGCTCTCCTTTCCTTTCCGTGCCAACCCCTAGAGGATGGCACCCTGGTCCTTCATCGCTATTATCTGCTCCCACGTATAGCCCACTTCCAGAAGGATCTCCTCGGTATGTTGACCCAGTTCCGGAGCCTTGCTCCCTACCTTGCCCGGCGTCTTGCTCATGTCAAGGGCAGGCCCCACAACCTGCACCTTGCCCGCCTCCGGGTCGTCTATGGTCACCAGGTAGTCGTTCTCAAGGACCTGCGGGTCGTTGGCCAGTTCGGTGAAATTCCTCACCGGCGCCCAGGGGAAGTGATACTTGTCCAGGATCTCGATCCATTCGCTCTGGGTTTTGCCGAGGAATTTCTCGTCAAGGATGGCCACCAGAGCCGCGTTGTTCTCCTTCCTTGCCTCGGGGGAGTTGAATCTCGCGTCGTCGACGAGAGCTTCCAGGCCAATAGCCTCGCAGAACTCCTCCCAGCTGCGGTAGTCCTGCACTACACACAACTGGATCCATCTATCGTCTTTCGTCTGGTACATGCTGTAGAAAGCCCCGTCCGCCTCATGGCCCTGCCCAAACATGTTCTCCCCAGCGTAGAGGCACGTGTCGACACAGCAAGAGATAACCTTCATCGAGGTCCCGAGAAGAGAAGCGTGCACCAGTTGGCCCTCGCCGCTTCGCTCGCGATGAAACAGCGCAAGCATTATGCCGTACGCCAGCAGCGTTGCCGCTGTGTAATCACCGAACGCCGGTGGACACAGCGGTGGCCGCGAGCCCGGTTGAGTCAGGGCCGTCACCAGGGCCGAAGCGGCGAAGCCCGTGGCCTCAAAAGCGCCCCGGTCCCGCGCCGGCCCCTTCAGCCCCCACCCGGTGCCTATGGCATAGACAAGCCTCGGATTGATCCCAGATAGAGTATCGTAGTCCATCCCCAACCTTCGCAGCCCACCCAGCCTCAGGTTGGTCACGAAGACGTCCGACGTCTCCACCAGTCTGTATAGGGCCTGGCGCGCCTCCTCGTGGTGCAGGTCAATGGCCATGCTCTTCTTGCCACGGTGCGTCTGCTCGAAATAGGCCTTGAAACTGCCAACAGGCACTTCCCTAAGCGAGCTCGTCCACCGCAGGGGCTCACCGGTTTGCGCGTTCTCTATCTTGATCACCTCAGCCCCCATCTCGGCAAGGTATTCCGAGGTCCGAGGGCCGAAGGCGTACACGGTCAGGTCCAGAACCCTGACCCCTTCCAGAGGCATGCTCATCTACGTCCTTCTCCTTTCTGTTCCCGCGCTCTCGCTCGGGCATTGTCGCCAGTAGTCCCCCTCACTGCTCCGCCCCCCGCCCCGCGTCTCCAGTGGCGGCGTCCATCCTCGCCTTCGTATCCCTCAGCTCACCGGCTACGTTGGCATAGGAATACCCCTCTGGTGGATGTTGACGTTTGCCAGCGTGTGCCGTGGCGGAGCCGAGGGGAAAACTGGCAGGAGTCATCCGGGGCAGTCTAGCTCACGTCTCATTGCCGCTTGTCACTTCATCCAACACATAGAACCGTACAGACGCGCTGCCCCAACAGCTCACCGCCCCAAGAAGTCAGTACGGAGTACGCTCGTTGTCGTAGTGCTGATTGACGAAGACGATGAATTCGTCAAGCAAGGCCACCGCCCTGCCCAGGTCGCCACTATCTATGCCCTTGATGGCCCCTTGCAGTAGCGCTATCTCCATGTCTATCAGCGACGATATGTTGCACAGGCCGCCGGCGCAGGAGCCCATATCGCTTCGCCACATCTGCGATTGCTTTATGTCAATCATATTCCTCAGCTCGGCGATGCACTCCTCCCTCTTGCGCGCGTCGTCAAGCCTGTCCTTGATGCCCGCAATGGCTCCCTCTACTTCCGCTTTGTCAATCATCAACATGTCACTTACCTTCCTCGCTTCGCCAGGCTGGAAGTCCGTGGCCAATCCCTCAATGAATATTATATGGCCAATCGAGGCGATTGCCAAGGGGCACCGCTATGGATGCTCATCAATGGTTAGCCCAAGGGTCTGGCTGAGTCCGAGTCTACTGACAGCCAGGCAACACAGCAGCACAGTGACAGGTTCAGTGCTCGGAGTCCTTCGCCTTCTCCTCGAGAATGATCCTGGTTGTCAGCCTCGCCATCTCGCCGACCAGCATGGAGCAATGGTCAAGCATGCCCGAGCTGAAGGCCTCCCGCAGCTCATCGGGATCGTACAGGTTGTAGGTCCGGCCCATCAGCCTCTCTTGGACGTCGTAGCAGCGGCACGAACCATACTTCTTGACGAACTCATCGTGCAGCAGCTTCGACAGCAAGTAGGACCTCATCGGTTTCATCATGTCGGCGAAGTCCTTCCGCTCCCTGCCGAACAGATACCCTATCACCATTGCCGCGGCGGTAAGGGAGCCACACGTCCCGTCTCCCGTCAGACCCAAGCCGTCAGCCAGGCCGCTCGCCGCCTTAAACACATCCTCATTCCAGATATCAAGCGCACCGAAGATCCCGGCGATGGTGGTCTGGGCACAACCGCTACACTCCCTTTCGTAACGCCGCGCCAGCTCGAAGGCCCGGTCTGAAATCTCATCCACCGATTCGCTCATATGTCCACCTTCATCAATTCCGCCCGCAGGCACCCTACCTCAGCTTCAGGTCGGGCATCTCCTTTTCCCTGTCCCAGGTCCGCTCGGTCGTGCCGCGCTTCTTCATGTCGCCCTTCTGCACCCGCATCGTTTCGGTGCGCGGAATCTCATCCACGACGTCGACGTACCGGGGAACCATAAAATAGGCCATGTTATCAGCGCAGTGCCGCATCAGGTCCTTGAGGTCGAGTTTCATCCCGGGCTTGACCGTCACCCACAGCATCACCTCGTCCTCGCCAAGCTCGGACGGCACTCCAAAGGCGGCACATTCGGCAACCGCCGGGTGCTTCTCCACCGTGCTCTCCACCTCAAAGGAGGAGATGTTCTCCCCACGGCGGCGCATGAAGTCCGACTTGCGATCGACGAAGTAGAGATTGCTCTCCACGTCGGTGTAGAACAGGTCGCCGCTGTAGTGCCATCCTCCATGCACCTTCTCCGCCGAGGCCCCGGGGTCTTTGTAGTACTCCACCCCGCGGCTCTCCTCAGGGACTCTGGTTGCGAACTCTCCCACCTCGCCCGGTGGCACGTCATTGCCTTCGTCATCCACCAGCTTCCACTCCCCGACACCGAGAGGTTTGCCCACGGAGCCAACCGGGGCGTTGCCAAAGTTGAAAATAAGCCCGCCTCCGTCCACCGCGCCATAGGCTTCCCATATCTTCACGCCAAAGCGCTTCTCAAACGGCTCCCACAGATTCGCCGGACAGGCCGCCGAAATCACCAGACGCACCGGATTGTCAGCGTCGTCGGGCTTCTCCGGCTGCTTCATCAGTATCGGTATCATCGCCCCCAGGGCATTGAACTGGGTACAGCCGTACCGCCTGATTGAGTCCCAGAACCCCGACGCCGAGAACTTCTTGTCCAGGGCGAACGGCACGCCGCCGCACAGGGCCCAGCTAGCGGTGAGTATCAGCGCATTGGCATGAAAGAGGGGCAGACAGGTGTACAGGATGTCGTCCGGCTTCACTATGATCGAGGAAAGCGCTCTCAAGCCCTGGACCGCCCCTGCCTGACTCCTGCTCACCACTCCCTTGGGGAAACCCGTCGTCCCCGACGTGTATATCATGTGGCTGATGGCGCCGGGGGCCATCTCGTAGCCCGGCTTGTCGGAGCCGGCCTCGAGAAGGGCCGCAATGTCCTGGGTCCCCTGCGGCAAGGCGGCGTCCGTCGTTCGTCGCACGAAGACTCTCTCAATGGCGCCGACCGGCTTCCCCAGCTCAGCCACTTGGGGGTAAAGGGCGTCGTCCACCACGAGGTACTTAACATCCGAGTTGCCCAGCACGTGGCGCAGCCCCTCACCCTTCAGACTGACATTGACCGGCACGGTGTAGCACCCTCCCCGAGGCATGCCGTGGAACATGGCGAGGTACTCAGGGCAGTTCCCCATCAGGATGGCTATGCCGTCGCCAGGCTCCGCGCCCTGGTCAGCCAGGCCATTCGCCGCACGACACGTCATGCGGTCGAACTCAGCGAAAGTGACCACCAGGTCTTCATAGAGGATGTACGGCCTACTACCGACCACCTTCGCCTGGTGCTCGATGAGGTCAGGCCAATATGCAAAGGTTGGTTCTTCCGTCAACGTGGGATCTCCGCGACCCTCAAAGTCACCCCCACACGCCTCGGCCCCAGCGATGCCGGCGCACCTGTCGCCGGGACGACGGCACCCAGCCCCCCGCCCCCATTGCCGGCGTCATGCCTTCAGGATCGTTATGGAGAGCGCCGCCTCGCCGCCCGCAACTATGCCTCCCTGGTTGTGCGCCAGCCCGATCCTGGCACCCTCCACTTGCCGTAGGCCACCCTGGCCGGTCAGGTGCCAGTACAGCTCCATAACCTGTCGGATTCCGGTCGCGCCGACGGGATGCCCCTGGGACTCCAGCCCCCCCGATACGTTCACCGGTATCTTGCCACCCAAACGCGTATGACCTGCCTCGGCAAAGGGGCCCCCACCACCCACGGGACACAGACAGATCTGCTCGGTCGCCGACAACTCGCCAAACGCGGTTGCATCGTGGACCTCGACGACATCGATGTCCTCAGGACCGACACCAGCCTTCTCGTAGGCCCTTCGCGCCAGCTTCATGGTTGTGGAATCCTCCCCTTCGCGGCGGTCCTCGCCACTTCCCAACAGACAGGCGGCAATGTCCACAGTATGGCTCGCCCCGATTCTCCTGGCGAACTCATCAGAGCACACGATGGCCGCGGCAGCGCCGTCGCCGATGGGAGAGCACATGGGACGGGTCAACGGCCAGGCCACCTCAGGCGCTTCAAGTACCTCGTCGACGGTGAACGTCATCTGGTACTGCGCAAGCGGGTTCATAGACGAATGGAAGTGATTCTTGGAGGAGATCACCGCTAGCTGTCGCTGTGTAGTGCCGTACAGCTCCATATGATGCCGTGCCGCCGCAGCATAGGCGTCCATGAACACCGTTCGTTGCCCCGACTTCTGCTTCTCTCCCTCGCCCTTGGCCTTCTGGGCCTTCTTGACCTGCTGCTCCTGCTGCTTGAACCATTCCATCATTTGGGGCAGGGTCTCCACGTCCATGGCCGCCATGAAGGCCTTGAGAACCAGACTGCGGTCTTCGAAGTACATCTTCTCCATTCCCAAGACCAGGGCCACATCGATCTCCCCCAGCGCCACCATAGCCCAGGCTCCATTGAGCGCCGTCGCCGAAGCCGCACAGGCGTTCTCCACGTTCACCACCGGGATGCCGCCAATCCCCAGCGGCCGCAGCACCACCTGCCCCCTTATGCTTTCCTGTCCATCAAGCACGCCCTGGGCAGCGTTTCCCACCCACGCCCCCTGGAGCTGCTCCCTGCTGACGCTGGCGTCCTCCAGGGCACCCATCACCGCCTCCGCCGCCAGCGACTTCATGTTGCGGTCAAAGTGCTTGCCGAACTTGGTTACCGCGCCGCCAATAATCTTGACTCCCCTAATCTTCTAACCCTCCCTTGTGCCTACTTCCAGTCCTCGAAACGATACACGTTGGGCTTCTCGCCGTCGAACTCCTCCCGCAGCAGCCGATCGAGGTTCTTCTGCGAAGCCGACTTCGGTATCTCCTCCACAACCTGGATGTATGAGGGCACACTGTTTCGCTCCAGCTCGGCCAGGCATGCGCCGAAAACCCCCTTGATGTCCGGCGCTCTCCCCTGGCCAGGGACTATGGCCGCCACCAGGTCGCTCTCACCAGGGGCGCCAGACGCCGCTGGTATCCCGTACACGCAGACGTCGCTCACGTCCGGGTGCTTGCCAATCGCCGCCTCCACGTACTCCGGCAGGATGAAATCGCCCTGCCGCCGCAGACCGCCTCCTCTTCGATAGTCGAAGAACAACCACCCCTCATCATCCCGATGCACCATGTCGCCGGTACGCGCCCAGCCGCCACGGGTCTTGGCCTCCGACGCCGCCCTGTCGCCATGGTACTCAATCTCGGTCGTGCCCGTCGCCATGCGCCACACGAGTTCGCCCGTCTCGCCGGGCTCGCATACACTGTCGTCCTCCCGCACCACCCTCATCTCCATCAACCCCTCAAGCGGCCGGCCAAAGGAACCGATCGGGCCGACTCCCGGCGGCTTGTGCGCGAAGCCCCCTTCGACAGCGCCATACCACTCGTGGATTCTCACGTCGAAGCGCTTCTCGAAGGCTTCCCATATGGGGCGCGGCGTGCCGGCACTGAGCACCACCTGCACCGGGTTGTCGCCGTCATCGGGACGCTCCGGCTCAGAGTAGATCCCCATCATCATGCCACCGAGCAGGGAAAACGTTGTGCAGCCATGCGCACGGCAGATGTCCCAGATGCGGCTCTTGGTGAACCTGCGGCTGATTACGGCCGGAATGGTCAGGTACAGCGCTGGCGTCAGCGTCACCGCATGGGCGTTCCCGTGGGTCAGGGACAGACCGGTATACAAACGGTCCTCAGGTTTGTATTGCCATATAAGTTGGCCCAGCGTGGCGTAGGCTTGCAGACGGCTCTGCCTCTGCCTCACACCCTTGGGGTCCCCCGTCGTTCCCGAGGTGTAGATGATCATGTAGTGGGCGTCGGCAGCATGGAAGTCGGCGGCGAACCCGGGCGCCTCGGGTCCGTCCAGGATATCGTTCACGCTTGGATGCCTGGCCGAGACGGGCACTCCAAAGTCATCCCTGTAGACGACGCCCAGGCTCTTCACATCAGGTAGCTGCGCCAGGGCATCCTCCATCGTTCCCATGAACTCAGCCGCGAAGATCACACCCTTCGAGTTCGAGTTTCTGACCTGGTAGACCAGCTTTTCGCCCCTCGACCGGGGGTCGATAGGCACTACAATAGCGCCCAACACGGTAGCAGCGTACATGCTTACCACCATTTCAGGGTGATTTCGCATCAGCACGGAGAAGATGTCGCCGCGGCCCACGCCCTCCTGGTGCAAAGCCCGCGCCAGCTTCCTTCCTCGAAGCACCAGGCCGGAGTAGGTGAGTACCTCATCGGGATGCGGCGAGTTGTCGAAGGTCAACACCGGGAAGTCCGGCTTCTCCTCAGCCTTGGCATCCATGTCAAAGGCGAGAACTCCTGGCGCTCTGCTCTCAGCCATACTTCCTCCCACAACCTAGCACATGCGCTGAAAGACGTCAGTCTCCTGACCTACTCTTCGATTTCGGGGCCGCTGCCGCCCTCGCGAAACCACGTGATGGGCCGGAACTCGCGGGGCACTGCACCATGCTGCTTGAACTTGGGGTATCCGAGGACCATAGAGCTACTGACCCTCCACGGGTCGTTGATGCCGAGCTTCTCTTTGAGAGCAGGCACCATGTTCACCACCTGGCTGAACCCCACCCAGCACGCCCCCAGCCCCAGTGAATTGGCCACCAGGTTCATGTTCTGTCCGCAGATGCCAACGCTTATCTTGGGATGGTCGATGGCCCGGTCATCGGCGGCTATCAGGATAACCACCGGCCCGTTGAGAAAGACCGGCATGGCGCGTCTGGCCACGGCGCCGATACCACCCAAAATGATACGGGGGTCCCACATTCCCGGGTTCGGGCTGGCTTCATACATGCCAACCAGCCCCTTCACCAGTTCGTCGTCCTTGTACATACCGTACAGCCCGTTGAGCGTGCCCCACACGCCCTCATTCATCTCCTCGATCAGCGCCTTGTCGGTCACCACGATGAACTTCCACGGCTGGCAGTTCCCCCCACTCGGTGCAAAGCGGCCGGCCTCCACGACCCTCCGAATCAGAGGTTCCGGCACCGGCTGGTCCTTGAAGTTCCGCACGCTGCGTCGCTCGAACACCGCCTTCTCAATGACAGTCCACGTGTCGGGGCTGCCCTGAGCATCACGCGGTTCATAGGGCATCTTCACTGGCAAGGGGTGAGGCTCAGTCTTGTAGAAGCCTTCGTCCACGTGGTACACGTCGACAATGGAGATGGCGTCCACCGGACAGGCTATCATGCAGTTGAAGCAACTGAAGCACTCGTATTCGTCCTTCTGTCGCGGCACCTCGTTCTCGTCCATCTCCCAGGCACGGAAGGGGCAGTTCAGAATACACAGTCCGCAATGGTTACACTTCTCCGCATCCGCCTTCATCACGCCCATGTGAACGGTCTTCGGGCGGAATACCGGTTCCAGGTCTTCCCACGGCATAGTCTCCTCCTCGTTCTCCTTAACCCTGGTCAGTCTATGGGATTCCGCGCAGCACTCTGTCGATCCCGGCAAGGCCCAGGACCTCGTTCACTCCATCCTCAACCATGGCCGCCCGCGCGTCCCTGAATATCTTCTCGATGATGTACTCCTTGGTGAAGCCATAGCCTCCAAACACCTGAATGCCCTGGCTGGCGACCTTGAATGCCGTCTCCGTGGCCATGACCTTCGAGGCGGTGGCATACTGCAGCGCCGGCGGCTGGGTAGCCCGATTGTACACGCTGACCGCGCGCGATAGGCAACGCGCCGCCTCCACCGACATGAACATATCGAACAGCATAACCCTGACGGTCTGATGCTGGCAGATAGGTCGCCCGCCCTGCACCCTGTCCTTCGAGTATCGCAACGCTTCATCAAGAGCAGACTGGGCAACGCCTACCCAGATGTTGCCCATGCCACCGTTGGCCCCGCACAGTATCGCCTCCAGCACCATGTTGTGCACGCCGGGGTCCGAAACCACCATCATACTCTTGGGGATATGCACGTTGTCGAAGAAGATCTCTCCCTGATTGAGGGCCCGCTGCCCCATCTTGTCCAGCGGCTTCCCCTTGGTCACCCCAGGCAGGTCCAGAGGCACCACCGCTAGACCGCACGCCCCCATTCCCTGGCTGGGATCCAGCGTCAGGAACAGCGCAGCATGGGTCGCTATGGTGCCGTCGCTCACCCATGCCGACTTCTGGCCGTTGAGTATGTACTCATCACCAGCCTCTACGGCCCGCACCTGCGGACCGACCTTCGGGTCGCTGGAGTACTCTCCATCGTACAGTATCCAGTCCGAACCATGGTCCGGCTCCGTTATAGCCCAGCATCCGACCATTTTGCCGTCGGTGTCCTCGCAATACTGCCGCGTCCAGTTCTGTACCTCAGGGTCCGGTGATAGCATGGCGAAGAGAAAGGGGAACACGGACACACCCAGACTGATGGCAAGGCCTCCATCACCCCAGCCCAGCTGCTCCGCAGTCATTGCCGATGTCAGAGCGTCCTGATCCAGGCCGCCGAACTCGGGCGGGAATCCCGTTCTGTGCAGGCCAAGCTCGCGATGTTTACGAAAAACGTCCCAAAGTACGGAGTCCTTCGCAATCACGTCCTGCGGATTGGGCAGTCTGTCCAACTGGATGCCAGCGGGCCGCACTACCTCTGCAGCGAACCTGTGAACCATGTCCTTCGTCGCCTTCTGCTCTTCAGTGAGCTCGACATTCAGCTCCCTCAATCCCATCGTCGCGCTCCTTTCCTCGTTACGTTAGCCGATTCGACGCACTCTCCGACTTGCCGGGCAAACAGGTCCAGCGTCATCCCCAATCTCAAGGCTGGCATATGCTACGCTGCTCCCCAATCCTTGTCAAGGATTCCTGCCACCCTCCGTGGATGTACCAGCTCAGCGAAGGCCGCAACATGCCCGCGGGTCGACTCCCCGTCCCACGCCCCCATGCCAATGACGCCTGAAGGCTTGCACGGCGAACCAGTCCTACACGAGTATGCCGCCGGGCAAAAAAAGGACCCCGACGGCTCGGGGTCTTCTCTCGCCCATTCCTGGCGCTCAGCCAACGGACGCACTGCCGGCCCTACCGCAGCGCCGCCCTCTCATCAGCGCACGACTCTGCACTGTAGACTCGTCGCTTCCACCGGACACTAGCGCCGACCAGCCGCAGCCCACCAGCGTAGAGCGCAGCCAGGAACAGGAACGAGAATCCGAAAGGATGAATGAACGCCGAAATCACCGGCTCCCTGAATCTGTTGTCCACCAGGCCCCGCATCGTGAGTATCGCCGCCACCTGGAAGAACACAAGAGCGCGCACGTCAATCGGCACCGCAGTGGCCACAAGCACACTCCACAGTGAGTAGAACGGCAGCAAGAAGAAGAAGTACCCGATGGCGAACAGGGGGAGCAGAGCCAGCCGTGACACCGCTGCCACAGAGTACAGCGACCTGACAAGCCCTTCCCACATGGCGCCCATGCTGCGATACATGTTGCACGAGACCACCCGTGACAGGTCGACGGCCACATGCCGGCCCCCACCACGGCACACCGCCACCCCCATCCACACGTCGTCGAGGATCTCCGACTTCACCGCCTCATGCCCGCCGATCCGCCAGTATTCCTCCGTAGGGAAGAGCATGAACTGACCGATGGCCAGCGATGGCTTGGGGCTCTTGCACCGCTGAAGCAGCCATATCGGCATCCAGCTCATGATTATGAAGTAGATCACGGGGATAACCACTTTCTGCGGCAGCGACATACCGAGCTGGCGCGGAAACCCGGAAAGCAGGGAAGGTTTCAGCTTGAGCGCCAGGGCCAGCACACTGCGCAGCATCCTCGGTGCGTGCATGGTGTCGGCGTCGATGAAGAGCAGCCAGCTCCCCTGAGCCGACTTGGCCAGTTGATGGCAGGCGAACGGCTTGCCCGCCCAACCTTCAGGAAGAGGCTCACCCGTAATCAGCTTGACGCGGCTGTCGCCATCCGCTACCCGCTGCACAATGCTCGCCGTGAAGTCGGTGGACCTGTCGTCAAGCACCAGAACCTCGAAATTCGGGTAGTCCTGTTGCGTCAGGCATTCCAGACACTTGCCGATATTCTCTTCTTCGTCCCTGGCGGGGATGAGGACGGAGATAAGGGGCGCAGCCCCCTCCACCGCTCCGTCGGCCACCGGCCTCTTGAGGCCCCGAAGATTCAGCAACAGATTCAACAGGAAGACGAACAGGCCCGCCGCTATGATTGCTTGATAGACCATGGCATCAACCCATAGTGCTCGACTCTACCCCCCCCCCACTACCACACCGGAATACCCCTAAACAAAGCCACAAGAACCACGTCACTTCCGTCACACTCCTGCCCCAATCGACCAGCCCGGTCCACAAGGCCATCCTCGCGGTAACATACACCAAAGCCCCTCCAGTGGTCAAGAGCAGATAACATACTACTCTCAGGCACTCTGCAAGACAGGAAGGAGAGCTATGCCATAGTATCGCCGAAGTCATCCTCAGGGACTGCAATCCACGGACCGCCGAGAGCAGCCCGACGAGCTTACCAGGCCCCTCCTGGAACCCCTCAGCCACTTGCGGCAGCGCTTCCTCCGGCCAGGGCCTTGTCGCAGTATCGGCCCTCACCTACCACCTGGACAGAACGTCGCTGTAGAAATCGTATATGCCCTTCTTTCCCCGTCCGCCGGTGTACCCGGCTCGCACCATCGCCCGCACCAAAGGATGAAGGCGGCCCCCGTCCGGCCCCAACTCTCTCATCCTGTCCTCCTCAGATGACGCGGAGAGTCCCCATGAGCCGACCATATCAGCCAGTTCGAGGGGCCCCATGGGCAGGCCGTACCCCAGCTTGACCGCCCGGTCTATCTCCGCTGGGGGAGCGACCCGCTCCCAAACCATCTGAACCGCTTCACCGGTCATACGTCCGTAGACCCGGTTGGCCAGGAAGCCGTAGCTCACGTCACGGCACACTACCGGCTCCTTCCCCAGATGTCTGGCCAGCTCACAGGTGAAGTCCACCGTCTCGTCGGACGTGTGAGCCCCACGCACCACCTCCACCAGCGCCATGACAGCCACCGGGTTGAAGAAGTGCATCCCCACCACCTTGTCGGGGCGACCCGTCGCAGCGCCCATCTCCGTTATGTTGAGAGCAGACGTGTTCGAGGCCAGAACCACATGTGGCGGGGCACTCTCATGCAGACTGCCGAAGATCTCTTTCTTCACACCCAGGTTCTCCACCACCGCCTCCATAACGAAATCCGCGTCCTTCACCGCCCCCGCGATGCTCGTGCCGCACTTGATGCGGCCCATCGTGGCCTTCTTCTCTTCGGCACTCATTCTATCCTTGGAGACAAAGTGGCGCTCGAGCCTCTCGTCGATCCCCCGCATCCCCTGACTCAACACCTCCTCATTCAAGTCAACCATATGCGCTTCGTACCCTGCCACTCGCGAGAGCACCTCAACGATCTGAGACCCCATGCTGCCTGCTCCTATCACCGCAACCTTCCTGATGTCTTCGACTTTCATGCATCCCCCTTCATCGCGAACTTGTTGCGGGGCGCCCGCTCATCCGCACCTCAGTAGTCCTTGTGACGCTTTATCTCCAGAACCTCAGCACGATGTTGACCACGATGGTCAGTATCACGCTGATGATGACACAAGTGACTATCGGAATGAACACGCGAAAGCTTCCTCTCTGAATCACGAAGTCGCCGGGAAGTTTCCCCAGATACGGGATGCGTTCCCAGAAGATGAAGAGTAGTCCGAAAAGGATGAGGAAGACCCCAGCGAGCAGCAGAAGCTTTCCCACCCCACTAAAGGCAGACACCGTATGTCCAGGCCTCCCTCAGAACTCCATTCAGTCGTGTCGCCTTGCACCACACTTGTGCTTCCATCGTCGCCACGCCACCCATCCACTCAACGCAGACAGCTTACCCCAGTAGTCTACGTCACCTCGTCCACCAGCAGTTGCAGGACCCGAGCGAATTCCTCGCTGTATCTGCTCTCATGCTGTGCCAGGAATTCTCGCCACTGCGGGTTGCGCTTCACCGCCTCCTCCACGCTCAACTGCACCAGAGCCGTGTTCTGCCCCTGCCTCACCTGCTCGACTCGCAGTCGGGGGTCCCTTTCCACCTGAGACCTCAGCTCCTCATAGACTCGCTGCATTTCATCGGCATACCGTCTCTGCAACTCCGCAATGGAGTTCAGACCGCCCTCCAGGGCAGACGTATGCTGATCGTCTTTCAGGCCCTCCACGGCCAGAATGCCCTCTTTCCGCCTCTGAACATCCGCCGACACACTGTTCAAGCTCAGCGACTCTATCAGCCTCAACTGAACTTCCCGCAGAAGGCGCCCTTTCCCCCCTTCCTGCAGTCCCTTGAGTCTTTTCCACAAGCCCTCAGCATTGAGCTCGTCTCGATAGAACCTGGAGAGCAGCGAATCGACGACCTCCGAGTCCTTCATTCGCTCCTTCTCTTCCGAGGTCATGTCGCCCATCCTCGCCAGCCTCTCTCTCACAATCGGCGGTAGCCTTTCCTCCCAGTCTGCCATCTTCTTGCCTCCAATTGCCCATTAGAATCCGCCACCGGCTGCGTGGCAGCACGTCGGCTCCCCACACGGGCCACGTGGCTTGCTAGCTCTCCGCTTCACCCTCCACCTCCCCTTCAACCCCATTCTGCCCCTCAGGCTTCCTCATTTCGTCTCTTTGTGCCGCCGTTTCGCGCTCCCTCAGCCAGCGCTTCATTTCATCCAGTGCCGGGGGCGCGATATAGAAGACCTTTATGTCCGCGGGGAACTGCACCTGGTGCCCTTCTCTCATCATGAGAATCGCAGTCTCGCCGCCCTTCAGTGTCTCGTCTATCTGCTTGCCGATGTACTCGTTTCTCTTTCCCTGGATCTGCACAAAGGACTCGTATACAGTATTGAATACCCTCTCGTTCTGCAAGCCAATCGCCAAGCACCTGGTCCAGTCCATCAACTCAGTCAGCAGGTCGCTGTCTTCCATCGGGTGAATCTCTGCCCCTCTGTCCACTCTGGATTTCACCACCTGATAGCTTTCGGCGCTGAGCTCCTCAATCGCCTTTGCTGCATCCTCCCCACCCGCCGGAATCAGCTCATGGTACACCCGCACTACCTGCCCCAGCTTAACCTCAAGACTGTCCACCTGACTCCGCACTTGCTCCCAGTACCGCTCAATGAGCTCCCTCAGGTCAGCTTCAAGTTCTCGCGGAGCCAGAACAAGGGGCACGAAGAACACCTTTCGTTCCTCCTTGAACTCCTCCACCGAAGGTTTCTGTATTTCACCGAGTTGCTCAGTCATAACTGCGTCACCGACCTCCTTCCTTCCAGCTCACAACCCCCTTAGGAACTCGGGACGAAGAAGTGAGGGGTCACCGCTGGCGAGAATACGCCCGAGCTCCTTCAGCATCCTGTCCTTGTCCTGGGGCAAACTGCCGCGAATCGAGAGGTAGTTGGAGGCATGCATTGAGCTGAAGAAACAGTTGCTGAAGCTGGACAGCTCAATCATCCTCTTCAACTCGTCGAGCGATGCGAGCGGAGAAATGGGCTCGAAGCCCCCTTGCTGCCACTGTTGGTACAGCGGTGTGCCCGGTATCAGAGTCAAAGTCAAGGCGCCAACGTAGTCGGGATCGATCGCCGTCAAGACTCCTGCCGTCCCCACCACGTGCTCCTCACTTCCCTCAACGCCCCCGAGGCCCAGAATCACCGTCACGGACAGAGCGATACCCGCTTCCTTCACTTTCCTTCCCGCCTCAATCATCTGGCACCGATTCACTCCTTTGCCCACCCTCTCGAGCACTTCGTCGTCGCCGCTTTCCACCCCCATATACAGGATTCCGAGGTTGAGCTGCTTCAACTCCTCAAGCTCTGCGCTACTCCTTCGCAGAATGTCCTGCGGGGTGGCGTAGGAGCCAATTCGCTCGACGTGAGGCAGCTTCTCCCTCAAGTAGCGGAGGACCTCCCTCAGTTGCGCAAACGGGTACGCCAGCGCATCCCCGTCCTGGAGGAATACCCTCCTGCCGTCCCAGCGCTGGGCTACATAGTACGCGACATCAGGGATACCGGGAAGGTGAACGCCGCCGCGAATGTACAATGCGACCGCGTCTATCTCAGCCTTGATATTATCCATCTGTCTCACCTGCAGCTTGCTTCCATAGAAACCGCAGAAGGTGCATGTGTTGTTGGAGCAGCCCTTCGTCAACGGCAGGAAGTAGCTCTTCCACTCGCTTGGCGGGCGAATGATATCGGGTCTGTCAAAACGCGTACTCATGAAGCATCAAGCGCGGCGCGAGCAGTCCGCCCGGGCCCGTGCCCCATTTTACACTGGCTACGTGCCAGCCTCAAGCGGCGTCCCAACACCTACTCCCTGCGCTCAGGCGCGCCACTCGGCCAAACAGTCCCCCCGCAACCTGCAGCACCGTGCCGAAGTCTGTTGACATTTTGCGCAAAGTGTATAAAAATACACCATCGATGATAATAATACTTACGAGTAGATGCTCGTTAGCGAAAGTTGCCTAGTCAAGGGGAGCCATAGAGTGTTATACGTTGCCCTCGGGGCGCTTGGATTCCTGTTGGCTCTCCTCTTCGATCACCCGCGTATCGAAAGGGCCAGGTGGGCCAAGTTAACCATCGGAGTTGTTGCTTTTGCTGCGCTGGGCTACGCTGTTGGCGCGGCGGCGCTGCACCCCTCCAGATTCACGTTCCCTTCCGGCGTGGCACCCGTCGGGTGGGCTCTCGCCGGCGTATTCCTCATTCTCTTCCTCTACTCCGTCTTCCTTGAGATTCCCTTTCGACAGGCATATCTTGGTGCGCAGGACAACGCACAGGTAGTAGACACTGGGACCTACGCCATGAGCCGCCATCCCGGCGTTCTGTGGGCGGCACTGGCACTGGTCTTTCTCGTTATGGCCACTGGCTCCAAGGTCCTTCTCATCGCCACCCCCGTGTGGATTCTTCTCGACGTAGTATGGGCCTACGTCGAAGACCGCTTCTACTTCCCCAAGACCTTCCCAGGCTACGAGGACTACAAGAAGGAAGTCCCGATGTTCATACCCACTGCGTCAAGTGTGAGGAAGGCAGCAAAGACTATCCGGACTTCAAGAGAGAAACCGAACCCGGAGGGCATTAATGGAAGAGATGCTTGAAAGATGGCGGCGCGGCGACACCGGCCCTGTTTGGCGGCACTGTTGCAGTTTCCTTGACCTCTCGCTGGACGAATTCATGGCCATACAGAAGCACAAGTGGAAGGAGCAAATGGCCCGCCTGTGCGCGTCCTCGCTGGGCAGCAGCATCGTGGGGAAGACCCCACCGGCGGACCTGGACGAGTTCAGAGAGAGAGTACCCTTCACCACCTACGATGACTACGAGCCATATCTTACCGAGCACCAGGAGGACGTTCTCCCCGAGAAGCCCCTCATGTGGATACGCACCAGCGGGCAGGGCGGGCGTCCCAAGTGGATTCCGCTCACCCAGGCAATGCTCGACGTGGCGATCGACAGCCTCTTCGCCGCGATTCTGCTTGCCACCGCCAAGCGCAGAGAGGTATTCTCCCTCAGGCATAACGACGTCCTCTTCTGCGGCGTAGCTCCACCGCCGTGGGGCTCCGGCGTGGCGTTCTTTGGCATTGTTGAAAAGTACGGACTGCGCAGTGTGCCAACCCTGGAGCAAGTCCGAGCCATCGACAACATGGGGCTCCGCTCCATTGTCGGGTTCCAGGGAGCCTTGAAGCAGGGCCTCCACGTGATACCAGCGATTCCCAGCGTCCTCGCGGCCGTCGGCGACAGCTTCGACACTGCAGCACGCGCCTCATTCTCCATCCGCGACCTTCGGCCAGCGTACAGAATACTCAAGGGACTGCTGAGAAGTAGAATCGCCGGCCGCCCAATGTTCCCCAGAGACGTGTGGAACCTCAAAGGTGTTATGACCATGGGCGCCGACCTTCAGGCGTTCGAGAGCAAGATAGAGCGTCAATGGGGAAAGAAACCTCACGATATGTACGTCAACGTCGAGTTCGCCGGCCCCTTCGCCATGCAGACGTGGACTCGCAAAGCGATGACACCCATGCCTCACGTCGGCCTCCTCGAGTTCATTCCCGACAGCGAACGCGCAAGGACCCAGGCAGACCCGGACTACAAGCCCGCAACCGTCCTTCTCGACGGAGTGTCGACAGGCGAGAGATACGAGCTTGTCTTCACAAGTTTCAATGGCGGGGTGATGGTTCGCTACCGGCCCGGCGATATGATCAAGATAGAGTCCCTGCGGGACCAACAAGCTGGCGTCGAGTTGCCGCAGCTTTCGTTCTGGAGCAGGGCCGACAAGCTGATCGACATAGGCGGGTTCACACGGCTCGACGAGAAGACCGTCTGGCTCTCCCTTGAAGAAGCCCGAGTGCCGTATCAGAGCTGGATCGCCACAAAGGAGGTGCTTCGCGACCAGTCCATCCTTCACGTCTATGTCGCCACGCAGGCCCCCACTGAGGACAGAGAGAGGATGGAGGAGCGCCTTCACGCCGCATTGAAGAAGTTCGACAGCTCCTACGCCGACCTGGAGAGGCATTTGAGCGTCAAGCCCCTCCGATTGACTCTCCTCCCACCTGCAACCCTGACCACGTACGACGCCGAGAGGCAACTCGCCGGCGCCGACCCGGGACACATGAAGGAGCTTCACATGCAGCCTCCCGACGAGGCTATCACCAGAATCCTGGAGATCGCCGAGGAGCTCAAGGAACAGGCACCATGATCCTACTCCAAGCCGGCATTCCGCTTGCCGCTCTTGGAGGGCATGCCACCCTCCTCTACTTTCTCTATCGCTCCGGCATTACCCCAGGGCCGAGAAGAATCCTGGCCGTCTTCCTTATGGCGAACTGCTTGACCGCATTCGCCTCCTTCACCCTGCACACCAATCTCCTCGGCAATCCCACTGCGTCCCTCTGGTGCCTTATGCTGTCCGGAGGCGTCCTGTACGCCTCCCTGCTCCACTTCGCGGCACGCTTCCCCTACACCAAGGCGCGGACGAGGTGGCTGGTACCCATCGCCTACCTCGTCGCGCCAGCCATTGTGCTGTCGACGTTCATGACCGACCTCGTCGTACAGGACGTGCAGTACCTTGGGGGCGGACTCATCAGCATCCAGTTCGGCCCGCTGATGGTCCTCACCTTTGCCTACATGATAGCGAGTGGCGCGCTGGCAGTGGCGTTCCTGGCGTCATCACTGCGACAGGCCACAGAGCGCAGCGACAGACGCCGCCTCCAGTACACCCTGGTAGCCGCCCTTTGCCTCACCATCGGAGGCTTGATGAATGCCATACCCACGCTCTCCAACTACCCAATCGACATACTCTCTCAGGTGGCCGCTGCACTGCTGCTATCCTACGCCATACTTCACCACAAGCTCCTGGGGATTGGCACAGTACTGAGAGAAAGGGCCGCCAACGCGCTGGTCCTGCTGGCCGCCCTGGTTCTGTACCTGGGCCTGCTGGTTGCCGTTGCCTTTGCCCTGCACTCGGTCAACCTGGCCGCATACGCCGCCGTCGGGATAGCTGTCGCCATTGCGCTCGCCTGGCTGCACTACCGCTTCGGCAGCATGATCATGCGCGCCTTCCGAGCAAAGGTCTTCAACGTCCCCTACGACCGCACTCAAGTGCTGGAAGACGCAAGCCACCTCCTGTGCCAGATTGGGGAGCCAGTCGACCTGTCACGTGCCTTAATTGACCTCATTTGCACCAATCTTCGCTGCCGCAAGGCTGCTCTGTGGCTGTCCGCACCAGAGCGTGACTCGTATTCGTTGAGTTGGTGCGTGGGTGTTCCTGAGATACAGGCCCGGGAGTTGTCCGTGGACAGCAGCCATCCCTTCCTGGTGAAGCTCAGAACTCTGCGCCAGGTGATGAACCCCACGCAAATCCATCAGTTTCGCACTCTCCTTGCCTCCCTGACAATACATAGCCCAGTCCTTGAGGGTCCTGACGCCAATGTCGCTGTGCCGTTGGAGGGACCTGACAGAATGCTGGGCTTCCTCATTCTGGGACCCAAGGAGAGTGGCTCCTACTCCCACCAGGACCTCACTCTTCTTGAAACCCTGAGGCACCCCGCAGCGGTGGCCCTGGACAACGCTCAATTCCAGCAACGCCTTCGGGCGCTGACATCACAGCTTTCCCTGGCCGAGGAGCGGGAACGGAAGCGGCTGGCTACGGGCCTGCATGACCAGATCGGTCAGCCTCTGGCTGTGCTCAAGATGAAGCTTGACGCCTTGAAAGAGCCGCTGTCTTATTCCCTTCTCGCCAAACACCTCGACATTATCCGAGACCTTGCCAACCAGGCAATCCAGGAGACCCGATCGTTCACCTTCGACCTCAGCCCTCCCGTTCTCTATGAAGTGGGCCTCGAGGCTGCGCTCGAATGGCTCGCCGAGCGCTTCGAGGAGCAGTACGACCTTGTGTGCACTTTCGAAGACGACGGCCAGCCCAAGCCGCTGGGAGATGACGCTCGTGGCCTCCTTTTCTGGTCGGTGCGCGAGTTGCTGATGAACGTCGTCAAGCATGCCCAGGCACGGACGGCCAAGGTATCCATATGGAAAGAGGGCGACCAACTGCGGGTGAGGGTCGAAGACGACGGGGTGGGATTCAACACCGCTGATGTGGCAGGCGTGATGCGGAAGTTCGGCCTCTTCAGCATCCGCCAGCGCTTGGCCGAGATCGGCGGGCACCTCGACCTGGAGTCAAAGCGCGGTCGCGGTACACGGGCCACACTGACCGCACCATTCAACCGGGGCAGCGAGCGCCCCACCCGAAACTGAGTCGACCGCTACTTGGACGGTTGACTTCACCTCATGTCGCACCGGCGCATTGACATCTGCCAGGTCATCACGTATTCTGGTACTCCAGCACTGTATCACGACACACCGCGAAGAGGGCAACTCGACGCGTTTCAAGTCGTTCCCTCATAGAGGGACCTCAGTCAGGCCGCAGGCGCGGCTCAGCATACCAGCGACCACCGTCAGTATTGAAGGCGGGGCCAATGTCGTTCCGACCAGCATGGATCGCCGGCATCCATCGTTCTCCAGCGACAAGACGTTATCGGGAGAGCCGGGTTCACCGGAACCTCACCCCAATCCCCGGCGCCCTTCCTCTGTGTCCAACGGGGCAACGGTGACGCCTGGCAGGTCAAGACCATGAGCGAGTGGGTGGAAGCGGGCAAGAGCAGCGAACTGGCCGACGGCAGCATCAAGGCGGTTGATGTCCAGGGGCGCCGAATCCTCATAGCCAGGGCGGGAGACCTGTACTTCGCTGCCGACGACCGCTGTCCCCATATGGGGGCCAGCCTCTCCACAGGCAGCCTCGAGGGAACCGTTGTCACCTGCCCCAGGCATGGCTCCCAGTTTGACCTCCGCGACGGCCGTGTGGTGCGCTGGCTCAAGGCCGGCGGGGCCGTATCGCTGGTGGGAAGACTGCTCAAATCGCCCAGACCACTCACCACCTATTCAACTCGCCTCGACGGCGACTCCATTTTGGTCGACATCTAATTGCCTATCGGGAAACGGGGGTGGCGTCTATGACTGACCCTCTTGCCACAATCAAAAGAATCAAAGATGAGCATCTCAGCATCCGAAGACATCTGAAACTGGCTGGGGACTCCGTGGCAGATGTGGAAGCCGCGGGCAGTTTGCAGAGTGCGCATGCTGAATGGGTTCCCGGCCGCCCTCACGACCTCGCCGACAAACAGAGGAAGCTGCAACAGACACTGAGCTTCCTTGACGAGGGCCTGAGGAACCACTTCGCCCTCGAAGAGAACGACCTTCCACCCCTTGCCGGCGACCTGCTCATGCGAGCGCTTATCATCGATCACCGCGAGATCATGAAGCAGCTGGGCGACACCAGGTCCATGGTGATGACTATGGATGTCGACGGCCTCACCCGAGAGGAGCTGCTGTCGAGGGAGTTGCAGGTTCAGCAGGCAATCGAGCATCTGCGCGGCCTTATCGAAGACCACGCCGCCAGAGAGCAGACCTTGCTCTACATGTTGGAGAGAGCGTTGCAGGAGGGCTAGCGCCAGTCCGCGCGGGAAGTCATCCCCAACTGAGGTGGTCTTGTTGCGGCCCCCAACACTGTGGAATCTGAGTTCGAGGAAAGGCATCTGGCTTACAGCCTGAGAGCGGAGGTGTGCGATGATGGAGAGTCTGGCCACAATCACCAGAGTGATTTCCCAGCACCACGAGATCAGGGTCCACGTTAGACTGGTCGGGGACTCGATAAGCGATGAAGAGGCTGTCTGCACACTGAGAGCGGCGAGCGCCGACTGGATCCCTGGCCGACAGGGGGCGGTGGTCGACAGGCAGCAGAAGCTGCAGCAAACGCTATGCTACGTCCAGGAGGGCCTCAAGAACCACTTCGCGGTCGAAGAGAGCATTCTGCCGCTGTTCATGGATGAGACGCTGCTCCGAGCCCTGTTGCTTGACCACCGCAGGATTGCCGACGAGCTGGCTAGTGCGCGGTCAACGGTGGCTGCCATGCAGCTTGAGGGGTTGGACCGGGAGGGACTGCTTATCAAGGAAGCCCACATTCGGCAACTGGTCGACCACCTGTGCCACTTGAT
>Ga0180431_10002431_pt1 | contig 24951 bp, 17 predicted proteins | sample SS_ome_11_FD_132459 | JGI IMG/M metagenome (GOLD analysis project Ga0180431, IMG submission 132459) | Hypersaline lake sediment archaeal communities from the Salton Sea, California, USA - SS_1_MS_1 metaG | ecosystem: Environmental > Aquatic > Non-marine Saline and Alkaline > Hypersaline >... | reverse complement strand
GTGTTCGCCTGTGATCTCAGCAACGGTCTCACCCGGAACCTCACGTCCGGCGCCCCCCGTCTTTCCCTTGACCATACTGCTGAACAGTGCTGGCTGGTGCAGGCGGAGTCCTATGTCATCATTCAGGACGGGACCAACAGCCCGCTTATCCTGGAAGGCATGTCGCTGCGCATGTCAGACTCTGACAGGAACGAGGTGCCCCCAGGCACTGTAATGGCCTATGGACACGGCCGGTTGTTTGTCGCCACCGGTCCGCGGGCCATTCTTGCCGGGAACGCCTTTGACCCGTCCCGCCCGGAGGCCATCCTTGAATTCACCGAGACCGACGACCTCGAACTCGGCGGTTCCCTGTGGCCGGGATCCGACATCGGCAACATCACTGCCATGTCATTTCTCAGTAATGTGGATACTTCGACCGGTAGCGGACCTCTTATCGTATCCGGCGTCTTCGGCCTCGTGTCAATGCGTATTGACGTGCCGCGGGAAGAGTGGCAGAATATTGTCTTCCGCAAGTTTCTCGTGGGAGAGACCGGGGTGACCGGTCCCTGGGCGTCCACTGACATGAACTCCGACACTCTGTTCTGGAGTCGCGAAGGACTGCGATCCCTGTCGGTTCTTCTTTCGGAAGTCACTAATGCCCGGCGCTTCGTGAATCTCTCGAAAGAAGTCGCCCGGCTGTATGATGCGGATGATTATGACCTCATGAACCGTGTCAGCCTGACAGTTGACAACGGTCGGCTCCTGTTCACCGTCGGATCCATGCGCCTGCCGTTCACTCGACCCGGGTACGATGACGTCGAAGAGGACACGGGTTTCTGGGGCGTCGTTTCTCTGGACTTTGATCATCTTCGGGGCAAAGCGTTCCAGGGGCAGTACGCTTCGACGGTAAGCTTCGACGGCGTGTGGACCGGACCTCGGTTCCTGCAGTTGCTCGGACGCCACGATCGCACCTGCTTCTTCGCCAAGGATGACACCCGGACCGGGTACCGCAATGCCCTTTACCGGATCGACTACCGCGAGCATCTTCAGGGCTATGACGACGGCACTCCGATCGAGTGCCGACTGGTGTCCCGTGGTTTTGTCGGTGACATGGAACCGGATTATAATCCGGCCCCGTTCACTCGTAAGAACTTTGAATCCCTGGCCGTCTGGCTGCGGGATGTCGAGGACGATATTTCTCTCTCAGCCGCTCTGTCGGTGGATGATAACCCTCTGTATCATCACCTTGCCGGCAGCATAGTTCACGCGCCGACTGTTGAATGGGACGAGGGCACAACCGAGACACCGCGGGCCGGAGAGGCACACAGTCTCCCGGGTACTCGTTTAGCGACCGCTGAATTCACTGCTGATCCGGCTTCCGGAGCCAGTTCCAGGGCCGGCTACACGTTTCAGTTCTGTCTGGACTGGTCCGGAAAACTTGCTTTCAGCCGTGTTCTGCTGATTGCAGGACGTGACCCCCGTGTTTCCAGTGACCCAACCTGCCTCGCGCGGGAGCGGAATCTCAACGCAGGCGCGGAACTGTTCAATCCTTTTGACTCCCTATGGGATAAGTACCGGGGTGATATTTCCTGGTACGACCGGGATCTGATTGATATGGTGCCCGCTGTTGCGGCGGTCGATGCTGACGAGGGGACATTCCCCTACCTGTTGATGCGGACTGAGTATCAGGCCGGAAGCGAATTCACCACTGGAGACCGGTTGATTCAGGAAGTGCCATTTACCGGGGCTCGTTTGACACCGGCAAAAAGAGCGGCCATTGATTACAATTTGTTAACCGCAGACCAGATCCAGATGCTGATCGACTCGGATAAAAATCTTATCATTTCAAATCCAGCCGAGAAAAAGATTTTTAAGTTCGACGGGACCTCTGACACCGTTCTGGAAACCTATACGCACCCGGAGGCATTTCCCGGGTACGCACTTGTCCGCGGTCCCGACAGCCTGATTTCTATGATCTTCACCAGTGATGCGGTTGGGATTCTTCCCGGTGCCGGCTCTCATATTGTGTTCCACGACGGAAACGATCTCGACGGTTGGGACTCCACAATCCCAGCCCCCGGTACCTATGCTGCCTCTTTCGGTATGTACAACGGGAACCTTGCTGTCGGGGACCGGACAGAAAACAAAGTATATTTTTACGATGGAACCGACGTAGATTATACGTTCGAGCCCGACCTCCCGAACGGGGCGACCTACCTGTCCGGACTTGCATTTCTTGACGACAGGATGTACCTGACCTTCTGGGGACACGGGCGCCTGGTTGTCTACCGAAACACCGGGGGCGATGACTGGGAATTCGAAAGTGCCCTGGTACTGCCGGCCATCGTTGCCAGTGGATTCTACACCGGACTTGACATCCTTGAAAGGGAGCTGCTTGGATTATGAAAGACGTAACCTTCTCACTTCGCGCCTACAACGTCCCGCGGGACCTGCAGCACCGACGCCGGGCTGACGAGATACAGCAAATCCTGGATTATATCCGGGTGACTGCGGAAGTAAGTTCCAACCTGGCCCTCGTTCACATGGGTACGGACGCACCGCCGATAAACCAGCAGGATCTGCTCTGGGTCCGGTCCAACCCGGACGGCACCCCGAATGGTCTCTATGTTTTCAGCGAGGGTGACTGGGTCAGGGCCAGCCCTCATATCGTAGAGAGTGAGGTCTCGAATCTCAAGATAATTCAGGGAACCGGTACCTACACGCACAGTGAATCGGCTGACACGACGAACACCGCGCAGATTGCCACGTTCGACCCTGAATTCGAGGTCGAGCCCATTGTGCTGGTCTCGTTCGTCGGCGGCACCATGTTCTCAGACGCTGCCACTTATTACAAGTGGAACTATCGTACTCTGCCTGATAAAGACAAGTGGGAGCTGGAGGTCCGCTGCAACGTGGACTGCAGCACGGTTAACCGCACGCTTGAGCTTTCGTGGATGGCCATAGGAGAGATTGTCTGATGCTGGTCTTCAATGACGTAAAAGAATACCTGGCGCGATATGTTGACGGCGGCGTCTGCGCTGACGACCCGCGGGTGCGACAGACGGTTGACGAAGCCGTCGAACGCCTGATCAACAAGCCGGCGTTGGCCGAGAAGCTGCTGGTCCGGGCGATCCAGATGGACCTGCGCGGCGATTATGTCACACTGCCCCCGGAGGTCGGCCGGATCCTGCGCGCCCGGATTGACGGGTACGAAGGTACCGGGGTCTATTCGCGCTGGTATGAGTTCATGGACTGCGGCCCCGGGCCTGAAAGTACCGAGGGTCTGGACTTGGTCGACGTCGGCGAGGTCTGCACTCAGTACGATATTCCGATCGACACCGGCGTGTACCTCATGATAAACTCAACCTCGGAAGAGGACGCCGGTCTGAGCATACACGTTCGCGGCATCGGCCCCGATGGGAAGGAAGTCTTCGACGCCTCGGGACGTGTCGGTGAACGTCTGAACATTCCGGAACTGGAGACAACTGCCACCAAGTCCTACGCTCTATATACCCGGGTTGCCAATGTGATCAAGCCGGAGTCCTCGGGATATATCTACCTTTCGGGAATCGACCCGCTGACCGGTGACGTTTATCATCTGTCCGCCTATCGCCCGAAGGAACTCAGCCCGCGGTATCGTCGGTATCGAATCAACGGGCTCGGGTACAGCAGTGACGACGAGACTGTGTACACAGCCGTCCTGCAGGCACTCGTGCGTATGCGTCCGCTGCCGACTGCTGACGACTCGGATCCGCTGCTGATTGACAACCGGGCGGCTTTGAAAGCCATGTGCAAAGCCATATATTTCTATGACAACAGTGACCCGAAGAGCGGGGCTGCCTATGAAGCGCTGGCCGAGAAACTCCTGATGGAGGAAGCCAGATCCTACTCAATGGATTCCGACGACGGGCTGAATATTCAGATGGAAGGATGGGCCACCGGGGAGATTCCGGCACTGATATGAGCATGCGCAGCCTCACAACTGAAGACCACGAGACCGCGAGACAGTGGTGGACCGACCACCATAAACTCCCGGACCGAAGTCTCATGGACGCCTTCGAGTGGCCTGCCCGAGGCTGGGGCTTTGAAGATGGACAAGGTGAACTGATCGCTATGATTTTTGCCTATTACGATCCGGATTCCGCCTGTGGAATCGTCTGCTACCCGGTGACTTCTCCGACTGCGGGCTACGGAATCCGCACGCACCGGGCGCTGATCCGCCTGATCTCAGACGTCGTGGATGAACTTCGGAAACTCGGGGCACGCAGGATCTTCGGGTCCACGCAGGTGCCGGCGGTGGCGGACAGTTACCTGCACAACAATTTTATCAGGGCCTACGAGTCTCACGAATTCGTGTATAAAGGAGATCTCAGCTGATGGGTGTTTCTCTTATAGTTGCTGCAGTGGTGAAAGCTGCCTCGGTTGTTTCAACAGTGACATCCGCGATCGGCTCCGCGGTGACCGCCGGTCTCGGAGCTGTTGGCGCATCCAGCACCGCTGCTGGCGTTATCGGAGCCGGCGTTACAACCGGGCTGAACTATGCTGCTGTCGGGGGGCTCACCGGCGGGGCGATTTCCGCTGCTACCGGAGGTAAATTTTCTGATGGGCTCAAAGCCGGCGCTCGCATGGGTTTTTCGATCGGCTTCGGCGGAGGTGTCGGAAGTGCCGGAGGTGCTTTCCTCTCGGGAGGGAGTCAGGTCGCTGCGTTTACCGGAGGAGCTATCCTCGGGGCCGGAACGTCCAAGGCACTGGGGGCGTCCAGTCAGGAGGCAATTCTTACCGGGGTTGCTTCCGGGGTCTACGGGTTGGGATATGTAAATGTGGCATCTGAAGCAAACAGTTACGCGCCGACCATCAACGAAGTCGTTAGTGCGGCTGGCATGCCTGCAACACAAGTCGGCATTGTCTCCGCTCTCTCCGCAGTACAGGCGGCATCTGCCCCGCAACTCAATCCCGGATATGAGCTGCTTCCCACCGCGGAAAAGCAGAATGAGGAAGAGGAAGGGGAAGAGAAACCCGCATCCGAGACGCAGGAAACTTTCCAGGCAGCTTCACGCTCCCGCGACATTGCGTTCGGCGGCGTAGGAATCAGCAAAGTTTTCAATCCCGGCCTGGAACCGGCATATCAGTCACGTCCGGAAGCATCTGTAAATGATTTGAAACGAACTGCGAAACGGTACCGGACGTCGCAGATTGACCTCTTCGCAACAGCGATCCCCTGAACAGGAGTGACAACATGGTATCTCTGGGAACTACTATTATGGCCGGGCTCGGTCTTACGGCGCTGGACCGTCTGACTGCACCGAAGGCCCCGTCTGCACGCCCGCTGCCTCCGTTCGACTTTTCCAAAGAAACCGGGGAAGCTCTGGCGGCCCGGCGCAAATTACAGGACCCCCGCCAGCAGCAGCTGACCGCCCGGCTCCGGGAGAATGCGGCCATGTTCCTGCGCGGCGAACTGCCGGCCGAGGTCAAACAGACAATTAAACGCACAGTTGCCCAGGCGTCCACGGCACGTGGTCTGTCTGCAGGACAGACTGCCCGGCTGACTGCCCGCGAACTGGGGATGAACCAGCTTGCCCTGATGGAACGCGGCGCCCAGCTCGTGCAGACCCTCGACACCATCCGGAACAACGAGTGGGCCGTGGCATCCGACTCCGCTCTTTCCAAGGCCAACCGGCTGTTCGAAGCCTACACAATCTCGGAGAACGCAAGACTCGCGGGTTATGCTGTCCGGGCGAAGCAGCATGCATCTCTCTTCAAGAACCTCGGGACCGCTCTTTTCGCGGCGCCCAGCTCGCTCATACCCTCGACACCACCCGGCCATTCGAAGCCTACACAGTCTCGGATAACGCAAGGCTCGTAGGCCTGAAATAGAAAGATCCCGACATGGCATATCAATCACACACCAGTCTCGCGTCTCCCGGGTTTGCCGCGGACGCCACCCCCACCTTCGACTGGGCTGACAGCTTTAAACAGGGGCTCGAATTACGCCAGGCCCTCGAAGGAGCAGAACTTCAGACTGCCAATGTTCAGATGGCCCTCCGCACTCTGCCCGCCCGGGAAGCTGCCCTGCAGGCGCAGGCGGAAGCTCGGACTGCTGCGGGCAGGCTGCAAGCTGCCGCTGCAGTTAATGTTCTCGCCCGGGTGCAGGAGAATAAATAGATTGATGACGCTCTCGCTGAGACAGTTGCGCAGACCCGGCTCACTCGGGCGCAGATCGATCGCAAGACAGCAGAACGCAATCACGAGCTTACATTCTCTTCGGTTGCGGAAGAACTGGCGTTTCTGAATCAGGAACAGGCAATGCTCAAGGCAGAGACTGCCGTGGCGGAAGCAAAAGCCGCCGGGATGGAATCCCGGCAGGTGCTCGATGCAACCCGGATGGGTGCCGGCCTCCCCAATGATCCGAACCGGGCACTCTTTCAGCAGCTGTCAAAGGCCGCACCTTCCGGCGACCCCGACATCATTCTGCAGCTGGGACAGGTTGTCGATGCGCTGAAGTCCACCTACCCCGCGGTCTACTGGGAAAAAGACATGACCGGAAGCTTATTGGCCCTGTCCGCAGATGTCGAAAAGGTTATGGGGACAGCCGTCCCGCTCAAGTTGAAAAACGGGACTGAGATGGAAGTTACTGTGCAGGAAATGGTAGACAATGCCAGACTCCGCAGTCAGTTTCCCGAGCACCCGACCCTGGGGGATCAGGAAGCAACCGCCCGCTGGACGGAGGGGGTTAACGCCCTTCGCAGGACTTACCCGGGAATCAGTGACGAGGCTACGATGCAGCTTATGAACGACCGGGAAAAAATTCTCAAGACGCAGTCCAGAATTCAGGCTTCTTTTGCTGAGATGGCCGGGAATGAAGAGGTCCTGCAGAAAATGATCGGAGCGCATGAAGCTCTTGCGTCTGAACTGAGCACCCCCGTCAAGAGTTCTGTATTGAAGTTGAATCTGGGATCCGTAGACTACGGAGACGGATTCTTTTCGGGCCTCGCGGACTGGACTACGAACTTCCACGGAAGAAAGATGTCCGCAGATCTGAAGACAATCAACAATGCTGTTGAGGGTCTTGTGAGCCAGCTGCCGAACCTCACCCCGCAGGATCTTCGTAACATCAAGAAGCTGTCCTATAATCTGCAGGCCGCGTCTGAAGCCGTCTACCCGGAAATCGGTATCAGCCTGAAAGATTTTCCGGGGGCGAGTCCGGAATTTATCACTCGGCTGCAGCAGAACGTCAGCCACCAGAAGAAAATGACAAGCCGGATAGATCAAATCCGTCTCCGACGGGAACAGATCGGTTTTCTGGAGCGGGAAATTGTAAAACAGCTGGGCACTGGGTTCTTTCAGCGCTATGGTGATGTTATTTCATCTGAAGCTCTCGTCACTCAGAGCACCCGAAGAGTGAGCGAAGCCGCCTACGACCAGGCGATGCAGGCCGCTGATCTTGTTCTCCGTTTCGGGGGTGGGTTGAACGGATCAACAGCTCCCACGCCTCAGGTCCCGGCGGATCCGGGAGCACTGCTCGAATAATCTGAAAGGCAGGCCATGCCCGGTAGAGTCTACACCCGCGACGCATTTCTCCGTTCGTATCGTGAACTGCACCCCGAGTATTCCCGTGTTTCGGACCCCGAGCTGTTCCGCAGCCTTGAAACAGCGTACCCGAAGATCCGGGAGCACATCAGCGACCTTGACATAAACACGTCCATGCCGGAGGGCTGGCTGGGCAACCCGACCGAGAAACCTCTTGATCAGACGGACGCGGGACGGGAGTACCTGAAGCTCAGGAACCAGTCGAAACGCGGGTTTTCCGACGCGGTGAGCGACGTGATCGATACGTCGAACATCCCGATCCTTGGCGACTACCTCGACGCAGCGGCTATCGGACGCAACGTGCTCACCCTGCAGAAGCTGAAGCGCGGGGAGACCCTGTCGGACGAAGAACTTATCCGCCTGAACACGTGGAAACTGACCGAGGAACGCCTGGCTGATTCCTCCGGCGGGGCGAAAGTCGTGGACATCGTGGCCGGCTCCGCCAAGTTTGCCGCGGAGATCGGGCTTGCCTATGCAACCGCGGGACAGGGGCTCACGGCGTCCATCGCATCCAAAGCTGCAAAGAAAGCGGGTAAAGAGGCAGCAGAAGAACTGCTGGAACTTGCCGGTCGGAAGGGGTTGTCAAAATTTGCAAGGACCCGGCTGAAAGCTGCCGCCCGCGTCAAGGCCGTCGAGGCAGGACGCCGGGCACTGGTTAACCGCATGGCGTCGGGCATCGAGAAACGACTGATCCGGGTCGGCGGTCTGAAGATGGCAAACCGGGCGTCGCTGCGTCTCGGAGCGCGCGCTCTGGCGCACGGAACCTACGCCGGCGTGACCGGTCTCGGGCTCTCACTGAACCCGGTCATGTGGGGCAAGTCCCTTTCCGGGGCACAGCGGAACCGGCTGCAGCGCACACTCCGCGGCGAAGATGGCGTCGAAGTTACTGACTCCCTGTTTGCCGGGTGGGCCGACACTGCTACGGAACTGGTTACCGAGCTGTCCGGTCGGGCTCTGGTATCCGGGGCCGGGGCTGTGCTGAATACCGCAAGGGTGAAAGCCGCGGCCAACACCGCTCGCGAGTTTGGTAAGACGATCGGCGGTATGATTGACAACGCCGCCCCGGCGCCGTTCCTGCAGAAGGCGAGAGTAGCCGCCGGGGTCCTGAACAAGGTGGCGTTCCAGAAGGGGCTCACCGGTTCGGTGGGACGTGCCAGAGAAGTTATCCGGTCACTCGGTGTCGGGGGCGCGGTGGAGGAGATGGCGGAAGAGCGCATGGGCGATTTCATGCGCGGGCTCTTCGGGCTCCAGGGTGACGGTCCCGGGTTCCGCAATGCCATGACCCAGGTGCTGCAGTCCGTCACCGATCTCGAACAGATGTCCGTGGAGGGAATCGCCTTCATAGTCCCGGGCACTGTCATGCACGCCTACCGGAAAGCACAGGACGTTGCATCAGAGCTGAAGGATACTTCGGGCACAACTGCCAAGTTCAACCGCGAGTACCGCACTGCCGAGGAGAACTGGGACCGGCTGCTGCGTCTTGACCCGGAGACCCCGTTCACCGAGCAGCTGAAGTTCCTGAATCGCAGATTCGGCAAGGATTCTCCACTGAGCCAACAGATAGCTGATGCAGAGTCCCCGATTGAAGTCCGGGACCTCTTGATACAGGAGCGGAACCGGCAGCTTGCCGAAGCGACCACGGGGACTGCAGTGCCTGTTGACGCTGATCCGACCCTGTCACCCGCCGGTAAAGCGGCGGTTACGCGGAAACGAAACCGTCGGCACCGGAAGACGGCCGAGCGCCGGGCGCGACAATTGAATGAGATCCTCGGGACCATGGACTCGCTGGCGAACGAGGGCGAGCTGGACGACATCACGGAGTTCGGCCCCCGCAATTCGAAACCGATGTTTCTCGATACCATCGGCATCGAGGGCGGCTTCGAGAATTATGTCGGATCCCTCTCCGGAGTGACACTGAAATTCAATCGGGTATTCCTGGACTCGGGCGACGTGCTGCAAGGGGTCAAGTTCCGCGAACTTCTGGGCGTTGCCAAGCGAACCGGGCGCACGAATCCTGCGGCAGCGGTGACAGCCGCCAGCAGGGTGAGTGCTGCGCTGCGCGACGTGCGGATCACCCGTGAAAAGGAGGCGGCGGCAAAGGCGGCGCGGGAGCGGGCCGAGGAAGCGGCGGCCGACGCTGCTGCAGAGGTCCGGGCGCGCGAAGCTGCGAGGCCGGGGCCGTCCGAAGAAGACGAGATCAACCGAGTCGCTACAGATTTCGACGACCCCACGGGAGACCCGGCGGCGGTAAACCCGGCTGCGAAGGACAAAGCTGCGGTGATCGAGCCGACAGTGCCCAAGGGACCCGTGGCGCCGGAGGCCTCTTCGACCGCTTCTGACGTACCGTCGATCAAGCTGCCTGTTCTGACGCCGCGCGCCAACGCCGGAGCCGAACGATCCGTTCTTGTCGTACAGGGTGAAACCATTGAGAAGACGGCAAACCAATCACAGACCGCCAACCCGGCACTGGTTTTTGCCGGGGCGGAGTCGTACCCCCATACCAGCGGGGACGAATTGAACCGGATCCGGAAGAACCTGCTGGACCGGGTAAACGACTTCGACTTCGAGATCGACGCTCTGCCGCCCACGGCAGACAACCCCTACATACCACGGGCCACCCCTGACAACATTGCCGGGATGCCCACGGATGAAATCACACCGGCGTTCATCTTCCGCCTCTGGGAGAACACAGTATTCGACCCGGGCACTCTGCTGCGGATGTCACGTCCGGGCAGCAAAGTCTACGCCGCCATGCAGGCCGCGGGGAACCGGAAAGACTGGTGGGAGCCCGACCACCTCCACCCGTTTGAAATTCTGCTGGGCAACGACAGCAACCTTACGGACGTAGTGCACGAAATGCTGCACGTGTCCCTGCCGCTGTTGCCGTACCACAGTCTACGGATGCTGGCCGCCTGGCTGAAAACGAGTCATGGAGTTACGATCCCGTCCTCGCAGCTGAGAAACCCGGACGCCTGGGACGTCAAGATTCCGGGGTTCTCCGACCTCTCGGCACACGACCTGTATATCCGCGCCGCCCTCGCCTGGATTGCCAACGCAGCCAATGCCCAGTGGGTCGGAGCTGTAGATCTGAAGCTGTCCCCCCGCGAGATTGAAGCCATGTCGACCGCTGAAAAGAAGGCGACACAGGCACCGGAGGAACGGGATCCCGAGACCGCAGACGAGCAGGAAGAAGCGAGGAAGAAATCCGCTCGTGTCGATTTCAGTCTTTACCTTGAAAAGGAATTGAACCGGCTCCGGGTCCCGCAGGAGATGGAGGAAGTTCTGGACCGGATTTTCCGCCCGCTCGCCGGGATGATGACGCGCCAGAGAGCCCGAGGCACAAAGGAACAGAAGGACCGGTACTTGCGGGAAGAGTCTTCCGAGCGGGGACTCGGGATTTTCGGGTCTGCGAAGACTAAGTTTCGAGAGAGCTCTCTCAAAGACGTGTTCACCAGTATCTTCCTACCGACCGGGGTCGGGACTAAAGACTTTGATCTTACTGACGACGAGATCAACGCGCTGTCGGTTGCCGAGGACGAACTGGCCGAGTCCCTTGAAGAGATCTTCAGTCAAAATCCGGACGGGCGCTACCTGTTCCGCGACCGGGACCCGGAGACGCAGGAGGGCGAGGACACCGCTGAATACTCCGCCCGGCTGATTGCCCGACTCTGGTCCATGATGTCCGTGAACCTTTCTCTCGCCTACAGGAAAGATGCTGCCGACGTCGGGCGCCGAGCCGAGAAACTGGTCCGGGAGGTACAGTTGCGCGGGGTCCTGCAGCAGACTGCGGGCGAGCGCGGGGGCAAGATCATTGCCTATGAGGGCGATGTCGAACTGACCCCGCTGTCCGAACTGCTGGTCACCCAGGTACAGAAGAAGATCCTGTTCTCCGAGAACATGGCGACCGTCAAATCGGCGGTCAGCGAGTCTGGTGCAACCACTCAGACGATCGCACTGGATCCGGAAGACGCCCAGAACTACGTGGATCAGTGGCTGGAGGACGACCAGAACCTGCGTGACCTGGCGATAAGGTTCCTCGGGTATCACTTCCGCAATTTTGACGGGGGCGCTGCGATCTTCTATGGCACTGACGTGATGCCTGAATCGACGGTCGAGAATTATGACGAAGTCCTGATCCAGGAGTTCCAGCGGTATCTTGGTGCCGGGGCCGCAGCCCGGAGAGTTCTGGCCGATGCCAATAGAAACATCGGACGACTGCGCAAAGAAGTGAGTCGGCTTGGTGTCAGTGAACTGGAGGCCGAGCAGGCCCCCGGGGAAGATGACGCCGACGTGACGGGGGTGCCGGAAGCTGAAGCACCCGCAGCAAAGACTCCGGCAGATGTGCCCGCAGCAGAAGAAGCACCTCTGACAATTGAAAACCTTTTACAGATTCTGCGCCGTCTCGGGTCCACCGTTTACCGGGCAGCCCAACGCATGTTCCGCACAGCGTTTCCCGAAGGCCGAGAGCAGCTGGAAGCCAGTTTCGACAGGTATGTGGAGACTCTGCTGCCCGAGGCCGCGACGATAATGAAGAACAGTTACCCGGAGATCTCCGGGTATATCGACGCATTTCAGAACTACCTCGAACTGGAACTGGCTGTCAAACGGGCGGTGGAGGACCTGATTGAATCTCCCGGCACCGGACGCACGGCTGCCGTCCTGGCCTCGAAGATTGAAGACTTCCTGAGCCCGCACGCATTCCCGCTGATCCCGAGTCGCGAGGACCGCCGGGCGCAGGTGCTGGTGTACATCAACGACCGCCTCGACCTCGACGCAGCTGAGATGCTTCCGCTGCGGGAAACCCTGCTCGATGACCTGGTGGAACAAAAGGTGCGTCGTGCCTCCCGTGGTGCCGGTGACCTGACTTCGGAGTCTGTCAGTGAAATTCTCCCGCGGGCACTCCCCGGAACTCCGATCATCCAGCCCGGAGTCAGCCGCAGCCCGATCGTTGAGCGCGGTGTCGAAGGCAGGACGTCCGACCCGGGGGCTGCAAAGTATGCGTCCGCCACGAAAGAAGAGCTGTCAGCCCCCGTCGAAATGCGCGGGTTCTTTGCCGATCTGATCAATAAATACAGTATTTCAGAAGACCTGTCCACGCTGCCGGACGCCGTTTTGATGGAACGCGTGCGGGAACTGTGGGATGCGTTCCTTGAGCAGTCCGGTCTCGACGATCTTGACGTGGATCAGGCGCTGATCGACGGGTTTGAGTTCTTCCGCACTGCTGGAGCCGGGTACGACGTGTCAATGCCGCTGCCGATGCAAACTGCAGGAGCAGCTCTTATCTTCAGCAAAATGGCAGCTCGTCTGTACTCTGAGCGTTCAGAAAAAGCTGACGAGCTGGAGGACGCAGCTGCTTCGGCCTACAGTTGGCTCATGACTGCCTTCCGGCAGGCCGGTCAGGCCAGCCGGACCGCTCAACTCACATACCAGGCACCCCCGCAGCTTCTGTACCGGACTGTCAACCGCGCCGTGGACGAAGCTCGCACGGAGTACTTCAGCAAAAACCTTGCACTTAAAGCCGTGCACGATGCCGGCATGCGTGTGGTGGAAGAGAAGATCTCCGGTAACGTGGTCACCCGGGAAGACATTGACCAAATGGTCGACGACATCATCAGTCAGGTGCAGGACGAAACTCCGGGAGACCGCAGGCGTCGGCTCGATCGGGAACGCAAGCGGCGAAAAAAGGAACTGCAGGACACCGAGACCCCGGACGAAGGCAGCCCGGTGGCTGCCAGCCGCGCCCAGAGCCGGATGGCCGATGACCTGTTCAGCTCGATGACCGGGTTTAACCAGCGAGCAGTTTCTGCTCTCGTCGAACTAACCCGAGCCGGGAAGAAGAAGGTACGAACCAGTGCGAGTATGAACCCGGATTCGTCGCTTGAAGCTCAAGTCACAAAGTACCTTGAGTCCCTCGAAAAGGACATGATTGCAACTCCGGACCAGACCCTGGACGAGTTTGCCAGAGAGGGTGCCCAGGGGCTGGCGCAGCTGCTGACCGAACAAAGTGATCTGGATGAACAGACGGCACAGGACGCCGCCCGTGTCTGGGTCGATGACATGATTGCTACATACCGGGCAAATCTGATCCGGGTGATCGCCGAACACATCTCCGCGTTCGACCTGAGCTTCGAGGCAATCTTCTCCGAGACGGCGAAGAAGTCTCTGAACACTGCAGACGCTGAAGGCGTCGTGCTCGGGGAACAGCTTGACCGCCTGACGAAGGAACTCACTGAAGCCTACCAGCAGCGGAACCAGCTGCTGATGGACCGGATGCAACTGAAGTCCGATCTGCAGTTTGCCCAGTCGACCACCGTCGACCTGCAGGACAAAATTGCCCGGCTGGAGCAGGCGGAAATGGATACCAGGGCGCTGGAGGCGGAATTGACCACGGTAAGTGCGGGCTATGAAGCACTGCAAACCGAATACAACCGGGTCTCCGCGGAAGCACAGGCACTGCTGCAGCGGGTGGCCCAGCTGAAAGACCAGCTGTCCAAGTCTCAGATCAATCACGCAAACCTGATGCAGACTGCCGTCGAAGAAATCGCCAAGGCCGCAGCGTCCGGTCAGCTGCGCATGCCGAGCATCAGCCCGGAAGCGGCCGAGCGCCCCGGTGACGATGAACTGGACGAGGCCGCCAACGCACTGGCACGTCGTATCTACGGCACCGTTTTGCCCCCGAAACAGCGACTGCGGTTCAAAAACGAACTCGTGGACGTGTTGATGCGCGCTATCAAAATCCGGCTGCCGATCAAGAACCCGGCAGCCCGGTACAATGTGTATCAGCTGATCGACCTTGCCTTCGCTGAAAAGGGCAATGCTGAAACAATTCTGCAGCAGGCAGTGGAGCAGGTGGTCGCTTCGATCGGCGGGGTCTCGACAGAACTGCTCGATGAGTACCGGGGTTCCGGCGGTTTGATCCCGATGTCCGAGCTGGTCAACGTCATGAAAAAAAACCTGCCCGACGAAGCAGTCGCGCAGCTTGAGGAATTCACTGAACTGCTGGCATCGTACGGCGCCGGGTTCCAGGTCCTGGAATCGGGAGAAATCCGACTCCGCATGGCCCTGGAATCCGGCTCCGCTTTACTGCCGGACCTCGTGCTCAACCGGAGCATCAACGACATCCTGTCCGAGATGAAGGTGCGACTGCGTGACCTGGCGGGCGACCTGATCAACCGGCAGGAGGGATCCCTGAACTTCATCGTTGGCGAGATAATCGGCAGGACCCATCTTGACGGGCCGCAGGCGACCGAGCTGGCACTGAGGCTCCATGGTATCCTGCTTGACCGGGTAACCGCTGCCAAAATTACTGCTCTGAACACGTTCGTCTCTCAGGGCGAGCGGCTGCGAGACTCCCGGGACCTGAAGCGAGCGGGCGGCTGGGTGCGTAGAATGCTTGACATTCTGTACACCGGCGCGTTTGACGAGGAACTCGGGACCCCGGAGATGCGAGAGGCGTGGGAGACCGAGTTCGGAAAGCGGTTCCGGATCCCGACATTCACCCCGGAGCTGAGGAAGACCCTGCAAGAGTTTGCCCGAAAAACCGCTCGCGAAGCCGAAAGTTCCTACCACAGTTTCTACGGTAAGCGGGACCTTGATAACATGGGTCCCGAGGAAGTAGCGAAGATTGATGAGATCCGCTACAAGCTATACTTGAACAGCGAAGCGCACCGACAGTTTTTCGAGAACGTCAGCCGGGAAATCGCTCTCGCCAACAGCGTCGGCTACGGAGACCTGGGGGTCGCCCTTTTCTACGCCAACGCTCTCAGTGGTTTCAGCACGCAGGAGCTGAACTTCATCGCCACGGCGGCCAACTCACTCGGGGTCCTGTGGAACACCGGGTACAGCGGGGTACTCAAGGCCAGGAAGCAGGGCGTTGACACGAAACGCGCCTGGACCCGGGCCGTCGAGCAGTTCCCGACATTCGCCGGCCAGCTGATCTTCAGTCTGAAGAACATCCTGGTACCGTTCAGTCTTCAACAGAACCGGATCCCCGGCGCACGGGTGGCCGGCAGCCAGCTTGGTCGCGGCAATCCGACGACGCTGGAGCTGAACCCGTTCCAACACAAATTCGGTTCCAACGTTCTGACCCGCAACATCGACCGGCTGCGCTACATCATGCGGCTGATGATCGGGTCTGACTTTGCCTACAGTCGAGCAACGGGCAGCGCCACGCTGCAGCGCCTGCTGCAGACCCAGGCCGAGGCTCTCGGCATGTCGGAGGAGGCCGGGAACCTCTGGGCCGCTGTCAATATGTTCGGGCACCGGGACTACGACATGACCGAAGAGGCCGACAGGTTCCGACTGGAAGCGGACCTGAAGAATCTTGATAACCTGACCGACGAACAGAGGAAGACATTTGCGAACCGACTGGTGCTGGTTGAACAGGCGCATCAGGATGCAGTCAATGTCGGACTTACCCCGGGCACAATGGAATACCGACTCCGGGTGGAAGAGACCCTGTTCAACCTGCTCCCCGATGAAATCACTGAAGAGGTTCAGCTGATCTCCGGTCGCGCCACTTATAACGTGCTGGAGCACGACCCGATATTCAGTTCCCGGCACCGTCCTCTGGCAAAACTCCGGGATAAGCTGGTCGAAATGAAACAGGACAGTATGACCGCCACGGCCATCTTCCCCTTTGTTCACATCGTCACGCAGGTACTGAACACCGGGATCGACTGGACTCCGGGGCTTGGTCACCGCCACCTCGCAAAAGCGACCGCGGAGTTCAATGCCGGGGAGAAAGGTGACGACGCTTACACGGAGGAAGATCTGTACTACCTGCAGGCACAGACCCAAACTGGTATCCTTCTGTTCTCCGCCCTCGGGCTCGCTCTGCTGGCTGCCTATTTTGCAGACCCCGAGGACCCGATTATCTCAGTAACCGGGTCGGGACCTTCCAATCTCAGGCTGAAAAACCAGCTTCGTGAAAACGGGTACCAGGAGTACACACTGAAAATCGGCGACAACCATCTCAACTACCACATGTCCCCCCTGGCCGCGCCTCTCGTGATCATCGGGTCCTTCATGGACTCCGTGCGCTACGAGGACAACACTGGAAAGAGTGCGGCGGTACCGTTGTTTCAGACCCTGGTCCGCTCCGTCGGCGCCTGGACGGACCAGAGCTATCTCTCGAACTTTGCCGACCTCATATCCGCCTTGACGTCCCCCAACCTGAAGACAGCCACACGGGAAATGTCCAACGTGTTGACCCGGACCTTCTCTACGGTGTTCGTGCCGAACGCCGCCCGGCAAATCTCACGGATGTTTAATCCGGTACTGTACGAGGCCCCGGACGGACTGCTGCAGACCGTACTCCGGGAAATCCCGTGCCCGATCCCAATGCCGTTCGGGAAAGTCAGGCCCCGTGTCAACGCGCTCGGGGAAGACATTATCCTGGGTCAGAGCTCCATCGTGACTTCGATTCTGTCCGCCCCGCTGCGCCCGGGAAAACGACTGGGTCGGCTGGCCTCATTCGACACTCAGCCGGAAGATTCCATCTGGAGTTACTTCGCCAGGAAGCGGCTGCTGATTCCCACGGTCACCCGCGCGACCACGCTGCGCGGAGTCCCGATGACATCGGATCAGCTGTATACATACGCAAAGGACCGAGGTAAAGTTCTGCGACAGTGGCTTGATGAAAGAGTGACGGATGAGCGGTGGAAAATTCTGACTCCCGACGAGCAGCAGAAAGATGTGAATCGCCTGGCAAGAAAAGCCGGGGCTCTGAGCCGAGCGGCCATGACTGGCGGCACCCGGCTGCAGAGTATTCCCGAGGTTCCGGAGTTCTAGTCTAGTTCTCAGATGAGAATGGAATTATATCCGGTGCATCAGAGGCCGGGGCTGCCGGCTGCTCGGACCCGGGCGGAGGCAGCATCACCAGTCTAAAGGTTTCCTGAGCCACCTGACAGGGAAAGCCGAGTTCACCCGAGACCCTGCGAAAACAGACATAGGCTGACTGGGCTGAGAATGCTATCGATCCGGACAAAAGGTCGAGCAGTTCCTGATATGCATCTTCAGAAATGCCCGCGGCAAGCAGCTGCAGCTGGATCCCGTTGATTGTCAGCTCCGAGACCGGGGCGCACCAGCTCTCCCGACTGCGGGCTTCGGGTATGTCCGGTCCACTCCAGCGGGCCGCGCCGGCAATCTGGACAAACAGACAGATCAGTGCTTCAAGCACCTTGGCTTTGTATTCATCCATCGTCGAGTTCAGTTCTTCCATCGTAATGTGTTCCTTAATCTTCGTTCTGGTTTCGCAGCAACTCGGGCCACGTGCTCGGGTCGCACTTGATCTTCCAGACTTTCTGTCCGGATCCGGGTACCATTTCTACATAGGCATTTCCTCTCGCAGCAAGTTTACCAAGGTTCCGTGAGATCGCTCTCACATCGGTGAACGGACGGGCAACCGCCTCCAGATCCGGGGTCCCCACCAGAGCGGTGAGAAGCATAGTGGACGAGCCGGTCCAGTAGTCTTCCTTCGAGAACTTCCAGAACCGGATCCGGAATTCGTCGAGCAGCTCCCGGAATGCGTAGCTTGTCTCACTCTGAGTTGCAGCGTCGTCGAGCAGCGGGTCATGATACGCCTGCGTCCCGAACCGTGCCGTGCCCTTGAACTGAGCCGGCACCCGCCAGTCCAGCAGCCAGCGGGCAAAGAACGGCAGCTCTTCGTCGAGCAGCCCCTGCAGCTCCTGGAACGGGAGAAACTCAATATCCCCGCCCCTCGCCCGGAACATGGATACTTTCTCCCGGTTCGAGAGTTCCAGACTCGGCAGAATCCTCAGTGACTCTGGATCAAGGTTGCAGGTAACAATGATACGACCCAGCCACAGGGTCTGTCCGGAGTCCCGGAACTTCCTGTCGTAATGGTGATACGGATTGGCAACCATACGCTTCACGTTGTTACTGAACTTAGTCTGCATGCGGGAGTCGGCCACCGGCTCGGCGTCATCCATCGTAAGAAGAGGTGACTCCAGTATATAGTCGGTGAAGCTCGACCCGGTACCCAGCAGAAATTCTCTTGCGTCCTGATGACCCCCCACCATCCGGGACACGATGCCGTTGGACAGCAGGGTTTTACCGATCCCCTTGTCGCCGGCGATAAATATGGCCTGCCCGCCCTTCGGTGTCTGCAGGTAACCGTTGAGATAGAACCAGTGCAGCCACGCCAGAAACGCATCCTTTTGTTCCGGAGAGCAGAAGAACTCGTCAAAGAACCGGGCCAGCCACGGGAACCCATCACCCCAGAAACTGCACTCGGTGGCGGGGTTGAGACAGCGGATCGAGCAGGTATTGAGGAACCGTCTGCCCTGTTCGACATACGGACCCTCGGGACAGTGGACTCTCGGGAACGCGCCCTCAACCCGTTTTAGACTCTGGACCCGGTAACAGAGGGTGTCAATCTCGCTGGCGTTCTCATTGCTCCGGGTCTTGCCGCTCATGCCGTATCTGACTTTGCACATCAACTTGAAATCGTCACGCGAAACTCGGATCCACGAGTGTGACTCGGCGTCTTTCGACCAGTAGTGAGTCCCGTCGTACCACCAGTCCTGCATCAGAGTGCCGACGGATTCCTCTTCATACCTCCGGACCCACGCCTGACCGAAGATCTCCTGCCACGACACGAATCCGGAGGCACCGGTGAAACACTGCATCCCGTTTTCCCGAACGACGGCCGCTGTCCGATTATCAGCACCGTCATCCCAGAACCGGACACCGCGGGCGCCCACTTCAAACGGGCCGGTCCAGCGACCGGGGAACAGTTCGTTCACCCGCGCCTCTATGTCTTCCATCGGGATCCGAACCTGAACCTTTTCCTTCACCCGGTCCCCGGCTCGTGCCATCCACAGCCACAACAGCGCCGAGGGTATTTTGTCACTTGACAGAACCTTCCAGTCCCGGCCCAGCTCGTAATACTTCTCCGGGTCCAGAAACGCCGGCACGTCAAAGCCCGGCAGCAACTTACTCAACCCCAGTTCCTTCGCAGCAAGGTTCAGAAACTTCTGAGTCACCGCTCTGCTTGAAAGTACCAGCGGTTCCTCGAATTCCCACACCAACCGGGCGCCCCCGCTGTAGGTGGATGACCCGTGAGTCGGCATGAACTCAGACTTACTTCGCTCCGACAGTCCGCTCCACAGGGTTTCCGAGATCGTTGTGTCATAGTCGGCCACGAGACCGTGAAGAACCGCGGGCGGGTTGGAACCCGAAGATACCCGGAGCGAAGGGGTCAACCCCTCGAAAGCAGAGAAGAAGCAGTGTTTGACGACGGGAGTGGTACACCAGTCAATAAAAGCAGGCTTGCCGGCATCTTCAAGCTTCTTCGGGAATTTTGTTCTGACCTCCCACGGCAGCTGTTCGGACGCTGTGGACGCAGAAAGATTGGGAATCGCATACAGACGCATTCTGGACCTCACTTCGTGTAGCAGTCAACTATGTTCATGTCCGATGCAATCGTGAGCTCAGGAATCCACGGGATCTCCCGACAGATTGCTTCAGTAAACGGGGCGGGATCAGAGTTTTCCGGGGCTTCGATGACAAACTCATCATACACATGCAGAGGCACCCACAGATCAATGTTCTTCCGGCGCAGGTCATAGAGGTTAAGATAACCCTCAACGAAAACATCGCGAGCAATTCCCTGGATTGTATTTTCCGTCAGCTTGGCTCCGTACAGATGTTCACGGTTGCCCCCGAGCAGAGTCTGCCCCTTCAGCTCCCCCTTGAACGCGGCAATTTCAGTGTAGATCTTCGAGCGTCCGGACGGGTACTCAACTTCAAGAGTGCCGTCGCCGCGGGCAGCCTGCTTCAGAGCGTCCTGATACATCCGCCACATCTCAACGATCAGCGGGTTGGATTTCCGGAAGTCGATCACCTGCAGCAGCGAGTTCACCAGCCGCCGTCGGGTCTCGTCGTCAGCATGTCCATAGGCGAGCAGCTGCTGCTTTGCCCGCATCGACCGCTGCTTCTCGTGGAATTGAATGAACAGACGTTCATCCTCGTTCGAGTACTCCTTCAGGAAAATGGAATCCCGCAGCTCCGGGTCCGCTATGTAGATCGGAACCATCTCGATGAATCGCTCGTAGCCCGCACCATAGCCAAGAGCCAGCACCCGCGCCTTTGCCAGAGCGTAGAGGGACGGGTCTTCCGCTTTCAAATCAGTCCCACTCCACTTCATCGATGCCATGGCATGTGCCTGATAAGGGCTGATTGTCCGGCACAGATCGACAAATTCCCAGTTGCCCGTCTGCACCCCCAGTATCCGGGGTTCAATCTGTGACAGGTCTGAGATGAAGAACTTATACCCTTTTCGCGGGATGAACAGCTTTCGTTCGTCCACTCCGAACGTCTCCCCCTTGGCGAGGTTGGCGGCATTCATCCCCCCGGACCCGGTGAACCGGCCTGTGTGGGTACCGAAGTACATCAGTTCAATGGGGATCGTGCCGTCAGAACGCAGCCGATCTCGAATAGTTTCCAATCGTTTCACCCGTACATTGGCAGCCCGCCACCGGTGTACAGCGGTAACCCATGGAAACCTGTCACCGTAGGTATCAAGCCATTCAATGCATTCCGGGTCCTTTTTATTGGTGGTCTTCGGTACCGGGATGCCCTCTTTACGACACTGCTCCGCCAGCTTTTTCAGACTCAGCGGGGTCTTGTTATCGGACCAGTCCCACGGTATCTGCTGCTCCGCCTCCCACTGAACTGTGCTCAATGTGTCGATGCTCCAATGCAGCAGCTTAACATCAATCCGACAGCCTCGCTGCCCGGTCTCGTAGTTCAGCCGACTCAGGCGCTGTTCTTTTTCCGGCCATTGATCAGCGTACTCCCGCCGCAGTCGGCCGCATGCCGTTACGTCCTGCATGCAATACTTCGAGTACTCTTTCCACACCGCCGGATCCCGCTGCATCTCGTCCCGAGTAACTCCGGACGCCGCGGCCCTCGGGTTCTTGTCAATCTTCTCGCCGAGCAAGTGACAGGAGGCGGCTGCCAGGTCACGACGACATCCGAGCCAAGCTGACAACTCAGCCGTGCAGCTCCACCTTTCCGGCCCGATGCCGCCGGGGAACCACGGCTGCTTCCGTACCCAGAGATCGTATACCACCGAGTCAAACCATTTATTGTGTGCCCAGACATGAGCCCCGTCCAGCAGACCCCACTCAAAATCCTCGGGCGGCCCGGAATATTTGAACCCGGTACCGGCTGCGGCCACCAGAATCACGTGGAACCGGGGGTCCCGGACGTAAGTGTGGACCCCCTGTGTTGAAACAGACAGCCCGCCTTTTGTGTCATAATAGGTCTCGAAGTCAAGTTCAATTGTTTTCACGTTGCCCCCTTCATATTATCTGTATAAACACTTCCGAACGGCCCTGTAAATGTATTCATTTCCGCTTTGTTTCATCCATACCTTGAATCTGCACCAACTGCTCATTTGACCCTCCCGCTAACCAGCCAGTCCAGCGGACGTGCTACGCCCGCCGCTGACTCCATCGTTGTCACTCACGGCCAGCGTCATCGCCGCGATCTGCGGTGATGGGTTGTCGCGATACTCGATGAATCGGGACGTGACCCGCTGCACAACGTCGGTCCCCTCGTCCAGCAGGGCGATGCAAAACAGTTGCTCGACCTGGCGGGCGTTGAGCCAACCATCCGGTTCACCGTGACTCTTCGCTTCGCTCATTGCAGGTGACCTTTCCGTTGAGCTTCATAAACGTGATCCAATGCGTTTTCTGCTGCTTCCCGCTCCGGTGGCCGAATAGCGGCCGCTCGGGCGTAAGCGCAAGAATCTGCGACACTGGTACTTCATCGGCGCACCACTTGAAAATCAGCACGCCCTCGTGTTTCAGAACGCGGAAACACTCTGCAAAGCCGCGTCGCAGCTCCTCGCGCCAATCGCCCTTCAGTGTCCCGTACTTCTTTGCCATCCAGCCGCTCGCTCCGTTCCGCTGAAAATGCGGCGGGTCGAACACGACCAGCGCGAACGTCCCGTTGTCAAACGGGAGCGCCGTAAAGTCTGCTACGTGGTCAGGGTCAATCACAAGTTCCCGTGAGCCGCCCTTGCTGCTTTTGTCCTTTAAAGTGTGACGCTCCCTGCGCTTATCCACAAACACCGCTCGCTCATCTTCCCGGTCAAACCAGAACATCCGCGAACCACAACAAGCATCAAGGACCGGGGGAAGCTCAACAAGACGGTCGAGCGTACTGCCAATTCCGCTTCGCTCCATTGTCATCCGCTCACCTCCGCGTTCGGCGCATACGGTCGCGCCTGTTCGTACTCGATCCGGTGCCACTCCTCAAAGCACGGCAATTGCGAGCAGTGCGTATGGCTCACGGGCGTCCATGCCCGCGTCCTGGCGCTCTGAATCTCGCGCTCGCGCCCCGGAGCGTCGCGGACGGTGAAGATGAAGCGATGCGGTGAAATCAGCATGGTCTCCGTCCACACCGGATCGCGCCGAACCAGCCGTCGGACGGTACGGACAACCGCCGCGAGCGTGGTCAACATGGCGAGCCTCCTTTGGGCGGTTGTCCGCCCGTCAACGGCACGTTCGGAACATAAGAAAACTTACCTCTGCCGTTGCATGTCATACAAGATCCTTTTTCCCCATCTATATCTTCGCAAAGCCCCGTGCCTCCACAGCATTCGCAAGCTTCGGTAATGATTTCCGAACATTCGCGTGGACCATATCCGGGCTCGTCGCCCGGAATGATCACGCTGGCGTTCTGCGGAAGACGGCGCGCATCCTTATCGTGGCGTTGCGCTCCGGTTTCGCAGTCATAGCAATCATTTTCGCCGCTCACACCGTGCTTACAAACAGCAGAACAATCGGCTGCACACGTAATCCCCGAATAATCATTCATTGGAACCCTCGCGTTTATCCGACACTATAGGGCACTGTCGGACGGATGCAACCGAAAAACGCCCATTCAATCAAAGCTCTCCAGCTCGCAGCAGATCCTTCTTGATGTAATGCGGCCGGTCCCCCAACAGCGACTGCGCATCGCGGAGAAACTTCGCCCAGTCAACCCCCGCCTCCACCTCGCGATTGTGGTTGAGTTTGCCGACCTTCCAGAAATCCACCACGTCAATCAGGCTGCCGATCACCTCCAGCGCCTGCGCCGGTTCAATCACCGGCTCAACACTCACCCAGGTATAGATCCCCGCATCATGCGCAGCCCGTATCGCCGTCACTCGGTCCGCCAACTTTGCCGCGCCCGGCTCCCATTCGTCCGCCGATGCCTGCTCGCTGAAAAGCAGCGTCGTCCCGAATTTCCACCCGTTATTCCGTAGCAGGTCGAAATCTCGGCAGGCCAGCGTGCCGCCCTTCGTCAGCACCTGCACTCGCAAATCCCACTTTGCGAAGATCCGCAGCGCCTCCCGCGTCACCCCGTAATGCGACTCCACCGGCTGGTACGGGTCACACATAAAGCTCAACAGAATCTCCCGCGTATCATGCGCCATCTTGCGGGCGTCGCTGTCGATCTTGCGCAGAATATCCTTGCGCGGTTCAGCCTTCGCGGAGAACACGTCGAGCGTCTGACGCCGGATCGCCGGACAGTAACAGTACTGGCAACCATGCTCGCATCCGGCATACACGTTACACGCCAGCTCCGAATATTCCCGCGCCTTGCCTCGTGGCTCATAGATCACTTCCATCATATTTCCCCTTTTGCTGCCTGATTCAAAACCCGCACAACCCACTCGCTTAATTTTCGCCCGCCGGCCGCTCGCACCCAGCGGGCTTTGTCGGCCCGCCGGCATCGGATATGCAGGGTGGAAGAAGCCCGCTCGGGAGCGGGCTTCGCGGCGTTGGTGTTGTTCTTCGGGGCGGGCATGATTACTCGCTCACATCATGCCACGTGCACGGCTGGCCCGTCAGTACGTCATAGCCAACCTTGCCCCACTCGTTTTCGTGGCTGTACACCTCCGCCCCTGCCCAGCGGTCACCGCCGCAGCGCTCACGCGTGATCCGCATTTTGATCGCTCGGAGCGTGCGCTTGCCCCTGTAAATTTTCCGCGTGCCGATTTCGCCCTCTCCACTGACAATGTGGATGACGTTCGTTGAGATCAACGATTCCAGGCTGGGCTCAATCGCCTCGGCGACGCGCTCGCCGGCAATATAGATGCCGTCGTCGCGCTCCTCGATGTCGTCGGCCGCGACTCCGAATATTTCGGCCTGCTGCCGGTAATCGTCAACTGTGACCTCGACCGCGTCACCCCACTGCTCGCTGATGTTTTTGTATGCTGTCATTGTTCCGACCTCCGTCTGTGCTCATTCCCGGTTCCGCCGGGCCGGTCGATCTCTCATGATCTGGGGACAGTCTGGCATGGATGCATTATTTTGTCAACACAAAACTAAAAGTTTTTTCACTTTTTTTCGGCCCCAATTTGAT